>JAABUP010000028.1_pt1 | contig 330861 bp, 210 predicted proteins | sample 5559201 | NCBI WGS metagenome assembly JAABUP01 (sample SAMN10711887, study PRJNA513373) | rock metagenome | isolation source: Antarctica rocks | place: Antarctica
TGATCCTTCCACGAATTTCCCGTCGTGGGTGAAGCTACTTGAGATCCTGAAGGATGATGAGTGTGGGGTTTCCTTCCAGAAGGGCCAACAGTTTCTGATAGTCAACGATCGAATTCGGGTGACTAATAAGCGACAATTCCTTGCCTGTTTGCAGTACCTGCTTAATTGGAACGTATTAAACTCTGAGGCACTCGTGTACAACATTTGAGGAGTAGCGGACTGAAGCTTATGTGCTTGGAGCCTTTCCCAAAAGTTCAAAGGGGACCTGAGGTTGATCGGTTTCCGAAAGCAGCAGATACTATCCCTAATCAAAACGGTACCCCAATTTCACTGCTTCTATGCCTTGAACAGATATTCCTAAGTTATACGCTTGCCTTTCTTCTTTTCTTTGCCACTCAAAGGTTTGGCAGACCCTCCAAACCCCCACGCATTATCCTCGTTAACAGTGGCAGCTTCCGCAGCTGGTCCGTCACGCGTCTTCATGTCTTCGGATGTTCTTTGTTTTCGATCATTGCATGTGCTCGATGAATCGTGAACGTGATATTTGTCAGCGTTTTTGTCAAAGTCTGCCTCCTCCGCCTTGAGTCTGAAAGGTAGTCGCTTCATGGTGATAAGGAGGACATCACCAAGAAACTCAGTGGGGAACGACAGGATGTCCTCGTACAATGCTTCGGGCTTTATGTCGTAGGCGAAGATATCAGTTAGCAGTTTCCTGAGAGGCGAACGCTCTGGGGTATTTTGGTATGCGTAGGTGATGGCGCTAGCAGTAGTCGGAGGGAGATACTTGGTGACCGGTTCCTCATGGGCTGGCCTTGTTGTCATTGCTTCCTCCCGTAAGAGGTCGAGAATTGGTCGCTCGGCAGAATCGAAAGGGTTTTTCGGGTTCGCGTATGTTTCGTAAGTTGTATTTGGAGTTGGCAAAGAGACATGTTGCTCTGTAGCTTGATCACGGATAGCATCGAGCGTGGCATTCTGAAGGTCTGAGATCCCAACTTTCTCTGCGAAGCAAAACACCTTCACCAAGAGGAGGCTCGGGTCATCGGAGTCTTTAGGATAGCTGAATTTCTCCGAGTAGAGCCATTCTTCGAACAACTTGAACTCATCAACGCCGTCTTCCTCCAAGTACATGCTCCCAGTGGTTGCCTCCTCGAAGGAACCATGAAATGCCTTTTCAAAGAAGGATGAATGCTGACAAAGCCGGCCTTTATGGAAGTAAAATGGATGTTTTTCTGGGCTAACGTAGACAGTCACAATGGAGCGGTGAAGAATACTGTATGATGTTAGCTCTCTGCGGCCGCTTTGATTACGGCGGACGAACTGTAAGGATGTTTCGTCGCTTTTCAGGCTCGACGACATCTCCGCTGGCAGAATCCAAGCTAGCAGAGTCTGAGTAAGAATGCAATGAGAGCCAGTGGAGGGTTATATTCACTTAGGCATCACCCCTAACCGGCTTGCCATCGTATGGAGCGGGTGAGATAACACGGGCAGGATTGTGCGGGCAGATATCAGCCTTACCGAAGCGGGAATGGTCTCTGACACCGAGTGGTGACTGGTCACTAAAGATGACGGATCTGTGAAGGAACAGCTTATGACTGGTCACACTGGTCTGGTAGCTTATGCGGCTCATTCCATCGTGACTGGTCTCACCATTACTCCTGTGCAGACTGCAGCCAATCAAAAATTGCCACCTGGTGACCGGTCTTATTTGAGACCACTCATTTCAGCGGACCCTTGCCTTCACGTATCGAACCGCTGGGGATCATTTTGGCTGGTGCTACGGTGACACCCCCTTTGCCTACAGTGACACCCCCTACTTTACTACAGTGACACCCCCCCCAAATCCGGTTAGCGGCCGCGGTTGTCACAATGATCCCCCCGCAATTGCCGCGGATTATTCGGGCGACGCGGGCGCATACCAACACCGCTGCTGCCCCTACCCCCGATACCGTCAACAACGACGACGTCAAGTATACCTAGATTCTGAATAGGCAGATCTTCTAAGAAAGTATATAAATAGCTACCAGTAAGAGTATTTAGAATTAGAATCGCTATGGAGCAAGTATGAACAAGATTCCCGCCCAGATGCGGCCAAAATATTGCGCCCGTAGCAGAAAGCCCCAAACCTGCCTAAATCGTTCAAATCCGACGTCTGCGAAATAAAAAACTGTTTTAGCGTCGCTGACTCAGCAGAGCTACCAAGCTGACGGGTCGAAGCCCATACCTATTGCCGGCGCTGGCCTTGTCCCATAGCCACGACCGCGAGGGCTTGGTAGTACTGTCGCTCTAGTAGCTAGGGCGGCCATAGAGGTACCTCGCCCTGGTGGTCGTCGAGCTGGCTGGGAGAGGAGGCCTCTTGGCCTTGCAGCTAGGTCAACTGCGGTAAAGTAGGCGTCGGCTTGAGCTTCGGTCTCCTCTCGCTCGACCTGGCTGGCGGTGATTGCCCAGCTTTGTCCTCTTGTAGCTCCCCCTCTTCTTCGGGGTGTAGATGCGCGCGAGGTCGGGGTAGAGGTTCGAGAGGGTGGAGTACTGCGCTGACTTAGGTATTCCTCCACCCGTTCGAATTGGGAGGGCTCTCGTCGTGTCGATTGCGCGGCTTCAAGCTCAGCTCTTATAGGAAGCTCTCGTAGGCCAGGAGGTCTGCCTGCAGTGCGTGCGCTTGTACAGTCTCGAATAGAGAGTTAAGGGAGAGGTCTAATAGGCCATTCTGCGGTGGTAGGAGGTCCATAGCTGTCGTTGCTGTAGGAGGTAAGTTAGGCAAAAAGTTGCTGGGGGTAGGGGCAGCAGCGGTGTTGGTATGCGCCCGCGTCGCCCGAATAATCCGCGGCAATTGCGGGGGGATCATTGTGACAACCGCGGCCGCTAACCGGATTTGGGGGGGGTGTCACTGTAGTAAAGTAGGGGGTGTCACTGTAGGCAAAGGGGGTGTCACCGTAGCATGAGCCATGATTTTTTGCAGTTACTGGCTCCCAATAAGTCAATTTGCAGACTCAGACGCCTTCAAGCAAAAGCCACTCATACAAAGGGATCAGCGATGCGAGCTAGCAGCGATCTTGGTTCAGGCAAATCATCAAGGGGCCGGCCGCGGTCACCAGCCTTCCGACCGAGCTGTTGCAGATCTACTGTATTTGGCTTAGCGTACCCCAACCCTATGATCTGCTGGCATGGCAACTGACTACCGAGCTTGCAAGGTTGTCGTATACCGACAGACTGATCCTGCCCCCTTCTGCTATTACATTAGTATGACGTTCAGTGCGTTCGTACGACGTCATACTGATGTTCTTACTGTTCCAGGGAAGTGGCAACGTTGGTAAGCAGTTGGAATGAGTATTAATAGCTGTAGTTAGCATCCTGAAAATCATGTATTCTTGCCCCTAAATCTTGAAGCCTGCACGTTACTTTGCAACACGAGCGCACCTATTAGAAGAAATCACCTATCAACCGTCCAGCCCTAGCCCTAAGATCGACTACTAGCGTGTACTACTTTATTTTTTATTGCAGAAATCAACTTATCGCCCTTGTCTTCTACTACTACTACTACTACTACTATTACTACTTTCCAAACTCTAAACTATGTCTATGATGCCTCTCTTACCCCCCCTACCTCCCACCGGCCCTGCCAGCGACCCTGCCAGCGACCCTGCCAGTTGTCAGGACCGGCCTAGAGAGCTGCTCTATGGTAGGGCAGGCGATATCATAGGGGTAAATGGATAAGTCAATAAAGCTAGGGAGCTATGTACATGCGAGCTGGCTGCAATAGACGTGCGCAGTGCCAAGCCCCTAGGCCTGGTAAGGCTAGCAACAAGGAACCTTGGGTACGGTCGTAACACACCATGCCTAATTGACTTACAGTGTGGCGCTCTTCTAGAAACTTCCATTAACAGTCACGTGCTGGCTATTTTTGGTAGCCGAAGCGCGCGCGTTCATTGTTGCGTGGAGCTGCCTCTCTCGTTCCTTTCCCATCACCATCACCACAATCGTTAACATGGATCGAGCCAGCCAGGTGCTGGCGCAAGGCCTTCCATCCAGACATACGTAGAACATACGCTGCAGTAGCAGAACGGGGTAATGTCCCTCTCACTACCCTCTATCATCGTGATAAAGGACGACGCTCGATGAAGGAAAAAGCCCAACAGCAGCAATATCTCACCCCAGAGGAAGAGAAAGCTGTTGTTACGTTTTATTGCTAATGTCTAATCTCGGGCAACCTGTGCGAATAAAGTTTATACCTTCGCTAGCCTTCAGCGTCGCCCGCCAGCGCTCCACAACGGACAAGCCAATCAAGCCTCCAGGCAAGAACTGGGCTCGGGCCTTCGAGAAACGCCATCCCGAACTCAAAGCGAGAAGAGTCAGGGCGATTGACTGGAAACGTCACGGGAATAACATACACGATAAGATCACAGAGTGGTTTAAGGTGATCGGAAAGGTACTACAGGATCTGGCAGTTTTGCCAGAAAATGTCTACAACATGGACGAGACGGGAGTTATACTAAGCATGCTTGGCTCTGTTAAAGTCCTTGTAGGTAAGGACGACTTGCGAGACTACCGAAGCGCGGGTGTTAAGCGGACAATGGTAACTGCTATTGAGTGCATTAGTGCTGACGGTAGGTCGCTACTTCCCCTTATAATCTGGCCAGGTTCAACCCACCGGAGCAACTGGACTACGTACCCAACCCCTGGATGGCATTACGCGCATTCTGAAAATGGATACAACGACTCTAAGATCAGCTTGGAGTGGCTCAAGCGTGTGTTTGATCCCCAAACCAAAGAACAGGCTAACCAGAAACCACAGGTTCTCATATGCGACGGCTTCGGGACACACGAGACGCTCGAGATCCTGGAGTATTGCTTTGAAAATAACATCATCCTATGTCGTCTCCCCTCTTACACCTCCCACAAGCTCCAGCCCTGTGACGTCGGAGTCTTTGCCCCCTTAAAGGCAGCCTATCTCGATCAGGTTGAACGGCTGTATCGAGGAGGTGTAGATATAGTCGGCAAGGAGCATTTCACCTCTCTGTACAGGCCTGCAAGGGAAAGGGCGTTGACCAAGAGGATGACTCACAGCCGACCTGTAATCTTACTATCTATCAGCGTGCGCTACTGCAAAGACAGACGTCCACAGTACAGCCGTTATCGATACTGTATTAGCTTCTACCCAAAGACACTCTAAATGTTACCCCGCGAAGGCGCATGCTGACGTTATTCCGCAAATAGTAATGCTCAATATCTAGAAATCCAATATAACTTACTGAAAGTAAGCTTGTAAGTAATGTATAAGTTACTAGTTTTACAAACCTTCACATCACGCCTCGACGCTCTGGCTGAATTAGCCCTTGCTAGCCTCTGATTGGCCGAGGAGTTGGCACGAGTACTTTGCTAGCTTTGATTGGCCCAGGAGTTTCAAGAAAGATTTTAGTGCGGCGCTAGTACGACGCTAGGCCCTAATCAGAGAGCCTTGCAAGGGTGCTTGATTCGGCCAGTGCGTCTGATTCATGAGATAAGCTAGCATGCATTTTCTTTGCAGGTGAAAGGTCGCCAGGTCGTGAACTTCGATGGGCCGAACGGATACTTCCCGAAATCTTCCACAAGCGCGAATATGGATGGCAGCAACGGCCGTGAGAGACATCAAATGGTACACAGCGAGATCGACGTGGAAGGGTACAACGAGGGTGGTCCTACGAGGACACCATTGGCTACAAGCCGCGCACAGAGCCCCTACACCCAGCACCCCACGATCGACTTTGATGGCTTGAGTTAGCCAAGTAGGTTGATCTGCTGGCGTGAGACTACAGGCTAATTAACAGATCCAAGGTCGAGGAACACTCCAGAGGAAGGAGGCGACCGAGAAGGAAAAGGAAGAACGCCTGGCCAAGCTGTCGGGCGCTGTAAGGACGATCCTGGAATGCGTGGGCGAGGACCCCGACCGAGAGGGCCTGCTTGATACCCCAGAGCGCTATGCGAAGGCCATGCTCTTCTTCACAAAGGGCTACGAAGAGAACCTGCGCGCCATCATAAACGGCGCCGTGTTTCACGAAGACCACGATGAGATGGTAATCGTGAAAGATATTGAGTTCTTTTCGCTTTGCGAGCACCACCTCGTGCCATTCTCTGGGAAGGTATGATTAGCGACCCCGTTCCTAGTCTATTGCAGGCTAACACCGCCAGATGCACGTCGGATACATCCCCAACCGCCGAGTAATTGGCCTCTCCAAGATCGCTAGAATAGTCGAAATGTTCTCGCGGCGACTTCAAGTCCAGGAACGGCTCACAAAGCAGGTCGCCCTTGCCCTCTCCGAAATGCTCCAACCGCAAGGCGTCGCCGTCGTTGTAGAGTCCAGCCATCTCTGCATGGTGATGCGTGGGGTGCAGAAGACTGGAGCAATTACCACCACCAGTTGCATGCTCGGCCGCTTGCGGTCGATCGCTAAAACGAGGGAGGAATTTTTGAACCTCATCAGCCGAAAGTAAAACTGCGCATTTGTACTATCATGAGCTACGAGCTAGTTTAGTGGCTATTGGAACGGCGTTGGTAGCGGTGTTCATCCACTCAGGTAGGCGGTTATGCTCGTTTTGTTTAGATTAGATGCGCCCAGTTATGACATTCACCATCTCGGTTATCGATTTGTGTCGTGTCGGCTGAGCAGTCGACTCGTGGAAGGTCTGCTCGGCCAAGCTATCTCGCTTTCACTCATCTTCACCTTCTTTCCACTTCTGTCCGCTCTACCTCGCGGCGTTACTTTGACAACACAGCCGCATATCCACGAGCATAAAAACTTCTCTCTCCTCTCACCTTCCTCACCCTACCCCCAATGTGCGCATGATCTTCCATGCTTACAATCTCATGGATAACGAATGGCAAGACGAGTTCATGAAGGACGTTGGTGCTAGCGAAGCTTCGACCTCCCACCTTCGACCTACTTCGAAAACGGCCTTCCAACTCCCGTGCCGGCGACCGCACCAAATTTTTCTCTCGCGGGTATACCAGGGTTCTACTGACAGCCAAGTATTTGAAGACTTCATAGAGCAGCTTCTTCGTCATTGTGGCAGATGGCCAGAGCCGAGGTCTGTTCTTATCATGGATAACGCCTCTTTCCATCATACGGAGCGGATCAAGCAGATGTGCGATTTAGCAGGGGTCAAGCTTGTGTATTTGCCGCCTAACTCGCCTGACCTAAATCCGATTGAAGAGTTCTTTTCTGAGTTGAAAGCCTTCATTAAGAAGAACTGGCAAGCTTTCGAAGATAATTCGGACCAAGGGTTTGGCCCTTTCCTGGAATGGTGTGTCGATGTAGTGGGTAGTCGGGAGAGCAGCGCTAGAGGCCACTTCAGACACGCCGGCTGGGTAATCGAAGAGCACGAACTCGACGCGAGATCTACGGGCAGGTCTTAGGAAGTCACATGCTGCAGCAGTAACTATTGCCAATCTAGAAAGATTACATATAGCAGCTTGCAATCCTTATTCTACCCCACCATTACACTTGATGTTTGTGACCCAGAATTCCATGTCATCCACAAACCGCATTGCAATGCCTAATTTCACGTCTCTCTCACTGAAAACTGTAAAATCAAGGTCAAACCCATTGTCTAATGTAATGTCACAGGCCTTCTGGTACCACCTCTCTGCCTGGTTGTTACGAGCACGGACTTAAGGGTCACGTGACTCGGACATGAGGTCTTGGGGGCCCAAGGGTTGATCCCCTTAATCCCCTTGATCACCATAGACTATATAGATCCCGAACGCAATGGACTTCTTCCATTGTGTTCAACTCATACTTACAGCTCTCTTTTGGAATACAAGATTCTACACAAGACTGTACCCTTGCTACCACACTGTGCCCCTAAGACCTCATCTGATAGACCAACCCCCCTACACCCTTTTAGGCCTATCTTACCCTTGGCCTGTGAGAGTCGTAATACTGGTACCAGGAGAGTATACCACGCGACTAGGCTATTACAGTTAGCGATAACGGCTAGACTACCAACGAACTCGGAGTTGCCTGGCTACAGCACTTTGTTGCGCATACAAAGGATCGTAGAGTAGGCGCGTGGCAGCTGCTCGTACTTGATAGCCACGAGAGCCACAACTCGCTCGAATTTCAGGCGATCTGTGAGGAGAACAAAATCTATACCCTCTGCATACCGCCACATTCGTCGCACCTCTTGCAGCCGCTTGACGTTGGCTGCTTCTCGCCGTTAAAGCGCGCGTACGGAGATCAGATCAGCAGCCTAATCCGGAGCCACATCAACCATATCACGAAGCTCGAATTCCTACCAGCCTTCTACGCAGCCTACCAGCAGTCGATTAGGAAGGATAATACCTGCGCAAGCTTTCAGGGCGCTGGCCTAGTCCCACACGGTCCAGAGGCGGTCCTCTCCAAGCTTGATGTGAGGCTTCGTACGCCGCCGCTACCAGCTACACCAGAGCTCTGGGAGTCTCAAACACCAAGCAACGCACGTAAGCTAGGCGCTCAGTCAACTCTAGTCCGTGATCGGATTCAAAGGCATCAAGATTCTTCTCCTACGTCGATTATTCAATCAGTCGATCAGCTTACTAGAGGCGCTAAGCTAATCTGCCATCAGCTGGTCCTACTGCGTGATCAAGTCTCTACTCTTCAGACAGCAAATGAGGCAGCCTCAGCGCGTAAAAATCGCAAAAGGAAGCGGATCTAGAAGGAAGGCACCTTAACAAAGGCAGAGGGAGAGGAGATTGTTGCTCAAAAGGAGACAGAGAAGCAGCAGAAGAGCAAAAGGAGTCAAGTTGAGGGGGGATCAGGTGTGAGCCGGCAGGCTCTCGCACGCTGCACGCGCTGCAGGGAGCCAGGGCACAACTCACGTACAAGTAAGGGGGATACTGTAGATACTACTTGAACTAGGATAGCTATTACATTGATAGTATTTTGATGCGTTGACGATCTACATAGCTGCAAAAGGTGTTGAAGGGTGGTGGGGCTGCCAGCTCGCTTGTAAACTACGTTTAGCATCTCTATGGCGTATGATACGGCACACAGCGCATCCCAATTGGGTATAGCGCTGCCGCGCAGAGGTTTCATCTCTCGCAGTCAACCCCTCTTTTCGCTGCTTCATCATTACCTTCAATCCGCTTCAATGTACGGCTGTTGATCTCAATAAGGCCCACATTAACCATCATCGCCATCACTAGTGCGAGATACTTACACAGCCATGCCGAACTGAAATGGCCACCCTCGACTCCCTAAAGCGGGCCCTTAGGCAGAAAGCCAAGGCAACGGCGTCGTCCCCGAAGCAGCCGTTGTCCGACACACAGTATAGCGCCGGCTTCGATATCTTGGTACGGGGCTCAGGATGGGTGACGTACCAAGACTTCATTATCCCTTAACTATCTTAGCTGCTAGCCCCTCTCTTCAACTCGCGTATCTATATCTCGGTACTAGAAATCGGACCCGGCCCGAAGAGCCTACTTGGATATCTTCCCGGCCGTCTGAGAGGGAAGGTCAGGAGATACACTGCATTCGAGCCTAACGGCTTGTTTACTACAAGGTTAGAAGAATGGCTTTGCTCTACCTCCGAGACGGAGTCCCCGCTGCCCTGTCTGGAAAGCCCGCCCGACATCTATCGAATTCCATTCGTTCTGGAGGACAACTTAGGGAGCGGTACCGGTACCGGTACGAGTGATAACGACGAAAAATACGACCTCATCCTATTCTGCTACAGCATATACGGCATGAAGCCCAAACACAGATTCATCGAACGGGCACTTGAAATGCTTGTTAAGCGGCCACAAGGCGGAATGGTGGCGGTTTTCTATCGCGACGGGGCCCTGCACCTCGACGGCTTGGTGTGCTATCGAACGGCTTCTTTCCCTACCGGAGTCGTTCGCGTGGTAAATGACGACGAGGTACTAGACTGTTTTGCTCCTTTCGTCGCGGGGTTTGTCATGCAGGATGTGGATGTGGATAAGGCTATCCGAGTCGAGTGGCGTAAGGTGTACCGCGCCTTGGGCCGTCGCGAGGAAGTCCACCTAGACCATCTCTTGTTCAGCTCGCCTAACGTCATGGCGGCCTTTACCTAACATGCGACCACGTTACCGGAGCTGACGGCGCAGGTGCTATTAGTAAAGGGGTACCAGACGGTTAAAAATCGAGAGGCTCGCCTCCACCGCCCCGCCGCGATTATTAGGCCGACAGAGGTCCAACACGTCCAGCAGTGCGTTCGATGGGCTTTAAAGCACGGGGTCGGCCTGACCGTCGTCGGCGGGGGTCATAGCGGCCACTGTCTCTGGCCTAACGTTGTCTCGGTCGACATGGGCGCCTTTAACCAAGTACACATTCTCACGGCGGGGGAGGATGGAGGAGATTCCGGTTCCGATTCCGGTTCCTTGGTTGTCGCCGAGGCCGGCTGTAAGACGGGGGATATCGTCCGTAAGACCATGGCGGCGGGCGTGACAGTACCCCTGGGGGCTCGCCCAAGCGTAGGTGCGGGGCTGTGGCTACAAGGCGGCATTAGGTACCTGGCTAGGTTGTACGGGCTCGCGTGCGACGCCATTCTCGGTGCCGTTATAGTCAGCGTCGACTCTAGCCAGGTCCTCTGCGTCGGCCGTGTACCAAGCCAACATCGGCCGGCCGGTACCGTTCGCCCGGAAAACGAACCCGATCTGTTATGGGCGATTAAAGGTGCCGGGACCAACTTTAGCATCGTGGTCAGCGTGACTTTCAAGGCTTACGCGGCTCCGACCTACTTGACTCGAAACTAGGTTGTCCCGCTGAGTAACAACCTCGAGGCGCGGCTCAGGCTCAGCGACTTTAATAAACTCGTCGCCAGGAAGCTCCCCCAGAACTGTTCTGCAGACGCGTATCTATACTGGGACGCCGGTCAGCTACATCTTAGCGTGACCATGTTCGAAGCTTCCACGACTAGGCTCACCTTTATAATACCTATGCCCACGCCCGTAGGTGTAATTTGGGGGCCGGAAGACGATTTTAAGGCCGTGGACGGCGTCGGCTTGTTCGAGACCGAGATGTACGTGTCCGGGATGCACGGCGGCTACGGCGGCGGCAAGACCTCCTCGTTCAAGCGATGTTTATTCTTAAAACGTATCGGAGAAGCGAACGTCGCCGACCGCTTGATGGCGGCTATTAAGACTCGTCCCTCGCCACTCTGCTATCTCCATCTACTGCAAGGTGGCGGAGCGGTCGGCGACGTTACGGCCGATGCCACTGCTTTTAGCTATCGAGACTGGGACTTTACCTGCGTGATAACCGGTATCTGGCCCCGCGATCAAGATGGTACCAAAGCCACACGATCTGCCGTGCGGTGGGTTTATAACGTCGCTGGGGACTTGTTGTCCTTAAGTAGCGGAGCTTACGGCGCCGACCTTGGGCCGGACCTAAGAGACGCCGCGCTGGCGGCCAAGGCTTTTGGACCGAACCGGCCGCGCCTAGCCCGTCTTAAAAACAGCTTGGACCCGCGTAATATGCTGGCTTACGCCTACCCGCTCCCGAAAACGCTGATGGAGCAGAAGCTTATTATTCTTGTCACGGGCGAAAGCTGCGCCGGCAAGGACTATTATGCCGACGTCTAGGTCTCCGTATTCATTAGATGCACCCATAAAAGCCTCACGGCGCGTGCAGTTAGCATTAGCGATGCGATCAAGCGAGAATATGCGGCGGCTACCGGTGCCGACCTGAGCCGCCTGCGTTGGGACCGTGCCTATAAGGAGTAACACCGGCCAGCGTTGACGACATTTTTCCAGGGACAGGCGCGGCAACGACCTCGGCTGCCAGAGGAGTAGTTTCTAAATATAGTGTACGGCGCCGTAGATGTAGACGTGCTACTAATCACCGGGATAAGAGACGAGGCACCGGTCGCAGCCTTGTCGCATTTAGTACCAGATAGCAAGCTACTCGAGGTTCACGTCCAAGCTAGTAAACAGACGCGGCGGATTCGCTGAGGGTGCCACGGCAGTGACGGCGATAGTGACGACAATAAGAACAGCAATAATATCGGGTCGAATTTAACGGCATTAGACTACTACCCCAGTCTCATCTTCGATAATGACACGACCGGAAACGAGGCGGCAAAAAGGTTTACCGAACATTACCTACTTCCCTTCTTCCACGAGAACCTGCAGCAACTGGCTAATATGGTGCGCCCGGTACCCGACTTCCCACGCCTAGGCATGGAGTTCCGCCACGTGCTCGGTATCTCACAGCAGCCGGGTGGGCTGGCCCTGTACACGTCTCTGCTGCAAACCCACTTCACCGGTAACTAGGCCAAAGTCGATGCGGTGGCGTGTTGCGAGGTCGGCGGCTTTATCTATACGTCGGTATTAGCCTCGCGGGTCGATGTGCCCTTAGTGCTGATTCGCGAAGCTGGCAAGCTCCCCCTACCCGCCGTTTCTATTATTAAGCCCCCGTCGTATATCTCGTCTTTGATATCCATTAATTCGAAAGAGAAGCGGATCGAGATAGAGCGGGATATAGTCCCCAGGGGCGCGTTAGTGGTGGTGGTGGACGATATACTTTCCACGGGGGAGACGCTTTATGCGGTGCAACAGCTATTAGATGAAGCTGGCATCGGCGCCGAGGATGTCAGTATTATAGCCGTGGCCGAGTTCCCGGTTCACCGTGGCCGGGAACTATTACGCTAACGTGGGTTTGGCAGAATTAATATTCAAAGCCTTTTGGTCTTTGGCGGTGCTTAGGAAAGGAAGGAAAGGATCTTGGAATCTTGGATTTTTGATAGGGATACCTTGTGATAGGTGTGATTCGGGCAATTTGGAACTTCTGCCCTATCGTTTCATATGCAAATTAATCAATCTCGCTGTCACGACTAGGGTCGAGGAGTGGGCCGCCAAGGGCCGGCCCAAGAGGGGAAAGACTCCGCACAGCCACAATCCTGACAGCTACATGCTGGGCTTACCTGATTAGCGTAAGCGACCACTAAATGCACCATATAACGGCTGTACTGTGGACGTCTGTCTTTGCAGTAGCGCACGCTGACAGATGGTAAGATTACAGGTCGGCTGTAAGTCATCCTGTAAGTTCTAGACACTGAGCGTTACTGCTTGCGGTATAGCGTCAGCAGCGCCTGTGCGGGGTAAAATTCAGAGAGTGTGTTTCGGTAGAAGCTGATTCTGCAATCGACTGTTATTAGGACAGTGTTTTGAGATGTGTCAAGCGGTTATTAGTGTTTATTTGTTTGTCTGTTTTATTCAATTTAACGTCCGACCCGGCCGCCCTGAGGCAGCTATGCAGAAGGTGGTCTATGAGCTTGTGCTACGTACATTGTTATTTCCCTTGAGGAACGGCTCCTCTAAAGCAGGCTCTTAGATCCCCCTTGCCTTCAAAACGAGCCCTAGGGTCCCCCGTTCCTCTATCAGTACTATATACCTAAAGGTGCAGTCTCCACCGCCATCCTAGACATAACGGCGTAGGCTTTCCCCATGTAACTGCATACTAGGTGCTGTGCTATTCTGATATCTTGTGGCGATGAGCGATCTTGGTCCCCTGATCTTCAGCCTAACGGCTAGAAGACCAGAGAGTTAAACTATGCTGTAAATTGGCGCTGCATGTAGGTTCCGGGTATGTGTGTGGTAGTGGTATTAGTAGATATGTGGTTATACCTTCCAACTGGTTCATCGTTCTGTTCTTTAAAATTGTGCAGCACTTCAGTAGAGAAAAACCTCATAGGGGAAAAGCTCTATGAAATTACTGAACGAGTTCTAGGCTCCCAGGCTGGTTGGCGTGTTAATGCACTGTTATAGTCGATGGGATAATTATCGGGGTCTGCTGGATAGGCGAGGTCGATGGGAACATTCGATTAAGAAAAAGCCATCGTACTTTAATCGTGTGTTTTTATTCCCTCCTCTTTCACATAGCTTCTTGACTGTAGAGAATGTGCCTTATTTCTGTGGCTGTATACTGCGATAGTGAAGAAAAAGCGAGCAGTGAGAGATTCTGTAGTAATATAACTTCAAATAGCGGTTCTATGTATCGGGAGGGCGAGATAAGACGAGTTCTTTGTATATGCACTGGTAATATTCGGACTCATTCGTTCGATAATGGCAAGGTGAACCCCCACGGATAGAGCTCAGCCATTCTTCGTTCGATGGATTAGAGAGAGGTGGTAGATAGACGGACGTTAGAGAGGGCGGTGTTGGTTACTATATTAGACGACTTCGTGTGATGACAACGCGGTAGACCCCAAGGCAGAAAAGGTCTAGTCATCCCTCACGCGAGGAGTCGATGATAGTCTTCGGAGTGGTCGATTATAGCGAGATAAGGCGGACACGAACCTTAGCTATCCTTCGTCGTTATCGATGACCGGATGGGAGGGGGATGGCGGACGCGTCGAGGGACACCACTCCTCGAAGGGACTACCTTTCCTCTCGTGGACAGATCTTAGCTTCCCCGAGCAGCAGTCGGGCAAACCTACTGCTCGAGTACTGATCCCCAGCACCACGTAGAGGTGCCTGCCCACCGCTGGGGCGGTCATCAGTGTCATTTGCTGACTGCTCCGGAGTCGGATCTTCATATTCCGAGCGTCCGCACAGCTACAAGCTTGGCTCACTAGATGACATAAGTAAATTACACGGTGATGATTATATAGGACGTGCGGGGTCGTTTCGCACTAGCCGGGATCGGTAATTGCTTTGATTGGAAGTACCGACGCGCGTGGCGACCCTGCATGAATTTGCGCGCCACAGCAGGCACAAAGCTGATGATGACTTACTTCCCAGCATCGTAGTAAGGCTCTGAGGCTCAGATAAGACCGTTTATAAGTATTATGGAGTGGTAAGAGCTTAATAGTGGTGCTGTAGGGAAGGAACTTTGTTCCGCTATAGAAGGAGGCTCTCTGCGAATCAGGCGCGAAGGCGACGATGCGAACGTAATTTATAGGTGGGAGGGGTCCCGAATGTTCAAAAGTAGCTACAGCACACGACTTATACAGAAATCTAGTAAATATCAACATGTGCGCAGAGTTTAAGTTGCTCGAAGTCAAAGTACCCCTCATATATTTCGGCACGGTGGGTTTTTCGCGACCCAGGGACGGACGTTAGCTAGACGTGTGCCTGCTACACTGACAAGACGAGGCGTGACTACACCAGCAAGAGGTACGCGAGTAAGGCTTCGAGTGACGTTGCGAGTAAGGGTATCTACTCAGGATTTAGAACGGGGTCTATAGTCGCGCAGACGGCAGGACGAGCAGGAATATGAGGCTGAGGGTCTACATGGGCAGCAACAAGGTAGAGGGCAACGCGCTAGGCGCCCCCGAGCTTTTGTCTCATAGCTAGGATACTGAATGGGGTGAAAGAAGACGATTTAGTCGTAGTAGACAAGGGCGATAAGTTGATTTCTGCAATAAAAAAGGGTGGTGCTACAGTGACACCCCCCCCGAATTTGGTTAGTTTGCGCGGTTGCCACAGTGATGCCGCCGTAATTGCCGCGGATTGTTTGATTTCTAACTTCTAACTCAGCGCAGCAGCCTATCTTCTCGAATCTCTACCCTAAGACGCGTATCCATACCCCGAAGAAGAGGAGGAGCTATACCGAGATGACGCTGGGCGAGGTACTGCTGTAACGTCGGCGCCCGCTGCAGCTGCTGGAGCGATAGCTTTACTAAGCCCTCGCGGTCGTGGCTGTGGTACCAGGCCAGCGCCGGTAATAACTACAGGCTTCGACCCGTCAGCTTAGTAGAATTGCTGAGCTAGCGGCGCTAAAACAGCTTGCGATTTCGTAAAGACGAAGGATTTAAACGATTTGAGCGGTTTTAGGGCTTTCTACCACGGGCGCAATGTTTTAGCCGCGATTTAAGCGGGAATCTTATTTATACTTACTCCATAGCGATTCTAATTCTAAATACTCTTACTGGTAGCTATTTATATACTTTCTTAAAAGATCTGCCTATTCAGAACCTAGGTATATTGGACGTCGTCGTTGTTGACGGTGTTAGGGATGGAGGCAGCAGCAGCAGCCCCAACAATCCGCGGCAATTGCGGCGGCATCACTGTGGCAACCGCGCAAACTAACCAAATTCGGGGGGGGGTGTCACTGTAGCACCACCCTAAAAAATAAAGTAGTACACGCTAGTAGTCGATCTTAGGGCTAGGGCTGGACGGTTGCTAGTTGGACGGTTGATAGGTGATTTCTTCTATATGCTTAAATTGAGCTTCCAGATGATATGGCTTCCGGAGACCCCCTCCTCCTAACGACGTTGATTACTGACGCTTCGTCTCATAGATCGTCTCGTATCTTGTGGAGCTTTGACTTCGTTCCTTTGGAAACGTATTCTTTGATTGCTCCTATCCGACGTTACCTCTTCATCATGGGCTTTAATTGCGGTTTTGATATGGTGCCACGTCTTACCGAGTCGGACAGTGATAAAAACCGGTGGCTGGCCTTCATCGACGAAGTCAAGGAAGTGTATAATAAAGACCCTGTGCTCCAAGTGCAGCCTCGTATCTTTAACTTCCAAGTTGGGGAGCATCCGCAATTGCCCCTTGAGGGCCACAAATTCCTCCGCTTCAGCTCTAAGGTCAGCGGACCTAGAACAGCAGCTGCAGAGCCCTATATCCGTCGGGTTTACCGTGTAGCTCGAGAGAATTTTGGCCAGCAGGTGCAATTTTGGCACGAACTTTACGATCATTATGGACATTATGAATAGGACGCAGTTAACGAGTCCATTAAAAGCTATAATGACTCGGTCGGTCTGCTAACCTTCCGTACTTCTTTTCTTTTAACATCCTAGCAGCCTCCTGGAACATGTACGACCTCAACTCCCTTGATCGATGGCTCCACGTTAAATATTTCTCCACCAGAGAATCTAGGGTTGGCATAGACTACTGCACTTCTCACCCTATATATCGTGAAATCAATACCAGAGAAAGGCCTGGGACTCATCGTAACTCAAACCATTCCAAGGGGCAATCGGATCCTATCGGAAAAGCCTATCTTCATAGTCTCGAGGATAACCACGATCTCATAAATCAGCTGATCGCCAACAAACTTAAACAGGTTTCAAGAAAGAATCAACGAGCCTTCCTCAGCCTTCACAACAACTTCCGAGGCTCTTTAGGCCCCTTCCTCGGCATTGTCAAAACTAATGCCCTCCCGTTAGGCCCTGATGCAATAGAGGGTGGACTCTTCTTACAGGCCTCGAGAATCAATCACGCTTGCCTTCCGAATTGCTAACACACGTGGAACGCGAGCATTAGCGAAGAAACGATTCATGCAGTTAGGGCGATCGCTCAGGGCGAGGAAATAATAATCTCATATTCCTATACCGGCCCTTCGAAATTTCGACGTGGGCACCTCTAAAATAATTTCCGCTTCGACTATACCTGCAGCCTTTGCAGCCTCCCAGCAACCGAGCGCGTGCTTAGCGACGACAGACTGGAGGAGATCCAGCATCTTGACGACGTCATTGGTGACGGCGCATATCTCATGCTGCATCCTCAACAGCATCTCCAGAAAGTACACACACTCATACTGATACTAGAGGCCGAGCAAATCTCGGATGCTAGGCTTCCAAGGGCATACTACGATGCATTCCAGACCGTCATAGCGCACGGAGACCAGGCGAGGGCAAAGGTCTTTGCCAGAAGAGCATATGCTGTAAGGTTATGCTGCGAGGGGGAGGACAGTCCGGGGACCTTGCAGGTAAGGCTCCTGGCAGAAAACCCACAAAGCCATCCGTTATTTGGGACGTCGAAGCGATAGAGACAGAATAGGACGAAAATTCCAAAGGGATTAGGAGAGGAAGAGTTCGAGAAATGGCTTTGGAGACAGAATATGTAGATGATGCGAGATGGTGATGAGTGGCGATAACGAACCCCTGGAGGTGGCGGCGATGCCTGTGGTTCTAGCAATTTGATGGTCGGTCCAGATTATAGGAGTCAAGGACATCTTCATGATCGGGGACTGCGCACCACTTTTATATGATTCTTTCAATAAATGCATTTCGCTACCGACATGGAATCACTCTTGTATGTAGATACAAATCAATAAACTTATAGATGGCATCCCATCCGTTCTTACTCCAGCGGGCAGTCTTTATCGGCGTGATAAAAATGCTATGACGGGGTTCATAGTCCTCGATCTATGGTTTACAGTCAGCAATGGCTCGACAACGTGATACTCAAAAAGCCAGACGTACGATATGAGAGCTGACCAAGCCTGATTATAGGGTGGCCATCTTCGGCGAACAGCTGACCCCATATTTTTTCCATCTTAATTGCCTCCTGACTCGTCATACACCTCGAACCTCGAGGTCTATTATAGCCGTATTACTCGAGTCGCTCGCTGGGCTTTGAGAGGAGGGAGATCTTTCGGACAGGCTGAAGTGTGCTGAAGTCTACTCTCGCAGACTCTGCGGCTCATCTGACGGACATCCTGGCTGCGAATGCGGCGAGGTTGGACTTAGGTAGTAGATATATTGAAGGGGGTGTGTATACTCGGCTCGGCATGTTAGACGGTTTTCCTGATGCGGTGGATGCTGATAGAGAGAAGGGTTGCCGTACAGCAGCAATAGGACGAAGGGGAGGGGAGGAGCGATTAGATGCTGGGCTGGAATCGTCGAGTAATTCACCAATGGATGTCTGAGATCGAATTCAATGTGGCATCATCGGTCACGCTAGACGTAGACATCGTCGTCGGCGCAGTCTGCTCCGCGTAAAGATCATCCTCAATGGGGCGCACATGGGCATAGCCCAATCTCAATCTTTCCTCCATAAGGCCCTGATCTTCCCGTCATTGCGGAGCACCCGGATTGGTATGAGGAGTCGTGTTACAGTTAATGCATCTTTGGAGCTTGTTAACAGTCGTTGTTTGGTGAAATAGTAAAGAGGGTTATTTGGAGGGAACTACTGTGGCCGCTGCCAAGCCAAGGCTTAGCATCTTACTAGAGAGGCATGGTAGAGTCCGCCACATTAGTTGCCATGTCATCCTATTCCCACCTTTGCAATCCTGCCAGTATTGCATCCTCAATTTTGACGGAACCCACAATGTGGACATGTACCATCTGCTCTCTTACAATGGCGGTTTGCGACGGACCGTCACATCTAGGTAGTGATGATCACACAGTTCACTTGTCGGATTTTAATGCCAGGGCTTTAGCATCCCGTTTAGAGGAACTCACTCTTATTTATCCTACTCCAAGTGAACAATCTACGTCCTTCTTATCTGTGCCCATTGGATTCCAGGGGCTCGGACATGTCCCCGCAGAAAATAGCACGCCCTGGGGGATCTGGTCACATCCTGAGTTCGCTTCTTCAATGATTCAAGTAGAAGTCAAACCTGCAGATACAACACCCAGTGCCTTAAGTTCAACCGGCGCTGCCTCGTGGATGTGCAAAGTCTGCGACCGGATGATGCAAGAGGGTTCAAGATCTGACCATCTTGCCGGGAAAGCGCATACAAAAAAGCTGATGTCTGAGTCGTCGGTTCTTCTAGACCATCTGTATGGTATCTCTATAGAACCGGTAACGCCGGTGAAGAAAACCTGGACCTGTCCATCTTGCAAAGCTGTATTTGCAATCCATGAAAAGACATATCATCGCTGCTCTAGCTCCGAGTCAAAGCCTTCGACAATCGACGGCCCCTTGGATAAGTTCTTCCGCTTTGATCCCTCCTTTTATTACAACCCATCCGCGCCGCCGGCTACCTCTTTTGGAATGCTTAAAAACCATCTCCAGCAGCGGTATAGATGGGCACGTAAAAGCCCCGAGAATGATGAACTGTGGCGCAGTTACCAAGCTGCTCTAACGCAGGAGTTTAACCTCTGGTTTGGCGTCGAAGACGACCTAAACGCGTGGCAATCCCTTTGCTGGGCCGTCCGTATTTTGCCCCTTCCCACAACCATTGGGCTATGTCGATCAGTAGGCCCCACAGACCTTTCTCATGATCCACGTGGGCTAATGCCCCGCTCAGGCGGTTCGGGGTCGTCATGTCAACATTATTGATCTTATTGAATGGGGACGCAGCCGTCTCAACCATGTCCGGATCTTTCCCACAGTCAAGAAATTGAGTGATTATAGCTTTGAGAGCGGGAAGATTTTCAGCAAAGACATGGTGGACGAGCTGGAAGCTGGGGCGGTGCTCAAGCACTTGCTTCGACTACTCGAAGCAGCCAGGCATTTGGATGGGTAGTTTGGTTCAAGGTCCGTCGAAGAACTCGCAGCAGAATAAGCCTTCCTGCCCTGCCCTACATGTAATAGGTATTTAGAGATCCTCATAACCGCTTCAATCCGAAAACGTTTACGTAGGTTGTTGCCAAAAATATAGGGTATCAGCATACTGAATATGGATAACAATTATGAATGTCAAACATCTAAACATCATATGCTATTGGTACCGCTCATCCACAACCTGAAATGAAAGCAAAGAGCCAAGTGAGTCCAATCTCAGGCTTTAGGCCGCGCTCTTCCACTCAACATACCGTTCAGAGCTCGTGTGACCAGATACAAGTAGAACGTTGGACTCGCGTTGCTTTGCGTTCTTCCTGATTCGCATGGGAAGCTGCGGCCAGAAGAAGACCGCTCGCATAAAAGTCCCCGAGGTATAAAAGCATAAAAGTTTGGCCAAGAGCAGATTAGTCAGCGTTCGGCGTTTCGAGGTGATCAATCAACCAATCAATTAGAACTTCTATGCCAGGTCATATGATCTATGTTCTCTTCTACTAGTCCCAGGATGGCTCTGCATTTACCCCGCTCCGAGGTATAAAGCTTTGCTAAGCCGCGCACCATCTGATTAACCTCAGTATCTGAACAATTTACAAGCTGTCTTGTGGAGGACCTTTGGACTATTACAAGAGAGATGGCACCCGCACAGCTTACCTGTCGAATCCGGGTGAACAAGGCTGAGGATTACGATGCAGACAATGAACAGCCAGAAAACTCTGCGTTCTTCGATCTAAAGGACTGCCCTGAGGTGGGGATCGAGATACGAACACAGTGGGCGCGTGAGGTAGTGAAGTATTTTGGGGTCATTCACAATTCCGTCCGGCCGTGGGATTTCCTTTGCAGATTAGACGGATCTGTCAAGCCCCTCTTAACGTCAGCACCAGAAGGTGAGGCTTATCCCGCCCGATTCCAGATACCGCCAGGCACTATACGTGAACTTGATCATCACGAAAAGGTCAGAAGAGCCGAGAGGTTCGCAATGGCTAGCCTTCTTTACGAGATCTTATCTGGCACGAAGCCTTTCGAGGAATTAACCGACGACGAAGTGCAACATCGCTTCAGCAATGCGGTTTTTCCTGATGACGCTGTTTGTTTGCCCAACTCCTTAATGATCTACTCGGGTTGGAGTGAGGAGTTCTCGCAGGAGTTGAATAAACGAGGTCTGTTATGACATTTATATTGATTAAGAGTTGCTGATTTCTTATAGTTCAAGCGCAAGATGTCACCATTCTACAGGCGATCAGAAATCACGTTAAAGCCCATCCAGTCCGCACTGGCATTCAAGTAGTGGGCCTTGCTCTTTCTGCTGTATCATTCTTGGCGGTGCCAGTACTTGGCGCCGTTGGGTTCACTGCGGCAGGACCAGCGGCCGGCTCTGCTGCTGCAGCTTGGCAAGCGTCAATTGGAGCTGTCGAGGCTGGCAGCCTCTTCGCATGGTGTCAGAGTGCGGCCATGGGCGGAGCGGCTATGGGTGGTATCCAAGTCGCGGGTATTGCTGGTGCGGCAATTACAAGAGTGATCGATGTTCCGGGATTGGTCGAGACATTTAAGAGCGTTTGCCGTACGGCAAAAAAGTGATCCGGATATAGTTGATGCATTGCCAGCAATGCATCAACACGAGCTGCAAAAATGACGTCTCCTCCGCTTGTCATATCTTTGCAAACTTTATGTAGCCGCTAGCTCTTAACTATCACCTTCATAAAAGCTGTCTTTTTGTCGTATAGCGACGCCACATCGTCGGAGCATTCGCAGAGAAAATCATTGAACTTGCAGCGAAGCGGAGCTTTCTAGATGCCTCATGGTGTAGTATCCCAACGCCAATTTAACTGGCAAAACTGTTCCGGTAATACTGCAAACTTTTACTAACGGTAGAGGAGAACTGAACTTGCTTGATAGATCTCTCTTAACTCCTTAATAACCCGAAGGCAGTCCTAGAATATTTGAGTGAGACTTACGGCAGCCTCAAATTTCTTACCGACTTCGAAAGTCTGGGGATGCTAACCACTGAGGTCATCTGCTCCCGTTACCAGTTGTATTGCAAGGAGGTGCAATTCTGTGTTCGCCACCTCGATGATGTAATACATATCAGCCTCAAAGCGCATGGGCTGGAACAAGGAAAGAGTAGCGGATTTCCCCCATAGTACGACGTAGTTCATTGGTTAGCGGCAGTTGGATGCTCGATTTGGAAACGGAGCTCATGACGTCCCAGAGTCCTACCAGTGCCGTGCTTGCGGCGTGTTCACCCCGGTAACGCTAATCCAAAGGCGGGGGCAGGCGAGATCCCAATAACTTACTAAGCTCTCCAAGCGTTACTCCTGCTCGTGTCACTTTTGGGGTTGACAGAAAGAGAAAGCTTGACGGTCCATGCGATATGCAAGTCGTTCATAAGCGCAGGAGACTGGGTCAAGGTCCTGCGAAGTGTAATAGATAGTGCAACAATACATTTCATACCAGATCATGGATCCTACGCATATGGTCCATGAGGTTGCAACGGCGAAAAAATCCTTTGCCCGGATGGCACCTATCACAATTTCCAAATTTGCACGGCCAGGGTTTCTCGCCGTGCCCGTGCAATCCATGAGCTTCCCTCTCGTGTCGGAGGAGGCATGCAGTAGATGAAAAGCTGACCCCTCCACACTGAAACCGCTTGCATTGATAGGGTTTGATATGAGAGTCGAGTTGCTTACTAATTGCAGAGTGTCAGCGTTAACCCAGCTGAGAATTATCTCGAGTCCTACTGGTAGTTGCCTTTGAGCTTCTTTAGATTTCTCTCGATCCTAGCCGCCAACCAAGTCCAGGTACTCCAAGGTGCAGAATTAAGTGACGGATTAAGCGAGACGCTAGTTTTTGAAGCATGCGTATCCAGGCTTCTTTATTAAATTGCGTACAAACTACTTATTTTGATAAATCCTAGCTTAATAGATTTGAAGCTATATATGATGCTTATCCTAGGGCAGAACCTTGATGCTGTAGAGTCACCATTTAGTCGCAAAACCACGGTTCTTAATAACATCCCGGCATCGTTCAGGTATAGAATGTATCCACTTTATATAGGCCCGTCGCTCCACTAATTGAAGCCATTCATACTGCGCCGCTGGCCACATATCTTTCGACGTTAAGATCATTCTTTTGTACGACCGGATCTTCTGTTTCATACCCTTCCACATGTATTCGTCGGGGTTTAAATCGGGGCTGCTTGGCGGCCATACTAGCGTCTCGATACCATGATCTTTCAACCACGTTAACGTCTCTTTAGAACCATGGATTCCGGCCCCGTCTTGCATGAATATCGGGCGTAATCCCGACTCTTCTAAGGCCCGGTACCAGGGTAGGACGTGTGGCCGAAGGATCTGCTCGATGTAATCTATACTGGCAATCGACTTTTTCTTAGTACCCTTATTTGCCCCCGAGGTAGCAGTCTTAATACTGCCGGGAAGCTGGCAGAGCTCGGTCGCCTGTTTACCTACTATCCCACCCCAAACCATAAGGGTTTGATGGCCGGAATACTTGTAGTATTGAAGGCAGTCGGGGCAGTAGCGCTCGTCGACCCTTCTAGTAACAAAAACGCGGTTCCGCTGCCCCGTCTCGAATGAGCTCTCGTCGGAAAATATTACTCTCATCCAATCTTCTACCGTCCAGTGTAGGTACTCCTTCGCCCACTTAAGCCTTTTCTTTCTGTTCTGCCAGGAAATAAGTGGTTTCGAACAGGCAATACAGCGCCGGAAGCCAGCTCGACGGAGGGCCTGGCGCACAGTCGTTTCACAGGCCTTAATCCCTAAATCTGCCGCTAATTCCATATAGGATTCACGCCTGCCATCTGCTCCACTAGTGACTGCCCTGATTAGGGATCTTAATGCTCGTGGGCTGATTTTTTCCTTTGCGCCGGTAGTAGGGTTTTTTTGGCTGCGCGCGGCTCCAGATCTCAGCGTTCTGCGTACCGTTAGGCTTGGGATATCCGTAGCTGCTGAAATTTCTGGGACGCTAGCATGTAGCATACTGTCCATATCGATGACATGCTTGCGTTATAGGGTGGTTAGGTGCTTATTAGGTATATAGGGATCCATTTGGGTAGGGAGGTGTAGGAAGGTTGGGGGGAAAACGCGAAAAAGTCGCGTAAATCCGTCACTTAATTACGCGCCTTGGAGTACATGCTAGATAATACTTGTAGTTAGCCACTGCCCACGACGCTGGATTGAAGGAAGAAAAATTGTAAGACTTCCCAGATCGTAGGATAATAAAAAGCTTGGTGACTTTTAGGAAGAAGGAAAATCGTACGGTCCAAGAAGTCTCACGATTTCTTCCCTAGGAAAAAGCTTGGTAAGTTTTATACCAAGCAAAATAGCAAAAGTTGGCGCGCGGTTATTCTTCTCCCGGGCAAAAGCTTATTATCCTATGATCTAAGAAATCGTACGATTTTCCTTCTCCCTGTTATCGTATGATCTAAAAATCCATACGATTATCCTTCTTACAGTAATCATATGATCTAAGAAATCGTACGATTTTCCATCTTCTGTAATCGTATGATTAATGAAATCGTACGATTTTCCTTCTCCCTATTATCGTATGATCTAAGAAATCATACGATCTAAGAAATCACACGATTTTCCCTGTTCCTATTATCGTATGATCTGAAAAATTATACGATCTAAGAAATCATACTAATTTCCCCGTTCCTAGTTATCGTATGATCTAAGAAATCGTACGATTTTCCCTCAAGCTTAGGGGCCGTCTTGGTCATTTTTAGGAGCCAATTCAATTAATTATGAGATGGGTTCTATCCTCTATAGAAGGCGAACAGTGATATCTTTGCCCCTTCAACACCTCTCCCGCTTAATCTACGATATTAGTTCGCACAGTCGCTGGCATTTTATCCCAGTTCGTCTCCTATACTCAGAACCAGACAGCATGCCATACGTAACAAAAGCGAAGTCTCAATAATTTACCAGAAGGAAATCAAATCTCGTGAAGAAAGCAGATCAGCTGGCACGATTATATGAAGCGGATCTTACACTAATCATTCGCAAGAATGGCAGGTATTACACGTATCGATCAAACGAACACGATTAATAGCCTCCCACGATTAGAGATATTATATATATTAGACACGATAGATATATCTACCTTGCGCTAACTCGACCTTAGAAAGAATCGTACCCTTTACTAGTGAATCTGCTCCCTTAGGACTTTAACAACCGCAATTATGAAAGCCCGTAAAAGTCGGAGGAGCCGTCGATAATAACGTTAGAAGTGGTGGGGCTCGAGTCTTTGCAGGACCCGTAGGCGATGCGAAATTTTATACTGCATAGTATATCTAAGTCGGAGGAAGGCAATCGCATGAAATGTACCACGCCTTTATTACGAAGGACAAGGCAGCCTGGATCGCTGCCTATTATACAAGGTACCTTTGCCATGGTAATTAACTACGTATGCGCATATTAATGTAGAAGGCGTCTGGAGTGTATATAAACCAGCAAAGAGGAACATGCGGATGTGAAATACGCATGACTATACCTATCAGTAATCATCTCCTCATTCGCATATCTAAACTTCTCAAACCGTCAGTCGCGGCTAATCGTCTGGCAGCCGAGGTGAGCCCCCCATGGCAGTGCAGGGGCGCAGCACGTAGGAGCTTGAAACTATTGCCTTGGCGGCGGGAGCATCCTTGCATCGACCCGCGGCTTTGAGGTAGCAGCGTAGGACAGGGGTCCAGCTGGCTTTATGGGGGGCCCTTCCGAGTCCGCAAAGTGCAGAGGTAGATGACAGTCCTGTTATTTCCCTGTCCTATAAAGGATGTCACTACCGATCCATTCAACCAATGAAGCGGGTGGAATTCAGAATTGAATTGAAACTCCACAAGGCAGCTAGATCTTATCAGACATGTATATCCCGTGACATTCCGCACCAGCCTTATCTTCAAGGCTCTCTCCTCACCCGGATTCTCAGTATTCGGCAGGCTTTGCGGAACAAGGCCCTCCTGCCAGACACCGACTGTCGGCAAATCATTAATGACTAGAAGATTCTAAGGTAAAAATGAGGATGCTCTCATCCATTGGAAATTTAACAAGTACGATGTTCTAGTAAGTCGTAAAGGCATAGCTCACTTTCCATGCCCACCAATCCAAAACTTTCATGACACATTACATCCCGATACCGGTCGTCATCACCTGCACTTTAATATTAATGACCAGCTTCCTCCGAGCTAAAACCTTTGCCCCCCTCAGGTTCCCTTAGTGAGCGACATACTGCTATTGACTCCATTAGCTGATTTCCAAATTCTTTAGACAAGATGGATTGAATACCGTGATGGCTATATCGTTTAGAAAAGCCATGGCTCGAAACCAGCATCAGGTGCTGCTTCGGTATCCTTTGCCTTATCGTCTGTGAGTCCATCCCTTCGGAAAGAAACATAACCACAAGACCCGATCGCGCAAGTCCAGAATCTACGACCTGGACAAGAAGAGTCCCTTCCAGCCCGATCTTGCCGACACACAATTCTGCAGCCACAATGGTGGTTGCTTGGACGAACCCCACGATCATCGTCCCAACTGATCTAACCTTTTTCGTGATCGATTTTGGACACCTTGCGCTTTCGGTCGTTTTTGCATTTGATGCACACGTAGTAAGGTCGACCAGCGTTTCCGTTTGGATTGTGTGGTAAGACCGTGTTTCTGTATTTTGGTTTATAACCACATCGACGGCATAAAGGTCTTTCTTGCATCGGGAAAGTAGGCTGCAAGTTGTCGACCCATGGCTCCAGTTCCCCCTCCTGGATGGAGAGAGACTGGAAGAAGTTCGACAGTTCCGACGACATTGTATCCTACCAACAAAGAAGAACGATATTGAGAAGGCTGGCTTGACCTCAAGCCCAGGCAGAAGTTAGAAGATGAAAAGCCTATGGAAAACAAGAGTAAGAGGTGGTAACCACAGCAAGTTTCCTCAAACGAAAACCGGGTGCGGTGGCCCCATTATATAGATCCCCCTTACAGCTGAACCCACCTTTTACAGCTGAACCCACTACCGTTCGGCTGTACCCACTCTCAATCGAGTGTACCCACCACACTACTTCGATAGCGTGCTGCAGGGTCCAGCAAGTGTGCTGGGTACAGTCGGTATCCACGCGACTGCAGAGTGGTTCCACTCGAGAAGAACCACCTTGTTCAGATGGTTCCCTCCGGCCAATAAGGGTGCGTACAATGGGCTGTCAGATGACAAACCATGTACTTTTACCCGTAGAGGTACCTGTGGAAGTGGGTGCAGCTGTATCTCGCGTTCCCTAGCTGTCTGGAACGTGACGTATAAGCGGAAAGGCTGGCTTAATCAGCCCCCTTTGTCCTTTTACCGCAGGAAGTGAGTATGGTTTCGAGGTCTCGTCGAAGGTTGGGGATTTTCGGGCTTAAAGATGCGACACGTCACCCACTACCTGGGAGCTGGGGCGTGTACCCTGCGCATCAGCAACTAAAGCAGTAGGAGTGGACTGAGGTGAAAAGTGATTGGCCGTAATCGAGGAACCGAGTGGGACTGCCGGCAGGGTATTACTCGAGAGAAGACCAACCAGATAATAAATCGTCTTTAATATATAATTCATAAGTTAATCTTCGAACCACGCCATAGTGCTTAAATAAGTAAATGCAGCGCCATACGACGTTTAAACAGTAATGCAAAGATACTGGATTAGCCAAGCTCGATCGTCAAGGGACAGAGTACTTGAAGTATTCATGAAAATCTCTAGAGGACTTAGAAACAGCCGATCTGTCTACAAAAACGATCTCCTAACCTAACCGCTCTTAATGCTCTTGCTAGCGCTTATTAAGGTATTGATAGACCTTACTAGGGTCGATTATCTGTAATCCTGCTGTATTATTCTATGAAGTAATAGTTACGAGCACGGCAACACGAAAACAGCCGAGTCTATCGGTCAGTTCTTTGCTACGAAAATTGTCGAAGGATATTCAAACGTGCCGCCTTCCCCGAGAAAGGTCTCTCGAGGGGCTTGTATTATACTTGTTAGCGAATGCGTAGAGCCGGGTGTAATAGAGGAAGACCTCGGTGTAGTCTTGTATGGTTCGCGATTTTTTCGCTCCAGATATACAAGGAAGCGTCGCATTACACTTGAGTCCTCTTCAATCTATAGGAAGGGATCTTGACGGCCGCAACTGTGGTCTCATCAGGCTTATCATATTTCAGGGCATAAATCTTCGTGTATATCATCACCTCTTTACTTAATAATGGTATACTGATAGAGCTATATAAAAGATGATGCAGGACATATAGGTGGGCTCTATCCACGCAAGAAGATTTTATACACCGTCGCCGTATAATTCTTGAAACCTATTACACTAGGCAGGACTAGTCCCGCTGCTTTGCACTGCGGATATAGACACGGGACCTTATCCTCGGGGGCGTACTTCTTTAAGTACTTCTCAACCTTATTCATTATCTTATTAGGTTTGGCGTACTCGAAGACCCGATATTAGTAGGGTAGCCTCTTATTACCCAGATAGAAGGGGTATTAGGTGGGCCGGTAGACTATAGGGAAATCATCTTTTATATCCTCGGACTTATTTACCGTACCCTCCGACTCTTCTTATTTAATAGTGGACTTGGGCCGACCGCGGCGCTAGGTTTCTCGCCGATAGTATAAAGCCGCTCTGGCTTCGATGGCCTAGATTCTTTACTAGAGCTTTTTTCCATCGCTTAGACTATCGTTATAACGGTAGGTTAGTCGGACCACCTCAGCTCGCTTAGGGATATTATATTCGATCGACTAAGTGTAGTTAGTACTTTAAGGGGATATATAAGCGGCTACTATCGCGGAAAATTAAGCGTTAAAGGTTAGAGTATTAGCCTTCCGGAAGTGTTATTTATAGGCTTAGGTTATTATATATTTTCGTAGCTTAATTTTCAAGTAATTTAACCGGGCTTCGGCCTTTTTCTTTTTTTAAAAAAGGTATGTCCCTTTAGCATCGCCGATAGTATTATATCCTGCGGCGCGGATTCGCGCCGTAAGAGCTTTATTTTATTAGGCGAGTTGAATTACTTAAGGGTATTAGGTAAACTTAGCCTTCTACTCGGATAATAGCTCTATTAGGGTACTTATATCGGCTATTAAACTGGTAAGCCTAGTAGTCTTTTAGACCACCTTATTAGATGGCTTCCCGAGGTAGCATAACTCGGTATTAAATCGGATCTCCTAGTCTAGGTAGTAACCGACGGCTCCTTACTAGTAGTTAAAGATCTAATCTCGCACGGAGGCGGGAGCGCTATCTATTAATAGTATAAGATTAGTAACGGAACGATTATCTATAAGTAAATAGGAAGCTAGGATTAAGGGGTAGACGTACGGTTAACTATATTTAGGAGGCCACGTCTAAGCCTATACTAGGTAAGAGAATATTAGAAGCCGGCCTTCCGTCCGAGTTACTTAAGGTAGCGGATCTACGTGCTAGTAAGTAGAGGTTCTATTAGTAATATACCTACTATACCGGCACTCCTTAAAGGCTTATAGAAGACTAGAAGATCTAGAACTCGACGTTTCTATTTTAGCGTCAGGCTCTTCCTGCCTAGCGGTATCTTTACCTAGAATATATTCTCGACGTTTTTTATATACGTGGCTTTAAAAGCGTTATTATAGACCGCGAGAGATATAAAGTAATTAAGGAGGGAGAAAAGCGGATTATTATCTCCTCTACTAATGACTAACGTTTTTCTATAAGTATATAAGTCAACTATAGATTAGTATAAGTTTAAGGGTAAGGGTAGGGGGGCTTACAGGTTTACTTATATTCGCGGATTATTATCTTCCCCTTTAGTATAAAGAAGGGTCGCCTTTATAAAGACTAGGTTAGGTTTCCTAGGTATTTAATTAGTAACGATGCTGATAGTGAAATAGCGATATAAGAATAACCGGGTTTCTTTAGGTCCTATATTATAATCGTCGTCGGTATTAGAGTCCTTATCGCAGTTATAAAGGGAGCTAGAATCGCTATTACTATCGCTATCGCTATCTAAGGTTATATTAAAATCGCTATTAACGTGGCAAGTAGTATTAATAGATATTATAATATCGCTATTACAGCTACTCTTTATATAATTACCTTCGTCGATTTTAATATCTTTTACTATCTTTCTACCCCCTTAGGCACTAGCGACCGCTGTATTATCGGTGGGCACGTCTAAGCTATTAGGCTCGTCGAGTTTAACTCGAGTATCGAATAATAAATATAGTCGACAACCGAAAAAAGCGGCCGTAAGTAAGCTAGTAGCGACTTGAACCCGCTGCCGCTTATCCTTAAATATCGAGTCATCGAGTACCTAGTATATATAGAGGAGAAGGTAGAGATCGTCGAGGCTGATAACCGGTTTCTTTTTAGGTGTAGTACGGAGGCTATACTCGTTGATAAGTAAATTAATATACTAACATTTCTAAGACGTTAGCGTGGAGCCCTTAAAGCCTATAAGAATTAGTATCTTACGTTACGTATATCCCTTCTCTCGCGTAGATCGAAGTCTTAATCAGCCTTATTAAGGGCATATATTCTTAGAACCCGCTAGTAGTTCTTTAAACTTAAAGCCACGCCGATTCTATTATAACGATCTATCGTCTACTTCTAAAATATTTTAAAGTCTAGCACTTATACGTCTATAAGGAAAGTTTCAGGATTATAGCTAAGTTCGCCGTAAAACCTAGGTGGTAATATAATTAGTAACGGCAATACCAGACTTCGATAGAAGACGAAATACCTCTTCCACTTCTTTAGTACCGATGACAGGCCCTTCTTTATATTATCGGCAGCCTTTAGCGGAGTCTTCCCTTATACGGCGAGCTCTTTACGCTACTTAAGGTAAAAGCTAGGGGGTAGCCTACCCTTTTTACGCTATGCTCGTCTTATACTATCGACGGTAGTAATTAATAACTGCTATAATAAAGGAGTAAGGTAGTATAGGAGGGAAGCGCAGGTCAAGATAGCTCTAAGGGCTAATTATAAGGTAGCCGCTAGAATAAAGGATAATAGTAGCGCGGGTAAATAATATAAGTGAAGTCCTACTTTACTAACCGGAAATTAGGGAATAGACGAAATAAAGGTAAGAGGTAGGCTCTAGGCCTTATATATATTCGTTACCTTACAGAGACTTACTTAAAGGAAGGAACGATAGTAATAGAGGGCAGAGAGAGCTAGAAAGGTATCTGCGTTAGGATTCTAGCAGGGATACCTTAGTTTAATAAGGGTTCACGGCAGTACCTTTTTTCTTTAGGCGCGAGGATTACCGGTGTTTAGTTCAGCCGTTCCAAACTAGGGCCTGCGCGGTACTCGAGCTACTTAAAGTAGCTACTAGACTATCTCTTTTCGGCTACCCTAATACTAGAAAATAGTTTTAAAAAGTTATATTATTATATTAGATACTCTTTTAATCTTATTAAAGAAAGCTCTTTAAGTTAATATAACTATTATTAAGAGAGTAAGGCTTTAAGTAATAAGCTTTATTAATATATAATCTTAAATCTTAAATCTTTATTTATAACTTTATTATTATATATTTTAAATTAATTATTATACTTATATTAAAGTAATAAGGATAATAAATAAAATAAAATAATATATATTTTTAAAGAGTAAAACTTACTTTATATATTAAAGCTTACTTTAAATAGATTTTATATATTAATTTTAAAGTCTTATAATTATCCTTTATAACTTTCTTATATACTAGTAAATAAAAATAATTTATAAATTTTCTAATTTAATTATTATATACTTTTTAATAAGAGGTATATTAAAGAAGATTTAAGAAATATATTATTTTAAAAACTATTATTATTATTATTATTATTATTATTATTATTATTATTATTATTATTATTATTATTATTATCTTATTTATCTTCCTTTTAATTATAATAAATAAGGATCTTTTTATTAAGAAACTCTTTATTTAATTTATAATATAATAAGGGATTCCCTTATATTTAAGATTATAAATAAGTCTCTTATAAAGATATTATTAAAGGCCTTTATATTATAATTATTATACTTAGTATTATTTTTAATATATTTTTAATTAACCTCTTCTTCTATATCTTTATCTATTTTTAATAAAGGATAATCTAATTTTTAATATATTTTTAATATTAAAGCCTTTTTTATTTAAAGAAAGTTAATAATAATATATAATCCTTCTTTAATAATCCTTCTAAGATAATTATATAAGTCTTTTTAAATTCCTTTAAGTAATAATTATAATAAAAGTATATCTTAAATAAGTAGATAATCTCTTTAAAGAATCTATTAATTATTAATATAAGAAAATAATTTAAAGTTTTATTAATCTTTAAGACTTATCTTATTATAACTTATATATAATTTATTAAATCTCTTTATATATTATCTTATTATTATTTTTAAAAATAATAGATAGCTTATACTTTTTTTATCTCTTAAATTAATTTATAAATAGAATAAGAAGAGTATTATTTATAAGACTTTTATCTTCTTATTAAAAGTCTTAATTTACCCCTTCTTAATTATTCCTTTTTAATAGAGGGAATTTAAGGAGGAATTATAGTAATAAGTTATATTTCTTTATTTTTTTAATAAAGTCTTATATATCCTTTTATAATTTAATAATATAATAAACTATTCTCTTAAAGTTAAATATTATTTTTATTTATAATATATTATCTCTTTCTTTTATAATTATATTTTTAACTTCTTTTATAATTATATTTTAATTTTTTAATAACCTTTTTTAAATAATATATTAAATATTTTAAATCTAAAAAAGCCTTTTTATTATCTTTAAGCTTTATTTTAAAAATACTTATTATCTATTATTCCTTTTAAGCTTTATTAAAGTTAAAAGAGGTAATTATCTATTTAAGACTTAATTTATAATATAAGACTTAAGTCTTTTTCTTTATTTATTCTAATATAATTTATTATCCTTTTAATCTTAAATTAAGTTTAATATATATAAAGAGGTAGTTAAAATTAAATTAATAACTTAAGATATATTTAAATAACTTATATTATATTAAAAATATTAAATATAATAAAGGTAAAATTAATTATATTTTTAAATCTTATTATTCTTTAAATAATTATCTAATTTATTAAGACTAGGTTAATCTTATTATTAATTATAATTCTTATTAATTAATTTATCTTAAAGAATAATAAAATTTATATTATATTTTTTTAATTAAGGTAGTAGAGGTTAAAGTTCTTTATTATAATATATTCTTTAAGTCTTTTAAGCTTCTTACTTATAATTAATAAGCTTAATAAGATTTTATTTAATATTAATAATAAGCTTAAATTATATATATTATATAATTAAAAGTATATTAAGTAGTTACTCTCTTTATAAATATAGAATTAAAGTTTTAAGGTATTAATATTCTTAATAAAGAACTCTACTTTTTAAATTTCTATTTAAAGTTTCTTTTTAATATAAAAGTATATTTATATATCTTATATAATTTTATATATTAGAAAGAATACTTTAAAGTTAAAGATTATATAATAGCTAATCTCTAATATTATAATTAAGCTTTAAAATAATCTTATCTTTTTAATAAGATTATTATTATATTTCCTCTTACTTTTAATATTATATTATAATATCTTTAAAACTAATATCTTAAATATTTAAGTTTAAAATAATATTATTATTCTTTTATATATATATCTCTTTTTAAATAATTTATATATTCTTTTTAATTATATTAATAAATTTATTAATTATTATAATTAGTAGCTTATTAGTATTAATTAATAACTTTTTATATTTATTATTCTTACTTCTAATATCTTCTAGTCTAACTCCTTTATTATAAGACTTTTAAATATATTCTTTTTAATTTATATTTAAGTTCTTATAATTTTAATTATTAGTATTTAACGCGTTACCTCTTCTTAATCTCTATTAAATATTTATTATATTAGGAGGAGTAGTCTTATTACTTATATATAATATACTTATAAGGAGTACTTATAACTTTTATCTTATATCTAACTATATTATAACTTTAATAATAATTAAAGTTATTTATTAATTATAATAGCTTAGTTATAAAGGCTTAGCTAGCTTATAAGGTTAAAGCCTTAGTACTTATTATATATATCTTATATACGCGCGTCTTTTAAATAGCTTTTTACTTTATAAAATATCTTAGTTAATACTATAAACTTATTACTACTACTTAGCTTATTAAATACGCCTTGTAATATTAATAATAATATAATAAACCTAACTTTATTAACTTTATTAAGAGTTCTATCTTATTAAGGTATTAATCTAATTAATATTCTTAAATTTATTAATATTTTACTTTCTCTCTCTCTCCTTTTCTTTTTATATTCTTTTTTCTTTAATTAACTTTTAAATATATATTTATATTAAGTTAATATCTATTATAAATATCTTTTTTTAAATATATTTAAGTCTTTAAATCTTATATTCTTAATAATTTTAAAGGCTATTATTATTATAATAGCTTAATTATTTAATTTATTTATAATTTTAATAATATATATATATATATATATATTATAATTTAAGTGTTATTATAATTATTAAGCTTATTAGTAAGATAAAAGCTTTTATAACCGTTATCTTAATATATAATCCTTTATACTCTCTATCCCTTTTAATCTAACTATTATTACTATTATTATTAAGCCTTTAATTAAGATTAAGATATTATATTACTCCTTTAACTACCTCTTATATATATTTCTTAAATACCTTACTACTTAGTACTTATATATTTAAGCTATTCTCTACTATCTAATAGATTTTAAATATATAATATATTTAATATATTTATATCCTCTTATATTAGCTTTATAAACTATTATCTTCTTAATTCTTTTATAAAAAAAACCCGCTTAATTAAGAATATTAATAAGTATTACTTATACCTTAATATTTATAAGGTTTATATTCTTATACTAATTAATAGGAAGAGGAAATATCTAATCTTAATTAATTAAATCTTTTAAGTTTAAATTAAATATATATTTATCCTATTATAAATTATTTAAAATAGTATTAAAATTAATAAGTAAGGTATTATAATTTAATTATAAGATATAACTTTTACTACTTTTATATATAAGAGGTACTTTATTTTATATTATTTATAGAAAAGATATTAAAAATATTAGTTTTAATACTTTAAATATCCCTTTTCCTCTTAAAAGGATTTATTAAAATCTTTATTAAAGTTATTATACTTAATATTATATTAAGATATAAAGAATATATAAGTCTAATAGATATTATTATTCTTATATTATAAGACTTAAACTTTAAAGTAAAATTCTTTAATCTTATAAGATAAAGTTAATAATAAAACTTTATATTTATAATATATTTATATAAGCTATTAAAACTATTAAAATATTAAAAAACTTACTTATCTTTTTAAAGGTAATATCTTAATAAAGAGATTATTAATAAAGATTTATATCTATTATAAATTATCTAAATAGTAAAACTAGCTCCTTATAAAGTTTAGAGTTAACTTAATAAAAGACCTTTTAATCTAATTTATAATAATATCTTAAGCTTTTATACCCTTTAAAGTCTATTTTTTTAAAGGTAGGTATTTTACTAGGTATTTTATTACCTATTTAAATACCTAGGATAAAATAATTTTAAGGTTAAAGTTATAAAAGTAAAGAATAATATTATTTAAGCTTTTAAATATTATTAGAGTTATAATAAATCTAATATTATTATTATTAACTACTTAAGATTTAATTATAATAATAAATATAAAGATTATAATTTAAATATTTATTAAGTTAAGTATAATATCTTATTAGAGCTTATTATACCTAATAACTTTAAAAGTAATAAGGTTATTAAGTATATCTTATAAAATATTAACTTTAACTTTTAATTAAAACTTATCCTTATTATAAATTACTTATAATATAGAAGCTTTATTATAAGTTAGAAACTTACTTTATATAAAGCTTATACTAGTTATTACTTATACTTAGTATCTTTTATTTAATATATTAAGGTAAAAGGTTATATTAATTATTATAAATTAACTATTAATTAAGGATATAAAATTAAATAAGTATAATTAAATATCCTGATTAATTTAAAGGATAACTATAATTATAATAATAGATTACTAAAATATTTAAATATCTTAAGTTTTATAAGATAAAGAAAAGAATAGTATATTATTATTATTATATATAATTATTAATCCCCCTATTATAAAAGTATTTAGAATAAGGGAGAATATAATTATAAAGCTTAATCCTATTAATATCTTTTAATTAATAAATCTAATAGATATTAATAAACTTATTTAATTAATTAATCTAAGACTTTTAGAATAATAATTTTAGATATATAAACTCTAGTATTTAAGATATCTTCTTATATATTAAGAACTCTTATAATAACTCTATCCTTTAAGTTAATTAATAAGTAATATTAAATAATTAAATTACCTTAAATTTATCTCTTAAAATATTTTACCTATTATATATTTCTATAACTCTTCAAGCTTTTCTAGTAGTAAGGGAGATAATTATAACTACTTTTTAGCTAAATAATTTTATTAAAACTAGATATACTTATTCTTTTATTATTAGTAAGATTAGCTATTTTATTATTTTACTTATTATAAGAAATAATCTTAGGCCTTTATAATTATATTATCTTACTTCTTCTTAAAAGTAATACTAGTAATCTAGGTTAACTACTCTTTATTTAAGTAAGCTTAATAAATTTAAACTATTATAACTACTTAATAAAGCTATTATAAATCTCTAATATAAGTAGCTAATTATCTTTTTAAATAAGGTACTCTAGCCTCTTAATAACTCTTATAATAGCCCCTTTTTTAATAAGATCTTTATTATTATTTAAGTCTACCTTACTAGTAGGGTTAATCCTAGAGTCTAATTTAACAGGTATTATATATATAACCTTAGCTTTAACTAAGAGGGCTATTTCTAATTAACTTATTAAATCCTAGCTATTAAAGCTAAAAATATCTAAAACTAGTAGTAATACTAAGAATAACTAATCTAGTAGTTAAGCTAATAAATCTACTAGTTAATTTATAATATTATAGCTAAATATACTATTAACTCTTTTCTAGTTTCTAATTTATAAGGTTAGGTTACTACCTTTTATAACTACTTTATAACCTTTTATAAGGGGAGGGTACTTAAAATATAAAATATATCTCTTTATAAATATTATATACTTTAAGTAGAACTTACTTTTAAAATTAACTATTAAGGGTCTTATATACCTAGTTTATATCTTTTTATAAGAAACTTAACTTATAAATACTAGGGCTTAACTTAAAAATAATTATAACCTTATTATAAATAATATCCCTTACTTTCTTATATCTTAATTAGAAGTATATACCTTTAAGCTCCTTTACCTTAATAATTTACTAGGTAAAGAGGTTAATATCCGTAGTTATAAGGGAGCTTCTCTTTAGAATTATATCTATAAACCTTTAATTTAATACTTAAAGGTAGTTATAATATACGCCTTAATTATAAATTATTTAATTATATTTACCTTTATAAGTTAAAGAGTATAGTATTATACTATTTAATCCTTCTTATATTCTAAGGAAATATATTTATTATATTCTATTAACTTATTATAATAGTTATACTAATTATAATTTCCCTTTTTAAACCCTTTAATATAACTAGTATTTTTAAATATAACTAGTTTATATCTATTAATTTTAATACCTTTAATACCTCTTAATCCTACTCCTACTTTTAAATAATAGGAGGTATTAATCTTCTTATTTCTTTAAGTAAATACTACTTTACTTTATAATTAAGTCTTAACTTTATTTAATAGTTTTAGATATATTAAAAGTTATACTCCCTTATATAAGCTTATAATTAATAGTAAGGAGCCTCTCTTAAAGCTAGCTATTTATATCTTTTAAAGTAACTTTTATTTTACTAGCTTCTAAGGTAAGTTAAGGGTATTAACTCGTATTCTCTTACTTTTACCCTCTAACCTTATACCTTATATTATCGCGAGGTAATTATTAAATTAATATAATCTATTAATTAATTAATTGATTTATACACCTATTCTAGCATCTATTCGTGCTAATTAGGGAGGTCTATACTTTATATAATAGCGAGTATAACTGGCTATACTACGTCGCTATCATCGTAGAAGAAACCTTGGAGCCACTAACTCCTAGACGAAAACTCCCGCTTATTAATACTATTTTGTCTTTATATTCTTCACCTAGCCCTTTTTAAGTACTCAGGTTATTCGATACTACTAGGATCTCTTATCTATAACGTTGCTCTTTAATTAATATTTATATACCTGTAACTATTTATTCGATACGGTAGATTAACTGACATCTCTCTTAAACCTATCTTCCTCTACGTCTTTCTTCTTATATATATGCTACTACTGGCTGTTATTAACAATGTGTGCTATACGTGTATTCCCCGTGTCCCCTTCTCTTTCTCTTGTAAGTGGCCGGAGCTATCAGTCGAGGCCTTCTATAATGTTGTACACAATTCAACTGACAATGAATCGACGCTGATTTAGTAGGACCGGTTGGAAAATTAAGTGTCTTGTCGGAGGGTAGATAATCGACTAGACCTAGGTGTAGGTTAGCGGTATAGAACGGCATGAGGACACGGCTGCCGTCTGGAATATTAGATTTTTTCGGGTGTACCGGCGGGGCTACATGGGTGATGGCGATGCTCCTTACTAGCGGGGCGTTGTACCGACTATTACTCGATGCCGCAGTTATATCGATGTAGATTATAGGTAGATGTCGTGTATGCCTATTCGTAGGCTGTAGGCTGTGTTTATCGTGAGAGCGCGTTTAGACCTGGATTAACGCCACACATTTAACCCTATATATGCGTTACTAACGCGTCCGTAATAGAGCTTTTCCAGTCGCGTTAGTTTGAGATCGATTGGCTCTCCCATATCAAGATGGAAGGTTCGTAGCCAGTACTACGTACAGGTTAATCTTGTTACTAGCCTAATATAATCTATTATAATATTATTAGTATAATTAGTAAGAGAGGTTTTTATACTTCTATACCTCTTTTATATATATTATATAAGCTTTTAACCTTAAAGCTTTAAAAGTATTTTTTACCCCTTAATAAGCTTATATTTCTACTTATATCTCCTTTATTACAGCTCCTTTTATACTAAGCCTACTAAGCTTATAAGGCTGAATATTCTATATATATTTACACGCTCGTACCTTATTATAAGGTCAAGCGACCTCTTATCTAATAAATATAACCTGCCTACCTAGCTTATTATAACCGCCTGTAATACTAGGTTACTCCCTCCTTATATCGCTATTATTAACGACATGTATTAAGTTCTAAAAAGCCCTGAAAACGACAGCGTAACACCCTTATAAATACCTTGAATTTCCACCTTAGTACCTTAGCCACCTCGATTTCCGCTAGATTTTTTTTTCTAAAGATGTCAGGACGACATCTATAGAAGGGGAATCTAGGGTAGACTAGGGTAGGACGCCTGTAAGAGATAGCTATATAAGGAAAGAGTAGAGCGAGTAATAAGAGCTCTACTAGTTAGCGACTTAATACTAACGAATAGGATATTATAACTAGGACGCTATTTTATAATAATAATTTGCTTTTTAATTAACCTTCTCTATACTAATCTACCTACGGAAATAATAATAAGACTACCTCCTTTACTACTTTTCTTTTACTTCGCCTGTAGCTATAATATACTTTTAACTTCTCGCCACGCCTCTTTCTCCTATAATCCGGCTTATACCTCTTGAAAAGCCTTTCTCGTAGTCGATAGCTCTACTAACTCCATGTTATCTCGCTAGACCTAGACCTCGCCGTAGTAAGCTAGCTAGCTACTATTTCCTCTGTAACTACTAATATTATTACTTCTTCGCTAGACTTCACCGCCGTTATAATAAGCCTACTAGCTACTATAGTTTAACCTACCCTCTTTAAGACGACACCTACCCCTATAACTACGAATACTTATAATAGAAGAAAGAGTAAGGAGATAGGACGGAATAAGAGTAATTCGAATTAAATAGGAAGCTAGGTGTAGGGACTATACCTATAGAAGGGGGACCTAATATTACGGCTCCTTTTATACTAAGCCTATTAAGCTTATAAGGCTAAATATTCTATATATATTCATACGCTTACACCTTACTATAAGGTCGAGCGACCTCTTATCTAATAAATATAACCTACCTACCTAGCCTATTATAACTACCTGTAATATCCTTTAAATCCTCTTTATTAGCTAAGTATCTATTAAGTAAGTTAATATTAGGAAGTATATACTTAAAGGGAGTAAGGGGATTATTAGTAACTATCTTCTTCTTCTTACTATCTTTAATAATTATATCCTTATTAAATTAGAGTAGTTTACTAGGTAGAAGACCCCGCTTTAATAGTATTAATTCCTACTAATTATTACTTAACTAATTCTTAGAATCTTATATATTAGATATATTAGGTAGTATATTAGATTTAAAAGACTTATTTATCTTTAATCTATTTAACTTAAATATAATCTTATAACTTACTTAACTTCTAATAATATATTTAAACTATATTATTAAATTTTATAAGATAGTTTTAGTTTCTTAGAATATACCTCTTAATAGGACTTAAACCTTAAATCCTACGCTTTACCTTAATAGGTATTTATATTAAATAAACTTTATATTTAATTTCTAGTAGTAAGTCTTACTACTAGATTATAAAGGTAAATAATAAATTAAGGCGCTAGTTAATCTTTATTTATATAATAATTTTATCTAGGAGTATCTTATATAGTCTAGAAGCGTCTTTATTAGAAGAAAAGATAAAGACGCGCTATTAGACTATTTAACTATTAAATTTTAGTAGGGGGACAGCTAATAGGTTACCTCTTTTAATAGGTTTAAACGCTACTTTTAATAGTGTTTTTACTAGATTACTACCTAGGGCCCTTACCGCCCTTAAGCTACCCCCTATTATATTTCCCTCTACCTTTATACCCCTCTACTATATAACTATTTATTCGTTCTTATATTAACGCGAGTACCGTAATATATTACGTAGCTCAGCTCTCTTATAAGTTATAAAAGAAGGCTCTACCCCCCTCGTTAAATAACGGATATAGGACTATCCCTTTATAATAACTCTAGGACTAGTTCTTATACTTAGCTACTCTCTTTATCCTTATCCTTTACGTACTAGTACCTCTTACCTCTTCCCTCCTCCTTTCCTATTTCCTTGACGCTGCTTACCTTTATTACTCTTATACCTCGACTTTAATAAGTAAACACCCTTATCTATTAGCCTTATAGCTCCTTGAAAGGATAGTGAAACCGTGGTATAAATAACGGAATATTCGGCGGAATACTATTAGTAAATAGAAGAGGACTTTAATGTTTTAGAACTTACTTAACGAGTTTATAGAAAGGGTAGCGAGAATATATTAAGTCTAGTTAAGAGCTTTTAATACTAGTAGGGATACCTCCCCTATTCACCTAATAGACTATCTACAGTCTGACTAATACCGCTAGATACTACTAATTTACTAAGAAGAACCCTATAGCTACCCTCTAAGGCATCTCGATTAATATACTATACGCCTTCTTTAACTAGCTTTTAAGGGAGTGTAAGGATAGCCTTAGTACGGCTAGCTCTTTATAGACGTATTAGAACGCCTTATACCTTATATAGAAGTAGGTAACGGGTTATTACTAGATTGATCCGCTTATTAAGAGCTAGATATATAGGGTATACTAGTCCTCTCTTAGAGTAAGTCTTTACTAACTATCTTAAGGTAAGATAACGGCTTGTAAACGCATATAGCTTATAGAAGGATAAGAAGAAAAAACCTATCTTATATATAAAAGATAATTTCAAGCTCCTTAAGACGCTTTATACCTCTACGGAGATAACCTTCCCTTATAAGCGGTACCGCGTGTAGCTAGCTCTTATTATATAGCTTGCCGGTATTATAAGTAACCGGCCTACTACTCTATTAGCGGTCTATTACTAGAATATCAAGGTGACTTTATTAAAGGACCCTAATAGTAGGGAGTAGCCCTAAGTGCTAATCGAGACCGTTTTTCATTATACTAAGGGCTACCTTAGAGAGAAAGATGCGTACGTTATTATATTTCTAATTATATTTACTACAGCCTTATAATACAGCCTTACGGTGTCTCGCGGTCGCTAATAAGCGTAGTAGAAACGAGTTCAGGATTCCTAACATCCCTAATAAGCCGTGCCTACTACTTTACCCTTATATTACTATGCTCGCTTTACTCTTCGTAGACTAAGCCTTCGCTACCTCCTCCTTAATATTACTGGAGTAGTTATTCCGTCTACGAATTACTATAGCTAAAAGAGTTACGCTTGCCCCTAAAGGAGGAGATAGTAGAAAGACCTCTATTCCGGCGGTATAAAAATACCGTGAAAGGCGTATAAATATCTGAGGAGGTAGCTCTAGCTAATACTACTCTCCGCTTATAGATAACTAACCTCGGAAGTATTACTACCTACCGTAGCTTAAAACTACAGACTAAACTAATACGAGTAGCTAGTAGGATAAGTCGTATAATTAATCCTTAGCGGCTAAGAAGGCCTAATCTTATATAATAGGTAGAGGTCGACTACTACCCCGAGGTAAGGCTTCTACGTCGGAGGCTGAAGGTGCTATTATAGACCTTCTAAGAGTAGAAGCGTTCTATTACTAGCATGAAAGGAAGCCCCTTGTTTAATTACTATTAATAAGCCTATCAAGCTTATCGTAGTTCTAAACGGCGTTATAAAAAGGCTCTATTAATAGAGGTTAAGGAGAAGTATAAGAAGGAGTAGCCGGTAATTAATATCTAATACTAACTAAAGGGATTACTAGTTATAAAAGAGGAGATTTATTAGGTAGTAGATTATATTTTCGCTGAAAGGGTCTACGCTATTAACGCGCTCTTCACCTTTACTATATCTATAACCTACGAGGAGTACTAGCGCTAGGTAGTAGCTATTTATACGTTAGTCGTACTTTATAAGAAGTAGGAAAGCTAAGGCTTCCGTCGCCGTAAAGTAGATATCTAGGTAAAAGAGGAGTAGACCTTATTATCAGCCCTACTAAGTCTATTAGAAACCCTACCCGTTAAATATAAAGCTACTTAATATATCTTCTACCTTAGTAATAATAATCTCTCGATAGCTAATCGCCTAAAAATCTTTGCTAGTCGCGGTAATCTTAAAAAGCACTTCTATTATAAATATCTACGCTACTATCTAGACGGTTAGCTAATCGTATACCCTTATCCCTAGTACGACGAGACCTTAAATAGTAAAATATATATATAGAACTATGCTAAAGTAGTTTATAAGACGCCTACTTAACCTCTACTATCGTAGATAGGACGTCTATATCTAAGTCCTCTAGACTTTTTCCTAATTTCTTCTATTAAATTATAATAAGCATTAATTTAAAAAGGATAGAAGGTATAAAGAAGGCGATAATACATATATAATTCCGAAGGTAGAGGTTAGAGAAGTTAGAGACTAGAAAAGGGAATAAATTAACCTAGGAGGTACTTTTCTATATGATAAATGCTCTACGATACTATACGGATCGAGCTTTATTTGATTTTTCTTTCTCTTTTACTTTCTTCCCCTTCCCTTTATCTTCTCCTCGTTTATTTCGGTCTCCGCGGTCTCCGTCCTACTTTATCTTCTCTCCCTCTTCTTTCTACGTTCTCACCTTCTTCCTACTACCCCTTCGCCGTCGTTATCGTCGTTACGATCTTCTCCGTCTTCTTCCTCTTCTACTATATCTTTTACTGCTGCTTCTTCTACTACTTCTTCTCCTGCTACTTCTCCTTCTCCTTTTTCTCTATAAGTTATAGGTGTAGAGCGACTAGAGGTATAAGTAGAGTAAATAACTGCCGGTAAAGTCTTTATATAGACTAAGTCCGATAATATTTAGCATCGCTTATATAAGTAGGCTTGAATGTAATAGTATCTAAGATTAGATACTATTAGTCTAAAGGGTTATAGTCTTACGTAGTAAGTAGGAAGGCGTTTAACTATAAGAAAAGGACCTCTCATTCTAATTTCATAGCCTGAACTTGAGAAAGCCTAGCCCTAATCAACAAGGTATACCTATTTTCCGGTGGTTTAGAGGCTTAAACAGCTTTCCTAGCCGCCGCTTTCTACTATCTAAGAAATATCGGGGCCTACTTATACGCCAATTAGCTTATTTGCCTTACTACTTATACCTACTTTTATTTAACGCTACCGTGTCTATCTTAGACATCAGCTTTAGCTCCTTTATCGAGTAGTATCTATACTACTTCTTGAGTCCGCTCCTTTATCGAGTAGTATCTGTACTACTTCCTAATAGCCTCCCGATAATGCTACTTGTAATGCGTTACTATTATAATCTCTACCCTACGTATTAACGTCCGCTCCTTTATCGAGTAGTATCTGTACTACTTCTTGATGGCCTTTATATAATGCTGCTTGTAATGCGTTACTATAGTCTCCACCCTGCGCATTAACGTCCGTTCCTTTATCGAGTAGTATTTATACTACTTCTTAATAGCCTTTATATGATGCTGCTTGTAATACGTTGCCATACTCTCCCCCTTACGTATTAACATCCGCTCCTTTATCGAGCAGCATTTATACTACTTCTTGATGGCCTCCAAGTGATGCTGCTTGCAGTGCGTTACTATAGTCTCCACCCTGCGTATTAACGTCCGCTCCTTTATCGAGCAGCATCTGTACTACTTCTTAACGGCCTCCCGATGATACTGCTTATAATACGTTGCCATAGAGTCCACCTTACGCATTGACGTCCGCTCCTTTATCGAGCAGCATTTATACTACTTCTTGATGGCCTTTATATAATGCTACTTGTAATGCGTTACTATAGTCTCCACCCTACGCATTAACGTCCGCTCCTTTATCGAGCAGCATCTGTACTACTTCTTAATGGCCTCCCGATGATGCTGCTTGCAGTGCGTTGCTATACTCTCCCCCTTGCGTATTAACGTCCGCTCCTTTATCGAGCAGTATTTTTACGATCTTCTCGTGACCTCCTGCTAATGCTGCGTGTAATATAGTACCGTACCTAATATTCCAGTAACCCATAATCGAGTAACAGTCGCTAGCTTCTAAGAGACGTCCGATAATTTCCCTTACTCTTACTGTCATTAGTATTACGATAATGCTCTCCCTAGTAAATTGTACTATACGATAAGAAAATATAGCTCTTACAATATGCATTCGGTTCTATCTCACGATCGCTCTCGGGTAATAAAGCATTACATAGGTTCGCTTAATCCAACTAAATATCCGAAAAGATAATGGATCGTAAGCAGATCTCTGTCATATAATAATGAGATTCCTCTAGGTTTAGGGAGTTCTACTATACTCTTCCAGTAGGAGGTTTAATGCTAATTTTGCCTAGTAAAAAGTCCTTCACTATCTGATGTATGAAGTAGACTTTCGATTCAACAATCGAGAGCATAAGACCACAACGGCTTGGCAATGTCTCTCGAATTCGAGAAGCTCCCTCCAATTCTAGATCAGGATAAGATGAGGTCTTTTCGCTGACCTTTAGAGTAATATCCATCTCATCCAATGTTAATGGTCGCCGGGCTACCAAAACAACTCGTAATACCTTTCTCGCAAAAAGAGAGTCAGGACACCTTTAGAGCAGTATTTCGTAGGATTCCTGTATGCTAGCCGGTAGATGATCGATCAGCTCGTTCATCTCAGTAATAGTACCCATCAACTGCTTCCTAACGATTTCCTATAAAAGCCGAAGCCATAGATATATTCTATGTTCTATCTCTAACAGTCTCCTTTCCAAGTGATCTCTGACCTTCTGAGGGAGACGGTTTTCTTGCGCAAGCTCCGTAACACGGTGTTTGATAACAAGATCGATCTCCTTCTTTATGCTTGCTGATTCATCATTACCTTGTTCCTGCTCATTGCATTCATCAAGGGCATCCAGTACACAATCAACGTCTCCAACTAATAGGTCTGTAGCAGCTGCTATGAAGATTGACCAGAGTTTCGGAAGTGTAGTGGATAGCGCCGCACCAATCTCATGATAGCTAGGTAAAGCGTGCCGGATCAATCGAGGCTGAGAAGTAAACAGTTGATGTAAAATCGTAGATATTGCTCTGGTTATACTCCGTTGTTCAGGGCTAGTATCCTTAAAGAAGTAATAAAGAATGTGTTTTGACGGATTGTTCTAAAAGGCTTCGGGGAGGTCTTCGTCAATAATGTATCTAGCAAGAACAGATTTTCCGCAGCCAGGATCGGCGGAAATCCAGAGTAGCTTCTTGCTGTCGTTGTCACGCCACTCGATGTACTTCGGATTGTGAAGGGTCCATAGACAGGTGTTAGGTACGCGTATGGGGTTTTGATTCTTTTAGGATTCATAATCGATTCCAGTCGGCCAGAATAATGTAAGGCAGTCACGTTCCTCTATTGACAGAATGTGCTGTTGCTTTTTTTGAGGGGAATCTGGAGAGCATTATCAGAAAACCTCTTTATTACTTAGTAACAATATTAGATTCGATTCTTGTCCTCGTTCAGCCACCTTAGATCGCCCTTCAAAAATCATGAATTTGACCTACTCGATGTATTGGCCACTTCCGCTCCCGTGCCTCTTGCGATGACCTCTTGGCCTTGCTCCCTTCTCGAAGGCCAATCTTTCAGGAACGCTTTAGCGCAGGCAGCAGCAGCATCGGCAGCATATGTTTGCCACTCCTTGTTTTTATAGCTATCTGCATAGTCACAAACTCCTTTGATCACAAGACTTGGGTAACAGTCCCATACACCGGCCCCCTCCATCTCAAATGCAATGATTCCATAATTTTTTGCAATCTTATCACGATGTATTCCTGATTTCATGACCGTATCGCCAGATCCCATTAACCCGATGTGAATAGAGGGCGAGAATATCTTTAGATTCCCTGTTGTCGTCCGTTTTTTAGTTTTCCTCTGTCTCTCCCGAAGAAGAAGCCCACGTCTGTCGCATCCAAGGTCGCTGCATGTTATCCTAAGGGCATCAGCGCAAATTTGTGTTCCATCCCCTTCGCGACATTTGTCGCAAGCTTGAAAGTCATGTTGATGAAGGTAAGATGATGCAAAAAGCCTATCGACATCTGCATCAGGACATATCGAGCTCTCAGATCTCTGTTGACGTAGTTTGAGATAGCGACGAGTGTTATTCTGTATCCGTCCATGGTAATGATCTGTCTCCAGCTTGTTTAGAAAGGCTCGAATCTCCACAGCTGGTCTGCCTAGACAATCCTCTATTGTATCTTTTCGCTCAAAAGCTTCTGGATACCGCCTTCCGAAATCGTACTGGACAAGCGATCGACTGATAATGACGTCGCCAAGATAAATGTCTTGTTGATGCGGGCCGAAAGGCACCCCTCCGCATATTCCAACTACTAAAGCAAGCTTGATGTTGGTGTAACTACTCCGGAGTCCAAGAGCAACGGTGGTGGCGTTGACTTTTCCCATACCTGGCATATGAGCCACCACAGCATTGTGCCCACCTAATACACCTGTAGTGTAGGCATTCAGGTCTCCTATACCTCTGCCGTATATGTCCCCCTCATCTTCCCAGTCGGCGTCAAACGAAGCTATCACGGCATTCGCTTCCAGTGGTAAGGCACATATGATCGCAATTTCGAAGCTCCCGCGATCGTGAGGACGGGAGGGTGTTGCCATTAGAGAGGGAGGTTTGCAGGAAATGGTTTATTCGATACAGAGAACGCTGTGAACTCGTTAGAATGCGCGTATTGCTGATCTATCAAGAGCTGTACATCGTACACAGGAGCTTTTTAGAGTAGGAAGGACTCACAACGACGTCCACTCTAGGCGTCCAAAAAAACGGCGAAGTCAAATCGCGTCGAGGCTGACGCTGAAGCCCCTCGAGTTCCATCCTCAGCGGTTGCGCACTATAGCCAATCATCCTTCAGCCTTATTCGACCTCTCGGCGCGCATCTTAATTACCCGAATGTACCAACCCAAGATCGGGATTTGCAGCATGTAGCTTAATTGTTTCTTTATAGCCGTCGAATTGCGAACATGGAGCTTAGCAATTGAATGCGTGAAGCATGGATAGTTTCCCTGATATACTCGTTTATGGCACTCGACTTGATGTAAAATACAACATTACTCTGCTGTAAGAATTGACAGGGTCTTCCCGGCAGTTGGTGATAGCTAGAACAGGCCAAGACTTACCGGGCGCATAAACATGGAGTGTTACAGTACGTTTCTAGCGTCCGCCGAATCTGTCGGAAACCCCTGCCCGTCGAATGCAAAGCCACTCAATGCATCTTCTGCCTCGGTAACGAAAATCTCTCGTCAGCTGATCGCCTGAAAACCTTTGCCAGTCGCGGCGACCTCAAAAAGCACCTCCATCGCAAACATCTACGCCACCATCCCGACAGTCAGCCGATCGTGTGCCCTCATCCCCAGTGCGACGAGACCTTAAACGGCAAAATGCATTTGCAAAACCATGCCGAAGTGGTGCACAGAACCCCTTCATGACGGTCATCGGATCGACCTTCAGATCCTGGTCATCTATTTCAGACGTCCCTCTCAGGTCCCACCAGCATCGGTCTTTAAAGCCCCTAGAACTTCAACAGCTGCCATCGATTTTTGCCACGCACTTTTGCACTCCTCTTTTCCGGCAGCGAGTCCTTCTCGCTTCTAGCAGACCGGGGAAACACTTGGTCAGCCGCTAGGCAACCTTCTGGCTTCCCAAAATCTGCCCACAATTTACCCGCCTCCGTCTCCAGAGGATTCTTGGGGATGTGGGTTATAAGCTGAGGAAAGGGATTGACTGGTGCGCTTCGGTCGGTAACTCGCGGAGTCTCAGGCTTATTAACGATCGAAAAGCTTTTAATAAGACGGTCAATGGTTGAGGATGACCATGGCTCGTCAGAGATATACGTCCTCAAGCTACAGAGGGACGTTTGATTGGCATTTTTAAGAATTGGGAAGGAATCGAGATCGAGGTTATCCGGCTGACCCTGGTCTCCATCAGACGTTTCCACGCTGCGGTCGGCGTGGTATCCTGCCGTAAGTGCTGCAATTGTTGGGGGGAGGGCCCACGAGGTCGACAAGGATCGATCATGCGGCTCATCCGGTGAGAAGCAACGATCAAATCCCCTCGCGACGCGGTGCCTCGATAAGCCGCTTGCGTGTCGTAACGAATCATTCGGGAGAGGTAATTCCGCTGGAAGATCATCGAGCTGGCGTGGTCGAGCACCAGATTGCGCACCGCCTCGTTCGAGTTGGGATCGTCTATCTCAGTCAGCCAATCAGTACCGGAGTCAAGCGGTCTGAGGCTCACCGTTGATTGCATTACCCGCCGCTCGACGGAGGCAATGAGTCGTAAAAACCTGTACGAAGCCAGTTTCTTCACCTAAGCGCTTTATCCATTTTTGATATCAGCAGTAGGGGAGGGGCTTATATAGCTCTTGACCCTTTCCTCGGTCTGGACAGCTGGATGTGCGAAAGACAGGCTTATCCTTTCTATCGTCGTGCCACTGGATTGGCTGAAGGGAGACGAGGGAAGAGTGCGGACCTCTTTATGGCCGTAGGTAAGGAGCCCGAATTGGCTTGTGGGTAAACGCTAGATTCCCTGGGCACTCAGGAATCCTTCTGGTGTTGCAGCCGACCGTCGACATCCACCTCTCCATGGAGGAGCACCTGCACAATGTGAATGATGCTTATGCAGTGCAGCAGGATGACGTTGGCATGCAGCTGAGAATCGCCGGCTAATGGCCAGTGGAGCTAGCAACCGTCAGGGCGGCGTGGGACGTTAGCCGAGGTCCGGTGCAGAACTTGCGTAAAACGGCGTTCAGGTATGCCGAAAGATGCTATCGATATGCGCGGATCCAATGAATTCATGTACGGAGTCATCGTCAGTCTCGGGAATCTCTTGAGAGCTGAGAGCACAGTCAAAATTGTGTCCCAAAGTCAACGAATTGCGTCTCATTAATACATGAATAGTCGGAAGCTAGAAGTGTGCTGGTATCTTTCAGTCCAGGTCGTGTGGTTCAAAGTGCTGTCGTAGGTGTCTATTCTAGCGGACATTTCTCTGAACAATACGTCCCGCATCCAGGTCTATAATATAGTTGGAAAGTGCATGCTTCGTATAATAAATTAGGAATTATAATCAGCTAACCAAGGATTCAATGTTGAACGATATTAGGGGTATGATGGATGATTTGGCTGTCATTGACTATTCTAGATGTCTGAAAAGGTGTCTAGGAACAAGACAACGAGACAACAAGACTTTGTAGACGTGGCCACTCGCTTATTGTCTTGGCAGAAGGGCTTATTTTCAACATTCAACAACAGCAAGCGGCGGAGAGATTTTTCACTATTACTGAAACAGTTTAGCGTAAATTCAGTCCATCCTTTCGCTTACTAGTGAGGGGCGAAGCTCCTATTCTAGCTTCCACATCCCATCTCATATCCACTACTCCAAAACAACAGCCTTTCTTTAAAGTGTTTACGACGAGCTTTTTATCATGACCCTTAGGTCTCCCGAGGCAGAAACTTGAAGGAGTATGGATCCATTAAGCGTTTCAGCGAGTATTATAACTGTACTGCAGCTCATAGGGACGGTTATTCAATACCTTAACACCGTAAAAGGTGCTCTTAACGATCGTCAAAGGATTCTCTTGGAATTATGTGCTGTCAACGAGACGCTGTACATCCTCAAAGAACAAGCAAGTCAAGTACAGCAAGGCGATATATGGTCATCGACATTGCTGTCACTCAACAAGCCGAATGGACCCATTATGCAATTTAAGACAGCACTAGAGCGCTTGGAAAAAAAATTGGCACCAGCTGAAGGGTTGAGAAAGGTCGGCAAGGCAATCGCTTGGCCATTTCAGAAAGAAGATATCAAAGAAATCCTCAATGTCATTGAGCGACAAAAGACCCTTTTCAACCTGGCGCGGCAGAACGATCATATGTATGATTCTCTCCACTTCTCTTGCAGTTCATACATCCTTAATACATATAGTGGTCTGTCTAATGCTATCAAAAATGACGTTGTGAGCTTACGGGGCGACATCGATGAGGTTGGGAAAAGGATTACTCAATTATACATCGGTCGGATAACAAGAACTTCCCTCTTTCTGCTGAGAGCACTCACTCAAATGATACAGATGAAAAGACCCGTCGATGGTTAGCCGCGCCAGATCCATCATCGAACTATAACAAGGGGCTGAAAGAGCGCCATCTTAGGACCGGTACTTGGTTTGTTGAGAGCAAAGTCTTTGCCGATTGGAAGACCACCCTAGCATCGTTCTTCTGGCTGTATGGGATACCTGGATGTGGGAAGACGGTTCTCAGCTCCGCAATCATTGAAGATGTCATTAATCATTGTCATCTCAAACCTACCCTAGCCGTGCTATACTTCTATTTCGACTTCAACGACGCTGAAAAGCAAAAGCAAGAAAAGATGATACGTTCGCTGATTCTGCAGCTCTCTTCACAATGTAGAAGTATACCTCAAGATCTGGAAGCACTCTATTCGTCGTGTTTGAACGGCGAACGGCAACCTACGCGCGACATGCTTTTAGCTACTCTACATCAAATGATGAAATCTTTCAAGGAGACTTTTATCATTCTTAATGCTCTAGATGAATGCATAGAGAGACGAGAGCTTCTGGGAGATATTGAGGAGTTGACCCGCTGGACGGATACGAATCTGCATATACTGAGTACAAGTCGAAGGGAGAAAGACATCGAAGAGCGGATAGAACCTTTAGCCCATGATCGAGGAAAAATGTCTATCGACAGTGTGCGGGTTAATGATGATATCCGCGCCTATGTTCACGAGAGGCTTCGGGCTGATCCGGAACTGAAAAGGTGGCGTAAAGATCAGATAGTGCAACTAGAAATCGAGAACATACTGATGGACAAAGCCGATGGAATGTAGGATTCTTTTCACAAATTCCATAGACATTCAACGCAAAGGCTGATATATACGACTAGGTTTCGGTGGGCCGCATGTCAGCTTGATTCATTGAGAAGCTGTCTCAATGTCCATGGACTTCGAAAAAGGTTGGCATTTCTGCCAAAAGATTTGGACGAGACATACGCTCGGATACTAGACAATATTAACGAGGACTATCGTCGGGATGCGTTAAAGATACTACAGTGGCTGACGTATTCTGCTCGGCCGTTACAACTTGAAGAAGTCGCCGAGGTTATTGCCATCGATGTTAAAGAAAGTCCTCGATTTAATCCTGCAAAAAGATACCCAGAGCCACGAGATATATGGACGATCTGTTCTAGTCTTATCTCCTTAGAAGAGGAGGCACTTGAAGACGCTTACGAGGGAACTACAAGGGTCATTATTCGATTAGCGCACTTCTCTATTAAGGAGTATCTCATCTCACCGAGCATTCGAAATGGACGAGTTAAGGATTACAGTATCTAGGAGGTAGACACTAATGCTTTAATAGCTGAAAGCTGTCTTGCATATCTTCTACAATTTGATGAACCGGGTTCTCTAACCACTTAGTCTATCCTTGACTTTCCACTAGCCAATTATACAGCAGAGTATTGGACGAAACATGCCCAAGTAGCTGAGAGAGGTTCGACCTTAGTATCTCCCCTGAGCATTAAGCTCCTCTTGACTAAGGGACATGGCTTACGTAATTGGATCCGTCTTTACAACCTAGATCGACTATGGGCGGGTTTATACATGGGGGGAGGACTAGATGATATCTACCCTCCGCTCTATTATGCATTATTAGCTGGATTGATTAGATCTGTAAAGTCCATTCTTGATAAAGAAGCCGACGTCAACGCTTAAGGTGGAGAGTATGGTAACGTACTATAAGCAGCGTCATATAGAGGTTATAGTCAAGTGGTATAGAAACTGCTCGCTAAAGGAGCCGACGTTAACGCTTAAGGTGGAGAGTATAGTAACGCACTGTAGGCAGCGTCATATAGAGGTTATAGTCAAGTGGTATAGATGCTACTCGCCTAAGGAGCCGACGTTAACGCTTAAGGTGGAGAGTATAGTAACGTACTATAGGCAGCGTCATATAGAGGTTATAGTCAAGTGGTATAAAAACTGCTCGCTAAAGGAGCCGACGTTAACGCTTAAGGTGGAGAGTATAGTAACGTACTATAGGCAGCGTCATATAGAGGTTATGATTAAGTAGTATAGATACTACTCGCTAATAGAGCCGACGTCAACGCTTAAGGTGGACACTATGGCAACGCACTGCAGGCAGCGTCAAGTAAAGGTTATGATTAAGTGGTGCAGATGCTACTCGCTAATAGAGCCGACGTCAGGAGGTTGTAATTAAATAGTACAGTGATGTAGTAATAAAATTAGTCATAGATCTTATACATTATTAGAAGCGAGTCCGATTCAATTATAGTCTAAGGCTGAAGTCTTAGAATGATAATGATATTTAGTAAAGGTTATAAACGTGCAAGAAGCCTCGACTTAGGCCGCGGCCTGAAGGGTCTCTACCGGAGATTCCAGAAGAACCTTTGGAGTAGGCATAATGGGACGGGTATTATCGATGTTCTATAATGTCTTTTAGCTATAATATTCGAACGCTAATATGGATAGCTAGCAAATTAGAAGGAATAGATTTGATGTATAATAAAACCTAGTTTGCAAGACTATCAAGCACGTCCTTAATAAATTTATGTATCATGTACAAAATCGCCTAGCGACAGATTCAAATGTAGTGCCTATACCACAGGTTGCCAGGGTATGTAGACTATCGCCAGCTTCCCGGCGGATGGGCTGCTCTAGCTTGGCGCCGCGCTGTCAAAGAACGCTCTCCTCTCACTCGCCAGGCCTGACTTCTTTTTCTCGTTCTGAGCATTAGAGAGACTCGATCCTTGGGTGGTTATCGAAGTATTAACGTGCGCTGATTCAATAGATTCATGTATAGATTCATGATCCGTTTCGGGAACCTCTTGAGAGCTGAGGGTAGGATTGATCCGTGTCCCAAAGCCAACAGATTGCGTCTCATCAACAAAAGAGTGGTCCGAAGCCAGAGATATGCTAGCATCTTCCAGTTCAGGCCTGTTCTCGTAGGTGTCCACTGCAGCGGACAAGTCTTTGAACAGTACATCCCGTATCCAGTCCACAATATTTCTCATCGATGCTCTTGCTTCCGAGATCATAGAATCTCTCGGGTCCTTAACTGCCCAACACCTTAAAACCTTCGAGTTATAGGTATCGCGTTCAAGTCCACCTTTAGAAACCCAGTGACACCGAAGTCGCCACATCTCCCCATTGGTATCTAGCGCTAGCACCCAAGCCTTATTATAGAACTCGTCCTCTAGACCAATTACCTGATATAATCTAAGAAGGTTGTAGACCGCACTCGCTCCGTTATAGAAGTTTTATAATTTTACAACGTTTATCGCTCCCGATACTCCTTTTAGCTCGGCGAAGAACACGGGAAACGAGAGCTTATTCTTACTAGGGCTAGCGAGTCCTTATAGTCTTCGAATAGCTCCGCCTGGAAAGAGTTTTATATAATACCTAATAGTATATTCGGGCTGCGGAGGTGCAACTTTAGGATTATAGTTCGGGTAAGGAGGGATATAATATGTCCATTACCGGTTCTAGTATTCCTTCAGCGTATAGTAGGTGTCTACTCTACTCACGGGGAAACTTTTTGGGAATACACTAGACGAAACGCTGTTCTCGTTGGAGCTACGTCGGAGGGTAACCCGGATACCCTTGATTTTATATTCCTCAGGCGGTGCCGATGCGCGTTCCCTTCCCACTAATGATTGAAGCTCCCCCCAGTTCTTAGGCTCCTTATTATCTACCTCTACGACGCGACGTGTTTCTAGTATATCGTCGAAATCAATATCGTAAGCCGTGACAGACTTGGATTTCGAGGAGAGAAGGCTTGCGTTCCCTTTTCGTTTGCTGTCGGAATAGTCCGACACCGACCGTGCTCCGTTTTTACAGCTCATGACATGGGACCACTGATCATAGTCAGTATTACGCATAAGAGATCTTGCTCCCAACTTGCCTGGGAGTCTTTGCTGTCAACGAGTTTTTTTGGCTCGTCTTGAACACTCTTAAGCGCTGACGCGGTCACCTGAAGACCGGCTGCGGCTTGTTTCGACGACTCTGCGAGTGTAACATATCTTTCGCGTTCTTGGTTAAGGGTTCTAATTTAGAGCTCGTTGAGCTGGTTGATGTGACCGACCCGGAATAACTGATCACTCAGGATGCCGTGTTGGTTCTGAAGGATGTTGATCTTCCGATGAAGCTTCTGGTTTGAAAACCATTTAATTCCACACGCCGTGCAGACAGATGGATCCATCTGCTACTACTGTCAGCTTCAGGACCTCTGAGGGGAGCGGGAAGACTTTTACTACCCGGAATGCCTGATGTGCGGAGTTCACTGCTTGGCCTTGCGATGTCATGTCTGCGATGATGGGGCCTTTGGTTATAGAAGTAGAGGCGAAGACTCGGTGATTGTCGAGAGTTTTACCATCTTCTCAATAAACGTAGTCACGTAGATATACCCCAGAGATGCAGCGTACAATGGATGCTCTGAATCCTATGCGGCATGTCCTGAACATGAAACCTACATCTCAGGGGCGAAGTTAGAACTTGTCACCGCACAGCTAGGATCCTATTGTGACAGTCTGTTTTGGTTAATTCGATTCTTTGTGGGGCTCCCAGAAGTACTAAGGTTGGGGTCGGACTTTCAAGAGCATCGAGATTCGGATAGCGTTGTATGAATGGTAGGGCTATGCTATAAGGGTGAGGCGTAGACGTATACGGCGCGTAGGTGTAGCGCTAATGCACGTAGTCATCAATGAAGGAAGGATTAATGCACGTCAGCTCCCACGGCGCATTTTAGTTCCTGGTATGCACAGCCAATCAAATAAGGTTCAGCCGCAGCACCAGTCATTACCTCTCGTCATCCAAATATTGCTGCTCCAGGAACGCCGATAAAAGGCAGCCGGCCTTACTGAAGCAGTCCCCATAATCATTACTCTTTCAATTTTCGGGATGGCTTTCATCAAGCAAGAACCTCTGTCGGACGAGCAGTGGGATCAGTTCATTAAGAACTTTGAAAATCAAGCCGACGCATACTTTCCAGACTACCAGAACGCCACCTTCGATCAGGATGGGTCGTCCATGAACAATACAGCCAACCAAAGCCTTGGGCCAGTGACGAGTCAAGTGGCAGTGAAAAGCGAACCAGTCGGTCCACAGGTGGATTGGACATGCATGGATGCGGCCGACCATTCGTTTGAGATACCGGCGGACAACGGACCTCATCTGAATCTAGGTGCCGATCAAGTGTCGTCAAGTCTCAACGAAGTTAGAGCATTGTATGGCCTTCGCACCTCCTTGAGAGTAAAATTGTTTACAGTCTGACAGGCTAGAAGAGAACTCAAGGTATATGTAGTCAAAAGGTCCTACAAACAACAGAGACTGAATTTAGAGAAAAGACAGATCAACGGCATTCATCAGCACGTGGCTGGACTGCATCCATTCTTCCAAGGGATAAGAGCAGCCTTGAAGGCGTTGACACAACACGTGAACCCCCAGTGGGGGAGGTTCAAACGCCCACGACCCCAGTCAAGATGCAGCACGGCAAAAGCTGCGATCGTGGTTGAAAGCCTCGCCTATGTTGGGACATACAACCGGTGTGATCGAGGTGGCAGTGGTAAGGCTGGGTGGGGAATCAGATCTTGCTGAGTACAGCGTGCTTTTTTACTGTATGATTTTTATCTGCTGTTTTTTCGCAACTCTCCACTCCAGGAGAAGTGCTCTTTGGCGAACTTAGGAGGGATGGGGACCTTGAGAAAGCGAGCTTCTTCCAAGCTTGGTGACGTTGGTTTAGAGCCGAGATCGCACATCTGCAAGGCGGTAAAAGCGTTTATTGTCGCAAAATAAAAATAGCATCTGCAACCATGCATCGGAGAGTCAATCACCTCCATGACCGTGCTTTTTAGTCGGCGTGAATTTGCACTTCTAAGCTGTATACTGAATCGCGCTACTATGAATAAGGTGACTGTCTTTGTATAGAGTTAGTCGGATGCATTAGGGGAAATATAAAGTTCAAAGCGATTTGAGGAATCGATCTCTAGATGAGTGGTGACGGTGACTTGCGACAGAACCGTCCTGGATCAGCACACTTATGCAAGTCACTCCATTTTGCCTAATTGAAAGAACGACTATATAACGATTGCTCTCATTCAGATTTAGCCAGAAATCTAAGACACGTGCGTCACGCCAAACTCTTGCTTGTGAATCGCCCCGAAGTATCACCCTAAATATCACCACGTCCTTCATTCCAAGTTTGCGATCAGCTTGCCCTCCTCAGAGATCTTCAGGTCTCGAACGTAAGGTGGAAGAGCTGCCTTCGTTTCGCAGGACTTGTCATCATTGCGGGACGGTTTAGTCCACCCCAGGAGGAAGGGACCGTGCTCGAGCAGGAGAGCACGAAACTTTGCCAGACGAATCTTCCTTGCTGCTTGGCGAGGGACGGAATCTTCATGAACGGTCTCCGTCGTAGGCGTAAAGATTGGAAATACGATGAGACACATCACGTGGGACGTGTTTGCGTTAAGAGATATTCAATTCCTGCCCCTTAATAAGGATCCTCCAGTCAGCAGGGTCGCCTGGTGATTGAAATGAAACCAAACACCTTTTTGTCTTGAGGCTCGAGTATCTGTATGGCGGAACTTGTGAGAATCCAGTGCTGTTTAAATGCATGCCTCCCTCCTGACTCGAGATCTGGCCACCTCAGCTCGGCTTCCCCTCAGATTCTGGCCCTTCCCTCTTTTAATTACCGCTCCTCGGTCAACGTAAGAGTCACCTCCACTTCCGGTTCCGACCTCTGCTTTTGGCATCATCTAATCTAAGGCTGCACATCGACTTTTGACAAGCGGAGCATCCGTTTCCTGCATGAAAGACAAGGACAACACTGTGTGACGTAAATGACCAGCACTGGAAGCTAGGTCGTTTTAATAGGAGATCAGAAACAATATGGAAACATTGAACTTGTACCAAATCTATGTACACAGGACGTAGTGTGCATCCCAGGTCGTGCGAACATGTGGAAGGCTACGGCCTAGTATATCAGCGGTTGACTTCGATAATTTCCATCATGGATCGCCTTCGGGTTGCTTGACCTTCAACTCCTGAGATATATGCGGATGCTGAAGCCGCCCAAGTAAATCTGCAATGTCCTGTTTGAGAACCTCCAGATGGTCGTCTAGCTCAGAAACAGTCTTTTGTAAATCGGGTCGTAGTTTCTGCAGGGCTTTGATGAAGGGCTCGCGGTCGCTAGACTTCATTTCCACGTATCTGCATTTAGATTGGTTGTGATTCTTCATAAACGGAAGAAGTTCTTACTGGTGGTTGCTGACTGAATATCCTCCCTCGGCACGCTGGCCTGCCGGAATGAGTAACAGAACTGAAGCGCCGAATGCATTATACAGGAGGACCCATTTCTGACCCTCACGCCACCATTGTCGATACTTGGTATATTGTACGTCTCGCTGGTTGTCTAATTCTGGCTTTTGGAGCTTAGGATGGGCTTCTGTCATGAAGTTTGCGAACGCTCTTTTCAACGCAGGCCCTTTCACATCGACATCAGCTTTGAAGACGCTCTGCCTGGACGGAACACCTTTTTTCAATTTCTCGACATCTTGTAATATATTCATCGTGAAAATCCATTTCCCAATACGTAAAAGCATCTTGTCTTTGAACGATCTGACGTGAGCCCACTCGACGAGTTGACAGATGGCCTTAGCCGCCGAATCTGCGGTCCGAAGTCTGACGCCCAGCTTCTCCTCGGCGATTGCTTCGTCCCAAGTTGTTATTACATCCTCGCATCCGATCGCCTCGATCATCCGAAGTAATTCCTCCGCTCGTTCTCCACAATCCTGCTTGGATCTCCCATACCTTTGCTTCGAGATTGTGGCGGCGAGGTAATTTCGCTGCTCAATCCACGCAATTTCTGAACCTAAACGAGATGGAGGCCTCCAGTCTACCCTGCGGCTCTTTCGAGATCCTGGTTGGTCCCGGTCTGACTCGTCATCTGAAATATCTTCCGGTACGCGCCGCCGTTTGATTTTGAGCGTCTTGTTTGGAGGGACGACCATGTCCACTATCTGCCGCTCACTCTTTCCTTGGCATTCTAGTTCGAGGAGACGCTCAAGGTAGCGATAACGGAGTTGAACACCGTCTACCTGCTCTTCCAAGGTGTCTCGATTTGAGGCGAGACAGTCGGCGTTGTATATCGTGTAGATCCCATAATCATCACCGTTCGCTTGCTGCTGTGATGCCTGCAAATCTTCAGTGGCTAAAATGGGATATACAGGGATGGGGATCCTCGCTTACTCCACTGACTATGGTAAAATCTCAATTTGGGCTTTCCCATCCTTCCATGGCATAGGCCAGTCGCTCTTTGATAGCGGACACCACTTCCTCTAACTCTGAAATGTCTTCCGCAAGGGAATTATAATGTCAGATGACATTATCTCTGAGGTCTACGTCATACAGCGTCCAATGATCTTGGATGCAGCACGGAAGGATGATGCGATCATGATCGCGACGTAATGGCCACCGTACTCTCGTACTGGATTGCTGATTGCCCTTTTTCAATGCCGATGTATAGGAGCTGGGCAACACTAAAGTCGTCCACGGCCACCTAAAAGAAAAAAGCAACGGCATCAAATTGAAATTGGTAAGCCAGGTTCCCTCTTGAAAACGGGAGAAGAAACCACTGATCTCGTCGGGATAGACAGTCTCCGAGCGGTCATCTCCGTTGACAATGAAGGTTTTCCCTCGATAAGTCTTCTCACAGCGTTCGATCTCTTGCTTCAGTTTGTCCCTGGTTGGCATTCCAGTGTTCGTCGCGGCTGATCTCGCCTGAGCCTTCAGCGTGGAGTCCTCATGATCACTGTAGGTCGTTTCGGATTGGTTGTCAGCCACGTTCGATCGATCGGTGATAGTGGTTTCTTGGGAGACGGACGGTGGCTCGGCTTCGTCTGAGGGAAACGGTCCAGGCCTCAAGTGCAAGCGCAGCATTAAGGATGAGAGATCAGTCGCTGACACGGCCCTGCGCGACCTTGTTGCCACATTTGGGAAGTGTGGAATATTAGCGGGGCCATGGTTGAAATGCGTCTCCTTTTACTTGGGCTTCTTCTTAGGTTACCTTTTTTGTGCTATCTCCTCTCTGAGATCTGTCGCCAGGATTTCCAGGCTATCGAGGAGCGTGATATAGTCCTCCCTTGAATTATATTTCGAGTACATGGAGAGAATCTCCACTATCTCACTCAATGCCTGCACACGGATCAGCTTGGGGGATAATTGGGGAACGTATCACATACTAGAGCTGGTTCCTTCGGTGTTTGACTCATTTCATGTTGCGAGTAAAGAGACTGACCTGAAACCTCTCCAGGTAAACAGTGCGAGGATCCGGAAAAGATGTTGTGCTGTGCTGTGGAGGGATCAGTTGATGGATTCTCGGGAAGTGAGGCTGAGCAATTCTCCTGGCCGTCTCGATAGCGCAATCGAAGTTGAAAGACATGTTTCAAACCAACATGCGCAATTTTTGCAGCGCTTAGAAGGGAGAGGCCCGAGCGCATATTTTGTATATGCATGGTAGGGACTGGAGAATACTGAGAAAAGGCACGGAGGCTGTCAGCTACCGCGTGAATTCACGCCATATAAGGGTGCGGTAGTAGCTACCTAAAAACGACGTCCCAGATCTGGGCTGCATCCTTGAGATCAACTCTAACTATTGATTTGGTTCGCCTCTCGCCCCTTCAATTATTCAACCCAGTATATCAGATTATTCGACAATTCTTTGTCAGAGACTCGCTAGAAGTCTGGACTATATGATCTGGCAATATCCTCCGTATTGTGATCGAAGGATCTTGGGCATTACCGCCCTAGTGCGGCGTCAAATAGACAGCGTGTTTTATGTGATACGAGGCGCAAAGGAGATGGGTCATAATCTGTAGATTAAATGTAGGCTTAATTGGGAAACTGGCCTCGCTAGTACCGTCTCTAGACAAGACCCCTGTTACTTCTAAATGTTATCCTACACTACCTCAATTCTCTTACATGTCCTGACACCATCATTCTTATCATTTTCGTGTTGTTTACCGGCTGGTGTTTAATAGCCAGATTCCGCGTCCGCATATCCTGCCGAGTAAGAACGTATCCTTTCGCTGTCTTGGCTAGAAGCTGAATATTCCCAAACCCTTTGCCTACAATTTCTTCCTCGCGCATGTTCGCTATTCTCAGTGTGGTATTGCGCTTGATTCGGTATAGTAACGACTTGCTTGTGGCCTCAACTGGCTAATTGCTTATGAAACCTTGCCGTGTTTTGTTGAACGGTATTAGGGGTATGATGGATGATTTGGCTGTCATTGACTATTCTAGATGTCTGAAAAGGTGTCTAGGAACAAGACAGCGAGACAACAAGACTTTGTAGACGTGGCTACTCGCTTATTATCTTGGCAGAAGGGCTTATTTTCAACAGTTGACACGTTAAGGCCTAGCGTGCCTCGAGGGTAGAATACCCTTGACGTGTACTATACCTTCCTTCCTTAGCTTTAAACTCCTAATTAGATTAAACCCATATAACTCGCTCTATACCGGCCTATAATAATATAAGCGGAGAATATTACTAAGAAATAGGAATATTAGTAGATAAATCTATTCTCTAGAAATCTATTAGTTAAATAGGTATAAGAGATCTTTAAGATTTTAATATTACTTTATTCTATTATAATAAGTAGACTAACTATTAAGTTAGGATTTAGTACTAAGAATTAGTATTAGCTAAATACTTAGTACTAGCTCTAAGTACTAACCTAAATACTTAGTACCTACTTCTAGTACTAACTCGCTAAGGCCTTAATACCTTAGTAATCTAAGTTAATCTAACTTAAATAATCAAGGTATTACTAAGACGCTAAGCCCTTAATAAGATATATATTACCTTTTTATATTACCTTAAAGAATTACCTAGGTTAGGCTATATAATAATAATAGTAATACTTAGTAATATAATAATAAATTATATATATAATAGTAAATATTATTATAAATAGAAATTATTATTAATATTATAGTTATAGTTATTATTTCTATAAGAAGAGCTATTACCTTTCTAATTTATCTTATTTACTATTAAGAATTACCTAGTTAATAATAATAATACTTAGTAATATATTAGTAAGTCTTATATATAATATAAAATATTCCTAATATTATAATTTTAGTAGAATAATATAACTAGAACTAGAGTCTTAGTAATTTAAGTTAGTACTTCAAGTTAATACTTAGTACCTACCCTAGGTACTAACTTAAATACTTAGTACTAACTATTAATACTAACTTAAATACTTAGTACTAGATCTTAGTATTAAATTACTAAGACTTAAGTTAGATACTTAACTAAGGTTTAAAGTACTAACTTAATATAGTTAGTCTAATAATAAGAAAATTCTAATATAATTTCCTTTAAAGCTATTTAAATAATATTAATATAAATAAAGATTCTCTTTAATTTTATAATATATTACTTGTTATACTTGATTTTAATTAATATTTAATTTACTTTTTAAACCTATTTTCTGGTATTAGGGTGGCTGAAAAGAGATAGTCTAGCAGCTGCTTTAAGCAGCTTAAGTACCGCCCAGGCCCTAGTTCGGGACGGCTGAATTAAACACCGGTGATCCTCGCGCCTAAATAAAAAAGGTACTGCCGAGGACCCTTATCGAACTAAGGCATCCCTGCTAGAATCCTGACGCAGATGCCTTTCTACCTCCCTCTACTCCCCATCACCATCGTTCCTTCCTTCAAGCAAGTCTCTATAAGGCCATAAATATAAACGAGGCCTAGAGCCTACCTCTTATCTTCATTTCATCTATTCTCTTATTTCTATTAGTAAAGTAGGACTTCACTTATATTATTCGCCCGCGCCACTATTATCCTTCATTCTAGCGGCCACCTTATAGTCAGCCCTTAGAGCCATCTTGACCTGCGCTTCCCTCCTATACCACCCTACTCCTTTACTATAGTAGTCGTTAATTACTACCGTCGACAGCATAGGACGAGCATAGCGTAAAAAGGGCAGGCTACCCCCTAGCTTTTACCTTGACCAGCGTATAGAGCTCGCCGCATAAGGGAAGACTCCGTTAAAGGCTACTAATAATATAAAGAAGGGCCTAGCATCGGTATTAAAGAAGTAGAAGAGGTATTTCATCTTCCGTCGAAGTCTGCTATTACCGTTACTAACTATATCACTACCTAGGTTTTACGGCGAACTTGGCTATAATCCTAAAACTTTCCTTATAAACGTATAATTACTAGACTTTAAAATATTTTAGAAATAGATAATAGATCGTTATAATAGAATCGGCGTGGCTTTAAGTTTAAAGAACTACTAGCGGGTTCTAAGAATGCATGCCCTTAATAAGGCTGATCGAGACTTCGATCTACGCGAGAGAAGGGACATACGTAATATAAGATACTAATTCCTATAGGCTTTAAGAGCTCCACGCTAACGTCTTGGAAATACTAGTATATTAATTTACTCATCGACGAGTATAGCCTCCGCACTACACCTAAAAAGAAACCGGTTATCGGCCTCGACGATCTCTACCTTCTCCTCTATATACACTAGGTGCTCGATAACTTAACATTTAAGGATAAGCGGTAGCGGGTTCAAGTTACTACTAGCTTACTTACGGCCGCCTTTTTCGGTTATCGACCATATTTATTATTCGACACTCGAGTTAAACTCGACGAGCCTGATAGCTCAGACGTGCCCACCGACGATACAGCGGTCGCTAGTACCTAAGGGGGCAGAAAGGTGGTGAAAGATACTAAAATCGACGAAGGTAATCATGTAAAGAGTAGCTATAATAGCGATACTATAATATCTATTAATACTACTTGCCACGTTAATAGCGATTTTAATATAACCTCGGATAGCGACAGCGATAGTAATAGCGATTCTAGCTCCCTTTATAACTGCGATAAGGACTCTAACACCGACGACGATTATAATATAGGACCTAAAGAAACCCGGTTATTCTTATATCGCTATTTCACTATCAGCATCGTTACTAATTAAATACCTAGGAAACCTAACCTAGTCTTTATAAAGGCGACCCTTCTTTATACTAAAGGGGAAGATAATAATCCGCGAATATAAGTAAACCTATAAGCCCCCCTACCCTTACCCTTAAACTTATACTAATCTATAGTTAACTTATATACTTACAGAAAAACGTTAGTTATCGGTAGAGGAGATAATAATCCGCTTTTCTCCCTCCTCGATTACTTTATATCTCTCGCGGTCTATAATAACGCTTTTAAAGCCACGTATATAAAAAACGTCGAGAATATATTCTAGGTAAAGATACCGCTAGGTAGGAAGAGCCTGACGCTAAAATAGAAACGTCGAGTTCTAGATCTTCCAGTCTTCCGTAAGCCTTTAAGGAGTGCCGGTATAGTAGGTATATTACTAATAGAACCTCTACTTACTAGCACGTGGATCCGCTACCTCAAGTAACTTAGACGGAAGGCCGGCTTCTAATATTCTCTTACCTAGTATAGGCTTAGACGTGGCCTCCTGAATATAGTCAACCGTACGTCTGCCCCTTAATCCCAGCTTCCTATTTACTTATAGATAATCGTTCCGTTACTAATCTTATACTATTAATAGACAGCGCTCCCGCCTCCGTGCGAGATTAGATCTTTAACTACTAGTAAAGAGCCGTCGGTTACTACCTAGACTAGGAGATCCGATTTAATACCGAGTTATACTACCTCAGGAAGCCATCTAATAAGGTGGTCTAAAAGACTACTAGGCTTACCAGTTTAACGGCCGATACGAGTGCCTTAATAGAGCTATTATCCGAGTAGAAGGCTAAGTTTACCTAATACCCTTAAGTGATTCAACTCGCCTAATAAAATAAAGCTCTTACGGCGCGAATCCGCGCCGTAGGATATAATACTATCGGCGATGCTAAAGGGATATACCTTTTTTAAAAGAAGAAAAAGGCCGAAGCCCGGTTAAATTACTTGAAAATCAAGCTGCGAAAACACATGATAACCTAAGCCTATAAACGACACTTCTAGAAGGCTGATACTCTGACCTTTAACGCTTAATTTTCCGCGATAGTAGCCGCTTATATATCCCCTTAAAGCACCTACTACACTTAGTCGATCGAATATAATATCCCTAAGCGAGCTGAGGTGGTCCGACTGACCTGCCGTTATAACGATAGTCTAAGCGATGGAAAAAAGCTCTAGTAAAGAATCCAGGCCATCGAAGCCAGAGCGGCTTTATGCTATCAGCGAGAAACCTAGCGCCGCGGTCGGCCTAAGTCTACTATTAAATAAGAAGAGTCGGAGGGTACGGTAAATAAGTCCGAGGACATAAAAGATAATTTCCCTATAGTCTGCCGGCCTACCTAATGCCCCTTCTATCTGGGTAATAAGAGGCTACCCTACTAACATCGGGTCTTCGAGTACGCCAAACCTAACAAGATAATGAATAAGGTTAAGAAACACTTGGAGAAGTACGCCCCCTAGGATAGGGTCCCGTGTCCGCATCCGCAGTGCAAAGCAGCGGGACTGGTCCTGCCCAGTGCGATGGCTTTCAAGAATCATACGGCGACGGTACACAAAATCTTTTTGCGTGCGTAAGCTCCCCGCACATTTCCCAGCGCCCGTCTATCGTCCTTTGTCTTGGGTTCTACCCGTTTTCTACATAGCATATTTACATCATCTGCATATACACCGTCATTTGCTTAGGCCGTGTTAGAATGGGTCTACCTAGAGCATCCACCAAAATTTGACACTTAGGACAACAATCTTAAAAGATATCAAGGAAAGAGAAGAGATATCCGTCAGCTACCTATCCGAGCAATATTAGACAACAGCTAGGAGCGGACGCCGACAGCATCTTTTAGACGAATCTGGGTTCCAGTGCTGCTGTGATATATGCTCTCAAGATACCGAAGATGTTTCTCCAAGCGATACAAGGCGGCGAAAATTATCTCAGCTAGATGGTGCTATAGGGGATGGCATGCTCATTGTCATAAACCCAGGTCGCCCTCCAATCTTGTAAAGATGTACTTCACTAGTACGACACGTTTCAGGTCTGTGTGGCACATGGTGATTTCGCTCGAGCCAGTGCCATGGCAGGCCTGGCTGCAGAGGCTAAAAGTGACTGCCAAGGAGATGATGCTGACGGCATCGAGGAAATTCAACGCTTCATCAAATCACCACAAACGCATCGGCTTGCCAGCACCACGAACTATTGGCGATCGAAAGTCGGACGCGCTCGATCACTGGAGTCTCAAGGATTTGAAGAATGGCTTTGGCGGAAAGCGGGGTGATTCGCCATTTCGATATCAGAAGGTGAAGAGGCTTTTTGTCTCTGGGTAGTAGACGAACAACCGACATGCCGCAGTAGATAGAAATACCCGCATAACACACATCGCCTGAATACAGATAGCCAACTAAGTTGCCACCTCTTCAGCCGTCGAGACACGCCAGCCATACGCAAGCGCTGTGCTCTTCTTTTTCTCCTCCTTCTCCTCCTCCTTCACTTCGTATGATTGTCTCCACTGCGGCCTCACCGTCGGGTCGCCCTGGTTGACCCGCTGCACTCGCTGCATCACCAGGTGCCGTTTGAAGATGTGCCAAATCCGAGCCCATTCTGCTGCCTCTTCATCTTGACCATCCGCGTACCTTTGGCATTCGTCATCATCCCAACCATGCGAGTCGTCTGGCCAGGTATATAACTTGCCGCTACCGTATTGGCGGTCGTTGTCATATGGATTCTCCAAATCCTCATCATCCCAGATAACACACCGACCCAGCGCTTCCTTGCTGATCACAAACGACTTTTCGCTGGCACGTCGATATAGCCATGCCCGTACCTTGAACGGCATCGACGTAGGATCATGGAGTGCCGGTGCAACGACACTGCAGTCGCAGGAAGAACCCATTCCTTCCTGCACTTCTTGGTGCCTCTAGCATTCGCTCCAACACGTTCGATAAGTAATCCGCCACAGCGTCTTCGGCCGAATGCTGCCACATAACCAGGCCACTTGCCTGTTCACCAACCACAGTGCTCCCAAGTCTCCCAACGAGCACACATGCTCCAGCAACGTGCCAAACACTTCAGTAGGAGAATCGATCGTCCTTCGATTCATTTCTTTCTCTCCTATCCAATTGCGTGCCGGGTGGCGCTGTGTTTTCTGTTGCTGTTTGCCTGTTGTTGCGTGCCAGTACGCGTGTGGTAGTGCAGAAGGATAGAGGCTGGCACATGAATGAGCCATCGTGGACGAGGGGCGCCCCCTCTTTATGTGTCTTGGCCTTACAACCAAACCCACTTTCTACAACTGAACCCAGCTGCAAGCATCTGATCGTTTCCTTTCCCGGTTGGTCAATCCCACTAGCTCTAGTGCTAGGCCTTTAGCTTCATGCACCACAGGTGGGTTCAGCTGTTCAGCGCGTTCCACACTTCACTGGAACGTAGATTCTCATCATATTCCAACCGGCCTATAGGAGAGCGAGAAGGGCTGGCTTATTCATCTAGGTACTTCTCTTTTACCGCCGAAACTGCACTTAATCTACGAGGACTACACCGGTTCTTCGCTAAGGATGCTCACTCGGAATATCACACTTGGGATCTTCGATAATCATTGAGCTTAGTTTGATAACAGCGCAACTCCTGACAAATAAGGCGTCGACCTGAATACAAGTTATCAACGTCGATGTGGGGTGGGTAGAGAGAAAAGGGAAAGGATGATGGAAGGTGTGAAGGAGAAAAAGGTAAGGCCGCATAACCACAACCTCATGCTGCAAAATCGTTGCTGATTCGAACTTCCTTCACCCTTGGAACTCTTCCCTGGCGAGCAATTCCCCACCCAGGATTCTACCCAAGTGAGATTTTTGGAAACTCTGCCCTTTCCTCCTCAACGCCATCAGAATTCTCAGAAACTCCACCGGACTGATCGTAAAGGGACACACTCTCTCCATTACGGCGTCAAACCCTGGCCTGCTTGTTAGGCTGATGAATCCGTCGCACGCGACCTCCATTTGCTCGTACGGCGGGCGAAAGCCGAGTCCTAAGAACCGACAGACCGAAAGATACTCCTCATAACTCCTCAGATACAGCTGACCGGCAAACAGATTGAGTAGCATGGCGAAAGGAGGATCGGGCCAACCTTTAGGCACCGCAGGAATGACGCAAAATGAAAGATCTTCTAGTGGGCGCACAGACACACTAACGCGAGGTGAATAGACATGTAGGGTAACGACCTTGTGCTGGCGTATGGATGGCAGTAATGCGTGAGCTTCGAATGGGCTTAAGACTACGCAGTCGACCGTGTTGCGGCCCTTTCCGCTTACGACCCAGTGCACAGGCCTGAGAAACGAGTCCAAATGCTGATTTCCTGCATGTACCGTTCGAGTAAAGTCGGCCGTGACCAATAAATGCACCGGCCACGCTTCCACCTCAAGACGTTCCATGGCGCTTGTGTTGCCGAAAAGCTCGAAGGCAGGCTGAAAGGCATCTGAATCACGGTCAAGGATGCCCTGGTGAACAAAGCGCTTCACATCCCGATGTAGGCTGTGATTATGTGGTGTAAGTGCCAGCGGACGCTCAACCTGTCGTTCCTGCTCGTTCTCTGGTGACAGCTCGCGCTCCTGTTCCTCCCGAAGTGTGGCGTTACTGAACGATGCCAGTTCGAACTCTCGACACTTGGCCCGAATGGCTTTCAATTCTGTTTTTCGTTTGGAAAGTGATTCATCTCCCCCGTTATGTAACAAGAGTTGTTCTTCCGATCGTCGTCCTCCGAATCCGTATCGATCCTGGAGACTTTGGGATTCAACTTCGAGCAACAATTTTGCCATCTCCAGAGCAGTGCCTTTGCCTCCACCGGTTAAAGACTTTGCCCATGCTATATGGCGACGCTGATACCGCATCCCTTGCGTCGCCTACAGCGGAATGCATTTTTTCGTGTGGATGCAGGTTTCCGAAATGCTCCATTGTAACACGTCGGCTACCTCGATGGTATCGCATCGACTTTTACCGCTACAGTGGAGAATTTTGCGTTCAACATCCATGGGCCCGCAAAACATGACCGATTAGCCTTTCCCTAGCTTCCGCATCCGCATGCACGCTGTTTGGGTTAGCCGTGAGAAACATAATTCATCGGGGTTAGGTCATACCCTGCACAAGTCGATCCTTGGTGAGGTCAGGCCCTAGAGTCACGGCGGCCCGGTAATTCGTCGGTAGCTTCAAGTCCGTCCCTCGTGTATGAGCCTCGTCGAGGTACAGTAGGCACTGGTCCATCTGCTTCGCAAAAGGTGAAATCATCAGCGATTCCTTGATCCCGTCACGGCTCAAGACCGACAGATCGTTTCGATCATCGAAGAACACGGCTGCTTGTGCTTCTGGAACGCGCGAGAGCCATCTGCGTACGACTTCCTCGTTCTTCCATTCCAACACTTGCGCTCCCACATCGAGAATGACGCGCACGGGCGGCTCCGATCTGACGACGATTCGCAGCAACGAATCGGCATCGAGGCTTTCCCTTCCGGACTCCTCCACGGCGTGTTTGAAAGAGTTCTCGGACCGCAGCAGACAGTCGAGCACTGCCGCATTTGTGTGGAGCTGGGCCGGGAGATCGCACTGCTCGATGGATAATGGTAAGATGTATCTGCTGTCATTTGTCCCACTGAAACCCGTCGTCGGGTGAACTTTCGATCGTGCGATGTCCCAGCCCGAGGAAGACAGCTTGTGTGGAAACTCCTTTATCTCCTTTGGAAAGACAATCCGTGACATGTAGAAATCGATTGCGCCTTTGGCGAGCCGTAACGGAGGGAAGACTAACCGAGAACACTGCGTAGGGTCGCTCAGATTGATGCCGGTCAACTGTCGAAACGCCCATGGTAGGTCCGGAGCGTCTTGCACCCAGCGTTCATATTCCTCCTGGGCGTGGTCAGACAAGAGCAGCTTTTCGAAGGCGGTGCGTAACTGCTCATCCGACAGGCCGCCGTAATAATAACTGAGACAGGTGAGAACGATGGTGGCGTCAGGGTGGCTGAACTCCGCCCGCGTGGCTGGATTGTCCTTTGCCCGATAAGGTACAGCAAGCATGGTCCGCGATAGGTCAAGCCCGTAGTTGACGCGCCATCGCTTCTGCTGCAGAGCAAATGCCAGGACCCCACCCGCAATCAGGCCTTTGAGAAGAAGCAAACTCTTTCTCGTCGAGTCCACAGCAAACACGCGATGCTGTAATGGCTCGGTGTCGGCTTCGTCCATGTTGAGGTCCATGAGAAAGCTAAACAGGACTGCTCGCACGTGTTAGGGAAGATTCTACACGGGGACTCCCGGCAGACCCGCTTCACACACCTTACTCGCTACCATCTCCAGAAGCTTATCGGCCGCGGAAGGCTGCAGAATCCGCATGCGAGGGAAACTTCCCAGGCACACCGATCGGAGCTCCAAGCCTTGTGGGAAAAGCTGAAAGACTGGCTCTGCGAAGCGGCTTACGAGTCCCAAGACGTGTTCGATTATGGTCTATCGGTCCGGGCTAAATTCGATTGCGCATTGTGTGCCCATGGTGTAAATCAGCTCGAAGCGGACACTCAAGATTTCATCACTTTCGTCCAGGATATCACGGGAGTTATCCTCCAGCCAACGTTGTGTCTCGACCAGGGTGTTGCCCAGCTCCGACTCGCCGGACAGAAGTCGTTCGAGGCCTATCAGTTCGAAGGAAAGGAGGTGTTCCGGCTGGACGAGAAGGATGCCACTAGTGCGCATACATTCCTCGCACAGACTTTGGATTTGCCTCGCCTTGTGCATGTCCACCCGGACCGACCGTGAGATCGGCATATGGAAGATGCGCCTCCCAAGCATGCCACCGAGCGTCCTCAGCAGCACCTGGAACATCTGGTTGGACAGTGGTTTGAGGACGACGACCCGCACAAGCTTCTTTCCATCGGCTAGAGCCGCGGCCACAATGGGAACGATGACGGACGACTTTCCTTCACCCATATTCAGCTGCAAGATCGAGTTCGCACCGGACGACGGTGACATTATTTCCTGAGCGATTTGAGCTTGCACCTGTCGGATCAACATATTGTTCTCGATTTCGAGAAGCAGCCAGTCCGGATAGTGGATCGGGTCCCAACCTTGATGGCCTGGGTTGCCGAGTTCGCTCAGCAGTTCCGAGTCCTTTCCGAGACACGTCAGGAGGCGCTCGGCCCGTTGCAGGTTCGATATGGCCACGCCATACTCAATCAAAGAACGCTTCCAGTCGTCGCGCAACGAAGCGACTTTGCCACGTGCCAGATGTTGGAGGTTTGAAGCGGGAGCTTTCAGAAAGACTGGTTACTACGGATCTGGTGAGGAAAGCGGGGCGTTAGCACACTTTTTCGGCAGGAGTATTAGCGTCAAGCCCAGCTCAGAGCTCTTATTTGCTGTCATTCCTACCGCAACTCGAGCGACTGGCTGGCACGCTTCCTCAGGTTCACCTGCTGATACTACCGGTAAAGATAGAATTTTTCTGCAGGTGGACAGTTTAGTATCAAGCAGGAGGGGTTTTGATGGTTGTTATTCGTATCCCCGGCTCTAGCGCCCTCGGCCATTGTCCAAATCTCCGATCAGCCTGCATCAAGTGAGGCGTGCGGTATTCGCTGATAGGTATAATCAAGTCGACACGCAGAGCCTCTCAGCTCCTACACCAAAAGAGAGGCGCTCTAGAGGCAGAGGCAGAGAGCAAGTCGTGCAGAATGTTATCACAACGAATAATGACCAGGCAAGTTTAGCCGCATCTGCAAAAGTTTTTCCCGCCTCGGAGGCGCCCCAGAGGCCACCGAGGCTATGAGCGGGGTGTGCCAGAAACCTAGCTCAGGAGCGCCTCTCGAGGCCTCTGAGGCAGCCCGAGCCGCCCTAAGCTAAGCCCCAATCGGTCCCAAATTGGATCAGCCCCGTAGGTGCTCTGTGGGGTGCGCAATCGGGGTAGGTAGTTGTCGCAAAATGTTGATATTCCTGGCGCCAAGCGCCTAAGGCCTTAGGGGGCGATCATGGCCTTGGCAATTGCCTTTGTCAAATCTACATCCCCAACTATGGTCAGCTAACCCTATAGATCCAGTACTTGAGATATGCGCCAACACCGCGCAATGTTGTGGGCGATACCCGTGCAAGGAAATTGCCCTAATCGATCGATTCCGGGGTCGCGTTGGGGCTAACTCTAGGGACTATCGCTGGGGTGCTCTACCGAGTGGCCCGGTCGATCACGAAAATCACGGATTTAGGGGTTAATAGGGGCTTGGCAGGCTCAGCTGCCTCAGCTGCCTCAGCTATGGCTCGATTGCCTCAGCTATGGCTCCGGGGCAGCTCTGAGCCGGCTCAGAGTCAATGCGCAAAGCCACTGAGGCCACTGTGGCAGCTATGGGCTCCTCGCACGAGCCCTATACTAGGAGCTAGCTCCTGGGCAGCTCCTTTGGCCCTTGGGCGCTACCCGCGGAGCTTTTGTTACCGAGGCAGGAAAACTTTGCAGATGCGCTCGTGGGACTGGAAAGCGTTCCCAAGTCCATCGCCTTCATCAAAGCAAAGCACTATTCCGTACTAGGAAGGCAACTTGAGCTGACCTAGAAAGGAGTAGCCCCACTGCAGTAACGGTGGGCCCGACAAAATAATCAAGCAGATCTGCTGTCCTCTTACACACAATAGACGTCGAGCAAAGGCGTTCCTTCATCGACAATTAAAGCGGCCACAGATCCATATATTAACCAGAACCCGAGTTTTAAAGGAGGACTATGAGACGTAACGGGTGTGTATCCAACATATTAAAAGGTCCGAAGAAAAACACAGGGTACTACGGACTCGAAGTTTCTACCTTAAAGTCCCAACATCTTCTCGTGCTGGTAAGCGTTCCACAGGAAGTCACACCGTCGCAGGGTTAAGATCATTACCTAAATCAAGGCCTTCGAGCTACTGCTCGCTCGCGCTCAGACAGCTCAGAAAGGAGATAGACAAATCTACAGGTTGGCTTGCCGGGAGCCGGTAAAACTTTCAACGACAATCACGAGCCGTTCGGTATCTCTAGGATCAAAGATGTAACTCTTTCTCACCTCCGTATGGTAACGAATTAGAGAATGGGAATCAGTGACATTAGGTAAGAGGTTAAGGTCTAATCATAGAAAATCTGACGCCTCATATCCTAATGTTCAGCCAATCCAGTCTTTAGAATGGTTAGCTAAGGCTTACTATTTGGGTTCTCACCAATCATTGTCGGTGGGTGCGTGGGAGTGCGGGAAGCTGGAAGCGCGATGATGGTATCCTTACCGAGGATACAAGCATTCAGCTGTTGTGGTCACCGTATGGAGTGGTGGCTATCTTAGGATTGCTGCAGACTTACAAAGTGGGTTCCCCGCAGCAAACCTGCAGCATTTAGGCGGCGACAGGCTAATCCAATTGATTTGTCCCATCACGAATCAGCTAGACGATTCATGAATCGCAGTGTTACACGTACTGAATAGAGTAAGTGCTCATATAGCCGGCACCCTCAAAGAATCTTAGCTCGCACTAGCCCTTCTATCAAAGCTTTCAGTATCAGCAAAATTTTCGCCATGCTTATCGTACTTCTTTGTGCTGCCATATCGAGCTTGTCTCTCCTTTGGTGGCTCTCCTCCATTTCGAACGAAGAGAAGGCCTTATCCCAGACAACGTTCGACGATCCAGCAGCGTGTGCATTGATCATCGCCTGCATAGGCTATGACTGTTCTGGGGATCGAAACATTATCAGCAAAGTTCAGTCGAGGGCTTATCCCAACCAAAGGCTCGTTCGAACGTTTGGCATCGACAACGCTTTCACCACGACTAACGAGAACTACCGCAAGGATTTCCGCTGTCACGCCAAGGGAAAGATCACGCTGGATGATAGGACATGGAAAACCATCGCAGATCTAGCAAAACAGCTCGTAGGCACAGCGATCCCGCAGCCTGGCAGCGACATTGCAAACATACGGCTGGATTCTTTGGGACAATCGGTTACGTTGAAGATCTCGCTTCACGTACTGTTTGATCTTGATCCGCTCCAGCTCGACGATGAGTTGATTCTGGATATAGCTCGGAGCATCAATTTTCTCTGGACGGAATCCAAATCAACCGAATATCCATCAGACGCCGATCAGAAGGGTCTGAGGAAAGCCTTGGGCTTTATCTTCCCTGGTGTGGGACCAAACGCTCGTCAGAATCCGCTCAACCTCATTCTTCCGGCGTACGAGACCATGTGGCGCGTCGCCCTATTCTGTTTCATCGAGGTGACATTTCGCCAGGGGGCGAGGGCCGAATGGAAACAGGTCCTCATCGACTTTCTCGCTGACCCAACCAAGGCACGCTTTGAGGAACGCGGGCCATATCCCAGTGTCGTATCCGCAGCTGACATCATCAACGAGGCGCTCCGGCTCTATCCTCCCACCAAACGCGTCTATCGCAAACTCCACATGGCCGGAAAAAACGACCCGGAGATTGTGGCTGCCAATATCGAAGCTTGTCATCGAATTCCTGCCATTTGGGGCAGCGACTCCTGGCTCTTTAAGCCATCTAGGTGGAGCAAGATTGGCAATGAGGCTCGCAGCGCTTTCATGCCCTTTGGCGGCAGCACGTTTGTTTGTCCGGCCAAGCAGGACTTCGGACCTAGGATGATAGGGGTCGTAGTGGCAGCACTTGCGGCCCACATCACTCCTCGTGACTGGAAATTGGAGTTATGTGTCGGTGGTCCGAATGGTGGGGAGGAATTGGGTGAAGAGCCCTTGGTATCGGATCGAAACAAGTATGAATGGATTGAGATCAGCAGAAGGCTTTCTTGATCTTTTCATTTGCGTTGCGATATTCAACACGAACATCGAGGGGGGGAATCCTGGACTATGAATCGTAGGTAAAAGATTTCACTCAGGTAACATGCGCTAGGATTGGAAAAGCTTTGCTATCGGACGCATCATCATGCATAATAACACCTACCTCTCGCCATCCCCAGGTTGTTGAACTTATCACGGAGAGGTTTTATCGATCGACTGCGATTCCTGCCCACATCTTGGGCAAAGGTCCACTTAGATAAAACCTGCGGAAGGGCCTCGAGTCTCAATAGCAATCATCGATTGAGTCGAGTGATGAAGAGCGGCACCGAAAATGGTGAGCGGGATATGCTCGGGCGAGGACGACCACAGTACACCACATCCAAACACATCAAGACCTCATCTTCGGACTTCATATGAACGTAATTATATATTGAGGCGCCTAGGTACAGGTGCTCAAGATCTCAGCGTCGTAGTGTTTATATATAATATCTAGAAGGGACTGGTGACATTTGAGCGAGGCTGAGATCTCCCCACGAAGAGCGATCCCAGAGTGTCACCAAATTGCCTTGCCAAAACGTAGTACGGATGCGTAGAAGAGAGTGTCTGGCCCCAAAAAGGTTTAGCTTAGGATGATGTGGTTGATGGGTGATCACGGAGTATCTTGTTCGGTAGTCGTCCTGCCCGCTGTTGAACTTATTGTTCCTTCGAGATCTTCTAACTTAAGCGGAGCATCATCCCCTTTCGCATGTCTCATCTTCTCAGGATGCTGGACACCTGACTCGGTGCATTTTTGGCCTTTTATCAAAAACCCATCCAGCCCTGATCCAACGCGCAATCGATTCTGATTTCCCTCGCTGAGCGTGAGGTCAATTGCCTTCTTCTCGAATTCATCCAACAACTTTCGTCTTTGAGCAATCATTGCTAGCTCTGCCGACATCCTCACTTCCAACTCATTCTGTACTCGTCTAAGCTCTTCTATTTTCACTTCGACTTCCCTTTGGATCGTTTCGATTTTTCTGGTCTGCAAAGCATCCTTCAGGACTATCGTGAGTGATACCGCATTTTCTATCATCTTCTCAATCTCAGAAACGCTCGCCAGTCGTCGATGAACTGCCGTGTGCCGTATCTGGTGTGTTCTGAAGAGGACCTCACGAAAAGTTACGCCCGGTATCTCAGTTGTAGCCAATGGCGGAAGATCTTTGTAATGCCTGAACAGTATTCTGGTCCATCGAGTAAGCTCTATGGATTCCACGCATTCACAAGACCTCGCCTTGAGGACTTCTGGCAGCCAGAGACACCCAAAGTTAAAGCAGCACTCTTCGAGGATATCTTGAACCATTGTGAAAAGGCGATGCTGTGTCCTATAGGGCAAATATAGAGGATGAAGGGACGGGCTGATTGGCGTCGCAGGAGGCAAGCTCATTGCGCGGGAATCTGTTGACGGTGCATATAGCGCTTCGAGCCCAGCTCAGCATGACCATCCATCCTTTTAGAGGGAGGCTGTCCTTACCGCATGACGAGATCTTCGGATTTGTAACGTGCGACGGTCTAATATTCTTTTCCTCGGATGGTACTATTTCTTCCATGGCGTCCGCCTCAGACCTGGTGGCATCAAAATCGGAAGGCTCGCTCTCTTCCCAATGGGAGGATCGGAACAAGTCAGGAAACTGCGTCTCAGCTTTCGGATTTGATTCGAATATACCGGCGTCTAGAAGCTCCTTTGCTACATTGCAGATTGTCCCGAGGTCGTACTTATTCGTGAGAGCCCCAAATGAATGCTGGTTCTTCTCCAGCAGTTTGCGGACCTTCTTCGTCTTTCGAACACGAGCATTCGGTCCAGTAAAAACTCTACTACAGTGTAGATACACTGATTTCCTTGATGCTTGCGCTTTCGTCATTGTTGAGATGATACTTCCGATAGATATTGATTTATTGAGGGTCGACAATCGAACAGACCTACGTCATCGTCTGGCATTGGCGGGGCCAATCAGCCTTATAGGAAGCGAATGATTAGAAGCTTCCCCGCTTTGAGGGTAATGCAGTAAATATATAGAGGGCTGATAGTCTTGCGATGAAGAAATTGTCATGCCCAATTCCAAGTCTGGTTCGTCGCAAGATACCGGCGCAGTATTTGCGATCAACGAGTCACCGACCAACGATCCCAGTTCAGATGCCTTACGTGACTATTATGTGTGGCTTTGATAAGTGGTCCTCTCTTGAAGTACTCTGGAGGTGAACGTGGTGGACTTCTTATCAGCCATTTATGCATCCCCTTACCGTCTTGCAGACATGTTCGCCGGAAAGAATCCTAGGTAAAGAGTAGATCAAATCATAAATGGCCACGTGGAGTAGTTCGCCTGCGTAGATCTGCATCGATTGCGTTGATCTGGTGAGGAAAGCGGGGCGTTAATTCGGCAGGAATGCTGGCATCAAGCCCAGCTGAGAAGTTTTTTCTGCCGCTCTTCCTAGTACCACTCGAGCCACTGGCTGTTATGCTTCCTCAATCCCATCTGCCGAGAAAGCCCCAAGCAACGTGTGTAGATAAACTGTACCCTTCCCATGGCAGCTATCGGCAGCCTAACCGTCGTCTTCCGGCAAGCCACAGTAAGGTTCGCGGTACCCCGAGTAAACCTTGAGGGCCATCTAAGCGATTGTCATTCGTGAAAAATAACGAGATCCTGGTTCCAACGACTGGGCTTGAAGCGAAGACTCACCGTGTCGCCGCCGCCTCCTTCTATCATACCACTCTCGCTCCTGTTGTCGCTCGTGGGCCCTCTCTAGGTCCCTTTCCCGCTCTAAAGCCCGCTCCTGCCCCTGCTCCTGTTCTCGTTCTCTTTCCATCTGCCGCTCCCGTGCCCTTTCATGCTCCCGTTCTTGGTCCCTCTCTCTTTCACGCCGTCTTTCTTGTTCCTGTTCCTGGTCTCTCTCCTTTTCCCGCTGTCTCTCCTGTTCCCGCTCCTGGTCCCTTTCCCTTTCGCGCTGTCTTTCTTGTTCCCGTTCCTGGTCCCTCTCCTTTTCCCGCTGTCTTTCCTGTTCCCGCTCCTCGTCCCTCTCTATTTCAAGATGCCTCTCGTGTTCGCGTTCTTCGTCCCTTTCACGCTCGTGCTGCCTCTCTCGCTCACTTTCAAGGTCGTTCACAGGGAGGGGCCACAGGTGCATCGAAATTACCTAGCCAGGCCGGAGTACGGCTTGCCAGACTTGAGGCAGGATTACTAAATCGTCAGGACCCGTCAAGTCATACTGGCTCCGTTCGACGCGCTCGTCTGGGACTTCATCGCGAAAGGTTCCAATGATCAGGGCTTCCATACCCTATCGCCGTCTTTATTAGCTATTTGCTCTTGTCGTCCGACAAGAGCTGAAAATCACCAACCGGCCACGTCTGACACGCTTCAAAGAGGAACATGTATCTCCTACCAAATGCGTTTTTGAATGTTATACATCTATCTCTTTCCATTCCGTTGGCTATTGAGGCCGAGGCTCCACTCTCGGATCCATAAATACAAGACGGCAATCCTCATTAACGAACTACACGCAACTCTGTATCTGCTGTCATCGATTAAATTAGGTCTGGCACAATGAAGTCAAGAGAATTTACGCTGGGAAGATGACTATAGGAGCACTTGAGCGGTCAGGGAAACACGAATTGTAATTGAAAGACAAGATGTCAGGATCTGGAGGATTTGCGCCTCCTTCTAAAGCTTTGCGGAGAATTCTTTGGGTGTCACTATTTGACAGATCTGTGTATGGGAGGGCTACATTAAAGCGGTCGGTCATTTGAGTACTTGAAAAGGGCTGGGAAAGCGACTCTTACCAGACCTCTTCATAGATATATTCTACTAGAAAAGTGAGTAGCAATCCACGAAAGTACTAATATAGCACCAATTATACATCACAATCCTTACGCAGCGACACAAGATACGGTTGTCTATTTGATATGCTGTTCGTGGTCAGATCTCGCTATGGAACATTAAAAAAGGCAAGTTGAACCTACAAGCTTACTGGTTGATTTAGTGGTGGATAAGAATGGAGTGTCGCTCTCGTCTCTACTGTTGATAGCCTGAAAAATTGTGCTTCCGTGATCACCACCGTCTATCACAGCAGATATCAGGCTCTAGGTCATGTTGTGAAGGTTTACTTCAGGACTGGGATGGCAGCTTGGCTTGGTTTCCATCACCTCTAATCTCCAATTTGTCCACCGGAAGTATCGTTTTGACCGCAATTGAATGTCACCGGCCCTTCAGAGCGATGTGTATCCGAAAATAACAAGGCTCGATTAGCTTGACTATATGTCGAGAGTAAATCCACGCAGTGCGGCGAAGATCTGCGGGCCACACCCTCGATCCCGCGCGGGGGGAGCTTCGGAACATATTGTTCATGCACGATCCTTTGTGTGTTGTACGTGCAGTAGCCAAGTCACGTACGGACGCCAATCGATGGTCACATACCCAATAAAGGAGCAGGCGCCCGTTGTGGTTGCTTGATTTATCAATGTATGCCCGTCATGCATCTTGGTATGCGTCCGGAACAGAGCCAGGATTTCACTACTACCAGGCTCGGGGATAAGCAGAGCCGCTTGTGCTTTCACTTACGTCCGCCTAGTAGATCTATCCTCCGCTCCCTTGGCTGGAGAATTAAAAAACCATCGAGTCAATTTTCACGAAACATGCCGAGCTATAGATAATGCAGCATAACTCCGACAATGGCGAGCGCAAATCATGATCTGTGATAGTGACATGAAATTCTCTATAATGCAGCGCCCCTCATCACACCACGAAAAATACTCCGTCCATCATTCAACTTCTTGATTTTGTTTTCAAGAAGATCCCTCTATCCTCTCACCGACGGAGGCTCAGAGGCGATTGCTTTCGTCTCCGTGTCAGACAAGCCGTTCACTGTGACGGGAGAAAAGATTTTCTCCAGGCCACGCACAATGTGTCGCTCCACGACCTGGGTGGTGACGTTGTCGATGAAAACTTTTTGTGAAAGCTAAGCAGAATGAGTGGGGGCCAATTAATCGGGTACGTGCAAGAGCCCACTGACCTTGTAAATCGAATATAGACAGTCAAGAGCTTCTTCACAGCTGTGATTCTCCATGTCCGGATCTACCTCGTCAGAATATTCTCGCGCTGCTTTTCCAGCATCGACTTGTGCACTTGTATGATTCGAACTACATTCGGGAAGTATGACGTGTTAGGTCGCATTATCGATGCACTTGGCCAGTGACTTTTCTCCTCTTTCATGACGTCTCTTCTTGATCGTATCCGTGTAATAGTGATTATATGTTATCGGATAGCTTTTGATGTCTTCCATGATTTTTTCCATCTCTTTAGCCGAGCCGTCTAATCTCAGCTTTAGAGCATCTTCGATCTTGGACGACCAGAGACGGGTGTATACATCCCTGGGACATTTCTCTCGAAGCAAAGCATCAAGAAATCGGTTACAGACGTCCGCAACATCCTCAACGTGACGCTCGGCCATCTGTTACCATTTGCTAGATTGCTCCCAGAAGAGCTCTCCAACTAACAGCGGGTTGAAATTACCGGGTAGCTCTTTACCACGGGTCCGAACAAGAACTTCTCGGACCCAGTCCATCGCTTCAGGTTTGGACCAATGAATTGGGGGCGCCGGCTCTATCATTGAGAAACTTGGGGCCGTGTCTGTTTTAGCTACTTTACGCTCAGGTGTCGCTTCTTCCTGTTTGCCGATGTGGTATTTATAGCCGTGCGTGCGCAATCGATTGGAGAATTGGCCGTTCTTGAACTGAACAACAGCCCGCAATCTGCGTATGGTCATGGAAGAGTCTGCTGAGAATGAACTATCGGTATTATGAGCAAAGTATTCTCCTTCGTAGTGTCCGTTGACTGCGGCTTTGCCAGTCTCATAGAAGTCCATGCTGAGCTGGGTCAAAAAGGCTTTACACTCGTGGGGCGTACCTCTTGCGTTACCCATGGCTGCCAGTAGAAATTGTGTGTCCGCGAAGGCTTCCTCGAGATCCTTTCGTAGTTTCGGGAGCTCCTGCTTCACGTGGTCGAAGAGCAGCCGGCTCAGACGACTCCTTAAGGACGTAATCCCCACGCACTCTTTGGGAAGGGTGGAGAAAATCGATTTTCGGAAGTAGGTCATCTCGGAGAAGTTGCGTTGCTCAAATGAGCTCGAACCCTCTTCGTAACTTCGGTTCTTCAGTACGTACCAGCCTAATTTGAAGAATATGTCCTCGTTACGTGCCAGACCGAGGAAGGCCTGTTCGCTGCCGGAGCCGGGAGATAATCGGTCGGGCTTGGTGATAATACCAAGCGTGCGGTCTCCTTCAGGGTCGACTTTTCTAACCTTCTTCAGGATCCCTTGATTAGCATAGTCATTGGATGCCGAGACCACAGCCAGGCAAATCGTCCGGGGCTGGGAAATGTAATGGTCGGTGATCTCGGTGACAGGCTGGACGTCCTCTTCGGTCACCCCTCTGGTCTCAGTCTGGACGAGGCCCGGTAGATCGACCAGTGTCAGTTGAGGTCGGGAACGACCTCCGATTTCGATACTCAGGACGTCTTTGGCGAAGGCCCTGGACTTGGAGGTAGAGTTTTTATTGATGCCCATAAGAGCCGTTGCCTTGTCCATCAACGACGGAAGCTCTTTAAAGTCCGAGATGGATTCTTTGAAAGCTTCGATGGAGGCTCGTTCTTCCAGGGGCCTTTTATCGTCCGGTATTACCTTGATCGTGATCACGTCGTTCGTCGCACGGCGTAAGATGATTTCTGTGGCGAATCGCGTACAGAGGCCATTATTCCTTGGGAATGGGATTTCCGTGAGGGCTTCGAGAACAGAGCTTTTGCCGGCTGATTGATCACCGCAAACAACGAGCTGCGGCAGGGACAGCGTGCTCTCGAGACCACACTGGCGGAGCTGATCGACAATATTGAGTACGTCGCGTTGTTCGGCGCTTTGAAGGCCTTCAAGAGACGAGGTTGTCTCTAATGCTTGAGGCGTATTGCCACCATCAGGTTCTATGAAGCTGTCGACGTTGGAGAGGTCATCTGAATTTCCGGATGTCAGCAGACCACTCGTGAGGCAAGCGAATACGCAGATGTGAGCACTTGCCAGGGGATCTGGTCGAGAAATCTCGATGTGGCGAGTCGGACTCCGAGCATGATAGAGACATGATGAAAGACGAGGCTGTGGTGATTTGGAAACAGCTGCAACAATATGTAATCCTCGGACGTGCATGTAATGACAACGAAATAGGAGTCAAGGCTTCAGTAATAGCAACAAGGCACGAGAGGAGGAAGGATATTTAAACAGGCAGGCTGTGAATCACGCATGGAAAGAATCCAACCAAGCAACATACATCCACCGGCGAGGTATCCAGAAGAGACGCTTTGCCTGAAGCAAGGCAGACTCTTGTAATTGAGTGCATTACCATGCATGACAACTTTGCGCGTCTCGCCATCCCCGGGTTGGCGAATCTGTCACGGAGAGATCGTATCAATCCACTGCGATCCTTATCCGCCTCTTGCCAAAGCTAACAACCTGCAAAACGGCCTAAAGTTCAATGGCATTCCATGATCGAGTAGAACGATGAAGAGCTGGGTCCGCTTGGGTGAACAGCTCCACTTATTTGTGTCGCCAGCGCAGCAGATAACTCGCTGAAATCAGTATCGGTGCCTAAAGTGAAGTCCTGCACGAGATGAAGAAGAAGCAAAGAGCAGCTCTTGATGCATGACCGTACGTAAGCCCCGGCTCACGGAATCCTAACATCCGCGGAACACTTGCGGGTAGACTTCAGCCACCCATGTCGTCGGCTCTAGTTTGTGTCTAATGAGGCATTAGCCGGTATATATCTGCTTCCACACGAATCAATCGAATCTGACGGATAAGCCATTTAAATGAATGAGACAGACCTTGTCTTCATATCAATTGCAATCAATTAGACAGAGGTGCTTTACGAGTTCTAAAAGGAGTGGGACTAAATGCTCGTAGCTGCGTGTTCCCGAACAACAGACTAATCTATAGCAATCGAACCTTTCAACTGGGCGAGTTGCATTAGGGTCATGTAGGCTGGTATACAGAGCAACAAGCTTATCGTCTTATCGCGATCTCAATCTTCGATCTAAAGCAAAATCATCAGATTTGCAGTCATCCAATAAACATCATGTGGCCCCCTGTCTAGGAATGGATATCTGTGGCGAAACATGTTCGCCGCCCAAGTTACTTATAGACTGGTCCTCCAATGTTCCTTCGCCATAGAAGTTGGGACGCTTTGTTTCCAACACATAACGACTTCGACCGCGTCGACCAGGGTTCAACTAACCTTCTTTCTCTTGGCTCTCCCGTATCGAGGATCCAAGGAGTCTTAATTCGGGCTCACGACGGCGAGGAATTCTAGTTCCCTGAGAAGTTGCCGCAATTATTATGGCACTCATATTGGCCTCGACAAGATCGACGTTCTTCTAATAATACGATTTTCATTTTAACCCTCGCGCCACGCTCCATACCGAATTTCGTCGTTTAGCGAAAAATCGTAAATGGAAACAAGGGTCGAATAGCAAGATATTCGAGAAGGCTTGGGACTACTATTTCGGTCTAGAGGTTCCCGTCAGGTGTAACATCGACGGGAGGGAAAGTTATACTGGAGCTCAGTATAGTACGGATGATGACGATATCTTCTCCATACTGCATAGCCTTTAAAGCCTCGACCTTAAAGGAGGAACAACTAAGAGGAAAGGAAGACTTCAAAGGGTTAAGCCGGAATTTACCTTATATTACGGTAGCGACGCCGGTATCGCGGAGAAATGGCAGGCGCTTTACTAGGATTACGGAGTTAACCCGGTACCGCGATCTATTAACTAATATAAAAAGGTGTAGCTCCTACCCGTAATAAGCTCGACGTGAATTTCGTCGGTTATACCCGTGCTAATATCTACTTCCCTTTTATTAGGTACTAAAAGGCGTATATATTAATATCTTCCATTTTCTCGACGCGAAGAAAGCCGGAAGAATCCCGTACTATTTTTAGTCTAGACAGGAGTTAGCGGTATTTATAGAAAGACATCTAGAAAAAAGGTATCCCTTGAATATGGCGAAGCAGAACAAGTTCTTGAGTATACTTCTCATCGAATGCTAGTGAATTTTCTAGCCTAGTACCTTTATTATCATGCTCTTAACCCACCGCTTAACTGCCACGACTACGACCGCTCGTTCGGCAGTAAGTAAGTATTATAACGGTACAGTGCCTCGCCCGTTCGCAATAAACATGTTTTCTTGTCGCTATCATCATAGAGTTAAACAAGAGTTTATCCTTAGGGTCTTCGGTGTAATAATCGATTATATCTGCCGTAAAACGAAGCTTTTTAGTACGATTATATCATAGTAATATCTATAACTTACTATAATATTAAAACTCCATTAAGGAGTTTTAGAAACTATCCGAACTTAGTTAAAGGAAGTAACGTTTATACGGAAAGTAAAGACACTATATCGTCGTAGTCCCTTTAAAAAGTAGAGCTAAAGCAACCTTTTAGACTAGACGGAACTGGGTCCTTGTTAATCTATATAGCCAGCCCCCCTCGGCTCTTAACGCTTTAATAGAACTCCCTAACTAATCTTCTTGCCCCAGGTACTTTCAAGCCTATCCCTACTATAATCACTATATCTAGACCCGTTTATAGATCTCGCTCCGTAATCTTTCTAATCGCGCTACCGTTAGGGTTCTCTTCACCGTAGAGGACTATATTCGGACGGAGCCTACCGATCCCTAGATGTCGTTTTCCTATCCTTTCTCTTTCGAGGGCTACCTCCTCGCATCGCTAACAATCAGGCAAATATGGCCCGCAGAACGAATCGGCTAAGAACGGTACGGTCTATCTACAGGATTAGTATACGGCTTAATCGATCCGGCCGTAAAGTTATACGGTCTTCGCCTAAAGCTGATGTAGATAGCCCTTAACGTAATCGATATTTTACGTATAATAGCGAAGGAGTTAGCTACTAAGAGCGAGTCTATCTAGGGATATATGAAAGTTAGTCGGTTTAGCTAAAGCCGAGAGGCGTGATATATTTCAAATCAAAGTATAAAAGCGGACTGTGGCTTCTAAAGAGTCATAGGCAGATATATATAACGTATTCTAGTTCGACTTCGGCATCGTTTAGAAGTCAGGAACTATATTTTTAGTCACGCCAGCTTTATAAGGAACTAAAATAGTATAGGAACTCACTGCCTACGTTTATAGAGATACTAGCCCTACTAACTATAACTAATCTTTTCGTGGCCTGTATTTTTAATCTTAGTACTACTAATTATACTATTTCGTCGCTGCTAAAGGGACGATAAGCATCGATAGGAGGTAGGTAAGAGGTTCTCTTCTTTAATTTTATGATTCTTAGAGACATCGCTACAGGTGGTCGTCTAGGCGGTAATTTCTTTCTAGTAATCTTGCCTTTAGATATTGCCGTAACGTTTCGAAACTATTAGTTAAGTTTTACCGAATACTAAAAGAAAAGGTCGAAGGAACTTAGGGGGAGAGCTCTGCTTCTTATATAAGACAGCTGGGCTAGTGCCGATCAACTGCATATACTAGGCTAAAGCAAGGTTAGGCTGTATTAGGATAGGCAAGCATACTGGGCTAAGGGCCCTATAAAGTCTCAAGACCGGCCGAGCTCGAAATTCTCCAATTAATAAGCATCTTGATACCGGTAGCGCTTTGAAGCCCGACTATTATACACCGCACCGTGGTCTTTACGGTGACTTAAAGGAGGTGAAGTACCCTGGAGTAATCGAGATTAGTGACCGAATCAAGGCTGATTGGATCCAACTTGATCCCAATCATGGTACTGTCATCTAGGGGCTCTCATGCTAAAGGCTTCAGCGGATCCTCCAAATCTTGCTAGTTTTATCAGCCGTGGCCATGCATTAATCTAGCCATGTACGTATCCTTGGCGTAATCTAGCTAAGTGCGACAGCTCGTCACTGCTGATATAATGCTGTATTCCGGAACGACAGGTAGAAAACGGCTCGTCTGGCCTCTAAAGGAGTCTAAGATAGAGATTAGATGTAAAGAATATCGATAGAGATGTTCGTCCGATTTTAAACCTCAAGTGGTGATGTAATTCCAGAGCCTCTTCCTTAGACTTACGGCACGTATAGAGTGTAGGCGGAATAATTACGCTGCTAGCAGTCGGCGAGTACTATTAAGACGTCCCTAGTAACCACTTCCGTAGAGATATGGGACGAAGAGGGGTAAGTGCAGCCTAAAGGACGTATATGCGATGGTTGATAGCCTAAGCAGAAGCGTCAACTTTGATCTAGTGGAGAAACCGGGGATGGGTACTAATGACATCTGTTCGGCGTGAACAAGGCGCTCTTTATCTTCGGTATCCTTAGGTATAAATGTTGGGGAGTGGGTTTTGCGCTTAAAAGACAGTCCCAGAAAAGAAAGACTCGTAGACGATAGTACCGCAAGGCGTAGAGGTTGTTACGTCATGCTATTCGTATTAAGCCGGGCGCGAGTGACCTGTCCCAAGTCCGGACTAGCAGATCCGTTCAATCGTACTCTAGATAGTCGACGCGAGTATAACTTAGCCCTGCGTCACGCCTAGAGACGGTTAGAGTTCCTAGATTACAGTTGATGTAGACGATGTGATTATACTACATGGCTAGATTTGGTGTTCGGATTTGCGAGCAGTCCTAGCTCCTTTCTGGTCTAGTCCCGGAGGAATATCTGGGCTTTAACCCTCTTGGTCTAGCCTAAACGCCGCCAACTCCTTGCTTAACGGCTATATGCATCGCATTATAATTGCGAAGCGAATGTAATAGCTCGTTCAGTTCCCATAATACTTGAATAAAAGAGGCTTACCTCGTCTCGGTCTTTCCGCAATCCATCGAAATCCGGCAGGGGAATAGCACGAGCTATCTCTTCCTTAAGCCAGGGTCCTTAAGTAAGCTTATTATCTTAGATAACCGCACCGTCGAAGAGGTTTAATACCCTCCTTGACTTTCTAATCTCATGTTACAAAGGGCTGGAGGTAGAACCTTGGACGGTGTTTAAATTGACGCCGGAAGAAAACAAGATAGTGTAGTCGATGCTAGAGAGAAAGAGATCTCTGTATGACTACGTGTTAGACAAGCTCCGGTAAGCTAACAGGTCTCTCCCACTTTTACAAAGGTATAAGCACTAATCATGATTAACGCGGGCGCTAGGTTCGACTAGTTACCATATATATCTTTATTCATTGTTAGGATACTAACATCTACCTACGATATATTTACAGAGCTTGTTATTAGGGAGATCTAGTCGCAGCTGGAAAATATTGCTCGTGGGGATAAAGAAGTTACAGCTATTATTAGTCTAGTTAGATTAGAGGTAACCTCGGACGTCTATCTGTACGGACATGGTTCCATCAATAACAGATATCCCAAGTACCCACCAGACGCTTCCTTTACACACGCCGATTCTCAATATCCCTTCATCGTTATCGAGACCTTATACTCACAGCGACACAAAGACTTGGCTAGGCTAGCTGATGATTACATATACGGTTCCAATAGAAATATCAGCGTGGTACTAGGGCTCGATATCGAATACGGCGTTGGGTCTAAGAGGGCATCGGTTTCTATCTAGCGACCTCGATTAGCGCCGGATCCGGAAAATAAGGAAGGCATGCTTCTAGAGATAGTTGGCGTTCCGGAAGCCGATGTAATGCCTGCCTCCCTATCCTTAATCAAGATCTTCGCTATATTAATGCTAATCAATCTCGCTTTTAGCAGCCGTTTCGAGCCGACGACGGAACTACGGTTCAAGGTTATAGACTATTACTCCAGCTCTATAACTTTGCGCTAAGGACTCGCTTCGCTAATATACCTCAAGATATATAGAGCGTAACTATCGTTTAGATTATATATAAGCAACTTTCTTCTTTTCTATACGATGCGGAGACTAGAGATAAGATTAAGCGAGCGTAATAAGGTGCATAAATTAGCCTTCCGCCTAACTATAAGAAGAGGCGTCGGGAAGCTACACCGCCAGAAGCTCTAAGTCCGGGAAAGGAAGCGAAATTTGCTAAATGCGAGGTAGAAGAAGCGGCAAAATCTGAGGTAGAAGACCCGGTATAGAAGTGATTGTCTATGGTTAGGATAACGATAAGTACGGGATCTACGGAGGCTAGAGTCGAGAAGAGCCTCAATCTTATTACCACTCTTTATTTCGAATATTCAGCGTCACCAAATAGATAATCAACCCATAGAACCATCGTTACTACGTCAGCTTCGTCCTACCTTCAGGCAGCCGCTATAACACCCGTCAGCATCTCGATGAGCCCATATAGAAAGGGGCGGAGAGGACAAAGAGGCGAATAGACTAGGATGTAAGGAGCTGCTAAGAGAGCCCGAGACGTTATAACCCTGCTCGCTCGGACGATTAGCCGCGACTAACGGTTGAAAAATTCTTGCGTATCCGCATGTTCTTCTTAATATACACTCCAGACGCTTCTATATTAACATCCGTATATATAATTAAAACCTATAGCAAAGATACCTTGTATAATAGGCAGCGATCTAGGCTGCCTTGTTATTCGTAATAAAGGCGTGATACATCTCTTATACGACTGCCTTCCTCCGACTTAGCTATACAATGCAGTACAAAGTCTCGCAACGCTTATAGTATAGTCGAAGAAGAAGCTCTCTATTAACGTACATAGTTCATTCGTGTTCAAGCCTGGAAGTGAAACCCCTGATTCTCCCGCCGTATACTTCTCAGCTACCTCCGACTAGCTCTCAACGCTTATAGCTCGATTCGTTCGCTGCTTTCCTCTCGGTCTCTCGCGTCAGTCTCGATCTTCCATCTCTCCTCCTCACCGGCTCTATACAACACCTCCATGTGGTATAAATGTCCCGCAAACCGCAATGTCTGTATTGCTCGTTAGTCACGTGTGAACACCCCTGCAAGCTCGACGAATTAACGAGGCTACAAGTCTGGAGGTGAAAGAAGCGGCAAGATCCGAGGCATAGGATTCCTTATGGCGGTGATTATCCATGAATATCCGGATATCAAGTACAGACGTTATAAAGGCTCAGCGAAGGCAATAATAATCAGTAGGACGATGAAGAGGCGGAAGAACGTAAAGAAGAGGAAAAGAAGCAGGCTCGTGGCATCGCCAATTATTACATAGAGAAGATAGTAGCATTAGATTAGACGGCGACAAGAGCGTGCGTAAAACACGTTTGTTATAAACGAGCGAGATATTATACTACTGCGATGCATGTAGACTGCCGAAGGAGCAGTCGAGATTATGCTAGTCGAGCGGCGGAGGCATAAGCATGATCGTTAACTGCGAGCCGGCCCGTTAATAATTGCCTAAACCAAGATCGCTGCCAGCTCACCCTTTGCATAAGTGGCTTATACTCGAATGAAGGCGTCTGAGTCTGCAAGGTGACTTATCGGGAGCCAGTAAATGTAAAAACCATCACGAGCGATTCGATACGTGGAGGCAAGGGTCTGCTGGAATAACTGGTCTCAATCGAGACCGGTTACCAGGTGGCAAGTGTCGATTGGCTGCAGTCTACACAGGAATGGTCGGACCAGTCACGATAGAATGAGCCGTATAAGCTACTAGACTAGTGTGATAGTAATAAGCTATTCCACAGGTTCGTCATGTCTCGTGACTAGTAAACACTTGGCGTCCCGCTCCGGTAGGGCTGACGTCTATCCGCACCATTCTGCACTTCTAATCCAGATATCCTTCTATTTTCCTCTCCTTTCGCCCGCTCCCCAGCTGGCAAGTGGATCAGAGGTAAAGTATTTAGAAAATGCAATCCATAGACTAGTTCAACTTGCATTCTTGCTCAGGCCTCTCCTAGCTTGAATTCTTCTAGCGGAGATGTCGTCGAGCTTGAAAAGCGAGAAAATATCCTTACAGTTCGTCTGCTGTCATTAAAGCGGCCGTAGAGAGCTAATATTATATAGTAGTCTTCACCGCTCCATTATAACTCTCTACGTCAGCCTAGAAAAATATCTATTTCACTTATATAAAGGCCGTCTTTATTAATATTTATTATTCTTTAAAAGGGCATTTCATGGCTCCTTTAAGGAAGCAACTACTAGGAGTATATACTTAGAGGAAGACGGCGTTAATAAGTTTAAGTTATTCGAAGAATAGCTCTATTCGGAGAAATTCAGCTTTCCTAAAGACTCTAATAACCCGAGCCTCCTCTTAGTAAAAGTATTTTACTTCGTAGAGAAAGTTAGGATCTCTAACCTTTAGAATGCTACGCTTGATATTATCCGTAATCGAGCTATAGAGTAATATATCTCTCTACTAACTCTAAATATAACTTACGAAACATACGCGAGACCGCAAACTACTTTCTAGTCTACCTAGCGACCTATTCTAGACCTCCTATAAGACCCATTTTCGACCTCCTATAGTCCAGGCCTTAAGAAACCGGTCGCGAAGTATCTTCCTCCGGCTACTTCTAGCGCCATCAACTACGTATACTAAAATACCCCGGAGCGTTCGCCTCTTAGGAAGCTGCTAGCCGATATCTTCGCCTACAACGTCAAGCCCGAAATATTAGATAAGGACATCCTGTCGTTCCCCGCTAAGTTCATAGCCGATGTCCTCCTTATCAACATGAAACGACTACCTCTCAGACTTAAAGCGGAGGAAGTAGACTTTGACGAGAACGCTAACAAGTATCACGTTCACGATTCATCGAGCACACCTAATAATTGAAAACAACGAACGTCCGAAGACGTCGAGGTAAGAGGGACAAAATCCGACTTCGATTGCCGTGACGAACCAGATGCGGAAGCTGAGCCTGAGCCGCCTACCGAAGCTGCCGTTGTTGACGAGGATGCTACGTGGGCGTTTGGGGGGTTTGGGGGGTTTAGGGGGTCTGCCAAATCTTCAAGTGGCAAAGGGAAGAAGATAGGAATGAAAAGAAGCGCATGATACGGCATTTCTGTTCAAGGCATAATAGTCGTGTCATAAGTTCGAGTAGTAAAATTGGAGTACCATTTAGGGATAGTATCTATCCTGCTTTTAGAAACCGATTAACCTCGGGCCCCCTCTTAATATAGCTTTCGAGATTCCCTCCCTTATAAGTGCACGTAGAATGCTATCTTTGGATATATTAATACATTTAGCGATCTTATTACAGCCTCCATGCTACAGACAGGCTTGCCAGACGATTATTCCAGGCTAGCTTTCCCGGTTAACGTAGTGCTCCTTTTTATTACCTCTTCCCTCGATACACTCACCATGTTATTGTTTGAAGGTTATTCGGTAGGCTTGGCATTTGGAGTGTTCCTAGAATAACCTTGAACTGTTGCTATATATATATTTGATGGAGGGTAGAGGGTTTAAGGGTAGTAGGCTGGTAAGCGGATGATTAAGAGTGAAGGATAGAGAGTAGTAATAGGTCGTAGGAGCGTAGGAGGCTAGTAGGTAGAGTTGCAGGTGAAGAAACTTTGAGCGAGTAGGGTCTTCCAGCGAGTAGGACTTAAATTATGTAGGGATTTTCGGTGATTAATAGTCTGCAATTAGCCCTTGACCTGAATCGTTAGTGAAATTGTAGCTGGCACATGTAACTCCTACTGCCTAGCTTACAACGTGAGCTCTCCAAACGCCGTAGCCAGACTCAAAACTAGATAGCAGGTCTCTTGAAGCGCGCGGCTTACTCTGAGCGGGAGATATACAGAACGCATAGGGCTGACACGACTCGCGGGAAATACGTGGCCCACGTCTAGAGGTTTAGAAGCTTCTAGAATGTGAATGCCGAGTTTGGCGCTCGACTTGTTTTAGCTCGGATATAAACACGGAGATCCATAACTACGCCCTGCGACTTGAGTCTGCCTATGCAGGCTCTCCTAGGCTCAATCTCCTAGATTATAATCGGAGCTAGGCCCTTTTTAAGCGCTGGAGATCTAGATCTACGCCATCCTAGGCGAAGCCTCCTAGGTTAGTTAAGCCTATTTAGTAATCCGGTTTAAAGCAAGCTAGGGCCAACTGGATTCATGATCTTCCTAAAGAAATCTTCCCAGGAGACTTCTCCCAAGGGATGGGGATGACGTATTTTTGGTCCGACACTAGGCCTTTCCTCTAACAGGTTATAGGTAACCCTGTTATAGTTGAGAATGAGGATATAGAGATCGGTAAAGCCGGCGCTTCCACTAGTGCCGCCAGCATTGAGTCTGAGATCGATACTGGATGCTTACTGTGGTGTCCGGCATGTTAGTTGTTAGCGCCTTGGCAGACGCTAATTAAAAAACATGATGTTTCGAGAAGGATCCATGCACGCTGTCCGGGTAACAGCGTATTTTATATCTGACATCGCTTATCCTCCCTATTGCCAGCTAGTTATAGACGTACCTACTACCTCTAAACGTAGGGAATTAACTAGGGATCAACGGCTTCAGGTATATATATTCGAGCTAATGGTATATATACAGAGTACTAGATGTATCTAACATGTATATAAATTAGTGTCTCTTGGCACGCTAACAAATAACATCCTTGCTACGCAGTATGCTATTACCGACACTATCACCGAACCTACTACCTCGCTCTTTGATCGCTCGGCCTCTCCTAGTGTCGCTCTATCCCAGGATCGAGGAAGGTAAACTCTCCATGGAGGCGATTACGGAGCAACAGCGACCGTCGATCCCCTAAGCGTTACCGCCGCCACCCCACTTTCCCTCGAGCAGCTTCAGGACCAAAGAGCTTCAGTACTAGATGAAGAGGAATGGGAAATCGTAAGGATCATTGGCAAGAGAGGGATGAGGAGGGGCTACGAATACAAGGTCCATCAGACACAGTCTCTTTGCGACAGGAGCGATTGTCCCCACTCCATATACCGCGGGTACTGGAGATGCTGCCGGTGTAGACAAGGGTCGAATCGGTCAGGAAACTGCATCTTTACTATCACTGGCAGTGACATTTATGGGCATAAATGTTGCTGGAGTTACTCACATTACTAATAGGACTAATGACTATATACGAAAGATTGAAGTCTACGCTTTACTACTTTCCCCTCAATGTATCCGTTGAAACATTCAAGTTAAAATGCTAACGGTTTCCTAAGCATCTACATCTCCTGTCTAATACTCTTTCGATAGACCGTCGTATCCTCTTAACGCCAACGCTTAGTCTCGGAAGCCGGCCGGGTCTTGTGGTTATATTTCTTTCCGAAGGGATGGACGCACAGGTAATAAGGTAAAGGATGCTAAAGCAGCGCCCGATACTGGTTTCGAGCCATAGCTTTTCTAAATAATATAGCCATCAAGGTTTTCAACCTATCTTATCCAAAGAATTTGGAAATGGACTAATAGAGTCAACAGCAGTATGTCGCCTACTAAGGGAATCTAAGATGGGGCAAGAATTTTGGCTTGGAGGAAGCTGGTCATCGATATTAATGTGTCATGAAAGCATTATATTACTAGGCGTGGAAAAATAAGCTATGCCTTTATAATTTACTAGGACATCGCACTTCTTAATTTTCAATAGATGAGAGCATCCTCATTTTTACCTTAGAATCTTCTAGTCACTAATGATTTGCTATCGCTCTTTTTCTGGCAAGAGGGACTTGTTCCGCAAAGCCTGCCGAATACGGAAATTCCGGGTGAGGAAGAGTCGTTAAGATAATGCTGGTGCGGAATATTACAGGACATACATGTTTGATAAGATCTAGCCGCCTTAGTAGAATTTAAGTCAATTCTAAATTCCTCCCGTATTACTAGTTGAACGGGTCGGTAGTGACGTCCTCTATAGGACGGGCTAATAACTAGACGATCATCTACCTCTGTACTATGCGGACTCGGAAGGGCAGGAGGCCTCTGTGATATTAGACTTGTATCTACATACAAGAGTGATTCTGATACCGGTAGCAAAATGCATTCATAGAAAGAATCATGCAGAAGTAATGCGTAATCTCCGAGCATAAGACGTCCTTGACTCCTCTTACCGGCCATTGAATTGCTAGAGCCACCGGCATTACCGCTGCCTCTAGGGGTTCATTATCGCTACTTATCACCATCTCGTATCATCTACATATCCTATCTCCAAAGCTATTTCTCGAACTCTTCGTCTACTAATCCCTTCGGAACTTTTGTCTTATTCTATCTCCATTACTTCGACGTCCCAAGTAACCGATAGCTTTTCGGATTCTCTGCCAGGAGCCTTATCTATAAGGTCGCGGGACTATCTTCCCCCTCGCTCCCTCGACGAGTGCTCCCCCCCAGCGACCCTCACTTTTTGGAGGTGGGGAGTACTGCCCCGACGAGTGCTCCCCCTGCGAGTACTCCCCCCAGCGAACCCTCACTTTTTGGAGGTAGGGAGTACTGCCCCGACGAGTGCTCCCTCGACGAGTACTCCTAAGCGAACCTCCAGCTTTTGTAATGAATTGTAATTATCTAACCCTGGCCTGCGTTAGTCGAAGAGGCTTGGCGACGGCCAGTGGAGGTAGAAAGGATAAAGGGCGGAGCAGACGATGGGAGTCTAGGTAGTAATAGGTAGAAGAGCGAGCATTTAGGGTCAGGCAGCTGGCGCTTGGAGTATAAGAGCTGGTGCCGATGATATTGTAACTGTAGTAAGCCATAAGAGGCTGGGAGTAGGTAGTAGAGTAGTGTGGCATAGCTGGCGCTGAGGGCACAAGGCTTTAAGCTTCTATTCGCAATCGGACAGTCTCCTATCTATTTTATACTTCACATTCGGAAATTCTCGACGTGTAATATTAACAAGTAACTCGCGTAGCCGATCCTAGAGAGTAGGGATACCGACTCAACTCTTATCGAGTACTAACTACGGCGAGGTAGAAAAGAAATACCTTTCATTCTAGTAACGATCGGTGCTAGAAAGAGCCTTTTCTTACTAACCTCGATTACGGACTATATAATAGCCTAGGTTAAGCTTATTCTTAGTCCTATATACTAGATCTATTATAAGCTCTTCGCTACCTTTATCTACGAGGTCTGGCTTCGTAAGGACGCCTAGAGTCCTCTAGCCCAGCTGATCAGCTTCTTCGGCTATACTAAGAATCTCTCGCGTGGCGATATCTACCGGAGCTAGAATAACGGCTAGAATAATGGTTCGGGAATCCTTAATATATAATTTAACTATACGTCGCACGAGGGTTATATCTTCCTTTATTATTACCCCGTAAGTTAGGGTTCTAAAAATTCTAGGAACATCGATAACACTTAGATACTGTCTCGATGGTCCGCCTAATTCGATCTTCAGCATATTATTACTAAAGGTGGACTGCCCGGGGGCTAGGGACTAACCCGGAGCAGGAATACTTATAGCATCGTATACCTGTTAGCGAGCGTTAGAATCTCTTTTTCGCGGGGCGCATTAGCCTTCCTGACCTAGGAAAGGATTTATAGGAATTTTTCACCTAATAGTAAAGTTATATAGTCGATCTTAAAAGCCCGAAGTTTCTCTTTCGTTTTTAGATCTACTACGCGCGACGGGATGATCGAGATCGTAATACTCGACTTCTTAGCTCGATAGAAAACGATCTACGTGGTAAAACGTGTATAGAGCCTATTATCGCGAGGGAAAGGAAGATTTATAAGCCCTTCTAGAACCGACGACTTGCTACTTAATTGATTACCTACTACTATAAGCTTTATAAGGTCTCTATTAGCCGTGTATCTATAGACCGTCTTATATAATAAATCACCTGTAGTAGAGGAACGTATTCGCTAATATTTAATTCCCGCAGAGCGTTAATCTTATTAAGTAATAACGGATCCGTTAATTACGTTAGTTACTTATCTATAGACGCCATGCTACAATCGTGAAGGTCGAGTAACTAAGCGTACAAGCGAGTTTTTATAGTATTACCTATGGTTATATAGTTCTCAATAATATGCCGGCGGAGAATAATATCAATGCGGAAGAGGTTAGCTCGGTCAAGGCTTAGGAATAATAGACGCCGAACAAAAGCTACTAGGCTCGGCACGAACCGAGAGTCCTTTACTAATTAGGGTTATATATTACGGTGAATATCAAGTCACGATCGGCTACCTGCATCGCATTATAACCGCGCAGCAAATGTAATAGCTCTACACTTCCCACCATGCTTAAATACAAGAGACCTACTATATCTCAGACTTTTGGCCGTCTATTACAACCTTGCGGGGAGAAACCTCGCGCTGTCCGTGCGTCAAAGAAAGGTCTCCGACTAAGCCCATTAACTCAGACGACCGCACTATCCGAGACGGTTAATAGTATTCTTAGCCTTCTAATCTCATATATAAAGGGCTAGAGGTGGAACCCTAGACGGAGTTCATAATAACGCCGGACGAAACTTAGACGCTATGGTCGATATTAGAGAGAAAGAGGGCGCTTTATAACTACGTACTAGGCAAGCTCCGGTAAGGTAAATAGGTCCTTCCCACTTTTTTAAAGGTATGGCACTGACGAGTATTAATGTGAATACAAGATTCGACTAGTCTCCCTATATTTCTTCGTTTATTATCAGGATGCTAATATCTACCTACGACATATTCACGGAGCTTATTATTCAGGAGATTGGGTCCCAGCTAGAAAGCGTTACTTATAGGAACAAGGATGTCGCAGTAATCGTCGATTAGGTTAGATCGGAATCAACCTCGGACGTCTATCTCTATGGAGATGAACCTATTAACGACCGTTACCCTAAGTATATACCAGACACCTCCTTCGTACACGCCGACTCCTAATATCCCTCTATTATTATCGAGACCTCGTATTCGCAGCAATACAAAGTCCTAGAGAGGCTGGCTGACGAATACATATACGGTTCTAAGGGAAACATCGCCGTAATACTTGGGCTTGATATTAAGTACGGAGTTAGGTCTAAGAAAGCGTCGCTGTCTATCTAGCGACCTCGGGTAGTGCCGGATCCAGACGAGAATAAAGTCGTTATTCTAGAGATGTTTAGTAGTTAGGAAGCTGATATAAATGCCTTCCCTACTCAGTTATTATCGATTAAAATCTGTACCTAACTAAATGCTAACGGTTTTTACTTTAGCAGCCATTTTATGCCGACGACGGGAGTACTATTTAAAGTCAAGGATTATCGCTTTAGCTCCGTGACTTTACGCCTAAGACTTGCTTCGGAAATACACCTAACGACACGTAGAGTATAACAGTCGTTCGGATTATAAGCGGGCAACTCTGTTCTTTCCTACACGATGCCGAGACTAGAGATGAAACTAAGCGAGCGTAACGAGGTATATAATCCTCCCTTACGCCTAACTGCAGGAAGAAGCGTCGGGAAGTCACGCTACCTGAAGCTCTGAGTCTAGGAAAGGAGGCGAAAATTGCCAAGTACGAGGCGGAAGAAGCGGCAAGATCCGAGAAACAGGATCCGTTGTAGCGGTGATTGTCTATGAATATCAGGATACCAAGGACAGACGTCAACGAGGCTTAGCGAAGGCACTGATATTCAGTAGGACGAAGGAGAGGCGGAAGAACGCAAAGAAGAGGAGAAGCAGGCTCGAGGCGTCACCGATTATTATACTGAGATGACCGTGGGATCAAATCAGACGGCGAGAGGAGCGTGCGTGGAACATGTGTATTGCGAACGAGCGAGATATCGTGCTACTGCAATGCATGCTAACTGCCGAAGGAGCGGTCGTGGTCATACTAGTTAAGCGGCGGAGGTACGAGCATGGTCATTCAGGTACTAGTACAGACGAGTCACCAGCGTTTAACGACAAGGACACTCAAGAACTTGTTCTGCTTCGCCATATTCAAGAGATATCTTTCGTCTAGATATTTTTCCATGTATAGGGCTGGGAGTGTGTTTCCACTTATAGGTATCAAGGCATGTCTATATACAGTAGGGGAGAACATTTGGTCTGCAAAAGAAAACGAAACCAAGGTTGCGTCTTCGCTTTAATATTGCTATGGTTGATAGCATAATGGAGTTGCTGGCTGGGAAAGGACCTTCTTCGTCTGGAGGACGATGGGAATACAATGTTCTTACTATCCTTGTTACTGTCATTCCCGTCGGATGCTTCAGGATTCGCAAGGAGGAGCGTTCACGATTAGATGCAGCCGAACGGTTATTAAAATCCGGCGCAGGCTAATAACTCGAGGACGCACCATCCCCTACTAGAAAAATAGTGGGCCATTAGCAGTTGAACCGAGTGCAGTGCGAACAGATATAAGCATACTGATAATATGAGGAGGTTTGAATAATACTAGTCCCCGTATAATTATACCACATTCTGTTTCGCTAAAAGAGGCATGGCCGACACGTGTCGCAGCAATGGTCTTTCGATGTATATGGGAAGTTGCGGGAAAGGAGTGTACGGAGAAGGAGGTGCTATTGAAAATCGGCCGAGGGTGGATGGTTGATGGAAAGGAGGTGTCTAGAGTCGGATACATTGCATGATGATAAAAGATCTTAATATATCACCGAGAGCAATGAACCTTGTGGAGCTGTTGTCCCGTCCTATACCGGTCCTCAAAATGTTCAGTCGTCCCACCCTGCGGTTCCACAATTTTCTCCATAGCAATTTGACCGCAATCTCTCGAGAGCTGCTGAAGGCTAGCATCAGACATCTGTCCCAGCCATTGCTTCGATCTGGCTCCAGCAGTCACGCGCCTGGCCGAAATCAGGTCTCCGAGCGTTGCGACGACCACTTGATGGGAATCTTGTGCCACGGAGACGTCTTCGAAGACGTTGGTTTGGACGTGGTCTGCTTGCTGAGAGGCCCGTGCGCAGATTTTCAGGCAGTGTTCGACACCGTTCTTTTCCTCTTGTACTCGTCCGTGCTCAGCCGCTTGTTCGCCCAACGTCGAAACTCCCCGTGAGGAGTTTTCTAGTCTGTTGTTAATCTTTTGGAGATGTTCCTCGAGCTCCGCGGTCGTGTCAGCGAGCCTTTCTTTACATTCCTTGAGAGCGTTGCTAGTGGCTCGTCTGGCCGACATATAACCTTCAAGCGTTGCGATGATTACTTGGTGCGTATCGGGGGCCTTGTACGTACCTTCGAAAGCACTGGGTTGAACTTGGTCCATGTGCTCGGAGACTTGGGCGCATATACTGAGGCATTGCTTCGTGCTATCCATTTCCTGTTGTATTTGTTCTCGCTCCGCGGCGTCTTCATCGGACACTCTGGCGCCCTGAGACGAGAGGTTTTGTAATTTATCGTCGATTTCTTACAGGTGCTCTTCAAGGTCCGAGGTAGTATTAGTGATCATCCCTTTATATTACTTGAGCACATTAATGGTGACTGTGGCGGTGCGACTATGCGATAACCCCGTCAACTTCTATTCGTAAGAGTTCGCATATGAGACTTACAGATTCGCACTACTAAGCGCAATGCTGATGGTAGATTTATATCCCGCCAATATGTTTTTAAATCTAATAATATCGTTCCCCATGTACTTTAATTTCGCCTAATCCCGAAAGCTCGTCCTTGATCCGCCAGAATATGCGGTGCACTTGACGATCATTACTTCAAAGTCCGTATAAGCCTTGCCGCACCGGAATACAGGGAGCTCTAGTCCTGTCAGATCAGCATCACTATCTCCAGCTGCCTGGTGAAGAGATTGCAAGACCCTATCGAGGGCTTCGAGCTCTTCTTTCAGCTTACGTATGGCCTTTCGGCTGCTTTTAAAGCTTTAGACCACCTGATAGAGAGTTTTACTGGATTAAAAAGCAAATACGGCGAGGGCCACTAGTCCAGAAGTAATGCTGATCGGATCTGCCATTCTGCTAATGAAGAGAAAGATGTGCGACGAAGAAATTGTAAATCAAAGGACGTTGAAAATGATGAGTCACTGAGACGTGGTGTCAACAGACCACCTCGATAGCTCCTGAATAATTAACCGAGTACAAAAGCTTAGCTAGTTAATTTTAGGTTTCCTCCTGTCATTGGTTTCTGTACTAGGCTCCGAGTGCTACCCCTCTTTTTCCTGCCCCTGACGGGTCAAAGCCCTATCACGACTTTCGAGCTAAGACTCACTAGTCCGGCAAGTACAGCCGCGCATAACCGACTAATCAAACGTTAGGACTACTCGAGAAGATGAGGCACTCGAAGTGAGTTCAATTGTAAAGCAGCAACTGTTCTCACCCACGTATAGCACGTTGAGTGCTTAAAAAAAGTGAGAGTTTACATTTAAGAAGCTTCTAACCTAGCCCGGTAATCCCTAAGTATAAGTCGTAGGGCTTTGAAAAGTGGCGGACCGAATTTCCCCGCTAGTCGGGGATCTACCGGGCCTATTCTAGAAACATCCCTCTGCAGCGCGATGTCTAGTATGTCAAGGGACAATTTTCTACGACTACCACAACCTTATTCCCCCGAGCATCATCTAAAAATACTAAGTCCAGTACCGCTTCTACCAGCCGCAGCCAAGACATGTCGAGATGAGAAGGAACCTTAAGCATAACATCGAGCGCAAATAGCCGGTCGAGGAAAGACTACGATGAACCTTAACTCCAAGGATTCTACTATTAAAAAGCTAGCGCTAAGAATATTTAAGAACGGGATAGATAGAACGTCTTATTCGCGGTTAAAATAATAAAAGGGTTACGTAATTAACACTCTTCCTTATAGATTAACGAAGATCTTTATAACCTTTTCTCGGCTTCTATAATATCGCTACTATATGACGTTACTTATACAGCAAAACGCCTTATATCTAGATATTAGCGGTCTCCACCGACTTCGCCTTATAATGCGATGACAAATCCCGTAAAATCTATATAGCCTCCGAAGAATCTCTCTCAGCCGAATTAGATATACTATTAGATGAGTCCTTCGCCTTCGATTTACACGGGGTTTCACGAACGATGTGGTTAAAGTCCTTAGATAGCAGATTAATAGGTAACGGGTACGATGCTTTCTAAGCTCGAGTCAGCTTAAGATCGATGTCTTGGATTTATGCGTACGATTTCTATTATAGTAGGAGGCTATCGTTCGTAATCGGTCGACCGATAAGTATAATACCTTCCGTTCTTACGGATAACTAGTACAAGGTCGGCGTGGCATAATCGTGCCAGCTGATCTGCCTTTTTTACTAGATTTGATTTCCTCCTAGTAAACTGTTACGTCTTTACTTTTGCTATATAAGGTATTATTTAAGTTTACTTCGTTAATACGGAGAGAGTATGAAAGATTTTATACTCCTAATAGCTGTTCATGTAATTTAATAATATTGCCCTTGGCTTATATCATAGACAAGCGTGGAGACCTCCAATTCTAGCCACCCTCTAATTCTGGCATTCCCTCCAGTTCTAGCCACCCTTCCAATTCTAGTACTCCTTCTAGTTCTGGCTGTCCGTCTATTTTTGGCTGTCCCTCCAGTTTTAAGAGTCCTACCAGTTTTGGCAGTCCCTTTAATGCTGGCAGCCTACGTCATCTTGGCGGGCGCTCGCGGGAACGAAGCTTGAACAAGGCGGACGCCGTTTAAGAGAACTCGTGCGGCTTGAAATTCCACTGATGTTAATATGATACTCCTACCGATAGTCAAAGTCCTTTAAAGGCTCGACGAAGATTGCCTGAATAGGCCGGGAATAATCCTACTTACTTGTATCACGCTAGATGTACTGCCTCAAGCCTGTCGTAATAGTACTGAAGTTATTATCGTCACGTAGCCTATTATAATGTACTAGGCTTTCCGCTACTAACCGTAATACCTTACACATTCTTAACGTGTACGGGTGTAACTAGTAGATGTACTTGACTAGAGACCTTAAATAAGGATTGTTATATCGTGTAGTATTATAACTGGAATGCTGGTTAGCAGATTTTCCTTGCGTAAACGGGCGCGTGACATTTTTTTAGCGGTAGCAGGTCCACAGAGTAAGAGGAGCCCTAGGCCTAGCCCGGGAATCATGTCCCCGTTATCAGCAACGAACCCATCGACTAATATTAACTACCGTCGCCTATACCGGAGGTCCTTCTTAAGGGCTTGCTTCGCACGCTTATAATCCTTCGGGGTCCGATCCGCGTAGATATATGCGAGATATTCCTTATATGCCTTATTACTACTACTCTCCCCACTTTGGCGTGTATACTCGTGGGTCCTTTGTTTGGCCTGAGCTTCGGCGAAGAAGCTGGTGTAACCGTCTAGGTTTCTAATCTCCGCGATCGATCGCCGCTATTAGTAAAGGTCGTCTTCGATATCCAAGTATCGGAGGATAAGATGATAGTATAGTCGACGAACTTGTTCCGAGCTCCCTTTTAAAGTCTATATAAATACCTGGCGTGAGGGTATCGTAAAGATCCCTTCTACCTTTAAAGTCTCCTAATGAGTTTTAAGGCAGTCGAGAAGGTTGCTACGTGGCAGGCCTTGCACGATAGTGTCTAGGGTCCTATACTCAGATCTGTCTCGATTGTAATATGTCTTTAATCGCCGACAACTCTCGCAAAGCGTCGTGATTATGCCTTTACCCGGGGACGCAGAGTTAGCGATCTAAGGTGACGATTCTAGGCAACTCTTGTCAGCTTCTGCCCGTGAATTCATCACCTGTAAAAGGGATTCTTCATCCTTTTCGTAGGACGAGGACGGCGTGGTATACGAAGGGTTGCTAGTATTATCAGTCATGCAGTCTTTATTAATAAACTCTATCCACGAGTCGTCGCAAAGTTCGGCTCCTAGCTCGAACTCCACCGACTTAATATCGAAAATACGGGTCAAGTAGGCTTTTACTACTTCTTGCCCCATAGTACTTCTCAAGTCATTAACGACCGCAGCGAGACGCTAGCGTATGTAATCTGGTACTTTAGAAACCATGTCGATGCAGATACTCAGGACTAGAGTTGCAGCTTCTTAGACTTGCGGACCCATTTACTCGCAAGTCAGGGATTCTAGGAGGTTCCATCCGACAGCCTTATAGAGCACCCGAAGCTTGATAAGCTATCTGAGCGTCATCATAGTAGGATCACTCGTTTCACATCTGTTTCACTAAAAACGGTTTATTCGGCAGCTTTCCAAAAAGCTACTAATAGTAATAAGATTCCCAATTCGACTGACGACATAGTGGATGAAACTGCGGGGCAAGAGGAACGCTTCGCATTATGAATTGACCAAGCGTTTTTATCTTACACGCCTCCTAGCTATGCTACAATTCAATCTTCGTGTCGCTGGTGAATATTGCTTAAAGCCCTCATCAGGTCGACTACAAGTTCTCCACCTTCCCGAGCGGCCTTCTAAAGAGCTTGGGCGAGATGCGGAACCCGTGAATACGATTTCGCTGCTTCTGTAACAACGAATTGTCTTGCCTCCTTCTTATAAGTGGCATACATTTCTAGAATGCGATCGAAGAGCTCGATGCTTGACTAGGAGTGTAGCTGAGACCTGAGGTGTTCTATAGCGAGTTCTTCCAAGTCGTCTATCCGAAAATGACGTGCAATAAGAGCCACGCTTAAGTGTTTAAGCAACTCTAGTTCGTCTGCTAGAAAGTGCTTTCAGTACCCTGCGAAGCATTTGAATTTAAAGACATACCTATATTATTTAGAACTTCTGTAGGCGATGCAGAATATCTTCCCTTATACATGTATTAGAAGACCCTCCAATGCGAATGTGCGCTGCAACCGCTGGAAATTAATTGTATATCAGTCCCTAGATTTTCCGTGAGAACGTTATGTAATAAAGGACTCTGATGTACTAGAATTATCCGGTGGGCAGGAAATTCTATTCCGAACCAGTTCAGGATTTCCACCAATAGTAGTGCACCGGTTCAACCTCGGTGTACTACTAGTACACACCAGTAATTAGCGTCCGTCTCGGCCCGAGATCTGAGCCAATTAAAGAGCTACCTGCCCGTAGGTTTATCCGTAGTTTTACCCGTAAGAATATCAAAAATTTCTATCTTTATACTATAGTCAATCTTGAATAATTATTACTATAGCTAGCGATAACGACACCACTCGTTCTTTAGTATTATTAGACGCTCCTTCTATCGCAAGTAATCTATTTGATATAGTAAGAGCTAGAAGTATTACGTCATCTCACAAGCCAGCGAAAAATACTAGGAATTTTGCTAGCAAGCGGCCAGTAATCTATGCCTCCCAAGTAACGCGACTACTACCTACCCTCCCTATACTATAACTAACGCAAGAGTATACTCCTAAGGCTCGTAATAATAAGGAGGAGCAAGATAACAGTCTATCTGGGATTGAGGTGGAAGCATAAGGCCGACAATTGGTGACACTAGGCCCTAGATCCAGTGTTTCTCAGGTCAATTCGTCTGAAGCCTCTAATACTACGAAAGCCCGCAATAAGACGTTATAGGTTCACGGTCACCTACGATTAATTAGGATATAAAACACCGCTTATTAGTAATATAATTACTGTAAGAAAGCATATAGAACTAATAGTAGAACTGGAGTACTTATAAAACATCTCAAAATTACTCACCATATAGATCCGGAGGCAAATGGTGTGGCTTAGAAACGAGATGAAAATAACACTGCGGTTTATGTAGTACTACTACGTCATGCTGAGATAAATAAGGCTTAAAAGGCTTAAGATAAGGCTTAAAAGAAGGAGTAAATACTTTCCCTTAATAAGACTACCCTTAAATATCTTTATATTCGGTGGATAACGACTTATAGCCTCGCTTTCAACCAAGTCACGCATAGCGAATTTCGTGATTTTATGCAGTATATCAACCCTGTTACAAATCGACTACTTCCGAGTGCTTTAGAAATAATTCGCCAGCATACTTTAGCCTTAATGCATAAGGGAAAGATACGGCTACGTCATATACTTACTACTACTATTTCCGACGTTCATATAACGTGTAATATATAGACTTCACCGAATTACTTAGGGATACTCGCAGTAGTCGCTTATTTCACCAGCGAAAAACTACGTCTTATTACCGTAACACTAGCAGTTATTAAGGTTGAGGGGGAGTATTCAGGTGTAAATCTAGCACGTATAGTCGAACGAGTCGTTAATAACTTCGGGATTCGTCTGAAACTAGGCTATTTCGTTATAGATAATACGACGTCGAACGATTAATTAGTTTAGACGATTACGCGATCTATAAATAACGAGAATACTAGCCTACTATAGAATCCTAAGTAACGTCGCTTTAGATATAATAGTTACGTCATTAACCTTGTTATTTAGGCTTTCCTCTTTAGTGCTAAGTAACCTGATTATAATGAATTTAATAAAGATAAGGCTCCCTTAGAAGAATAAATAGATGAGTGGCGGAAATATAGCCCTCTTAGCAAACTATATAATATTATTATATAGATTACCGCTTCCCCTTAACGCTCTCAAGCCTTTAAACGAAAGAGTAACGGCCTTATACCTCGTCGTGATAACGCTACTCGGTGGAATTCATGGTATAAGATGCTGAACAGGGCTATTAATCACCTAAAAAACCCGATACTTCAGATAATTTATGAGGAAATCGGGCTTACCAAGGATAATTTATTATATACTAAGTGGCAGTTACTAACGCATATACGTGATTTCCTTAAGGGGTTTTATAATACTACGAAAGCTACTAAGGGACGAAAAGCGACACTTAATAAGGTACTCCCTTCCCTTAATTTCATGGCTATAAAGTTTGAGGTGGTAATTAAGCAGTTCCGCGATAATAACGATATTTTTATAGTATTACGATTATATACGGGGTATAGCAAGGTCTTGAAATACTAGAATCGTGCTAAGAGAGCTCCTGTATATATAGCAGCTATTATTCTCGATCCTACACTTAAATAGGCTTATTTTAACGATTGGAATCCCGATTAGCAACCGCGTATGCGGGAAAAACTAAAGCATCTATAGGAGACGTTATATCGGCCTTCATATATAGTTTAGACGAACCCTCCGTAATAGTAAATCACGAACAACGAGTATATTTTATAGATGTAGTAACGTCGCTTAGTTCAGGGGATAAGTAACGACTTGGAGTAGTATCTAAGCGAGCTATGCTTAGTAATAAACGATCGCACGGCTCTTAATTAGTAGCTTTTATTAGATTAACGTTCTCGACTCCCTTATTTATTACGAATAGCTATTAATATATTCTTAATCCCTGCTATATCATCTAAGCCTAAGCGAGTATTCTTAGGGGTAAAATATACGCTAAGCGAGTAACGTATAAGGTGTAATATTAAGATAATTAAGCTACTTAAGTGCTTGAAGTCATGGTTTAGGCTCGGTATATATACTAAGAATGACCTCTACTAAATCGTCGCTGCGGAGTAAATACACTAAGAAACTAACTAATAAGAGGCCTTATACCACTAGTACACCGGTATACCAGTGGTATAAACCGGTTTAGACCTTATAAACCACTAGTTCAGATGAAAACTAGTGATATAGTGTGATATAACCTCTGCACCATACCATTTACACCATTAAAAACGCTGGATATTCTGGAGAGAAAACACTTAGAGCGCTGGTCTCCCGGCATTTCTCTCCCAACTTGCTATCTATTATTTGGCGGTATCTACGATAATGACATCCCCACTCGGTAGTACTAGTACTACGCTCTACGTTTTACTAGAAGTAGCAAGATACGCTTAAGGGCTCTCGCTCCGAAACTTTCTGGTATTACTCGTCACATCGGCGATTATATTTACCACTAAAGTCTATATATTTATCCTTCTTAAGGATAGACTTAAATACATCTCGTAAGTCGCGGTCACCCTAGAAGCGTAAAGATACTAAGTCGGTATACCAGTTAACCTCGAACTTATCTCGTGCTAGAAGGACAACGTACTATTTAACGTCCTTCAGGTACTATATCCTAGATTCCACGTGTGTTCCAGCTCCCCGACAGGATTATCTTATAACACTCTAGCCTAGATGCTTTCTTCTTCCTTCGATATATACGCACTCTCCTTACTATCTTTACCAGCCTAAAGGTCGTCATTATACTATGCCTTGTTCCCCTAAACCTACTTGGTGGCAATGACGTTGCAGGTGGAACCCAAGGTCTCGATAGGTATAGCTGGGCGAATATCGGGCTCGATTACACTGTATTCTACTAGGCCTATTTAGTAATAGTCTTACTTATAATCGTGTTTATATATTATACCATTTACGTGGAACTGCTTTTTTACGTTCACGTCCGTAATTCTTACCTGGCGTCGCCGGCGCATCGTCTCTTGGAGGCCGCCAACACGATTCTAGTAACCGATATTCCCGAGAAAGACCTTTCGGTATTAGAGGATGTGTACGGTATATTCCCCGGTGGAGTCTATTCCGTCTGGATTAATCGAGATCTCTCGGCATTATCGAAGAAGATTCAAGAGCGAAAAACCCTCGTCACCACGCTAGAAGCCGCGGAGACCAGCCTTATAATATCGGTAACGAAGTCGTTCCGTCAACGTAATAACCACGAGCTTACATAATCGAGTGGGGCGGATACCGAAAAGGAGGGACCGTTATAGAGGCGCTACCTAAAGGAGAAGGACCGTGATCATATATACATTCCACGAAAAGGATGTAACTAGATACTAGTAATTCCTCTTATCGAAAAACGGGTTAATCCATCACTGCTTAGACGAGCTGGCACGAATGAACAAAGAGACTAGGGCAGAACTAACGGAGCTAGCCCAGTTCGAGTCGAACGGAAGAGAATCAAGCAAGTATCCACGAATGAAATCCGCCTTTATACGATTTAACACTTAATCCGCCGCGTATATAGCCTGTTAAACCCTCTTAAACGCTAATCCTCTATACCTATCCGCCCGACATATTAACGTTTCCGTGCGAGAATTAAGATAGAGTACTCTAAATTAATAATAGTGGAATCGGTATATACGGAGTAGGTTAGTATAGATCGCTATCGCTTCTCTTCTTATAACGTGGGCGATACCCGTCGCATTTACGGGTTTCCTATCCTAAATTACTACCCTCGGAGACTCTATATCATAGCTTCACTGGATAGCTAGCGCTCCGGCGTGGCTGAGTAGGATTATTCAAGGTGTGCTGCCGCAGTTAATGTTAGTAGCACTAAACGTATTACTGCCGCTGGTCCTACGCATTATTACGGGTTGGCAAGGTCTATTAACGGAGACGACAGTCGAGCTATTATTATAGAAATACTATTTCGTCTTTCTCTTTATACAAAATTTTCTTATAGTGTCGCTTTTATTTAGTATTACGGCCATCGCTTAAGACCTCCTCTATAGCCTGAACTCTATACCCGCGTTATTAGCTAGAAACCTTTCTAAGGCGAGTAACTACTTTTTCTCCTACCTTACTTTATAAAGTCTTTTAGTAAGCGCAGGTACCTTCCTATAAGCCGGAGGTCTAATCGACTGGCTTATCTTCGCCCCGTAGACGGATCGCATACCGAGATAGAAGTGGGAGAGATAGATGGGTTCACCGAAGATTCGGTGGGGTACCTTCTACCCTCTTTACACGAACCTCGCGTGTATTAGTAAGACGCTCGTATCTTTACCACGCCCCTACTAATAATTTAGGCCTGACGTACTCTATTATCGCTCCCCTAATACTCCCGTTTAGCGTCGCTACCTTCAGCTTATTTTGGTTTATATTCCGCTATAACCTGCTCTACGTGTCGGCTTTTCCGTACGATACTAGAGGTTAACTTTATCCGACTACTTTAAAGTAACTCTTTATAAGGGTATATATAATGGAGTTATGTCTAATAGGCCTTTTCCTATCTATTCGCGATGATCGGGGTGTTTTTACCGGTATTAGTCAGGCCGTGGTTATAATAATTACTATAACATTGACGGTCATTTATCAACTACTTCTGGGAAACATCTTCTCCTCAATTCTCAGATATCTGCCTGCCTCTACGAAAGAAAGGGGGGATGAGGGAGGAGAATCGCGTTGGAACTACTCCTCAGCACTTAGGCTCGATCATTTACGACATCTAGGGTATACCTACTATAGCTAGATAAGACCTTTTAAGGAAGTCCCTCGAGATCTCCAAGAAAGTGTTGACGGACTCGCACGGAACGAACTCGACGTAATAGCTCGACGTGGGTATAAGTATAAGGCTACTAACTATCGCAGCCCTATCGTCTAGATTCCGAAGGACGACCTTGGAATTAGCGAAGATGAAATCGCCTACGTCAGAAATTACGCTTTAGATATCAGAATTAGTAGTGAGTTTATAGACCTCGATATTAAAGGGCGCTTAGAGATTTTATAGAATGTCTCTAATACTGAGATCGTTTAATAGATAAAGTCTAAAGCTGTTTTGCTTTTCTCGGCTAGCGTTTACGGCTGGCCTACGGAGCACCTTAAGAGCGACGCCTACGGTTAAGCCCGGAGCGTTTCGCCTTATTCGCTTTTCCCTTGGCTTCTTGCTATAAGATAAGTAAATCGATAGTATTAAATTACGCTAATGACGAGTATAGGACAGGGGTTCGCTTTTAGGTGCTACTACTCGAAAGAGGCCCCTGTTATAGATACTAATGTCTGGAGCCGATTATAGATAGTACCGCAAATTTAGATCATGAATCGATAAGACAAAGGCCCTTGATCTACCGAAAATATTTAGAGACTTTCGGATCCTCTTAAGAAAGGACTATTTACAGACATCTTATTATCTATAATAGATACTCGAATTCTTAAGGTAAGGCTGTCCGGTATATCCTTCGATAGACTGCTAAGCTTCTTCTAAGTTTAAATACTCTCACAGGAGCTTGCTAGAGGAATCAAATCCTGAAGAGGATAAGAACATAAAACGCAAGATTATTAACATCCTCTAGACCGAGATTCAGCGACTCTCTAGGAAAGGGCGAGAAACTAATAAGGACTTCCGGCCTCCAGCGGCTCATCCGCAGCTAAATACTACGCCTAATACGACTCAGCCAAATAATAAAGTAGGGCTGGTCTCTATTCGAACCGTGCATCCGCAAAATAAAATTGACATCATCATGACTCCTAGTAGTCAAGCAAACCCAGATGGTAAAATCTCCTTAATAGCGGGTCCTAAAGCATCTATACTAGAGGATTCGTAAGATACCTCATCCTATATATCGATAGATAATACCGAGATAGGTTGTAATGAATTATTCTCGGTGGTAAACTCGCTAGGTGTTTCTCATCACACTATTCGCTCTGGCGATACCTTACTAATTCCGGGGGACGTCACGAACCATGTTAAACAGGAGCTGTCAGAGGTCGCTAGTATTATAAACGAAGCTTATCGAATTATCGTATTCGTAGGCGCCGGCATTAGTACTAATTACGGTATACCTATTAGTATTAATCAATCTTTTTAGCCATCTTTAGATAACAATCATCTAGGACTTTCGGTCTGAGACCGGCCTTTACAACACGAATCGAGGTCTCTTCGAGAGAGAAGTACACGATGACGAAGAAAGAAGGAAAGAATTATATAAATACTTAATTAAAATAAGGAATAAAGCGAAATCCGAAGATCTAGTATAAACGGATATACATCGATTTCTCCGAGTACTTTAGAAATCTAAAAAGCTCCAAAGATATTATACCTAGAATCTAGATAGACTGGAGGTAAGGGCTGGTTTAAATGCTAATATTAAGTCTAAAGACTGCAACGTGGTCCAGCTATATAGTAACCTTGAATCCTTCAGGTGCTCTTATTGCACTTAGCTTACGAGCTGGGATGGCGTGCGCGAGATCGCTCTTACTTCCGGAGAGATCGTACTATATCCTGAATGCGCGTTAAGGGTGGAAGAACGGCAAAGGAGGGGAGGGAGAACGAATATTCACGTTAGATATCTACGACCTAATATTATCCTCTACCACGATATTAACGATCCTCTAAGCGAGATAAAAGCGACGATAATTAATAAAGACGTAAACTTAACGCCTAATATCCTCCTAGTCGTTAGTATATTATTAGCTATCGACGGTCCGAGGTACGAGCTTAAGAACAAGCTGATTCCGGCGGTATATTAGAACGGTGGAAAGGTGATATACGTCAATAAAAATCCTCCCCCGAGGGTATTTTCTAAGCCCGTAGTTAATTATATATTTAAAATGGACTGCGACTACTAGGTACGAGACCTTACCGCACGCGAACCTTCCTTACGGAAAGATAAGGCGGGATATAGTTCCCAGCGTCTCTCCTATAGCTTCGACTTTCAGCGAAAAGCGAAGACTATTAATAAAGTAATTAAAGAGGCTGAGCTTAAACTAATCTCTATTAGTAATTATTCCGATATATAGTTTAGAACTAGAACGAAGGAAGAAGTAAGAGAAGACTTAAGTTCCTTTCTCCCCTCGAATTAACTTTCGACGTCCCCGCTTATATGTGTTTTATCGCTTTTCGGATAGGGCGAATCTACGATAGTCCTATATAGTAAGTATACGGAATTCGATATAAATGACGTTAAGAAGAGAAAGTAGATGCTAGACGGGCCTGTATAGCTAATCGGACGGAAATATACATGCATAATTATTCCGTATAACCCTAGCGATTATTAGATCCTAATTGTAGTGGATATTCCGATCCGAATAATAAGCTACTACAGCTTACTACCTGGGTATCACCTAGGTAATTGTTGTGAATTTGTCGAGGCGTAAATGAAGCGGGTAACTATCCAAGTCTAGGTACTAATATGTGACGGTCCCTGCTCTAGAGCTTTCGACATTATTTATTAACCTAGTTGTAGACTCCGAAATCTCGTTTTCCTGTTTTTCCTGTTGCGATGGACAAGGAAAGCCGCTCTCCAGCTGAAAGGTCGCGGGTCGGTGAGAAACTCGGTCAAGACTATTCCGGCTGGAATTCTCCCCTTGAAAGCGTAAGTACGCTCTCCCCTTCTACAAGTCCAGTCAGCTGATGACTTTATAGAGTTCACATTAACAGACGAATGGCTCGGACTGCGGGGTATACCTTCTAGAGAATGCGAGACGCCTCAGCTAAGGTGAGGTTATTAACGGAGCGCTAATCGAGGCGGATAGCTTAAGGGTTTTTTATGCCGAACTATTACTTGCGAGGTCTCTTTACGAGGCTAGCGAGCAGACTATATTAAAGAGCGTGCTATATCCGGAAGCCTTAAGGTTATAGCAGGTTAGTATTATACCTTACTCCTACGCATTTAATCTTGACTCTATAAGAGCGAAGCGGAGGAAATTACAGATTAAAGAGGTTGAAGCTCAAACTGCTCGCATTAATAAAAGCGACTCTAACGGGGATAAGGGTAGTACTCGGCGACTGGATCTCGCGACTATAAAGGCTAATATTTTAACCCTCTTCAAGTCGTCCCCTTCGTGCCTATAGATGAAGTACCTAGAGCGCTTTGCCAACTACCGTCTCTAAAGAAGCAAAGCTCTAGTAGGATATACGCGGGCTTCTCGTCTCCTCGAAATAGTGGTAGCGTTCGCTTGTCCCGAATATTTCGTCGCCTTTAAGGGCGCTGTCGCTCACTACCGCGTGCTAGCACCAGAGATAGTTATCTAGGCACTACTTGACTTATTAAGCCACCTGTATACGGTAGGCATTTAGATAGAACGTCTTAGACTAATTAATGTCATCCTTTAACGCTTCGTGCGCGCTTATTTTACCTCGTTAATTAATAAAGGGACGCACCTTTTTTAAGACCGAGCTAGGCATATAGTGTTCTAGAACGGCTGCGTAGTAACTAGATCTATTAAAGCTATAGTAGTTAAAATATATCTAAAGATAAAAGGATAGGACTTATCCACCGATACTGCTAAAAGATCCGCATTTTAGGAAGTTCAGCGTAATCTAAGGAGTTGGAGATAGGAGGGGCTTATCTAGTCTTTAATCCAGAATCGATTCTCCTCTCTCGCTCTCCTCGCTCTGGTGCCGCATCATGTTCGAATACTACCTGCTTCTTAGAGCATTTCAAGATCTTCGTAAGTGTTAATAATAAGATTTGACTGATTAGCATCAACTAATCTGCGGTAGCTTCTAAACCGAAATCCTACGTGACGCTCGGGCTCTCTTTATTAAAGCTCTCGCCGAGCTTCGCTTACACCTATAGAGCTATGTACCTAAGCTGGCACACCTCTTCGATATCCTTTCCAGCCCAGCCAAGCCAAAAACCCGCCAGTTTCAGATAGAGCTCGCCACCGATAATGAAATTCGCAATGCCGCTCCGGGTTCAGTACTACTGATAGATGCTTTCGACTACGCGAACGAAGGAGGGACCGATCTACTCTCTAGTTTAGGGAGATAATCAACTCTCTATTAATAGTATTCCGATCCCGGTATTAGAATGGGAGCCCTGCCTCGGTAATGGAATTACATCCGAATTTGGCTCCCTCTCCTAACTCTAATTAAAGAGTCCTGTCGCTCCTCCTATTTCAATCTGTAAACCTTTTTGACATAAGTGGTGTAATGAATCCTAGCGATCTTATATCTTATTTTCAAGCTTTCCGAATCAGAGTCTAAGTTAACGTATCCAGGTGGAAACGTAGAGACGACTATAGAGTTGTCTAAGTTCAGGAAGGTATTCTAGGATATACCTAAATGTCGAACTATGTTTATATATAGCCTCTCGGGCGCTAGTTTAATCGTACTACGGGTGGCGATCGGCTTTTAACTGTCAGAGCAAGAAAAGAGAGAACATCTAAGCTTACTGTGAGACTTTTTCGAGAATATAAACGGATAAGGGCACGGGAGGAGTCGCTATAATAGGATGAGGCCTTAACTTCCGGCAAACTAAAGTACTATTCGAGAATCTGTTCTTATATATTAGAAAAAGGTGGTCCCTTTCATAATTATAATTCGAGTATCCTTCGATTACGACTACCTCGTCCCCTGGATTAAACAGGCCATATCGAGTATATTACGCTATACTAAAATGACTGTTATAAGAGCGGATGGACGTCTAATCTCGTGAAATACGATACCTATTACTACTATTAAAAGCCTCGCAGCTAGTATTAAGATCTTTATTCCAATCACGATATTAGCGCAAGAGGCACCTTAAAACCAGCTGGGTTATGCGACTATTAATAGAGCTGCTACCATGTCCGTATTTTAGCCTGCGCTAAATAACGTGATTCGGATCGCAATCGCCAAAGTAGAATCGGATTTCATTAGATACGAGACGGGGAATGTCGCCGCCTATAAGGCGAAGGATACTTTTAATATATGCATCTTTAGATCTTAGTTTAAGACGAATGTCTCGCTTATATACAAAAAGCCTTCAGAAGGACTAAGATGCGATTGGCCTAGTAGTTCTCAGGTATTCACGCGTGTAATCGATATTTATTTACTAGTAGAGCCAGACTTAATGTACGCGGCTTAGTAAAGGAGGAATGCCCCTCAAGGATGGTAAGGATCTTTTGGCGCACATTGCAGAGGTTTGCCATTTCCCTGTGAAAAGAGGGGTGGACGACGCCTTAGCCGCACAGCCGTTTTAAGTAATAACTAAAATATGCCTGTAATTCCCTGTTATACAGTTCTCTTCTCTTTGGTTGCTAGAACATCGCTGTCATAGTGTAATCCTATTAGCATATCCTATCTCCCAGCTCCAATTCTAGCTCCCGGCTCCAGTTCTAGCCTCCTACTCCAATTCTAGCTCTGTGTTTCCCCGCTCCAGTTCTAACTTTAAGAGCGCTGAATTTCTATAATCTAGTAAGGCAAGCACTTGAGCTTTAAACGAAAAGGTAATTTATTTTATTTAAATATTAAAGCGAACATGCTAACTAAGTAGAAAGATCCTAATTTTACGAAAAGAAAACCGGTTTAATCCTCCTAACGTAATACGTCTACCGCAAACTTTACTTTCAATTTATCCTTAAATTATAAATATTATTATTATTATTTAAAATTCCTATTTAAGAATAAGCTTCTTAATTATACTTTTAAATAATATTAGAAGACTACTTTATTAAAGCCTTTTAAAATTATATTAAAGCCCTTTCTTAATTAATCTACTAATTATAAATACTTTAGTAGATACTAACTTAATAGATTATTATATAAGGGATTCTATTATAATTTTTTATTAGTAGTAGTAGTAGTATAAGAGATAAATTATTTATTTAAAAACTATTATTATATTATTATAACTATAAATAGATTATAATTAGTAATAATATTAAAGTTTATTCTAATCTAGAGTATATAATATTAATTATAAATATATCTTTATTTATATTAATATAAAGATTAAAATTTTAACTACTAATATTCTTATTAAGCCTTTAATATTAAAATTTACTATTATAACCTTCTTTCTTTATAATCTAATTAATGAAAAGCCTACTATTATATATATTACTAAAGAGATTCATATAATTAATAATCTAAGGGTAATATTCTTATATAAGTAGATATACTTACTTTTAAAGTTATAATATTAGACTTTATTAGATAATAAATAATAAATTATTATTAATACCTATTAAATATTAAAATTTTGATAAATACTTAGATCTACTTTATACTAGTATAATAAGTAATTAAAAATAAGAATTAACTCTTAATTTTTATAAAGATTATTACTTTTATAACTATTAACTTTAATAAGACTTTATTAAATAATTAAGACCTTCTCTCTAAGCCTTTTTATAATCTTAATCTTAGGGATATTAATTAATAGTATATTTACTTATATTATTAATACTTCTCTTGAAAAGATCTTTATTTCTTAAAAAGTAAGATTAAGAGTTATAAAAGATATTAATTATAATAAACATCCTATAATTAATATATACTACTCTAGCTTTATAATTAATAGTTAGTATAATAGCTAAAAGAGTAACTAAGTTATAATTATCAATTATAATTAATAAAGAGGTTCTTATAATATTTATAATATTTATAATAGTATAATCAAGCTTTTTATTACGGTTCTACTTACTCTAAAGAGGGTAGACCTATAATTAGTTCTCGTAGAGAGGAGTATCAAGGAATAGAAAGCAGGCTTTCTCTAAACAGGTCTAGTACAAGTATTATATTTAGTACTTAGGAGATATCTAAGGATTATAACATGAGTTAAGTACTAAGCTCCTATCTATAAGTATTAACGCTATCTATATAAATATAGGAAATATCTGCTAAGACTATACTAGGTAAGACAGGCGAGCATGCTCTATTATTCCCGTATCCCGCGGATACTCTATCACGCTGAATCGTAGCCGTAACACTCTTTTAATAGAAATAAGTACTATTATTAATCCTAGTATTAAGTATATACTAAGAAATAGAGTTAAAACTTATAAAGAGATATATATTATAAATTAAATAATAAAAACTATTTATAAATAATAGAATATAATTAATATCTTTAAAAGCTAATAAGTCTTATATCTATTAAAGTTAAAGTTATTATCTAGGTTTATATAAGTATATTCTCTTAGGTAAAAAGATAAAGATATTATTAATAAACGTTTTAATAAGCTTTAAGCTTAGACTAAGCTTTTATAATTAAACTAGTTAACTCTATTTAATTACACCTACTTTATAATTAATATATAAGAAAATAATAAAATTTAAGAAAATAATATATATCTACTCCCCTTATAAGTAGATATATTAATATTATAATATAATTTTATTAATTCTAAGTAATTAATAATATTAACTTTAAGGCTATTATATTAAGTAATATTAACTCTAAGTTTATTATAATAAGTAATATTAGTATTTAATCTACTATAATAAGTAATATTAATATTATAACTATTAGTAATAATACTATTATATATAAGATTATAATAGAATAAAATATTAAGATTAAAGCTACTAGAATTAATAATAATATTAAATCTAAGGCTATTTAAGAGGGTAATATTAATATTAAAGTAGGTATTATTAACTTTAAAGCTATTATAATTAATAATATATATAAAAATAATATTCTTAAAGCTATTATATAATAGGTAATATAATTAATAATATTAAATTAATAGTATCTATCTTAATATTACTTACTATAATAGTATTAAGGTTAATATTACCTACTTTAATAACTTTAAAAACTTAATATTACCTACTTAAATAGCCTTTTAATTAATATTATTAATATTACTATTACCTATTATAAGAGTATTAAAGGTAATATTACCTACTTTCTAACTTTAAACTTAATATTATAAAATTTAATAGCCTTAAGATTAAGATTATTAATTATATTATTAATTTTAATAACCTTAATTTTAGTATTATTTATTATAATAGATATTAATATTACCTATTATATTTTTCATATATTTTATAATATTAAAAAGAAAGTTATAATATAACTAATAATATAAGGAAAATATTAGGAGGAGGATAAATAATTAATAATATTAAAGAGAAATTAGGATATAGTATATTATTAAAAGAGTTATAAATTATATTATTATAATATATTAAATAGGGATAAATAATATTATACTTTAAATAATATAATAAAGATAAAAGAAGAGTTAAAAATAAAAAAATTAAAATAATAAATAATAACTTATATAATAAAGCTAGTAATAATAAATAATAAAAGGTTTTACTCTTAATTAAAAATAATTAGAATTAAGTAGCTAGCTTTTATATATAACTTAAATATAATAAATGTTAAATAGTAGTACTACTAGTACTAGTACAGTAACTGTGTAGAGAGAGTTAGCTACGGTGCCGACTAGGGGCTGACTAAGCCTACAGCCTACTTTTAGCAGAGTTCTCGTAGTAGCTATAATACAAGACCTTTTACCTTCTGCTACCCACCATAATATAACCTACGAGGTGACTACTAACCTAGTATTCTAATAGGTTATAAGCCCGGTAGCTAAGAAGGTCTCCGTGTAACCGAAACACACGTTAACGCACGCGATCTCGTGCAGTTCCTGTAGCTAAGCAGACGAGAGAAAACCAGCACGATTATTAGAGCAATAAAAAGCTTAAGATCACCCTTTAAAAGATTGAAAGACACTGATAGACTTTCAGCAACCTTACAACGTTAATTGGCCGACTACGAAGAGTCGATCCTTAACACCTTCACTTTACATTTCCCTCGGAGTCAATGAGTTCACGCCTATTAAATCCAATATAAAGATTACAACATAGACAAGAACGCTACATTTCACTAATAACTGTCATCATGGATGCTACTACCTATAATCCTATGGCGCGCAAGCGTCCCCTTCCCCTTCTATCCTCTGGAACCCATGCCCAGTGGTTTCAACTGGCACGACACCATTTCAAGAAAGAAGGCATCCTGTACGTCCTTGAGACCACACGTGATGAATACAGGCTGGCGAAAGGGATGATTGGTCTACAAATGTCCGATAAAAGCAAAACCCCCGAGAGCACCCCGGATGGCGAATCCACTACCTCATCTTCAACACCTACGATGGTGAAGGAAGCCGAACGCGCGGACCTGTTGGCTAAATGGGAAAGAGATGATGCCTCCGCCACGTATACCATGCTCATTTGCCTGGGAGACTTCGACTAGGAGCTCGTGGAAGACCTCAAGAGTGCAAACGAAGTATGGAAGAAGTTGAAAGACAAATACTACAACAAACGCACTGGCATAAAGGCAGGACTCACCGAAAGGCTCTATACGTATCGAATGAACGAGGATACTGGTGTTAAAGAAGCCTGGCTTGAGCTGGCAAGAATTAGGAGACAACTTAAGGAAATCGATCCGGTCACAGCTAAGTCTTTTGATGAAGAGGGACTGTTCCAGCGACTCCTAAGGGCATTACCATCGAAGTACACCGCTATTAGAGATGCAATTGACGGTATGGACCTGCGCTCAGTCGAACACCGTATGGGTGTACTCAAGGACAAAGAAGATAGACTGAATGAGGAGGCTGCGCTTATAGCCAAGAAGGAGGGCAGAGGGAGAAGATCCAGTCCCCCGGCTTCTCCAAAGAGCAAACCTGCAGCAAAGGCGAAACCTGAGCAATCTCAAGGTCTTCGAGCAGCCCGTTACCCGTGTAGAATCTGTGATGATACTCACTACGTCAAGCACTGCCCTTACCTCGAGATGGCCCGAGCTATGGCTGTCAAGCATAAAAGAAAGACTGGCAAGACTTTGCCTCCTAAAGCATACTCCGCCGAGGATGACCGTTCTAACACCGATCCCGAGTCCGATAGGAACGACACAGAGGAAGCACTCCACGCCGCAGAGGATGATGATAATCACCTCGTCGAAAAAGGTTATACATCCAAAGTTGTTTGTAAGATCCCCGCTTCGGAATGGGTCGCAGACACCGGTGCCTCCAAACATATGACTGATTAACTCCAACTATTTAGGGGACGTCTAAAGACAATACCAAGACGTACCGTTATAGTTGGAGGGGGGAAACTTTACTCAGATCAGATGGGCACAGTGGTGATGCGAGTACCTGGGGGATCGTCTGTTATGCTAGCAAAGACTCTTTACGTACCGAACTTAGGAGTGAATCTTTTATCAGGAAGGCGACTTGTACAAGCAGGTTTTGACGGAACGTTCGATGAGCAAGGATTGTACTTAGTAGACCCAGAGTCTAGAGAACGTGTCATTAGTGCAACCTTGAAAGGAGGTGTTTATATTGTATCATATATCGCTAACAAACTGGTGGATCGAGCCTTCCAAGCTAAGGAGTGGAAGATGTCTTATTACGCCTTCCCCGCCATCAATAATAGCGAACCGATGGATCTTACGCCAGAGAATACAGACCAGGGCCAATCACCACCAGAGAGGAAGCCTATTGACAGATACACCCTTTGGCACAGACGATTCGCTCATCTAGGAGCTGTAAAGATTGAAGCCCTATCCACGACAACTACCTTAGGCGAGAAAATGAAAGCACCCAAAGATTGCATATGTCGTGTATGTGAACTAACCAAGAAGAGAAACCATACACCTAAGAAGCTATCTAAATGGGATACTGAACTCCTAGGACTGGTATCGATCGATATAGCCGGCCAGTTCCCGTTATCAATTGACGGTCATAAGTACTTCCTGCAAATCGTGGAGAACTCAACAAGAAAGATATGGTCTATCCCTATCAAGACAAAAGATGAGGCAATCGATATATTAGAAGGATGGAGACGAACAGAAGAGCTTTCTACGGGCAAGAAACTTAAAGCAAAGCACATTATCGACGAATGGGCAAGTAGTATCGGCATTATACCACAGTATACAATTACCTACATGTCAAGTCAGAACGGAGTAGCTGAACGCAGCATACAGACAACGGAGAATGGAGTCCGCGCTATAATCAAGGAAGCAGGACTACCAATAGAACTCTGGCATAAGGCCGCAGAAGCAGATGCGTATCTACGAAACAGAACTGCCTGTGGTCCCTACAGAACTCGAGATGACCGAAAGGAGAGGATCACACCAGAGGAAGCATACACCGGCGTTATTCCAAACATCAACCACATCAGGGTATGGGGGAGTGTTTGCTATACCTACGTTCATCCGAAATCGCTGCCAGCGGGTACACGCCAAGACAAGTTCATGGACCGAGGCAGAGAGTGTGTGTTCGTTGGATACACTGAGACTGCACGACAACTACAAGTCTACGCCCCAGATCTAGGCTACGTGATTAGGTCGAGTGTCGTGACGGTAGACGAGTCACGGAAAGGAGGGGATCTCGATTTGAAACTCAGAAAGAACGGCACAAAGACACAAGGCACAAGAAACGAACTGGTAGATCGTAAGCCCCGAGGACGGCCACGCAAGGAGAACAGCCTAATACCTGTTCCAGTGAAAAGAAGCGTTGGACGTCCTAGAAAGGAACAGCAATTGGTGAGATCGGGGAGATTATCTACAACACTACCTCCTAAGAAGTCAGTTGGGCGACCAAGTAAGATTACACCAGACATACAGTTGAGTAGTGAAGTAGATACGCAACCAGCATCAGAGGAGCATCAAATGAACGGTATTGCAACATCAGAAGAACACCAGAATCATACCGAAGAGTTAGATAACCAAGATGACGCTACCTTACCCCAGAATGAACCTACCTCTACAGAAGACCAAATTCAGGCGTCTAGACCCCCTACTCCGCCGCCATTCGTTCACCCTACACCTGTTCAACCTATACAACCGAACCTAGTCATTCCAGGAGTACGGAAACGTCAACGGGACGAAGATGATAACCTAGATGAGCCTAAGCGACAGCGTCAGAAGATTCAGGCATTGATTGCAAGGTTCATAAGTAACCCTAGCTACGTGGAGGCACCACCAAACGGTGTCATACTTACAGAACAAGCCCTCTCTGCAGTTCTTGAAAGTGAACCTAGAGGCAGGATTATCGTACCGGATACATACCGACAAGCAATCTCCGACCCGGAGCATAGCGCCTAATGGAGAAGAGCGATAGATGCAGAAGTCCAAGCCCTGGAGGGAAATGACACATGGACAGAGCAAGCTCTACCTAAGGGTGCAAATAACGTGTCCTGCAAGTGGGTATTCTCTGTGAAATACGGCAGCAATGGAGCTATTAAGCGGTATAAGGCCAGGCTTGTCGCCCGCGGATTCTTGCAAAGATATGGAGTTGACTATAATGAAACATTCTCACCCACAGTGAGAATGGATACATTGCGACTATTTCTGGCAATCGTTGCGAGAGAAGATCTAGAATGCCATCATGTTGATATCAATAACGCATTCACAGAAGCAGACCTGATGGAAGATATCTACTTAACACCACCCGAAGGCGTGAACGTTACAGTAGGAAAGGTTCTTAAGATCAATAAGAGCCTCTACGGACTCAAGCAGGCAGGCCGGAATTGGAATGATCTCTTAGTAAAAGTCTTAAAAGAGGCAGGTTTCGAGCAAAGTATGGCAGAACCCTGCATGCTAACTCATCGAACCAAAAGAGTTACAATTCTACTATACGTGGACGATATCCCTATCGCTGCCAAGACAATGAAAGGGATCGACTGGTTTAAAGATCTAATGCGGAAATCATTCAAAATCAAGGATCTGGGGGAGATCAAGAAGATCCTTGGTGTACGAATCACCCGAAATAGAAAAGCAAGGACTTTGAAAATGGATCAAGAGCAGTATATCAACGATGTCCTAACCAGAGCAGGCTTTGTCGAGGCTAGACACAAGTCGAGGGATACCGCTACCCCAATGCTAAACTATGACAATCTAAGATCTACGAAGGACTCCGATGAGAAGGCCGATATCAAGATGTATCAAAAGGCTATAGGAGAATTGCTATACGGAGCACTGCAGACTAGACCAGATATTGCCTAATCAGTACGAGCACTTAGCCAGTACATGTCGAATCCTGGAGCACACCATACGCGAGCCCTGAAAACAGTCTATAGATACCTTCGAGGCACTGTCGAAAGGGGGATCACCTTCTCACCCACAGATGATCCTATGAGGATGTTCGCTGACTCAGACTGGGCACAATATAAAGACGGGCGGAAGAGTGTTTCTGGCAGCGTATGCATATTCCATGGGGGACCAATATTATGGACCAGTAAGAAGCAGACGTCTGTCGCCATATCAAGCACGGAAGCCGAGTACATGTCACTCAAGTACGCTGCTCAACAGTCCCAGTGGCTACGGAACGTACTAGTGGACATGAGGTACCTTAATAAGGCACTCGGAAAAGACAAGCCTATGGAAATCATGGAGGACAACCAAGGCGCAATTGCCTTAGTCAAGAACCCTTATCTGCACGAGAGGTCCAAGCATATCGACATCTCATACCACTACACCAGGGACTTGCAGGCTAAAGGAATGATTACAACCGTCTACATTCCTACTAAACAAATGGCCGCAGATGGTCTCACGAAACCTTTAGCTAGGATCCCATTCGAGAGGTTCCTTAGAATGCTGCGGATGATTGATTGATGGAGCTATCAACTAGTAGGAGCTAAGATTCGAAAAAGGCAATGGTTCAATGGAAGCTAATTGATAGAGCTCTAGAACACAGTCACTGAGTGGGAGTGTTAAATAGTGGTGCTACTAGTACTAGTACAGCAACTGTGTAGAGAGAGTTAGCTACGGTGCCGACTAGGGGCTGACTAAGCCTACAGCCTACTTTTAGCAGAGTTCTCGTAGTAGCTACAATACAAGACCTTTTACCTTCTACTACCCACCATAATATAACCTACGAGGTGACTACTAACCTAGTATTCTAATAATAAATATTAAAGAAAAGTTCTCCTTATTAATTATTAATCTAAGATAATTAATAACTTAATAAATTAATAAAGGAAGGAATTATAATAAAAAATATACCCTTCTTTTATATATAATAAAAAAAGATATAATACTTAAGTAATATTCTAGTAATTATAGATATATATATATTTATTAAAAACTATTTAGTTAAATTATTTAAATAACTTAAATATTAATAAATAATTTATAATTTATAAAATAATAATACTATATATACTAGAAGATACCTATTTATAAAAGAAAAAAATTAAATAAATAAGAAAGGTAGTATAAGTTATAAAATTTATAATAGAAGGCTATTAATAAGTAAAAGGCCTTTAATATTAATATTACCTATTATAATTATCTTAAGAATAATACTATAAATTTTAATAGTCTTATAATTTATATTAACTATTATAATAGCTTTAAAACTAATATTATAGCCTTAATACTAGTTTTATATATTATAATAAATCTAGGATTAACCTACCTTAATAGCTTTAAGGTTAATATTACCTACTTTAATAACCTTAAATTTAATATTATTATTTATATTATTAATTTAAACAGCTTTAATATTTAAAGATAATAGTATAATTTTTAATAGCCTTATTTCTAATTATTTATTTATTTATTTCTATACCTATTCTAGTATTACTAGTAGAACTACCTCTTAAAGGAGTTTTATCTACTCTAGCTAGAGTTTAATAAGTTAAAATTATTCTAGGTAACCTATCTTTATTAGCTAGCAGGCTACTACGTAAGTACCTCTTAGCCTAGTTAGTAATTCCTTAAAGTTGTAAGTTCTAGCTTCCTTAATTATATTTAGTTTTAACTCTTATAATTCTAGGTAGAAGAGGAGGATATATTTTATATCTTATTTTACCTATTTATAATTATATCTAGAGTCTTAAATCCCTAGGATAGCCTTAAGTAAGAACGCCTTAAAGCTATCCTCCCTACTACGGAGTTAGATAGCTAATAAAATCTCCGCCTTCTTTAAGCCCTTATAGTAGTTAGCTTAATTACTTAGGAGGGGGCTTTTAACTACTAGGGCTTACCTTAGCCGTATTATTAATACTACCTATTATAATATTAATATTACTTACTTAAATAGCTTTAAAGTTAATATTATTAATTAGATTATTAACTTCAACTTAATATTAGTATTAATTATTATAGTAACCTTGAAATTACTATTATTAATAATAAAATTATTATTTCTAGTAGCTTTAAGCTATATTATTCAATATAATATTAATTCTAGTAGCCTTAATATTATAGATCTTAATAACCTTATTATTAATACTATCTAATATAAGTATAATACTATAAATTTAAATAGCTTTAATATTAATATTACTTATAATAATAACCTTAAGGTTAATATTAATTATTATATAATTAAATCTTATATTAAGATAATATATATTAGTATTAGGATTAAGGTTAATTATATCTATTTTAATAGCTTTAAAGTTAGTATTACCTATTTTATTACCTATTTTAATAACCTTAGAGTTAATATTATTAATTTTAATAGCTTTAAGGAGAATATTACTTATTATAATAGCTTTAAAGAGAATATTAATAATCTTAATTCTAATATTACTTATTATATTAATATAAAGGTTAATATTATTTAATATATCTTTAACCTACTAGCTTTAATATTAAGACTACTTAATAGACTTTAGTAATTATTTCTACTTACACCTATAATTTAATATTATAGATTAGATATTATAATAAATAGATGTAACTTAGTTAAAGATCTTATATATAAGACTTCTTATAATAGATTTATAGTAGAGGCTTAATAGCTAGGAGGTTATATATAATTAGTTTTACTATCTTCTTCTTCTTCTTCTATAACTTAATATAATACTAGCTTAAGAAGATTCTTTTATAAACTCTATTATAAGTAGCTCTAGTTCTAGTAGTATATTATCTAGTATTAGTAATTTATTTAATGAATTATTATTATCTTAATCTTATTATTTATTAAATTAAATTAAATAGATTATTACTAATATTAATATCCTTAGTCTAATTAGCCCTAATAGGATTATCTTCTATTTATAATTTTATAACCCTTGTATATTTTTAGTTATTTATAATATAGAAGCTTAACTTTATAATTATCTATTAAAGATCTAAGATTCCTCTTTATTACTAGAAGCCTAATAAGCTATTAGTTAAGTAAATATTAAAATATTATTAGGCTATTAAAAAGCGGGGAGCTAGTTATATAATAAAAGGTATAATAATATAATAGATAGCTTTATATACTAATATTAGATAATACCTAATAATAAGAAATTAATAAAAGTAAGAAATTAAAAAATCCTACTAAGTTATCTTAAGGCTTATTAAGAGGTATTAAGTTATATTATCTTATATATAAGTTCGTCTAATTACTATTAATATAAATTTTTAATATACTAGAGAGAAATAAGGAAAATATCTTACTATTAAAATTATTATAATATCTACCTTATATTATTTATATAATTATCTTATTAGTAATATCTCCTAGTTATTATTTAATATCTTAGTTAAATGAAATTTTATAAAAGGAGTTATAAGTATTCTTAATATATATAATAAAATTAGGATATATATATAAAGTTAGTATTAGTATAAAGATTAATAATATTTTTAACCTTATAATTAGTATTATTTTTTAGTTATTAAAGTATTAAGTAATAGTAGTACTACTAACTTATAAAGCTAAATATATTAAGTAGATATAAGTTATAAAAAAGCTATTTAACTTAAAATTATATTAAATTAAATTTATATTATTAATAATATACCTTGAATAATTATTGTTTTTAAAGATAATTAGGGTATATTTATACTTATAAAAAACCTACTTTATTATAATTATATTAAGTATATAAATATTTGTTATTACTAGATCTAGGGCAAATTTATTAGTAGAGTATTAAAATCTAATAAAAGAAGGACCTTCTTTTAAAGCTTAGAAATAATTATTAATAGGTAATTTATACCTAATAATATAATAAGAAGAGTAATTATAAAATGTATTATAATTATATAAAATAGTATAGAGTTAATATAAGTATTTATTTATTATATAATAGCTATCTTCTTATCTAATTAGGTTAATATTAGCTTTATAAGCTTAAAGGTTTTCTATAATATATTAGATATATATATTATATAAAAAAGTTAATTATAATATTTATAATAACTATTATAATTAAAAAAGTTATAGACTTATTTAAATTATTATTTATACGAGATTTTAATATATTAAGGATCTTTTACTATTACTTATCTTTTTAATAGCCTCTATTATCTTTATATTTATTATATAATAGATAGTAAGGCTATTAAAATCTTTAATATTATAAAGAAGATTATTAAAAGATATAAAGAGAATATTAAGAATCCTATTTAATAAATTAACCTTTTAACTTATATTTATATTTATATAAAGTCTAAATAATATATTATATATTATATCTAGTTTACTAGATTTATAATATAACTTTAAATTAAATAAATAAAGGTACTAAGAAGCTTATATAAGCTAGAAAGTTAACTTATTTATACTTTTAATACTAGGATAATAATAAAGTAACTAATATAAATAATTATAACTAGTTAGAAGTTTTATTTAATTATATATTATACCTTCTTAATAATTTATATAATATTAGTAATCTCTAATATAATATACTAATAGTTCTACTCCGCTCTATTAAGATAATAATTAAATAATATAATAAGTTTTATATTAATCCTAGTAACCTTTATATAATATATAGTAGTTATAAATCCTACTACTTCTAAGGTATTTAAATTAATATATAAAACCCTATTATAACTATAATAAATAAGAGATTAAAAATTTAAAAGCCTCTTATAAATCTTAAAAGGTATTAAGTTCCTTTTATATAAGCTTATAAAAAATAACCCTAATTATCTTCCTTTTTTATATATAACCCTTTATACTTAAATTAAAGCTTTTATTAAGTATAATCTTCCTTTTTTATAAGGGATCTACTTATTAGGTATATTACTAAATTAATTAGACTAAAAAGTATTTTAAGATTACTTAAGTTTTATAAAAAGTATAATAGTATTTTAAGCCTATTTATATATTAGCCTAATAAAGTAATAAAGGGATAGTTAATATATAACTTTATAAGTAAAAGGTTTACTTATCTTTAATAAAATTATTTAAAGATTTTATATATATTTTATATACTCTTATAAGGAATATAAGTAAGTAATACTATTAAAATAAGTTTTTATAAACTCTTAATATTCTTAAAGTATAAAGTTAGTTTACTTTTAAATATATAAAAAGGAACCCTTATAACTTATAAAGGTTAAAAAGGACTATTCTTAATTATAATTATATTTAGAATTCTTAGAACTATTTTTTAATATTAATAATTATTATATATTAATAGCCTTATATTAATACTATTATATTAACTTATAAGGGGATAAATATATATTATTCTTTATAATTTTATTAAGTTTTTATATATTAATTATAATATAGCCTTTTTACTTAATAAGAGTATTATATTAAATTATAAAGTAGGGATAGTTAAATAAGGTTAGCTAATTTAATTATAGAAGTTTTCCTTAGGTTTAAAGCTTATTAAAGGTTTTAGTAATAATATCCTTATCCTTTTATTTATACTTATATAGGCTTAGATAATATACTTAGCTTTAATAAAATTAATATTTATTATTCCTTTAAAATATTAATTATATTTTTACTATTTATAAAAAGGTCTTAATATAAATTAATAATATCTATTAATTAAGTTATAATATAAGGCTCTTTATAGACTTTAACTTTATTCTTAAGTATATACTTAAGACTAGGGTTAATAATAGTATTTAATTCTATTAAAAGAGCCTGACTATTAAATATTATAAATATTATAAGAAACGTATTAAAATAGGATGTAATTATTCTAACTAGCCGCGTACTAGACGCGCGCTAGTACCCGTCTTAGTTTCCTATATATTCTATTTCCCTTATACTTATATAGCTAGTAATATAATAATTATTACTATTCTACCTATTTTAGTAGGTTATAAGCCTAGGTATAAGGTATTTATTTATTTATTTATCTTATAACTACTATTAATATTATCCCTTATAAATTATAATACTACGTACTATTATAAAGAGGGGCTAGGGAATCTACTAGTAGAGATTTTATTAAGGCGCTAATATAGACGCTAAGATAGCTGAAATCCCCCTAACTTAAATAATAATAACCCCTTAGTAGTATATATATATAGTTTATTAATTATTAATACTTTAATAATATTTATTTATACCTATTACCTAATTAATATTATAAATAATATATAACATTCCTATAAATAGAGGCTAGGAAGATAGAGAAGGCTAGGAATATTTATTATCCTCTTTATAAATTAGTTATTAGATTCTTCTCTTTTTCCTTCTTATTATTCTAGTTATTATAAAATTATTAAGCTTGAATTTTAATATATATTTCTTATAATCCTATCTCTTACCCTACTTTTAATATTAAATATAATTAATATTAAATATTCTTAGATACTAGTAAATATAATATTTATAATAACTTTTTAATATAATATATCTTTAAGTTATAATAGCCTTATTATTTTTACTACTTAAATATATACCTAGGTAGGATAGGAATAAAAAATAGATAATTAATATTATTAAGGATAATTATACCTACCCTATTAAGATTCTTTTAATTTATATTTTAAAGAGTTTTATTAAATTACTACCTTATAAATAGAACTTCTACTATCTACTTTACCTTTATACCTCTTACCTAGTATTTAACTAAGAAGGGGGATTTAAGATATTAGGAATAAAATATTATAAGTTATTTATATTATTATACTTATAAAATACTTTATTTAAGTAGGAGTAAAATTTATATTAAAATAGGATATAATTAATTAGACTAACCGCGTATTAAACGCGCGCTAGTACCCGTCTTAATTTCCTATATATTCTATCTCTCTTATACTTATATAGCTAGTAATATAATAACTATTACTATTATCCCTATTTTAATATTTAAGCGCTAGCTTATATTAAGTAGTAAAATTAATAAAGATAGCTATTAAGAAGTTAATAATAGGAAAATTAATAAAGATAGCTATTAAGAAGTTAATAATAGGAAAATTAATAAAATTTAGTATAAATATATAGAATTTTAAAGAAGATATATTATAATTAAGATTTCTAATTTATCTCTAAACTATTTAATTTTTTAATAAAGTTTAAAATATATATATAAGAACTAGTAGAATATTTATTTATAAATAATATCTTAAAATTAATATATTATTTAATCTAACTTTATAAATCCTCTTTAATAAAATACTTTGTTAATTACTATTATACTTTATATTAGCTTTAATCTTAGTTTAGTTAGGCTAGGTAGTATACCTTTATATATCTAATAAATTAGGCTTTTTAATTAACTATTTATCCTAGTCTTTAAAAGCCCTAAGTCCTAATTATAATATAGGATCCCCTTATCTTAGATTTATTAGATTAGAAGAGCTTTAAGGTATAATATAAAATAATAAATTTAATAGAGATTTTAAAGGATACTTAAATCTCTACTATTATATCTAGCTTTTTATTATTATCTATCTACTTATTATTAATATTACCTATTTTCCTAGGGTTATTATCTTCTATTCTATTATAACTCTAATAGAAATATAATTAATATAATACTAAATATAAATAAAGGCTTTAAATTAACTATTAAAATAAGTAGCTTCTATATTAGATTAGCCTTTAATAAAATAAAGTTAGAGTCCTCTTTATTATTATTATTCAGGATCTATTATCTCCTATTCTTAGGAATTAGTAGGATTAGAGGTAATTTATTATTATTATTTATAGTCTTAAAGCTATCCTACTTAATATATTTCCTCTTTTATAAGGTAGACTTAGTAGTAGTATTATATAAGTCCCTCTTTATAGATACCTTTAAAGATATTAGTCTTATAAATATCTTAGAATAGGTTATAATAAAGTACTAACTATTAATAAGATTTAATTACTAAGAATTAACTATTATAAAGATAGAGAAGAAAAATAATAAAGAAGAATATATAATAGAGAATATATATTATAAAGAATATATATAATTAATAAAATAGGGATTATAAAAGGAGATAGAGAGGATTACTTAGAGAATAAATAAGTATTATATTTTAAAGCTTTAAGTTAATATATATAATATAAATATAATAAGGTACTAGAATATATTTTACTTTAAGAATCTTATTTATTAATCCTTATATTAATATTATTTTATAAATATTTATAACTATATATATAGATTCTAATTATATTATATATATTAAGAATACTTATAACTTTTAATACTCTTTATTATAACCTTTATATTATATTATATTTAATATAATCCCTTAAATATATTATTCTAATACTATTCTTTATATATATATATACTATATACGCCTATATAATAAGTTATATATCTACTTAAGGTAGGAGGATCTATTTATAACTATTAAGTTAGTACTTAGGATAGATAGATAAGGTAGTTAGCTTTAATAGTTTAACTAATATATTAAATAATAGTTAGGAGATATTATTAATAAGATAATTATATAAATTATATAAAATAGATATTATAATAATTTTAATAGTAATATATTTTCCTTATCTCTCTCTAATATATATATATATATATAATAATATAACCTAATACCTCTAATAGGCCTTAAGATAACCTAGTAAGATTTTTCAATTTCTTAATTTTTTTAATTTCTTAATATTAGGTACTATTATATAATTATATCTTTTATTATATAACTAGCTTCTTACCTTTTTATAACTTAATACTATTTTTATATCTTACTTTACTAATAACTTATTAAGCTTATTATAATAGAGATTAATCCTAGATCTTTAATAAATAATTATTAATATATAAGTAAAAAGTAATTTTATTAAGGCTAATTAAATTAAAAATAGATTTATTTTAAATATTATAATCCTTAATAGAATTATTAATTTTATTCTTAGGTAGAATATATATATTACTAACTTTAATAAGCTATAATTAATATTAGTAATAATCTATCTAATTTAATTAATAATACTAGACCTAATATTCTAATTAATAGTATTATTAATTAAGATTAAGATTAAGATAATAATAATATTAATTTATTAAATAATCTATTAATATTAAAGGATATAATAGTAGAGCTAGAGTTATTTATAATAGAGTTTATAGAAGATTTTAATAAGCTAGTATTAAATTAAGTTATAAAAGAAGAAGAAGATAATAAGATTAATTATATATAACCTCCTAGCTATTAAGCTTTTATTATAATATTAGTAAATAGTATTATCTATTAATATAATAGTAAAAGGCCTTATATTATATAAATATAAATATATTAATTTATAAGAAGTATATTATATAAGATACTTTTTAATAAAGAGAGCTTTAAAAATACTCTTAAATTATTATAAGAGTTATTAAGGATTTAGAGATTAAAGTAATATAAGATTATATTTTTAAATTAAGTAATAATATTAATTATACCTCTTAATATCTAAAATTAAATTAGTAAAAATAGTATAATAGGTATTAATCTCTAATTATTTAATATAATTCTTAATTCCTTATATCCCTTATATTATAATATATCTTTAATAATAGTAATAGAGATAGCGAATATAGCGAGCCGTATAAGTAATTAGGCGTACGAGTATAAAGAGAGATAGATTAAAGAGGGGGAAAATTAGGATACCTAATAAGGGGGATATAATAAGGAAGGGGGTAATAAGGTAGGTAGAGGAGGTAGTATAATAACGCGTTAATTAATAGGGAGTAGGAGGATAAGATTAGTAAATAATAAAGAGTAAGAGCTTTTTAAGCTCCTTAAGATAGTATAAAATATTAAATAAAAATAAATAAATAAAATATTATAAAAGTTCTATTAAAGTATAATAGGCTAGTTATATATTTATATTAATTATAATATTAGGGGACGCGCTAATATAATAGAAGTTAGAAAGATTATATTAAAGTTATTAATAATATAAAGGGGATGAAATAGCTAGGTAGAGGTTATATAACGCTTTATACTAGGGTTATAAATACCTCTAGCCTAGTATATATTAAAGGTAGAGAATATATTTAAAAAAGGTTAAATAGGTTATAATAAAAATTAATAATATTAAAGAAAAGAAATAATTACTAGGGATTATACTTATGTAATTAATATAAATATTCTAGGCTATTAAAGGAGTTACAAACTTAAATAAGAATAGGTAATATTATATTTTAGACTATAATAATAAAAGTAAGGGAGGAGCTAGAGAGAATAAAAGGATAAGTTATAAAGGATATTATAATTAGTAATTTATATAATTAAGCTAGTTATAATTAATAATAAAGACTAAGAAGGAGTAATAAAGGGGTTAAAAGTAGCTAATAAAAGATTATACCCTTAGTTAAATATAAATAAGATTAAATAACTATCTTTTATATAGAATTTAAGTATAATTATTTTATAGAAGAGGTTCTCTTTATTAATTATTAAGATTATCTACCTTAAAATAGTAAATAGATTAACTAATAAGGGGATAGTAATAAAAGATATACTCCTCTTTTATATTAAGTAGGAGAGGGATATAATACTTAAGTAATACTTTAATTATTATATATATAAATATATTAGTAAAATATATAATAAGTTAATAAAATATAATAAGTATATTAGAAGGTATTTAATTAATAATTATATAAATAGCTTAAGTATAAAGAAGTAATATATTATATATAAAGATAAATACTTAATATAAGTTAAGAGCTACTTAATTAAGTAGAAGGAGGTAGAGAAGATAAAGGCTAAGCTAGGAGCAAAGTTAAAATACTTAAAATATTAGAAAGAAAGGTAGTATAAGTTATATTATTTATAATAGGAGGCTATTAAAATATAAAAGGCTTTTAAATAATAATATATAAAATAAAATAAAATAAAAGGGATTTAAAGATATAATACATATAATAAAAGACGCGCGTATATAAAAGAAGGTTAGAAGACTAATAAAGTTATCCCTACTAAAATATAATTAAGTATCCCTTCTAGTATAATCTTAATATTAATAGTAGAGGGAAGAGTTAGCCCTAGCCCCTAGTTAAAATATAAAAATATAAGTAAAGAATTAACCCCTATCTATTTAATAAGTAATATAAAGGGACTAAAACTCCTATAATATAATAAATAAATAAAGAAGTATATAATAATAATACCCCTCTTAAAAGATAATAAAGTTTATAATATAAATATATTTATTATATAAAAACTAGCTAGGAATTTAATAAACTTATAATTATAATATAAATAGGTTTTATTTAATATATTATAATAACTTATATATAAATAAGAGATTAAACTTAGAGTCCTAGGAGATATAATATAATAGAAGTAACCTCTACTTATTATAATTATAAGTTTATAACCCTGAAAAATATATTAAAAGGATTAAAAGGTCTTTTAAATTATAAGGGATAACCCTTTAAATTTATAATATATATAGTTCTTACCTAATAAGCCTAAATTCTTATAATAACCTGTTTATAATCCTAGCCCTTAAAAGGATACTTAGTAAGGATAAGGTATTACGGCTCCTTTTATACTAAGCCTGCCAAGCCTACTAAGCCTGTAGGGCTGAACATTCTATATATATTCGCACGTTCGCACCTTACTATAAGGTCGAGCGACCTCTTATCTAATAAATACGACCAGCCTGCCTAGCCTACTATAACCGCCTGTAATACTAGGTCGCTCCCTCCTTATATCGCTGTCGTTAACGACATATATTAAGCCTTGAAAAGCCCCGAAAACGATAGCGTAACGCCGCCGTAAACGCCTCGAATTGCTATCTTAGCGCCTAAATACCTCGATTTCCGCCGAATTTTTTTCTAAAGATGTCGGGACGACATCTACGGAAGGGGAATCTAGGGTATACTAGGGCAGGATACCTGCAAGAGATAGCTAGATAAGGAAAGAGCAGAGCGAGTAACGAGAGCTCTACTAGTTAACGACTCGACGCTAATAAATAGGACGTTATAACTAGGACGCTATTTAATAACGATAATTTACTTTTTAATCGACCTTCTCCGTGCCGATCTACCTACGGAAATAATGATAATACTACCTCCTTTACTACTTCTCTTCTACTTCGCCTATAGCTATAATTACCTCTCGCCACGTCTTTTTTCCGCTCCGCCTTCCTTTCTCCTGTAATTCGGCTTATATCTCTCGAAACGCCTTTCCTCGCGGTCTATAACTCCACTTACTATGCTATTACGCTAGACCTTCGCCGTAGTAAGCCTGCCAGCTACTATTTGCCCTATAACTACCGATATTATTACTTCTTCGCCTTCGCCGCCGTAGTAAGCCTGCCAGCTACTATGGTTTAACCTGCCTTCTCGAGATAATATCTACTTCTACGACTTCGAACGCCTATAATAGAAGAAAGAGCAAGGAGATAGGACGGAATAAGAGTAATTTAAATTGAATAGGAAGCTAGGTGTAGGGACTACACCTACGGAAGGGGGACCTAATATCACGGCTCCTTTCGTACTAAGCCTGCTAAGCCTACTAAGCTTATAGGGCTAAATATTCTATATATATTCGCACGTTCGCACCTTACTATAAGGTCGAGCGACCTCTTATCTAATAAATACGACTAGCCTGCCTAGCCTACTATAACCGCCTGTAATATAGGGAATATATAATAATTAAGGATTTTAACTTATATTACTTATAATAAAATAACCTAGGTAAGTATATATATTATATAATAATAAATAAGTTATTAAAGATAATAATATAATAAAGCTATGAAATATAAAATATAATTAACCTTTTATTTCTAATTAAAGGGATATATAATATAATATCTAAGTATAAGATTAAATAGGAATTTAATTTTAAATCTAATTACTTCTTAATATATATAGCCTTAAAGTAGTTATAAGAGGAGTTAAGGCCTTATAAGAAGTAGGCTTGAAAGGAAGTTAAACTTAAAGAGATAAAAGGGGATATTAATATATAAGTAATTATCTTAATTAAAATATAAGCTAATAATTACTAAATTTATATATAAAGATATATATATATATAAAGAAGCTAATTATAATATTATAAATAATACTATCTCTAATATAAGACCTTTTAAAGGCTTAAAATTATATTAAGTAATAAAGTATATAAAGTAATAAAAGCCTTTAAAGAGCCTTAAAAAAATTATAAATATTATTAAATAATTATTATAAAAAAGAGACTTTAAAAGGTAGATAAAGATAGATTATTAATATTAAAAAGGACTTATATATTAAATAATTAAAAAGTAATATATATAATATTATTAAAGAAGATAGGTATTTAAAAATTAATATAATAGAGAAGAAAAAGGAATGAAATCTCTAAAGAAGTCTTATAATTCCCCGCCCTAGAAGATAAGGAAGGTAGAAAGGTATTTAATTTTAAAAAAAGATAAAAGTACTTAATTCCCCCTAATTAAAGGTATAATATACCTTATACTAATTGAATTAGATATTACCCTAAAGCTTAAGGAGATTTAAAAGGTAATTTAATATTTAATTATAAATAAGGCCTTAAGGATATTAAGCCTTTTATATAGGTTTTTATATATCTTATATTAAAACTTAATTAAGGTAATAATAAAGCTTTTCTAAGCCTCTAGATAGTAGTTACTATTTAAAGAGCTTTAAAGAAATAAATATAATTATCTTAAAGAAGTTAAAGAAATTAAACTATTGAAAATTAAAGGTATATTACCTAATAATATAACTTAATATATTAGGAAACGCTTTAAAGACAATAATTTTAAATACTTTAATAAATTAATAAAATATTATAAACTCCTCTTAAAATAATAAATAAGAGTAAAGAAGGGTAGGTTAATAAAAATAGCTTTTAGAACTTTAATAGACTTAATTTAATGTAAGATAAGGGAAGAAAAAATATAATAGGCCTATTAGTATTATCTTTTAATAATATATTATATAAGAGTTTATTTTATAACCTTAAAGTAAAAGGAATTTTAATAGTAATTATAACTTAGATTATAAGCTTAGTTTTAAGAAAAGGGTAATTCTTTAACAGACTATTAATTAAGGAATATATAAAGATTAAACTTTTTATATTTATAAGAGGTTTTATTAATAAAATCTACTTATTAGTATATAATAAATCTATTAAAGTAGACTACTAATAATTAAAAGAGGCTTATTAAATATATTAAAAATAGATAAAAATATAAACTAGTCTACCTCTTAAGAATTTTAAAGAAATTTAATATATTAGAAATAGTATAATTTAATAATATAAATTTATACTACCTTTTTTAATATTTTGAAGTATTTTAACTTTACTCCTAGCTTAGCTTTTATATTTCTACTTCGTTTTACTTAATTAAGTAATTCTTAACTTATATTAAGTATTTATTATTATTATCCCTATCTTTAATCTATCTCTCGCTTAACTTACATACTTATTTACTTATATAGCCTATTATATTTACTATCTCTATTACTATCTTTTCCTTTATCTATTATAATAAGTAATATTAAAATTAAAGCTATTAAAATAAATAATAATATTCTTAAGTATAATACTAGAAATATAAGTGGCTAATCGACTGGGTAATAAGGCTGAATCTAACTATAAGGAGAGAAAGTATTATGTATATAATCGCTGAAGGTAAACAAATATATAGCGCTAAGGCGCTTACGATTACGCTATCCCCGGATGGCGCGTATAATATTAAGGCTATTAGAGATAATCTATAATAATTAAGCTAACTAAGACTAAGAATTAGTACTAACTTAATACTAAGGTTAGACTATTAGTACTAAATTTAGTAACTTAAGTTAGACTAACTTAACTTATTAAGGTAATATTAAAATACTAAGTAATAAAATAAGAAGATAATATAACTTTTTCTTAAAATTAATACTATTCTAAAAATAAACTATTTTTTAATTATGATTTTAATAGCCCTCTTAGTTCTTTAAGGATATATATTACCTTTTTATATTACCTACCTATTACGGTTTACTTACTCCGAAGAGGGTAGACCTATAATTAGTACTTATAGAGAGGAGTATTAAGGAATAGAAGGTAGGCTTTTACTAAATAGGTCTGATATAAGTATTATAGTTAGTACTTAGGAGATATACTAGAGATTATAATATAAGTTAAGTAACTACTTAATATACTTAGGATAATAAGTATATTAATTACAGTTACTTATAGTACTTAGCTCCCGGAGTATCCTAAGCATATATAATGCCCGTATATTCGCAAACCAAGCGTTTATTATATTACGGCTTGGCGGTACCTAATTTAGGACCGGACTAAGATGATAGCAATAAAGAATAATGCATCGTATAAAGCGGAAGTCTAAAATCCCCGGGATTTTCGGATTTCCTATTTAAGACTAGTGTCTAAGCTGAAGCGGATCACTATAAAGCTGGCCTTCGGACGGCGACGGCGTCTTTACGGTTCGATCCGACCCAAAAGTGCTCTACTAGAGTGAACCTAATACCCGCGAGAGAAATAATGAGTGGCTGAACACGAGGCTGGAAAGTTAAAATAGCATGGTCTATACCGTCTCCCTCCACCCCTTATATCCAATTACACCTACCCGCCACGTAGACTTACTAGAAAAGCAAGAGCTATAGATCATCGGCCTGATAGGCGCTTACTCCCTTCCTGAGATTGGCTATATATTCCACCCTTCGTCCTGGGGTTATGGCTATATAATAGAAGCTTTAAGAGCATAGATAGATATATATTAGCGGAAGTATCCTGACGGGCATACGGTGCTCGATGAGGAAGAGAAGGGATATTTAAAGGCGGTTACAGGACCCGGTAGAGAGGGTAGTCGGGGGGTTTTAAGGAAATATGGGTTCAAGTGGTAGACAGAGGAAGAGGTAGTAGATAAGAGGTTAGGTGCTAAGGAGAGAGGTATAAGGGTTATATTACAGGAATTTAGGCTGATGAGGCCTAGCTAGAAAGGTGACTGGACGTTCCCATTATGATTGGAGCGATAAGAGAACGGTAGCCTTGTACTCCATCGATTGTGAAGCTCAGCATCATGCCGACTGCTATATTTCCAGGCTTCTTTCGTCATTCGTTACCGGGGTTCAACCTTCACGACACGAGCGCGGACTCACCGATGAAAATGCTATATCTGAACATGCCTTCGTGTTCCTTGCCAGCTCTTACTACTGCTAAGGGAGGGTGGTAATAGGGTATCGTTACGCCATGCGCGGAGTGTATGGCGCTACGTAACGCCTAATAAGCCTGGCGAGCTGGTTTAGCTACGCCTATATTTAGGAATTTGGGCGGTTTAAATCATTTATCTTGAATGCCTTACCTCTAATAATGTACCAACTCCCTCGCCTGAATATTGAGATTTAGAAAACTTTTACAAGCTCTTAAAACTACGTTTTCTTTTAGGCTAGCTTAAGAACTATCAGCCGTTGTATCAAGCTTTTATCTTCGATAAGGCGCAGAGCTCTAGATATACGTTAACTAATATGCTAATATAAACAAGTCTTTGTCGAATATAAAGGCAACTTCAGGACTCTACGGCTATTATTACTATGCCACGATACTTATATAGACTCTCGCGCTCGATCGGGATACCTAATCTTGACAGCGGTCTCTATCTTTAGTACCAGTCTTCTACCTACGTAATAGACCTTCAACGCCGCTAATATACTCGTCCTCGCTTTTCTCTTCCTTATAAGCTACGCTATTACCTCTACTAATACCACGTAGAACGTAACACGCGATACCTTAGTCTATAGCTAGGTCTCAACATATTGCGGGCGAGGGACGTCCGAATTTCTCCGGAGCTGCCTATTCACCATTTTTCTGTGCGTCTAGACGGTATTACACCGTCCTATCCCTCGCTATCAAGGGGTAAGGGCCTACTCCCTTCGAATAAAGATTGTGAGAAGTAAAATAGTCCTAGTAATCATCGTTCTTATTACTCCGGAGCTCCTTATCTTTATAACCGTTAGAGACTTCCAGGACGCCATATAAAGAAGGAAAAAATTGAGAGAATCACTATATCGCGAGTTCACCCTGACTTATAGATTCTTCTTTAACATGGTGGCTTCTAACTCAAATCATTAGATTCGAGGTATTATTAACTTCAACTACGAGATATAGATCGAACAGCAAAACCTCATTCTAAAGAGTGGTTTCACGAGCTAAGAAATATAAGTGAAGACCGGATCTAGGACTCTGCTATATTAGACAATATTATAAAATCCCTAGCCTGCCTGCAAGTAGTATGGCTAGTAACTTAAGTAGTCTCTCGATCGGCTTATTATCAAGCCGTTACCCTCTTAGAAGTTAGTATAATAGCCTACGTTATATATATATTAATCGCGTATAGGTTTTAGTAGAATAGGCCTTAGAATTACGTAATACCTATTATCATGGAATGCTCCGACGGAGCTATAGACGAGATGTCGCCCTTAATATATGGAGTCTACGAGGGCACCATCTTGGAATTTATATATTCTAGCCGGCACTAGATCCACGAAGGCGAACTAATAGGAAAATGGAAATACGCGTTACTTTTCGTCCTAGCCCCTTCTATCTTTGGCGCCGTTTACCTTGCATCCTGGAACATCGCACATCCTACGGATATCGAGCTGTGGTTATGGCGAGGAAGCATTATCGCCTGCTTAGTTATCCCCATCTTATTCGCTTCGGTGGTGTACCTTCGAGATGCCGTGGTCTATCGTTCAGCATGTATGCACATCCTTGTCCTAGCATACTTCCTCAGCCTGCGCGTACTACCTAGCAGCGTCTTTGACACTGTAAAGTGGTCGAGCTTCGTTCCTTATATATAACTTAGCATCATAGCAATATCACTTACAGCTTCGAAGCTGTCATTAGGAAATAAGTTCTCTACAACCAAGCTGGACAGTCCCCAAGATAGGTATATCCCCTTCGTGCCGGACCACCACGCAACGACGCAACTCTACGCACCATCAAACGAAAAATCCCGCCATCCCCTACGACCTGAAACCCCCCACGCAACCTCAACGACAAAAAATCTCACGCCCTTAAAAACCAGCTACCAAGATCAAGATCAGGCAGCATCTAACACCAGCAGGCTAAAGACACCGTTCTCTTCCAAGTATATTCCTAGGTAGCTCCACCCCTCGCAGCGAGTTATAGACACCGGTTTTTTCGGTAATCGGATCGTCACACAAGGTTGAGAGATAGTTAGTCATCTAGCGAAATTAAAAGGTCGATTGATTTTCCCTTCCCCTTCAAACGAGGCACGTTATAAAGATGAGCCATTATTAATATCTTCCTATAACCCTCTTACTAACACCGCCGAACCCGACTCCCCTCCTTCTCACATTATAGAACTCTTTGAAACGTACCCTCATCATAAGGATCCTGAATCAAATCCGCTCTCGCGCTCCTTAGGCCTTGGCTATCGAAGAATTAATGAGACATCTCATGGATACGGCCGACGTAAACGCGGTACGGCATGGCCGTCGCTCTTAAGGCTATTACGTAGACGGCTGTTAGATTCTATCGTCACTATACTATAGTCTATCTCGAGGAACATTCCGGTGATATACCTAGCTCAGGATGATGAGTAAGCTATAAAGCCTCTTCCTTCGAAAATCTCCTTGCCGACAACTTTCTAGAGAATAGAGAAGAAGTTTCATATATAATATATATATAGGTACCGAACTTAGGATCGGTTACTACCGTTTTCGATCGGGAAAGGGAGTAATGCCGCTTTAGAGGGAGTATAGACGAGTATAGAAGGAGTAAAGGGGAGTAGCGAGGGAGGATAGGGGAGCTAGTAGGAGGATAAAGGGAGTAGAGGGGATCGAGGAGGGAGTAAAGCGATAAGCCCGGCCCTACTCCCCTTCCTTAAACGAACGCGGTAATAACTAATAATACTAACGTCGGGGTTTATAATATATATGTAACTTCCTGAAACTTAATATAACTATTTAATATATTATTAATTGAGGTAACACCGCTCTACTCCCGCGCGAGCGCTTAATTCGTCTTCTTATTACTCACCTACTTTCTCCCTTAATAGCTATTATAAACGTAACCGTTAAAGGCTTTCATACTAAGCTCTACGTATACGACCCCCATGACTTAGATACCCTCCGAAACACTTGATTACTAATAGGAAGTTGGCGTCGCAACTGAATTACGCTTTGCGGGATTGGATCTGGATCTTTTCCTCGGAGGGTCCGCGTCAAGTCTTTGCCAGGAATATGGAACAACTAATCCTCGCGTCTGAAACGTCATTTGAGTGTTCACCGGCGCAAAGCTTTTTCCTCTTGAAAACGTTCTTCGTAGCGATTGATGTCACCTAGCTAGGGCTTTCGGTGAATTCTACTGGCTTGAGGTTCGACGAGCCACGGAGCAGGGTCGTAGTCTCATCCATGTTAGGTGATATATAGATGGTTAGAGTCTATAACACGCCTTCTTTCGCTTATTTTCAAGTGTGTTCTTTAATTAGTATTTCCCATCTTATTACTTCGAGTTTCGGGTCCTTAGCCGAGAAGATTTGCCATCTTCCCCTTAAGTTCTAGGTCGTTTCCCGCTAGGTGAACTCGATATTTACGCTGACGAGTGTAAGGGTTAGCTTTAAGTAGGTGTCGTTCTTTTACTAAGCGTTATATCGAATGATAGATTTAGCCTTGACGGGGCAGCTATATTTAACGAGGAGCCCTACTACGTGGTAGTCGGTACTATAGTATCGACCGACATGGGGCTCTATACTAACTGGCTTCTTAACGGCCTAGGCGTGGGTATATTACTACCTTTTAGCGTTTTATTAACTTATCTATACTAATAGAAGTCTTTGTCTTCTCTTAGTTTATTTTGGTGGGGATTAGTATTGAGATTTTCTACAAGGTCTTTGGCCGTAACCTGAAGTAAACCAAGAAGCTTTCCTACGCCGTAGCTAACAAGTATTTTTCCGAAGATCTCTAAGACTTTCTTGCGGTCAAATTCATGTTTTTTAACGTTAGTGAATTCTCGAAATTCAAATCGTAGTAGATATCTAGGTACGACGAAATCATATTTAGAACTATTTTCAGGGACTTTAGTTGCTCGATAGATACGAATATTAAGGCCTTCCGTACTAGCTACCGCCGAAAAAAATCTGACTTCGGAAAAAAACTTCTCTCTATAGTACGGTCCTACGTCCTGGAAGAACTCGAATATATTATATAATGCTTGGCTTACGTTATTTAGACTTTAAACTATTGCCGTATTATCGTCGGTTGAAGTTTATAACCTTTCACCTTCGATAGTAAAGAAATAAAAAACCCTATCTCTTCTAATTAGATCTGGCCTCTTATAGCATGCGAGGCGTTGTATTACGTTAGGTATATTATCTTATAAGCCATCTGGTATTAACTTTTCCCTATAGAAATATACGGTAAGGTCGGGCTTTAGTTATATTAAGAGCTTGTTTAAGAGCTCGTAATCTCGCGATAGTATTAGCGGACATGTCTAGGCCTCTTTAACGCTGAAATCAAGATTAAAGGGCCTGCTAGCGCTCCTCCCGTAAATTAAATAATAGCGCGTAATGAAGCTCATTATAAGCGTTCGCTGAAAGAGTGCCTTATTCGAACTATTCCCGCACAGATCCATTTCCCACAGCTTCTTATATATCTCCCTCTCCGCATCAGACTCCTGTAGGGAAATTTGTGGTAGATTATTAATAGAGCCTGCATGTGGATCGGGGTCTATATTTTTCTTTAGAAGGACATTTCGGCGCCTAAGTCCCCTAAGAAAATCGGGATAGGTCGGACCTATCCTCGCGTAATCCCTAGCCTTAGTAGGATCTGCTATAATTACGTCTATAATGGCCGCAGCTTCTTTATCTAGGGGCGGTAAATATCCCTACTTCCGGTTAAATACTTCCTCCGAATCTATATCTTATTCTCCTAGAGAAGCTTCCCTATTCGAATAATCGGTGGGGAGGCTATAGTTAATACGACCTTAATATTCCTTAGGGATAACCTTAACACTCTATATAGGGTGGTCTAGGTGGATACGAGCTGGCTTTCGCGGCCGCCCTCAAGCTTTTATAGGTTTCTTGGCCCCCTTACCCTCGCGACGGTTACGAAGGATTGACTCTAGGTTATCTACGGGAGGACGAGGTGGTTTAGTCGTACCTTTTAACCTGAGACTAGTTCTAGTACCTGGAGGAGGAGCTGAGGACGTTGATAACTCGCTTATAGGCTATAGTTAATTGCAAAATGTTAGACTATAGATCGAAAGCTTTTATAAACGGTGATGTTATCGACGGGCTATTACGGGTAGAGAGATTCACAGGTTCTTACCTTCTAGATATCTCGTCGCTTTATTTATTTAGTACTCTTTGAATTTTTCGAGGGATTTAACGTAGCATTTTTCCCTTCTTTACCCCGAGGCATCGAAAGCGCGGTCCATTAACTGAGCAGCAAGAAGTAGCCACTCTTTGGCGAGTCGGAAATTTCAAGTGGCCCGGGCTAGAAAGGTTTAAACCAGATATCGGTTGATCGGGTTGAAGGCGGATAGAGGTACAAGGCTCCCAACAGTCTATAAACTGTAGTGTAAACTAATTATGTAAACGGTCTTAGACCAGTTTAAAGTCCAAACGGTTTAGGCTTAAACCGTTTAACCGTTGCACTAAACTAAATATAAACCGTTTAAACTGTTAGTTTAAATACTGTTAGATTTCAGGCCGGGTTAACTTCGGTATGTCACGTGAATCATCACGTGACTAGGCCTTGGCAAACTAGTAGAGATTTCATGCGTGTTCTTTACAGTGTTTCTCTGTACAATTAATCAACTATATCTATTAGTAGTTAATAATACTACTCATTATCATCTAATAATATCATCTATTATCTATACCTTTCATTATATTAGATATCAGTATCAGCCCTATATGCTTGGCACGCTGTATTTAGTAGGACACGTTTCTATAGCTAAATAACAACCGTTCCATTAATTATTTAATATTAAACCCCGATTTCGATAGCGGCTATAGAGGTGTTGCTGGCGATGCAGTTGCCGCGATTACTATCATCTATAGCTCACGCAAAGCAGCGATGATCGTGTGCAGCTCTTCGTTAGTAAAGATACCTATACGGAGCCATGATTTCGGGTACTCTAGGACCTTAATTGTCTGTATATTGAGGCTAGATCGTTGGTTACTAATCGTATGCTTTGCACCAGAAAACACTCGTTCCGGTTCAGATGACATGGGTGGTATTGAAAAGATATCTATTGCTATCTTCGATAATAGAGGGAATCGCAATCGCTGCCCTGTACGGAGCCACCATTCAATCGCTGGTGTATCGTCAGGGTCTTGAGGTAGTACTGGCTCGTTGAAGTACCGTTCAAGCTCATCACTGGTATCTTGCTGATCGCGTTGCTTCCTAGTCATCTACTGGAAGTAAGTATTATTAGTTTCGCGTTCTCGCGATAATGATGGACGCTGAGGTAGTCCAGTTGATGAGCGATAAGATGTCTCCCAAAAGGTCTTCAACGCAGCTCTCATGTTCGGTTGCCACTCTGGCTTCCAGCATGTCTTGGCAAACCGTAGCGCAAACTGTCAGTCAACCGTTTATACCTCATATAAACGGTTTAACGGCTGCACTGAACTGGAAACTGCGGTCTAAGAGGTAAACCGTTGGGAGCCTTGGCGTTACAGGCGTGATTTATAGTACAGGCCGGCCGATTCAAGTATTATTGCTCCTCTCGTGCCTTGTCCCTACTGCTAAACGCTTAATTCCTTTGTCGTAATTATTACGTGCGCATTCGAAGATCTTATATTATTACGACTATTTATAAATTACTATAGCCTTATTTCTCGTTATATCCCCGTCGTACTCAGAGTTCGGCTCGCCACATCGAGAGTTCTCGACTAAGTCCCCTGGCAAGTGCTTATATCTCGGTAACCTGCTAATGCTTCTTGCTTGTTCGCTTCTAACACGAGATATTACCTGAGGGTTATAACGTCGGAAGCCTTTCCCAGCGTAATTATCTAGGGAGGACTGAGCAGCTTACATGCTGCAGCATAAATAGCGGTAATTAGGAAAGCTAAGGAATACCCTCCGATATCTTTCGCATAACCTAAAATAAAAAGCTCCATACTAAATAAGCGATATGCTAGTAAATCCAAGTCTAGTAAAAAAGTAGATGCTTTTAAACAATAACGAGTTAACGACGAATCAACGACGAATTAACGACGAATCAACGACGGAATTAACGACGAATCAACCATGTAAAGAAAGCGCCTCGCTGGCGACAGCAGAGCAAGTTCATTCTGAAATCAAATACAAAGTACCGAAAATCGTCTTGCTAAATAATGATTCCGTCACACCCTTCTCCTTCTAAGGCTCGTCGTCAATATTACGAGTCCAAACGCACGGTAAACCCTACTCCACCGTTATGGATTTCCTGTTAAAAATCACGATAATTGAATCGCTCTTGTCCTTTAAGGAAATCCTACTAATATAATCCTTCGCTATACCTATATGTAGCGGTCTTGACGTCGCTAACTATAATATAAGGGGGCCCTCCTCTAGAACGCTAGAACGTGTAACGTAAGTTCGTTTTAGTGGTAAGAGTACATAGACCTAGCCGATTTATGCAGTCCTGTAGGCCAGTCTGGAAGCTTACAAGCATCAGCACCAACGTCCAGACTTACATTCCTCCAGAAGAGGGCGAGAGACCACGATGAGGTGCGAAAGGAATCGGTCGCAGTGACTACACATCTCCTCCCGGAAGCGTATGATCGCTGTGACTATTCTCTGATCCATGCCCTCTTGCTGATGTCTCCAGAGAAATCAAATCGGTTCGGGTTCTGTTTTAATTTCCAAAGTCCAGCACCTGGGAAACAGCACAATCTGGGTTTGAAATCCGAATCCAGAATGGCTTTATTATGCTGATGCGGATGGCAAGCTTATCATCGGCCTCAACTTTTCATTTCTATGTCGTCTAAGATGAGTATGGCTTGGGTATAGGCATTCCGAAGAATCAATCGCAACATCAATAAAGGTGGTATCGGGGCACGAATCAATAATTGCTACGCCCTAGTACCAGCAGAAGCTATCGCTTGCAGTATTCAGCGTTGCCAACGAGTCTCAGTGGTACGTGGTCGGCAAAAGCAGGACACAGAGTCCGCAATTATTTGATGCCCCGAAGCTCTGCAAAGTAACGCTCTGCATGTCCCCAGATACGGTCGCGTAGATGATGATCATCCCAATATCAAGCTCTAGGGCAGGAATGAGAAAGGGAAAGTCCCGGTGGGGATGATAGGTGGTAATGCTGTTAGTAGAATATATTGGTAGCTGGGTCATAGCCATAGATTGAAGCATACCGGTAAACTCCAGTCATACAATCTGGGCCATATTCACTGACGCTGAACGAACTTTAGGGCGCGGTGTAAGTTAACACATGGCTTCGCGTGCATCGCCTCCGCTAGCGCCCAGGGGCCCATTTCAGTCCAGGTTGCAATACTCGGCTAGTGTTCGAGGCTTACAACGATAGTATCAACGAAGTTTTCAGTCCCAAATGAACAGAAAAATACAAGATCCATGCATTAGTATAAGATTCCCAGACTTTTCACGGCATAGAATTTGCCTGTAATCGTGTCACGCAGTCCATGGTAGATCCTCATTCATGATTGGTAATAAGGTGTCCTCCGCATAGCGATAAACAAGTGATAGTAATTGCTGAATAATTTGCCATCGGTCCAGCGAAAGGTCAACAGCATGTTGAGTGCCCATGGTATATACGAGCTCGTAGCGTACTCTTAGAATCTCGTTGCTCTTATCAAGGATGTCTCGAGAATTGGTTTGCACCCATTTGGAAATCTCTATAATCTTTGTCGCCGAACATTATATATTCGGCTACCATCATTTCGAAGGAAAGTATATGCTCCGGCTGTACAAGAAAAATGCCTCCGGTACGCATGTAGTCCTCGTATATCTCTCGCATGAGTTGAGCCTTCCTGCTATCGATTTGCATTGAACGGGAGACGGGCATGTAATAAAGTCGTATACCTAGGAGACCACCCAGCTTTTAGATGAGTAGATGACGCATTTGGAAAGCTAATGGCTTCAAAACGACAACTCTAACTACTTGACTGCCATCTGCCGATGCAGAAGCGGCGATCGGGACAATCACAGACTATTTCCATTCTCCCATGTTAAGCTGCATTACCGGGTTGCTCCGAGAAGAGGGCGAGATGATCTCACGAGCAATTTGAGCCTGTATAGGTCGGACTGATATATCGTTTTCAATCTCGAATACCAACCATTGCACACAAATTATCCGCGTCCCCTCAAGTGGCTTAACGTAGCCAGGGAACGTCATTGCATTCATTTCTAGCGTCTCTTACCGTCTCAGCCTCGGTACTCAGCGCGGAGATTGTGCTCTTCGTTCTACTGAAAGACAGACTGACATAGTTTTAGTAAGTCTCTCCTTGCTGGAGTCTAGAATTAGCGACTAATGATTACCAGTCAGCCTCGAACGTACCTTATACCTGAAAAAGAGCGCGCTGAATTATCTCCTGCAGGATTACTCTCCTGGATTCCCGCTATATTTCAAATATTATATCGAGTCATCCTTTAGAAATCCGGCCTTAACGCTTTCTTTTTCCTTCGTTACCTTCGTACCCTCTTGAAAATGTTCGTTCCTCTAAGCCTAAATCTAATTCCGGTCCTGGTCCCTTTAAGTCTCGTTCAGGGAAAGAACACGCTAGGTGGAGTCCAAGGTCTAGACAGACTCAGTTGGGCCAACGTAGGGCTGGTATACACCAGCTTCTACTAGGCTTATCTATTAATGGCCTTGACCGTCATTATCTTTATATGCCATATAATATATATGGAATTAATCGAATATATTAATATTTAACAAGCGTACCTTAAATCACCTTAGTATTATCTCCAAGCCTTCGCAAATGCTATCCTCGTGAGGGATATCCCTAGGAAATTCCTGACTATTCCTACTCTGACCCGTCTTTACAGGGTATTCCCCGGCGGCGTACATATAATTTGGATTAGTCGAGACTTGTCCGAGCTATCGAAAAAGGTTCCGGAGCGGAGGAGGATAGCCTTCACACTAGGGGCTGCGGAGACCAAGCTAATAAGGTTGGTAATGAAATCTTCCGGTGATCGAATAGGCTATAACCTAACGAAACCCGAGATTAGCGGTCTAATTACGGCCCCTTTCTAAAGTAAAGAACCTCTTTAGAAAAGATATCTAGGTGAGAAGGACCGCGATTATATGCGCCTTCCAATTTTCAACCTTATCTACATGCCATCAATTCCTTTCGTCGGAAGAAAAGTTGACACCATCCATCACTGTTAGCAGGAGATGGCTCGCCTAAACAACGAGATCGATTAAGATTAATAAGAGCCGGAGAAATTTCCGCTAACGACCTCAGCGTTTATATAATTCAACACCTAAGAAGCTATATATATGGCTTGCCAGTCACTTGTTCTGTGTACGCCTTTATATTTTAGGCCTTAATACCTCGAAGCTTCGCCGATAGACGTCAAATGGGAAAACTTGTCCAAGAAATAGTGGGCCGGATACGCACAGACAGCCCTGGGAGTCGTCTCCGCCGCCGCACTTATTCTAGCATGGTCTATTCCCGTCGCCCTTACTAGCGTTATATCTCAGATTGCGTATCTGACGGCTTTATTGCCCTGGCTACGTTGGATCGACGTACTCCTAGCGTGGCTGCTTAGCTGCATTCAAGGTATTCTACCGCAGGTAATACTAACCGTACTTACTATGTTGCTACCGTACGTGCTACGCATTATCGCAGAACGTCAAGGTCTACTCACGGAGGTAGCTGTCGAGCTCTCTCTATAGAACACTTATTTCACCTTTTTGTTTGCACAAGTTTTCCTAACAGTCTCCCTGTCTTCGAACATCACGGCTGTTGTTGAACAATTACTTCACGGTCTCGATTCTGTACCAGCGGTACTAGCCTTGAATCTTCTAAAGGCGAGCAATTACTTCTTTTCTTATCTACTCTTACGATACTTCTCAGTGAGCGCAAGTTCGCTTCTTTAAATAAGCCGACTAATCGATTGGTATACTCTCGCCCGAATCAGGAACCTCACGCCGAGATAGAAATGGGAGAAGCAGACAAGTTTGCCTCAGATGCAGTGGGGCATCCTTTTCCTAGTCTATACCAATCTCGCTTGCATCGGTTAGTTACCCTTGTAACATACATGTAACAATCTAACACCATGCCAGGGCTTATCTACTCAGTCATCGCTCCGTTGATTCTCTTGTTCCGTTCCATCACCTTTGGCCTTCTTTGGGTGGTGTTCCGCTACAACCTGCTCTATGTCACGGTTTCTCGACCTAACACAAGAGGCCTACTGTATCCAACCGCCCTGAATCAGCTCTTCACCGGTGTCTACGTCATGGAGCTCTGTATAATAGGCCTGTTCTTCTTAGTTCGTAACGAACATGACAGAGCAACCTGTATTAGCCAAGCTGTGATCATGATTATTGCTACGGCGATGACACTTCGCTTTTAATTTTTCTTGAACGACGCAGTTACTCCACTCCTTCGATTCATGCCCCAGACTGAAATGAGAGAAGAGGAGAACGAAGCCAAGTATCACGGAACGGGAGGAACTATTCATCTTCTAATTCTGGCACGGCAATGTATCAAGCGTCTTACTGCGACTAGAAACCCAAATACCTTGGACGGGATCTTCTCTGATATGCACCACGACACGGAGGAATCCACAGCAGACGAACGGGTTGCGCTAGCCTTCTAACATGAATCTCTTTGCACTCAAAGACCTGTGGTTTTGATTCCAGACGATCGCCTGGGGATCAGTGACGATGAGATATCACGCATCAACCAACTCTACAGCAATGTGAGAATTAGTAACGAGCATGCAGGTCTAGATGGAAAGGGAAGGGTAACGCTCACGCAGGATGCGACTAAACTCTCAGAAATAGAATCGATGAAGCTTTAGAATCTTTGCTCGTCGACGTCTAGCAAACATTTATGTAGTTATCAGCCATTTCAGCGCCGCCAATTTATAAATGTTTGCTGTGAATAGCTATTCAACTCGACTGCGGAATTTCCTGTGCATCAACTACAAGAGCAAAGGCATAGTAAAAAATGGCGGTCACTTCCCACTCCTTCCGTCAGCAATGCTCCACATCCTCTTCCTAAAGGTCTGCGCACCGTAGCGGACTCGATCATCGACATCAGTCTGACGCTTGACCAAATGATTTAGAGCCTTATCAGGATACAGCCGGAACCTTTACCGACAGATCCACTAGTTATATCTGTTATAGTGGAGCTGTGCCGCCAGTAATAGAGCTAGGAAGTATGGTGATTGGATCTCAGCCGCATCCAAAAACCGCTTTCTCTCAGCTTATACCGTCACGGCGTATCCAAGAAGACAGACTACAAAATGGCCCACATTTGGCCTTCGGGTGGCCTCATCATTTGATATTATAAATGTACTATATCTATCTTCGACCGCCCTCTTCAATGTGATTTCTTCCATCCGTGAGGCTCTGTTCTAACAGCTTCGCCAGCGTTCCTGTCCAGAAAAAGAGAATCAAAGGTAAATATTTCCAGAAAGGGCTTATGATCCAGAGCGAGCCGAGAGCTTCTTGTCGCAACATCGAAACTTCTCCACGATCCTCAAGAGATGTTCCAACAGCTGGCGGACAGCTGGCCTCACATCGCATCTAACAACACGCCATCTTCATCTATTAATGCTAACGAGGGCTTGGAGTTATTGACATAGTCTGTAGTCGAAAAAAACTTAGTCACAGCATCGTATTGTATGTGTTGTGCGATCTAATCCTGGGTTAGCACAGTTTGGACAGCTTTGGTAGATAGACAAACATCAGCAAGACGTCGCCCAATCCACAGAATTCTCTCCACCCTTGGCTCGTTCATTGATGGTAGTTCCAATGACCGCTCCTCCTCGTCGACTCCCCCATCCGAGAACCATGTCTCTGGATAGTATTTTGCGGTGTATACCTGACCCCGAAGTGGGAAGTCCTCAAACAAGGGTCTGCTTGTTCCTGCTTCAGGCTGAGGAAACTTTACTGAATCAAGCCGGGCGTATGCTCGGGCCAGGTTCTTAGCTTTCATCGTCTCATATTCGGGTACCAGAGCATTAAGAAATGAACAAATAGCATTCCATGGAAAATCTTTCTCGAGAAGCTTTATGGCGCCTTCAGCATTCGTCAGACTCCAAAAGAAGACCAGGGAAACATGCACAAGAGGATATACATTCTTGTCGTTGGTTCGTTTCAGCGCGGCGTTGAGAGTTAGCAACACAAGTCTCGAGGCCTGAGAGACAACAGACAGCGAAGCCTCAGATATTGGCACGGCCGGATTGTCAACGTCCATCCCTTGGGGCTCTGACGGATCCATTGGTTCTTCTTGAATGGCAGGGTTGACCTTTGAGACGTTCTCCTCTCGTGGCTTGGCACCATCAAACCATTTGCGAAGGATGGATTTTGACGCTCCATCCCTTGGACTCTCATACTCGAACAGAGCTGCAAGGTTTGAGATAGAAGCGTAGACGCCATTCTCCTTAAATTTGGAACCGGTTTTAGCAATGTAATTATCAAAGCAGCCGTCTCTTTCAAGCTCGTTCACGACAGCATGGAATTGATTCTGTGAATCCGAATGCTGATTGGTGAACAGAATAGCATGTGCTCGGATAAACAAAATCTCTGGCGATGGTTGCCTACGATGATTCGCATCCTTGCCTTGGAGGATGGGGTTGAATAAAGTCATAACACTATCCCGGGCTTTTTCGAATGGAGTAATACAAGTTAAAGATCTCGCATACAGTGAAAGTTGCTCCCAAGTATAAGGCTGCGCGAGTATGGCCAGATGGTGGTACAGTCTGCCAATATACGGACACTTGTCGGAAGCCTCATTGTACCAGAAACGAGACACGTTAGACCATACCTCTCTGTCCTTGGGCTCTTCATCCTCAATGGCCATCCGATAACGGCCAAGATCACCTAGGGAATAACTTGAATCAGCAGATCTAGACGCAAGCCAGTCAAGCGGGTCTTACCCAGACATTCTATCCACGTATTTTCGAACGCTGACACCGTTTCATATAACAAAGCCATCATTGAATAGGCAATGTAAATGAATGCTAACATGTGTTCCAGCGATTCGGGCAACCCTTGTCGAAGGACTTCCAGAAAGGCGTGGATTCCATGTCTCCACATTCTTGCGGGCATGCTGTATTTAGCAGCTAACCTGCTCAGCGCGGGGCTAGCAGAGGGGTGCTGTGAGGCTAAAAAGAAATCATGATGCTCATGCAGCAACTGCTTGTGTAACGCAATCAATGACTGCCATTGGTCATTCTGAAGATTAGTTCTCCCGGCTGGGTCCTTTTCTTGAGCGGCCGTGATTTGACGTTCATCGATATGGATACATTTTGCCTCTACCATCACGAGACCTGCGTAGATGCCTTTAACTTCTACGACAAGCTGCTCATGAGATATCGGCCGAGTCTCGGGCTGCAGCAGCATCTCCGGTTCGGGTTCTAAGGAGTCGGGATCACCAACTCCAAAAAGAAGCTCCTCAATCGGAGGCTCTCCGGAAACTTCATCTGCGCTGTGTTTCTCGGTGATAAGGCTCTTGGAAATGGTATGTCTGTTACGAAGAGGATCTGGCTGCGCCCTCAATGCGCATCTTTGTACCAACGCCTGCTCTTGCTGGAAAAGCGGCTGGAATAGCGACTCTGAAGACTGGCGAGCAAAGTTTCTCAGCAATGGTTCCTTGATCTCCGCCTCTTCCGTGTCTTCAGAAAAAGGTCCGCTTTGATATCTGGCGTCCATATCGGATGGTTCCATGACTTAACAGATCATTGGATGTGTGCGGAGAAGATCTTAAGGTCGCAAGCAACAATTCTAAGAGTCCTAGGATGACTGGACGATGATTTGGTATGGCGGTGTAGCCTATGCAGAGTAATTCTCACTTGAAGTAAAAGAAGATCGATATTGAAGTTTACTTTCGGCAGTGGCGATCAATCGATCAGCTGGATAGGCACCAGCAGCGTCGTTTCACCGGCGGCGCAGACAATGTGGATAGATATACAGAGTGATATCGTTTACCGCCCGTCCAGTTATCCGTTTCGCACAAAGTCTTGAGGCTCTGCGATAAATCTGTTGGAATAGGAGGAACGACTTGTTGATTATCTACAGAGGGAGTGGTCTATTTATGTTTATTCGGCTAATCTATAAGGCTGTATGTTGAATATTCCAACAGAATCTAAATGGTCCGCGCACAGCGGGCTGAAAAGAAGGCAACCGCGCTAGAGCGCCTTGAATGATGCGACCTTGCTCTGGCTTCTCGCTGAGACATATCCCTGTCATATATTGATAGTACTGTGGAACTTTATTCCCCGCTTGATTTGAAAATTGGGAATCGCAGTCATACTTACAAAACCAAAGGGAGCTCTTCAGGAGAATCCCCGCCGAAAAACCTAATCGGCAGGGTAAGTAATTAATGATGCGTCTTCCTACCTGGCGATCCTGTACTCACATCTCGTAATACATCTTCGACTTTGTACCGTACGCGAGTTGACTGCTCGAGGTCAACAAAGGGCCAAAGAAAAGTACACGCCGAACGATGTGAAAGGGATCAAGTACCTCGGCAACGTCACCACAGCCTCCTCGCCTGTTTTCATCTCCAGAAGAGCTTTCTCGAGACCTTGACGACGACGATGTCAGCAGTAATATATTTATGGCAGTCTGGAAGTTCACTTACCTTCAATAAGCTTGCCTTGACCAATCTCGACTTTGAAGCTTGGATCTTCATGAAGTCTGAAGGATGGAAATCAGCACGAGATCTCAACCATTTATTATGAAGCAGACAAATCTCCTTTGTGTTCTTCTTTTGACTCCTCGTAACGGTACATGCGATATGAGACGACAACTTCGTCCCCTTTCAAGGGTGTATTGCCGTTACCGCTCTCGACGACTCGTTTGCTGTATTCCATACTGGGAAGGAGGGACTCATAGATGCAGACGCAGTGCCGTTCCAACACAAATTCAGGGTCAGGCCGACTACATATACCTGAACCCCCGAGGGAACGCTAAAGTGTACCAGCCGGCTTAGCCTATGGCTCACTTACTAGTAGTTCCAAGGGACGTATCATAGGTCAGCACAGCCTTCGAGGGCGGGCTAAGAGAAAAACGTTGCGTCAAGCAGCCTCGCACTGCCTATCCACAGGCTAAAGTATAAAGCAGGCTCCACAAACAAGTCATTCCACATTCTGCAAGCGCTATCCTCATTTCCACCTAGACATTACAACTATCACAATTTCCACGTCATCCCTCGCCACATGCGTTCTGTAATGGAAGCTATATACCCAAGGAAGCGTGGGACTCAACCAAGGGCTGCTATCCAACAGTCAGAAATGTCCAGAGACAAAGGGTCGGAAGCCTACGATTGGCATCCTAGGTCTTGGCGCGCCTCTGTGTAATGGTCAGACGGCACGATGCATCAAGATCAGGTATTGGAAGGCCATACCTCTGCAATCTTCGACCTTTCGGTCGCAAGAGTTAGACATCTGATTCTGATATCGCCTAGCCTTGTTTGGCAACCGTATTCCTTGTTGTACTTCTTGGCGATCTCCTTCCATGATTTTCCTTCGTCCATGTATTTGAGGAGCAGCTTCTCCTGCCCAATGAGAGAGTCCATTTGAGCTCGAACTTCGTTGTGTACTTAACGTTCAGGCATAGTTGAGTTGAATCAGTCGAACTTGGGCTTGGAAGTAGAATGGATTGTATACGTCTTGTTGACGGCGGATGTTCAAATGACGTATCTCGGGCTTCCTCATTATATATGCAAGCGCCTCAATCAGAGACATCGACCCACGCCCCCCCCCTCCCGGGCTGATGCAAGCTCAGGAGCATATCACATCTGGACAGGGTTAGCTTCGGGGATACTATGCCGTAGAACTCAGATCATACTCTGTCGCCGATTAGGGTTAGAGAAAAGTGGAGCACAGAAGAATTAGTATATGTTCTTCCGACTGCGTCTCATTATTCTTTGCTTCTACCATACGAAGTTGAGCACCGCATTACCGCGAACATATCCTCACACAGATACTTCAGCTTCCAACAGTTCCACCACCCATTGAGATCGATTTGCTATGCCCCCATCGGAGCCTGTCAAGCCTCCTAAACTACGACCAGAGAATGCGATAGTAGGCAAAAATTATATACGCTGTAAGAAAACTCTGTCTGGAAATGAAAAAGCGTCGAAGGTGATATTAAGGTAGTTTTGCCAATGGAATTCAGCATCTAGAACATTAATCGATAAACAGGTTGGGACTTTGCTACAAGTGCCAGGGCAAGGCCAGTAGGGCGGCCCCCGAGTGAGGGGACGTTTGTTGGACGGGCTGGGAACACTTGGATGGAGGGACCCGTTCAGAAGAGCATCAGGACACCTTCATGGTTGGCTAGTACTGGTCGTTAGCATATCTATGTCTGCTTTCATGACCAAATGTCTTGAGAAGCCATTGAGCGGTCCGATAGAATCGTCTAGCGAGCGGGGTGAGCCGCACTACTCGCAAAAAGCTAAGTGAATCCCAGAACGCTGCAGAGGACCGAGAGCACATGATTCTCTCAAAGGTGAGTCCCACACCATTTCTAAGGGAATCTGCCATTGGCCCTGGGGAAGGCGGCCACTTATGAAAATTCCAAGGTCGGGAGAGCCAAATTGGACAACTTGCAATCGGGTGACCGCCATCAAGACGTGCATAGCCCCACGATAGCTTAATGCAGATGGCCAACAACCACGCTGAGATTACCAAAGGGAGCTTTCCACATCCGTTGGTACCGTAAGGGCATGCCCATGGGGTAAGGAAGCCCTCGTGCGGAAAGCCGAAGAGCTGCGTACCTATTCTTCCACGACGGGCGGCCCCATGAATACGTATATGGTCTTTGTTCCAGATAGGAGGGGAACATTTAGCCAATCAAAGAAGCTCCTGTCGCGTCTGTGGGGAGAGCCAGTCAGCCCTCGGTGTCATGATTGCCGCTGTCATACGGAGCTAGTCCCTTCACGAAGAGTCAATTCTTCTAAGGTACCTAGAGCCAGCTCCTCCATCCAGATGTACTACGTACGTAGTTCTTCTCCCGGGAGCCAGACTATCTCTTCCACCGGGAGCTAGCCTAGCTCATCCGGCCCGGAGCCAGCGCCAGAGCCAACTCCCCATCCAGAGCTAGCCCTTTCACTAGAGTCAGTTCCTCCACCTGGAGTCCAATCCTCCGCCCAGAGGCAATTCCCCCACCCGTAGTAGAGTTTGCCGCTCCACCTGGAGTTATTTCCTCTATCCAGAGCATGCTCCTCCACGCGGAATCGGCTACACCACAAGGAGTCAGTTGTCGTTCTTAGATTGGCATCTAACCTTGCAGGGTTGCAATAATATGGAGTGCATCGCTGATTAGCGATGGTCCTTTCCGTCCGTATGCCCCTCGTGCCTGTTTTCTCGCCTCCTTCATGTAGCTACTAAACGCTGGCATTGTTTGCACTTATCTTTTCAAGCGGTGAACGCCTTGTTTCAATGCACGACCAAATTTTCGGAGCGCACCCTTGGTCTATGGCGTTGCCTGACAGTCCTCAACCGTTTCATGCAGTCCCTCCTGCGCCGTGTCCTTCTCCTAAAGGGAAGAAATCGACCACATCGAACATTGAAGATGTTGTCGAGCGTGAGATCGCAAACGTACCAACTTCTTCTCCGAGATGGTTGTCAAAAGCTAATGTTTTCCTGGTAAACAGGAAGGTCTTCCACGATGGAGCAAAGCTAGTAGCGACGCTTACAACTTGGACGAAGAGGTGAGGATATTGGGTCCTTGTTTCAATGCTGTCTGGTTTGCTCACTTCTCCGTCGACTAGGGCGTCGTTTTGCTCCCTCCTATCTCGACATGGAATCTTCGCAGCCATTCGCCAGGATCTCTGAGGATTGTCCGGTTCTCGACGCACCAAATAGTCACCAATGCTTTAGCCATCCAGAAATGGTTCGAGATGAAGGCGGTCGCTGTCTTTCATGTTGGATTCGAATACCAAGGCTCGTGGGACATTGTTGTCGTTGATGGGCAGTGTCTTCAAGCGCTCCCTCAGACATCCGTTGACTTCACCGTTGAGAGCATCAATCCGACAGAACCGAGTGGTCGCGAGAGGGATGTCTATGGCTTCTCCAAATCGACAATGAGATCCTCGCAACGTTTCCTCCGGAACGCACTGGATGCAATCTTTCATACAAAAGACGACCGCGCTTCCTGGTATTACCGTGCTATTGCCAAACAGAATTGGCTCCTGGCGAGACTCGAGGTCATGGTCTTCTGGGTTGAATTCGAGGTAACGTTGTCACCAATCTTTTCGGCCTTCTCACTGACAGTACATAGAAGTCTTCCTCTGCGGTCAAAAACTCTTTCGCTCGGAACGCCCTCATCCTCTGTCTGAACTTGCTCGGAGAATTCGATTCCTCTGTCGCCTGTGAGCTTCTTCGACGAGACTTTGAAGATTGGTATCAACACATTCTGGACGGCACCACACGTTTTCTCTGGCGTCCGCTTCCGGGTCACCTCCAGCACAGAAATCGGCAAGAGATAGAACTCCAAGTGGTCTCCCTGCTTCATGAGCTGCTCATCGTCTCAGGCGGGGAAGTGACCAATCCAAACAAGAACAGATTCAATCCCGGCTTGACATGCCTCACGCCATTGGATATTCTGATCTTGTATGGACATGCTTTCGAAGTCCAAACTCCTACTCCACAGCAGTTTGGAACATCCAACCTTCCTGCGCTGCAGAGAGCCCTCTCAAGATCCAGGATCTTTGTCAAAGTCACAGATCAGAATGAAATCCGCGCAACGGCTGTTTCAGCAGTCGGAGAATGGATCTCTGATCTCGTGGAGTCCTTGCCAATTGCTTTTCCTGACTTGGTATAGATTCTGTATCCTTTGAAACGAGAAGTTGCTGATGTCATCAAGGGTCTTCCTTCGCAATTACTCAACGAACTTGGTTTTCAAGAAATGAAGCAACTTCAGATGTTCTGGTATTTAATTTTTTTGCCCTAAACCAAGGAATATCAGTACTGATTTAAGCAGTGAGCATACTTACGAGCAACTCCCATCTCTGAATCAATTAGAGAACAACATCCTCTTACTCCTCGTCTGGAGCTCCGATTGCACAGGGCGGGCTCTGAGAGCACTCCACGCATGGGCGATATCAGAGCACGGGCGGGCAGTGTAACGGAGGCTAGTCGAACATCTCAGTCTCCCGAAAACGCCTGCTCAAGTTGCGTTGAGCTCGGCCGCTTTGCTGTCCTTTCTACGACTGCAACCTTACAGATCTAGCAGGAAGGATGAAGTTGAAGCGAACCATCTCTCAGACTTCCATTCCCCACTGGAAGGTTCCCCAAGCAGCAAGGCGCGAGAGACACTGGAGCATGCGAGCTGCTCATTTTGGATTGTAATATCCGATGGATTGATGCCGCCGAAGGTCAGAAAATCTCCCAGCTTCTTGCTTGTGTTCTCGATACCACTTCCATACCAGATTGCCCTGACAAAGACTTGGTTCGGTATTGGAAAAGTAAGTTCAATCCTGCCCGGAGCCATAATGACGCGCTTTCGACCATCCCGGATGTTTCGGAGAAGTTCGCGTTGCCAGTCAAATCAGACCCTCCAGCGTTGAATACGAAACGCTTAACGATCGAATCTGAAATCGCAACTGACGGGTCCTCTCAAGTCGGAGCCAACCGGTCGTCGGAGTATCTGGTGCAGAGCAAAATTGAGAATGTGAGTAGGAGGAGAGGTTGCTGGGGATGGAGGTGTTTCTGAGGTTGTGATGTAAAGCATTATTTAGTCGGGTGGTTGGTTTCACATTATTACGCAAGTACTTAGTCGAAATTGAGTCGAGGATGCCTCACATCAACTGCAAGCAAGTGTTCCCGTGTTTGAACAATCTAACTCGATATTCGAGAGAGTAGTCTTCTACTGCTCACCACTGCCCGCTCTCACGTGGTCGACAGTCATTGCCGTATACTTAAGCTTATGCGTGTCTCCGACACCATGTAGTAGTCCTTCGAAAGATGGGAGAAGGCGGTCGTCATCCTCCTTGCCGGCCATGAGATGGGGCTTAATTGAAAGGGGATCTAGAAGTCGTCATTGAACGCCCATCGACACCATGGGCAGTGGAACCCTTACCTTGGACATTCGACCCTGCAGAATAATGTTGGCCAGGCCGGTCAGCAGAGGGCGCAGAATGAACTCTCAACGAAGCTCTTGATCGCCAAACTGTCGCGGACAATCTTTCCTGTAAGATCTGACTCTTGGCGGGGGTCTGACCATCACTTCTGCACCCCCTGATGATGCAACAGCCAGCAGCTGGGGTGGGGTTGATTAGTCATGGTGATGACAATAGTATCCAAACTGCGCGATCATCCTTCCTTCCCTCTTGACCACCCGCCGTGCGCGAAGGTCCAATCCTCTCTGCCACGAAGTCCGGAAAAAGCGCCAGGATGAATGAATACATCTGTCAGTTCTGCGATCGAGCATTCTCAGCTCCCCAGGATCTACGGGAACATATCAGAGCCTATAAAGTCCTCAACCTCATCCCTCAAAAACGGACTCCGCGCTGACTGCCCGCAGATCCAAATCCGGGAGTTGATCACAGAGCTCAAGAATGCATGGGCACACACAGAGGAATACCAGTCGTCCACCCCTCTTACCGACGATGGCGATACGTCGGCAGAGGACGACTTTGGAGAGGGAGAGGACGACTCTGGAGACCAATTATGCCCTCAGGGAGAATGCCAACGCAAGTTCACAACGAGGTGGAATGTGCGGCGTCACTGGTACAGTCGTATGACTCTCTAAAACATTTGATACGCAGAGACTTATGTGAAATAAATAGACGTCAAGATCGACAGCTTTTGCCCAATTTGCAAGAACCCATATATTCTTCTGAGCACGCTGATCTTTCATACACGTTCTTGCAGCAAAAAAAAGGGAGAATCTCGGGAGACTAATCAAGCCACGGAGCTGGTAAAGCGGTTGAGTAAAAAAGCGTCTACGAAATTTAAGAAGAAACTGAAAAGCCAACGGGCGATGATCAAGGGCACGAAAATTAAGGAGCGCTCCGCCGCTGTGGATTCCGGAAGCTACAGCAATGAGGTCACGGAAGGTACCAGCAAGAGACGGACGCCAGGATCGTCGGCGCCAAACAGCCACAATGGCGGCGAAGAGGATGAAGGCAGCACTGATTTGGGTGCGTCAACTGCTATTTCCGTACACATGGTCGTCACAGGAGGCTCATTCTCGGACAGATGACTCGTCTGGCGAGACATTATTACAAGCGGAAGAGCATCGACACCTTCAAAAGCGCCGACGTACTGGTACAATTGTCTCCTCGGAACCCCTTTCCAGCGCCCAGTCTCATCGTGTGCAGAAGGATGGCGATACCGGCGAGGCGACCGGTGCGTTAGAACTCTCTTGCGTGCCGAAATAATCTAATTCGCGCACTCAGGACCCGAAATGATGGTTACTGCGCCGGATTCATCCAGAGGCAAGCAGGCGACTCGGCCTCATATTTTAATTCGTTGCATTACGCTAACTGGGACTAGACGGCCCTTCTAAAGCCGTACAAAATTTGCAACTAGGAGATCTTTTCGACTTCTTGACCGAATATCATGGAGGATGCGCGCCTCTGGCAATACAGCTTCAGTCATACGATCTCAGCCTATTGCCGTCAATTGAGGTAAAATTTGGCTTGTCGAACAGGCCAAGCGTTAAGATCCTCCTCGCGAATGATACGTGTAGTACGCTACTCAACCATGTTATTCAGAAGGGAAAGTCGGCGTTAGAATTTGGCCATTGACTGCCTTAAGTTCGAGGGCGAATATATAGAACTGTGGAACGTCCGTAAATCATACATCGTTGATTAGCCCGTATCTCAGCCAAGACGAACTGACTTTCTCCAGCAACTATCTTTTGAGGATCTGTATTAACTCTTTGATCTGCGAAATCTCCTCCAGTGATTTGCACGAACCCCACGTCACTATGCTTATCGACTACAACGGCGCAGACGTTTGGCGCTGATTCCATATGGAAAGCGCCTTCCCCTTTGTTTTCTCCGGTCGTTTCGTTATGATCAATTTCGACGTTTTGTTTATGAGCTGTCTAGGCAGCTATCAGCATAATTCAGAACTTTCTATAGATAGGAAGCCCGCTTACCAGCTGTACTGCCGCGTCTCTAATTTTGTTTTGACCACTTTTCCTCGTCGCCATCCTTTAAAAATAGGTCACAAGTAGACCTCCTCGTGTGATGACGGAGTAGGCCGGGTAGGAATAGAGCTGATGAGACGTTTCGCTAGAGACTCTTCGAAGATCGCGTTGAATCGATTGTATGATTTTGCGTTCACTGAAGGGTGTTTCGGAGGTCGTTGGGCGATATGCGGAAGAAGATGGTTGCTGAGGCTTCACAATTCAGAGGCAATTTGCGCTTTTCGCTACACTGAAGCGTAGATGACGTGGGAAATGGGGCTAGTCTGCGGTCTGCGGCGCCGAGCGTGGCTCGTTCGGCTCCGACCGACGAGCAGCGAGGAATCGCGAGCTCAGGGAAGGAGGTGGATGTGGATACTGAGCAGTTGTAGGAGCCGACGTCGGACTCAATGCAGTCGTATACGAGCATATGCCCCCTAGAGCCGGACAGGAGTCTAGGAAATGACCTCCTTTTGCTTCTTGTCTTTCAGGCAGCTTGCAGCCTCGGTCTTTGTTCAAGCGGTCCGATGGCGTACGATCTTACGTCGAAGGATGTTGTGGATGATTTCGGGCACGATGGTAGAAGGGATAGGAATTCGCGCACGGCTCTGGGGAATGTCAGCTATAGATTCTTTTGTGTCAAAGTCAAACGCTATCGCGGACGAAAGGGATTACCTGCGAAGTACACTTATTATGCGCCAATGAGGGATTGGAGAGGAAGGCCGGGAGATGTGCGCAAAGCCAGCAAATTGTCGTCGATGCTGTAGAAGTTATTGTGCGTCTTTTTAAATTACTGAGGCGGCAAGTAGGAAAAAATAGTAAAGAATGAGAAATGAGGCGAGCCAAAGGCGTTTTGCTTCGCAGTGGGGCTCACCGAGTCACGTCAGCTGGCCTCGAGCGGCTTTACTAGTCTAGGACTAGTGTGATTATCACGTGACTACTGCCGGTGCTAATCATTCAGCCCGTTCGTCTGTCCTTGTTGGTCAATGCCATCACGACTCACGACTCTAGGACTCCGCTTTCTGAGAATATGATTGAAATAGTTGAAGCTGATCTCAGTAAAGACGAACTCAAACTGTTTCTCGTCACATTCACGTCCACGTATCCCAGTGCGAAAATCTTCCAGCCGCGCGATTAATCACGACTTGACGCGTCTAAAGTTACCCCTCACTTTGACTCAGAGCTTTCTCATATACGACTATGCTTGATGCTCAACTTCCTCTGCCTACAGGGAAAATCGATTCACATTTCACGCTTTGCAGAGTGCCGTGCTTGATGACTGCCGTCGCGTCTGAATATCAGCCATTTGTGTGGTCAAAAGCGTCGACGAGGTGCGATCGAGAAAGGGCACTCGACGACCGCCACACCGCCCCTGCCCCGGGAGAAGCTCTGAGACACACCATCAATTACAGCAGGAGATGAATACAGCATACTGAGATTCACTCTCAAAGCTGTGGCTCACTCGACGGGCTTTGGACGAACTTGATCGACGAAACAGAAGAGCGACGATGTCTCCATCTTTTACGATAATATTATGCAAGTTCCAGATCTCCATGGCTAAAAACAAGCTCGTGGTCTCTCCTAATCGTTTGCCATATCGATTGAGAGTATAACAATGGCATTGAGGAGATCATGTTGTCGAAGAGAAAGTTGTTGAATTCCGTCTCGGATTCAAAGGGTCCACCTGTGCTGGTGGATCTCCGTTGTTTCCTTGATGAATTGCATGGTTTGGGCCTCACGAGCATCCACGCCAGGCTCGAACTTGATGACAACGTCATGCATTCGAAAGACTTTGCGTCTCGATGATTCCAAGAAGATCTGAGCGGGGCTTGGTTTCTTTGTTTCCTGAAAGTGAAGCTCGTACTTGTCTGTTCCGGTAATGATGTTGGCCAAACCAAGCTGAAGAGCGGGCGCTGATGAAGTGTCGCAACTTCTGTTACGAGGAAAACAGTGGGCTTCGCCATGGTGGAAAGTACGTAGTTCCCAAAGGGCCACAGCATTCGCCAAGCGTGAAGAAGAAGAGAGGAGGCCTAGATAGAGTTTCGTCCCCAGGGAACCTCGTCAACAAGAGTCTCGAGCCTTCTCTTGGACAATACCTCCTTGTGCGCATATGAATTCTTTGCCAGGGGGCGCGGGAAGTTGTTCAGTTCGGAACTTGATAAATGCTCGAGGGGTCATGAACGTATTGATGAGTAGTTGATAGAGATGTACAGCGTGTGGAAACGCTGGAGACCGCCGTACTAGAGTAATTCCGTCCCACAATTGCGATGCCGAGTAATCCCACTTGCGCTCCTAACAACCTGCTGGCCACTGGGTCCATCCGCATTGCGCCGTGACCGACTTCCATAGTTGTGGCAAATGGTTGAGGCTACAATCCGTTAGTTCTGATGGCTATAAAGAAGGGCTTGATGACAAACGTTGAGCATTCCACCAAGTGTGACCTCCCATGCGTTGATCTTGAAACCCTTGGCTGAGCTCCCACCCGAAATTCTCCAGAAGTTCACGGTGAAAATGGGGGGCAAATAGCTCGTGATGGGCATCTTTACAGACGCTCGGTATAACGGAATGCCTTCTCCGTCCGGAAACAGCTGCACGCAGGCCAACGGCTGGCTAGCTTCTAGAGTTGCGTGGCACGAAGGAGTGTTGAACCAAGGAGCTGCAGGACGGCATCTTGAAGGAAGACGGTCGAGGGCAGAAATATTGACAACAAGCGCGAGGCAGTGACTAGGGCTTGTCTCTACTTCCACGTGAGACTGAAATCCTTGCCCATTAGACATATTCGGGACTGCGATGGAGATGTTTCGCTAGGACAATAAAGGATGACATTCGAGAATATAGAGCTGACGCAAAGAGATTTAAGAAGTCTTGTATATCTTGGGTCTTGGCTTCTAATATTATTTTGGCCAAGGGGACGGTCAGGGGGTCCTGCGGGTGACCTTAAGCCACGACGAAAATAGAGCTCTTCATTTCGAATCACGCCAGGGATAAACCGAATCCTGCCGACCCTTCTTGGTCCACCAAGCTCAATTGACCTGCATAGTGCAACGCCACTTCATTGTCTCGACATGCACGAAGTCATTTTGCCGTCACTGCTAAACCATCACTACTACTTACTATACAGTCTGTAAATCTACCTTATGACGGTTATATCCCTTCTGCTTCACCTAGTAGTCGTTGGCCCACTGGACATTGGGCTCTATCTGCCCGAGGATCTTGACCACAGACTGCCATTGTGCTGCTAACCACTATACGACCTTCTCCGTTTCTTCGTCTCCCTTATTACTGGGTTCATCTTCAGCTTTCTCCTGCTCCTTCGGTCTCTCGATCTTCAGTAGATCAGCCAAATATCCAACTTCATACCTCCACAATGGATATCCGAAGGCGCCTTCGAATTTGGTCTTAATGCCCAGCAGGAACAATCGCCTTCGTGCAGCCGAGAGCCGTTGCTGCCCAGACAATTTCTGACGTTGCCGCTTCCTCGATCTGAAAATTCGTCAGCTTCCTGCGCTTTCCTCTTATTAACGGTCCCAGCCATACTAATAAGTGGCTAGGACATGTAGACTGAGCGCTTTGGTATTGCTCAATTTACTAGTCCTGGGTTCTTCATCCGCCATGGAGGAGTCAGTAGGTTGTACGACCTTCAAGCAGAACCTCAGTGATGGATCAGGGTTGAAAAGGAGAGAAGAGGTCGGCACAGTAGTCGAGAGCAATAGGCAGGAGCCAGTTTCGCGGCGGTACCTGGGGCCTTGAGGAGTTTGGGAAGAGACTGGGTTTGCTAGTACGATGAGTGGGAGAGTTCGGATCGATGACGGTTGGATGTGGAAGATTAAAGGCAACCAAAAATCGATCTATAATAATGAGCGATTGTGTCGCTTTTCCGTAGCAGGGATGCTGGTTCTCCCTAGGATAGATGTCTCACCATTGAAAAAGAGGATGTCTTAGTGTCCGTATCGGCGCATTGAGATGTGACAGTACCTGCATGTTGGCGGCCTCCATGGCGTTGCACTACAGGGGAAGAGAGTCATGGATCTGCACTCCAAATTTGCACCTTCGCAACCTAGCTTCTTCTGAATATAGCCACTACCGTTAGTAGGAAGCCCAAGGCGTTACCGGATGTCTTATAAGCTTTGAGATTTACGGGGGGAAGAGCCGGTCCGCCAGGAAACGGAGTGATGTACTATGAATAAAAGGTAAGCTAGTCCTCATCGATTTCTATCTCATAATGTGCTTTGGCTGCTGTCGTAGCAGGGAGGACACGTCTCGAAATCAGGGTAAGGCCAGAAACTTCACGGGCTTCGAGATGCTAAGACTACTCAGGGGCGAGGCTATTTAAGAGTAAGTCTATTCTACTGTCATCCTGTACTCCATAGTACAATGGATTCCACCGAAAGTAAGTCTGTAATGATGTTCCTGGCAGCAACATCTAACCTACCTGCAGGCTTCACCAGCAAAGCCGAAAACCACAGTGTTCCAGACTATTGGTGGAAGCGTAACAGCGACGGTAAATGCACGGACCTCGGAAGTGCTCCGCCTACAGGTTGGGCCACTCCTACCTGGGGCGATGCTTTCATTCCGACCAACTACTCGTTGCCAGGTCGACATTTATCAACACCTAGATTCACCTATGTGCTTGTTCGAGATTCAGGAATACCCGCCGGAGAACTCTTCCATTTTGCTTGTCAATTTGGGCCCGTCATCCAAGCAAGACATATGACGAACGAGGAATTGGTTTCCATGACGGCCGTGCTATATGAAAACAGGCTTCATGCTTATCGTTGTTTTGACGAACTTTACGTCCAAGGATACGTTGCGACGATCATGACTGTAAGTGCTCTATCCGCGAAAGAGCTTCAGAGACTGAACGAGATACAGCGCCCCTTGGGCGTCGATCCTGAATGGTTTCAAAACGGAGGTAAAGAGCGGGTGATGTAGGGAGAAGAGCTTTGTCGAGCTTCAAGCACCAGTTTCGTTCTTCTTGGCTTCTCTGATCTGTTCTTAACATCTTCTGCCTTTGGAGCTCTTGGTCGACCAACATCATTGCAGAAACGGACCATTCAATGCTATCACTTTCAAATGAAGAACTCCAATTTTCAACTCTAACAGGTTCACTTCACTAAATGTAGAAGACATCGACAAACTGTAGTCTCGGCTGGTAGTAGGAAGCGGTCTGGTGGCCCTTTGATATACACGTAAGCGAGTGAGGTGCGGGCTTAATAATGAACGCGACTGACTGACACTTTAAGGCATACGCGAGGAATGGTTCCTTCTTCAAGTTGCCTTTTCTTTCTCTCTTCTTATTGTAGTTCTTCTACTTCTCACGCATCATCTTCCAGGTGGGATCGCTTGAATTTTGATTCAACCTCATCGACATCTCGCGCCCCTTCGCTGTTTCCTTCTTCTGATTCACACTCAATCCTTATCAGTGCTACTGCATCATCCCTCTTTCCCCAATATCTGTGTTGATATACGGACGGATCCCCCTTGCACGACATGTTCAAGCTAACTGAGATGGACGTAGCCCACTATTTGGTGCCACTGTGTCACCAATAGTATGAGTATCGATGTAAGTTCTTCCCTTTTAGAAATCAAGTCGAGGATGAAGTCAGTCATGTCGGGTTACCAGCCTGTCGGTGGCGAGGTGCATGAGGATAGATAAGGATCGCCGAGACTGAAGGGTTTTCCATAGGCAATGTCAACTACAACACAGTATCAGAGCGGAAATTTCAAGTCGTGTTTTAGATTGGCGACAATGAAAATAACAATGTCCTGCAGCGCATCAAGACTGACCAGAAACAATGTTCTCCCTGCCCTTGTCTAAACTCCGGGTATAGGTCATTTTCCCTTCTCCAGGCGTCTCTTGATTGTTTGCTGTATGGATATCTGATACGCTACAAGCGTAAAGCTCCCTGGAGTCCTTTGCAGCGCATTCGCCTCTGCATGGAAGGGGGGCACTTGACGGTTCATATCTCTGTCGGCTGCCATGAATCAAGCGGACGCAACGTAACCAAAGAATTCAGTGACGGGTGATGAAGTCAAGTTGCTTTTGGAAGGAAAGGTAGGCTACGTGCAAAAGTCTTTGTTGCAAGAGCGATATTCAAACCCCCAAGCCCTTCTGGGAAATGAGCAAGGGCGACGTAAGCCCAAATTCTCGGACCTACTACACGCGGACTATATCCCAGGCGACCTGCACTAAATAAGCATCGCATTCAGCTCCATCGCGGAGCAGCTAATCGGGGGCCCCCTTATCGCTATGCTCCAGTAGTACCCCTCGGCGGATCTGTAATTGCATGGGAAGTGTAGACTATTAAAAGAGATGATATAAATCAACGGGGTCAAACCTGATTAATACTAAAGGGGCCTAAATATATCAGTCCGCCTCCACGTATTAATGTGACGGTACCTGCATTAAGAGATATAACTGAGTTTATATTTAGCCATACTTATCATGATTATCTGATAGCGAGTATAAAGTCTATATTAATTACAAGCCACGAGTTACGTCGGCGGTTAGTGTCCTCTATAACGTTGCGTTACCGGGGAAGGAGACTCGTCGGCGGATCTATGCTTCACCTATCCCCGTGAATATCATCCTCGTAACCTAAGCTTCTTCTGTATATGGCTGCTGCCATGTGTAGGAAGATACGACCCTAACCAAGGTGTTACACGCTGATCCGTCAGGAAACGGTTTGATATGCTACAAATAAAGTGCAAGCTATCCTATCCTCATTCTTTTCTCCTCTGAGATGTTTCATTAAATAGAACACACATCCTGTCCGGTACCTGTCTAGATATCCATAAACTCTACCGTGTAGATGGATTCAAACGTTAGTACGTAAGTCAACAATATTTTTGGACAGGAATTATGACAGACAAGCAGGTTCCGCCGGCACAAATGGCGCACACACGACTCCGAGCTATCGATGGCTATCGCACGGTCCAACCGTTTTGCTCGCATCTTGGCACCTTATAGATTGGGGTGTACCATTTTCTCCGACAAACTATACTTTGCCAAGTCCGCCGAATCCGGTCTCGCTTTACCTAACTGTGATGACTCGGGGTTCAGGAATATCATGCCATGATTTCATGAATTTTGCTTGTCACTTTGGGTCGGTGTATAAAGCACAATGGTTACCGCCAGGGACTGCGTACGTCACATTTTACCCGCAGTCGGACGCCTGGCGGTGCTTTAACGAACTTCGTGATAGACACTTCGAGGCAGGAATCACTAACGTAAGTGATCCATTTAACAGGGGATACCAGTGTTTAAGTGGTTTTAAGGGAGTCGTTGAGCTGCCAGGTTTTCCTCGGACGGCTTGCTGAACACTTCGCCATTGCGGGTAAGATCAGGTGGTGCAGGAACATTGTGTTTGAAGGAGATCTTCGCAATGGAGTAGAGGGGGGAGTCGCCAAGAACGCGAGATATGGCTGATTGTCAACGGTACTGCGAATACGAACGTCGTGACTTGTACATAAGAGAGTAGGTTGAAGTAGGCTCAGGTCGAGACGCGCCCAATGGAACAAGATTGCCATCAGATTATAAAGTCAGCGCCTTCATGCATGTACGGCTAAAGGAGTCGCCCAATTGCTTCCTCCACTCTATCGTCCTCAGATCCTACCATTGGTGTGATAGTTTGGAGCCAATCCCTTGTGACGTTATATGCTGCAGCCAATCGAGATCGACACGGTCAGCCAATTCGGGCCACTCCGTCTCCAATAGTATGCGTGTTGACGTCAAATCCTCTCCTTTAGAAACACGATCCAGGGCGATTTCGCACATCTCAGGGAGCCAACCGCGCGGGAGAGTGAAGACTTTGGGGAGTCAAGGTTGAGGATCTATAGAAGAGGACTCTTTCGGGGTGAGGCGAACTGCAATCAAAAGGTCAGAATGGAGCCTGCAATGTAGAAGGATCAACGAGAGCCGAGTTTACCAACATCACTGGAATAATCTCGCGGGTCCGCATTCCGAGTCAGTCGCTTCCTTGATGTAGATGTTGATGGTCTTCCATTCTTGCCAGCGTGTCGGTTGTCCCTCAACAAAAAGGCTTCGTCATGTATCTCGCGAAGCTTCCTGCGAGCTTGAGTAGCGGCAATTGCGCAAACACGTATTGAAAGCTGTAAGGAAGTGCAGAGATACAAGATCTGTGTTCTTGGTTATTTCGGTGTGCTGGCTGAGGATTCTATTCACGAACCTCAGGAAGCAGGTCTCGCGCCTTCGACACTTTCCACCCCACGAATAGAGATGTTAACGAGGAAAGAGCAACGATAAGGCAAGCGAGGTAGCCACTTGCGAGAAGAGACCATTTTCGAGCGAGTGACCGAAGACTATTTACAAGCCAAACGTGCGCAAAGCAGAAGAGTGAAAAGTACAGACAATGAATGGTTTGAAAAGTGGATTCGTCATTAGCAACGCGAGCGAGGGGCAGAAACTAGTTGATTGGTCCTTTTTAATAATCTTTATCAAAAACACAGCTAACCACCTAGAGCCAGATCCTCCACCCAGAGCCAGATCCTCTACCCAGAGTCAGTTCCTCCACCCAAAGCCAGAACCTCCACCCAGAGCCAGAACCTCCACCCAGAGGTCATAGATCGCTCACTACATTATACTCTAGCGATCCTTTACATAGTATCGCCCACGATGAGAACGACGGAATTACACTTAACTCAGACCTTCGGCACAATCTACTCGCATTGAATTCCGCGGTTTCCGCCTAATGTTGATTGGCTAAGACCTACTGAGACAAAATGCCTGCATGGGCGACACCGTATCCAGGCTGCGAAAGAGTTCGGGTTGGAGGTGGACGGTGGATCTGCACCTCGCAGGTAGGCTCATTCTCTCCGTGAATAACAACGATCTGACAGACGCCTTGAGATTCCTGTATATCGTTGTTACATATACGGCAGAGCGGAGGTTCTCTTTTTTTGGGAGGTGTTGTTGTACTCAACTCATTCAGCAGCAAGATTATAAGAGGCGAACCAAAATGGTTGAGGATAGCGGAGGCGGGCATTGGACATTGCTCTTAGGGAACAATGACTGGCCAGAAGCTGAGGCTAGTAGTCCAATTTCACTACGTCCAACAGCTCGTTAGGGTGTGTGATAGGCTCGCAGTACTCTCTCATACAAGCGGATCGGAAAGGTGTGGTTCGTGCTCCCGCAAGCCTTCCTTGTAGATAACGACCATTCAGTTAGGGATTTTACTAATGGCTTTACTGACGTGACAATGCATGCCCATGAATATGTCCCGTCTACTGGGCTGGGACCCTTTTACCCCTCGCGAACCACCTTTCTCTACCAAGAACCCTACCTGCTATAAATACGGTCTTTCCATTACGAAAGATATCGCAAGCTACCGGTCGCGGATTCTATTATATCAAAATGACAACGACCGTACTGCGCGAACTATATATTCTGCCATTAATATCATTCCATTCAGATACAGGCGCGTCAATCTCCCAGAAAGCTGGAGCACAAGACTTTGCACTATTCCAGAATTATACATATCACGACGGGCGTGATATTGCTCGTACCGCAGGGGGTCTTGGTCAGGAGAACTCCGATGACGACTTACTTCTAAGAACCACTATCCACCCGATATCTCGTCTCCGTGAAGAGATTGGCAATGAAGGTGATGTCAGACGCCTTTTTTCAAGGTATTTCAAAGTCATAATGAATGCAATGAGTACGAGAGGTGTAACCGAACGATGGGAGATCGGGCCAATTGGGCCCACCAATACGAGTGTCACAGTCGATACTCGTTACACATACCGAAGTGAAACGATTCTTCTCACGGAACTCAAACGACCCTGGGCTATAAAAGAGAACTTGTGGCAGGATGGAGGTAGTACCCCGGATAAAAAGAAACTTGAGAAAGAACTTCGCATGTAAGTCTCTCGCCTTAATCAGCTCTGTTCAAACTCATCAAGATGTAGGTATGCATATCATTACGGATGCCCTCACATCTGTCTTTTCGACGGGAAGACACTGCTGGCTATTCGATTTCGAGCAGGCCGCCGACAAGACATCAGGGAGCTAACCTGTCAAATTGACTGCTGGTCCTTGCCTGTGCAGTCGAATTACCTAGCAAATGCAACAGCGGCAGAAGGACCTACCAATCGTCGGCGAACCGTGCTCTACTTGTTCTTCCTTATCATGCGGGAGGGTTTAAATCGTGTTAGAGCTTTGAATGCACCACCAGTAAGTTTAGGAGGCTTTCGTCGGGAGCATCGCTATTATGATGGGACACCAATCTGGAAGCCGGCTATAGGAGGAGCCGGCGTCTTACAACATCCTGGAGGATTCCAAAGGCGTTTCGACGCCAACGCCAAGCGATGGTATTGGGATCTTAATGGACAGAATCAAGGGTACGATACTCTGTGAGCTTGAGACATTTTTGAAACTTGGATGTCAGTTGAGGACGGTTCACTTATAATATGATGACTTCAAGAACATAAATCTTACCATCCCTTATAGTCGATATAGAATCAACTGCCGCGGGAATTGATTAAGCCGTATTCAAACAAGAGTGAATTTATTGATGTATTGTTGTCTTTCATGATTGACTCATTGGTCTGCCCCTCTTCCTGTTCCGCGAAGTCTATGATATGAACCATTCCAGGCTGAGCGAGAGATTCTTTGTCGCAAATGATGTTGCTGCCATTGAAGTCGCCTGTGATCCCAGCGGACGTAAGGGCGGACGCCAGCTTTTTCATCCCAGTAATGAAAACATTATTTTCCTCGGAATTCTTTTTGTAAAATTCTTCACGAGCTCTTCTCTTTTCGTTGAGGCTATTCTCAAGATTTTTCAGCTCCACAGAATTCGTAGGAGGCTTTGCGCCTTCCAGGACCCATCTTTGGTGGTAATCCTCGATAAGTTTCTCACACGTCATTATTTCCTCATCGTAGCGTAGTATATCGTGTCGTCCCTTACCACTAAAGTCGCCGAATAGGTACCCATTGACGTACTGTAGAAGTATTGCTGGAGAATTGCTATAATTGCACACTCCATAGAATCTCGGTATTCCTCTCCCTTGGAGCATCTTCATCTTCTCGTATGCGTGGGCTTCGATCGAAGACTTGGATTCGCTTGAGGCTGGAAGTTTCATCACGAAATCCCTTGGTAGAAACCATCCAGGCAAGGACTCTCGGAACCAGTCTAGTATTTTCCACAAACGTGATTCTTTGTTTTTCAGTCTATACAGGTCGTCGAAGGTAAAAGCATCGTGAGACATGCGATACACGTGAGGGTGTTTCTTGAAAGGGGATCCTCGGACGAAGAGCTGGCGATGCCCTACGGTAATCCATGCAGAGACGCTCTCGCCCTCCATTGTGTAATGAATTATGTCTTTACGGTCGAGAATCTCATCCAGCATCCAAGGCCGCAACAGATTTGAGTGGACTGTTTGGCAAGATCTACTTGAAGCGTCAGTAAGCTATTGCACATCAAAGCTGCTGCTTGGTGTTGCCTACCGCCCGAGACAGTCATAGTTGCTGCTAGAAATACATCCCCTCCGCCTCCTCTCACGCGCACATTTGAAGATGCTGCTTAGCGGTCTACAAACAAAAGCCGTTGGATGGATGAGATAGATTGAACGAAAAGAAAGCTGTCAGAGTTATAAGAAGATGGCTGGTAGGGCGCCAGTTTTCAGCCCTACCGACAAACATCCGACAAGAAATTGTCCCTGATCGCCGTCCCTAATCGCCGTCCCTAGCTCATCCTACCTTCGCGAGCCCAGATCGGATTTTTGAAAGAGCTGGAATATACCATGGGAGACACACGAAGCCTACGGCGCAAGCTCCCCTTTATACCAGTCATTGCCTTTCACTTCTTCGCCTTCATGCTATGACTTCCGCCTTCATCCGAGACTCTTCACCCCATACTACAGTGCCAACAAAGGCCGTCAGTGACGAGTCCGTTCCCGGTACGGGGAGTCCCACCTCCGCTGCTCTTGCACAACCTCGTCTTCCCTCCGACTCTGGATCCTGATTCTCGCAGCTCATCTTCTACCTCGCATCCTTCTATCGAGCACTGGCTTTAAAGCACACTCTCCTCTACATCTATATCTTCTGCAACCACACGTACATTCGGAGAGCCCTAGCCATCTCCTCAACACTTTGGCAAACGCGAGCACAGCGCTTCGCCCCACCAGCGGACGCCTTGCAGAGCATCATTCATCGGAACGTCACCTCCCACACCTGATTAGTCACAGCAGAGTCAATGGATAAGGCCAACGGATAGCATGAAGCGGAAGCGCAGTCCGCCGCCTGGAAAGTAAGCCTCAGGGCTGCCCCTGGCGAGGAAGAGCTTGAAATGACATCAAGGAAATACGATCAAGTGTTGAGTCGATAATGATTCCTACGGCTGGTGTCTTACTAACGTCTTTCGCGCAGCTTACTAGCCCCAACGGAAGCCGAGACCTCACTATGCAGACGATCTTTTTTGATGCGAACATCCCGAGCAAGTCCTCTGGCAGCTCCTCGAAAGCCTACACGAACAGTGATACCCGCTCTTGTATGAAGCAACATGGCATGTAACTACGAAGAACATGTCGGAGGAGCCTGAGCATGCCGCTTCTAAAGAGACTGTCCAGGACTGGATCAGCTATAAAGTCCCATCAAAAAGACCCAGAATAAAGCAGAAGAGACTCAGTTCGAAAACGAAGATACGCTACTGATGAAAATTTTACCGATCATCATCAAAGAAAAACGCTTGGTACTCCAACAAGACCCAAATACCCCTGACAAGATGCGCCTTATAGACCAAGACTTCGAAGATACCGGCCCCAAAACAGTCCCCGACTGCGAATTCCGCCGAAGTGCCTCCCGAACGCCTTCACAGCGATTGGGTACGAAGACGCCATCGCTAAGGCCCTCACGAAAAAGCAGGGTGTGAAGCACCCCAAACCGAACCGCACGTACGGCCTTGCGCCGGAAAGTTTACCCTGCCCAAAAGGCATGAACATCCGCATGAGCACGCGCCAGTCTCTTGAGCTCGTAGAGACGCACCCACCCCTTTTTCCTTATTGAGGGAAAGTCGAACAAGGGCGACATGGCTTCATCTGAAAAGAACTTCTCAGGACCAACCACCTCGCGTACTTCCTTACCGCTAGTTATGTGATTTTAGTAAAAGAAAGCAACGGATGCTCCTCTGGAAATTAGCAACACCGATGTCAACATTTACCCAACGATGCAACAGCATTTCACGATGGTCAGCCGAACGCATAGATAAGCCTGCGAAATCGATATCACCAAGCGGACGTAGCTTAAGGCCTAGTATGCGAGACATCTTCGGCGAGATGATGTTGATATTAGATCCTTGATCAGCCCGTACAAGGACCTTCGGTAGAGTCCATACAGAACTATCACCATTCTTAAAAGGTGCAGGAATACGAAACTTTTTATCCTTCCCAAGCTGAGCACTGAGGGCACGAGTAGGACGTTCTGCATGGGTATACTCTGATTCGGTAGAATACACCGTCAACTCTGCACCATGAGCAAAAGTACTTTACTTCTGAGCAGCAGTCGTCTGCTGAGTTTGTTGACCAGCAGATTGCTGAAGCCATCCCGGTGGAAGGATTACTTGCTGAGCAGGATACTGTTGACCAAATTAAGGTTGTTCGCCAAGGTTCTGAGCAGCTTTTTGCCCAGGTATAGGAGGCACCAGTTGGTAGAGCTAAGGGTTGAATAGTGCTTCAGCATCAAGTTGTTAACGTTGTCCATCTTGGGTACTTTCACTTTGTATTAGAGGACTTCTCCTTCTTCTTAGAAACACGTGTACACATACGCTTGACCTCCTTATACATCTACGGGGCGGGGACCAAACAACAAGGTCCATCTATGAGATTTTCGACCTTATTCTGCTGCAGATGTTGACGAACAGATATAGCGTTATCGTATTTACCTAGATTCTCATTGTCTATGCCGATAAGTAGCTGTGGCTTCGTCTTCCTTCCAAATTTCTCATATACTTTGCGTTCAATACCATCGTCAGCGCTCTGGAATTAAAATGGGTGTGGTAGAGGTTGTGCTTGGGGCTGATGGACAGTCTCCTGAGCGGCGTCTTCATCTTGACGAGGACGCTTGTTGACGCTAGATCCTTCGCCATACTTGGCAGCAACGGATTGCGAATCATAAGCAAGAAGATCCTTATTTCCGAAGCAAGACCAGCAACGCCCAGATGCATGGAATGAGGTGATGGTGATGTTCCTGAGAATATTTTGTTACTATACGGCGGAACAGCACCGTTGAAAGCTCCGTAGCAAGCAGCAGCAAAGTCGATTTGAGCTGGTTCATTGAAGATGACGTTCTTAAGATATGCTTGCTCCTCAGCAGGAAGCACCAGCTCTGTACAGTCCTTCTTGACATGGCTGAGATGACCACATTAACAACAGAGTAGTTTGTCAGTACGTTACCAATTCTTGATACTATTGATGAAAGGGTTTCGTGAAGTCATCTTGTCAGGAACGTCTTTAGGAGTTGGCTGGAATGGTTGTTTCTTGGCATTATCCTGACATTGTTGATCATAGCGAGAGGGGAAAGAAGATTGCGAGGGCTGAGCTTTACCACGAGTAGTGTTCTGCATAATCTGGCGTCGTGGCTCAAGGGTACTGAAAGCTAGGCCCGACCTCGAAGGATAATTGAATTGTTCTTGAGGCTCATTTGATAATATAGACATCACAGCTTTGTAGTGGTTTTTCGAATCAGTAATTTACGACTAGCTACGACTATTAGACCTGGGGCTATTTGCATGGTCCAAGAACCTGCTCGCTATCTTTCTGCTCAACTAGCTCTCTTCCATTCAACATAGCGCTCTGAGCCATCATGAGCTGACTTATGAAGGCTATAGAAATCTTTCTGCGTTGCTGTCTTGCTAAGACGCAATGGCCAAGGCTGTATCACAGTATTAGTTGCCTTCATCACCATTCCAGTAAATTTGCAAATCTCTTCGAAGCTTTCCCGTTCCATGTATCGTTGGAACAAGCCGTCAAAGTCTTTGAATATGCCTTTGGCGTTGCTGAAGTTCAGAGAATCAGCATTATAGGGGTCTCTCATCATTAGTACCATTTTGTTAATCGGGATATACTGCTCGAGAGTCATTAGAGCTGCAAGCTCGTCCGCTGCGGTGGAAACCTCGTGGACTGCGTTGAGATATAGGCCGAGGAGGCAGGCGTGTGGATTATGATTTGGGTGTTGAAGCAGAGGGCCCAGGCTGGCAAGAACATTTCCTGTGCCCACATAACCTCCGTCGACAACGTTTGAGACCTAAAATCATTTGACATTGCTGTTAGGGTATTATAGTTAGAGACCTCTCATTCATCTTACCTCAATCCGGTCAAACCCACGTTGCGACTGTCCACTATTGCCCAGGACTTGTGGTAGCTCTCGTAAATCTTCTTGAAACAAATGGACTGCGATATCCAATCCACTGCAGGTCTGGCAAAATCGGAGGAGTATGCTGTAGAGGTAGGCATAAAAGCGTCCATAGATGTCGTTGGTCGCAGGGTCTGCCAGATTTAAGCCTTCTCTGGAAGACCACCCATCAAGTGGATCCGCAGAGTCTTTCATCGGCCAAGAGTCTTTGTTCTGGAAGAATGTCCTGTTGATGATGTTAGTTATAACATGTTCGCACTGGTGCAAGATATACACACGGATTTGGACTATTGAAGTCTGCTCGAGACGATCCAAACGGTAGAAGTATACCATCTTCCCGGAACAGAATCATGGCGACCCGTTTACCAGGTGGCTGACGAAACAGCGCTCGATCAAGGTAATCCCTTCTGTCCAGGGCTAGTGTCACGGCGGCTCGAATCTCTTTCGCTTGAGCTACAGCCAAACCGTCTGGAACCCTCAAATGTGACAGAAGGGTTTTCCAAGAGGCTTTACGGAGCGCGAGGCAAAGCGATCGGGATCCATTAGACCAAGTCTTCCTCTGTAAATTTGTTGACGATTTTGACTCAATTTTAGCGCAAATTCCTCGAATCATTGGCAAGAATTTTTTTTGGAGGGCAGCAAGAATGCTCTCGGGTAGGAAAGCCGAGTACCACAGATGTATTATCGTTGGCGTAGCTGTCTCTGGATCGAACCAGAAAGCTGTCAAAAGCAGTAGAGCATTTCTTGCTACAATGTCCATATCTCGATCGTTCAGAATGACCTCAAAAGATCCTTCATAGGAGTGTGGAAGACTAGTAATGGTCTTGATCAAATTGCGACAATCTCCAGAAGCTAATGAACCCTTTAGCAACAGCCAACCAATAAGACTCCCACATACCAGCGAAGAGGATGCGCCAGTCCCTGGCAACAGGCCCTTCGTTTCGTTTTAGATTCAGTACATCCAATGCAGGCATGTTTCCCCACAAGAACTTTTGCCCACCAAATGGCGTGTAACCATAGCCGCTACTCGTATTTGAACCATTCGTGATGAAAGAAGGCAAGCGAGATTGTCCCTCCCATCCAGGTCTCCAAGTTGCTTTGTTTAGTAGGGATCTGCAGTCAACTTTATGCGTCGGCCAGTGTATCTTCTGGCATTCTTTACTACAGTACTAACGTTGATCATATATCAGCGTATGATCGTTTTGAATGGGAGTATACTAACTCGAACAAGGAGACAGCCTTGACATGCCGCCGAAGCAGGCTTTAGGCAGGCTTTTTGAATGCTGCTTAGATTGTGCTCGCTGTTAGAGCAGGCTGCAAACAACCTTGGAAGCGTAGTTGAAGACACTGGGTCCTCCAGTTGATCAAGGCTCATGCTGGCTTTTTTGGAATCTTAATGCTGACTCTATCTTTCCTTGGAGAATAAAAGAAGGATGCGGAGTTTTTATGTATTTGTGTAACTGTGGCGAAGCTTCAGTTGCACATGAGAGCACATTCCAAGATTTTCATTGTGTAACACATCACTTTCGACCAGGTAGTGCAGTTTCTCCACAGCTGTCTAAGTGGGGCTTATTGAAAGTAATATGAGCAATGACCAGTGAGATTTTGACAAGTCATATTTCATACAGAGCCGTCTGCGGGATCCCGTCAATATGAAATGTATATTAACACAAAGCCAGACATGGGTATTATGTGCAGACCGGTCCCTGCTCATTTTATTCATGTCTCACTAAGGTGTGACCTAGTGTAATATCACTTTCACTCTTATTGTGATCTCTCATTGACAGTAGATAGGAGTGTCGCAACAGCGATATAGACACTCGCACATTGACTTGTGAGCATTTATCGTAGAACGGCGGTCGGAGGTGTCATCTTCAGCCGTTTATTCTTATCCCGCGCTATGAAACGAGCATCGGAAGGTAGCTCCAGGGCGGTGACCATAGAAATCTCGTCTCGAGAGTCGGCTCAATGCATATCCTTTTCAAATAAGAAATTTTTGGGCAGAGATCCAACAATAATTGAAATAAATCGCTGAAAGCCCAATCAGTGAAAATTAAGGCTTGATTCTACCCACTAACGTCACTTTTTTGAAGTAGTACGATGTCTTCCGGTCGCCGCAGTCGAAACGGGCCTCTCACCGACCCCAAGTCCCCCCCCTGCTAGGAACAGGAAGCCTTCTGCTCGCGCTCAACTGGAAGAACGTCAGCGTCATGCACAGCTACAAGAGCGCCAGGCACGTGAGAGTGCTCCCCGTATCTCATATTCAAAAAGGAAGCAGCTGGAACAGGCGCGACTTGCTAGGCAGCTGAAAGAGCAGAAGCAAAAGCAAGAGCTAGAGCGAGTAGAGCGAGTAGAGCAGGAAAAACGTGCTGAGGCCGAATATTTCGCAGAGCAGATCCGACGTGACGATGCGTTCTTGTCGTCGGGGGGGGAGGATACTGAGGCGGAGATAATGCTGAGGCGGAGGATGATGCTAAGGAGGAGGATACTAAACAGGAGAACATTAGACGGGAGCGAGAAAAGCAGTAACGCCGTACTAGGGACGGCCGTACTGACCCCTTATCACCACCGCTTCTAGCTCGAGGCAGTAATGCCTTCGAAGCAGCCGGATTAGGTGGCCAAAATATATCTGGAAATAGTGCTGCTGCCCGACAAGCTCGTGTGGCCTGGAAGAAGGCCCTGGATAGGCAGGTTGCTGCTGCTGATCGCGGTGGAGAGCGGGAGCAGCAAGAACAACAAGTATGGGACGAAGAGGTCGCTTAATATGGTGAACTGGAGGCTCGTCGCCGTCGTCGAGAGGAACGAGAGTGGCGAAAAGGTGCGCTAGTAGACCTACCTACATCGGAGCTTGACGAAATGGAAATAGACGACTAACAGGCCAACCCCGTTCTAATTATTTCAGCTATTCTTCGCGTCAACAAGACTCTGCAGTGGACGTCATCGGTTGGGCGAATAACCGTTAACCAATTCGATCCGTGTGATTTTGAACAGTAGCTAGCTGACGCGATTGACAAAAGGGACGGCCTTAGGCTGGGCTGGGAAATTCAGAACCGACTTATCAGTGTGAAAGCGACGAAGCCACGAGCGCCCCGTAAGCAGCAGTCAATTGACGACTTTTCGGAGTCAGAATGGGAAAAGGTGACGAAGATTATTCTGGAAGAGGCTGCTGAATGGACGCCTGAGCTGACAGTCAAAATTGAGGTTTCGGCCTCAGCACCTACGAAGGCTGAGCTGAAGCGCTCCCATGACGTGCTGTCGTCCGATCCTATCGAGTAACCAGCACTAAAGATCAGGGCAACACGAACGGATCGACTGCTAGATCAATCACGTACTCGATAAGAAGGCCTGAGGGCGGCTGGGAACTTCGACGCTAATCTCATGAATAGGTAGCAATGTCATAACGCTAATTGCTTCAACCTGAACGGCTTCTGCTTTGTTGATTTTTCTGGAAAGCATTATGACGTGGCCCACCCTGAGCAAGCGCAATACGGTAGGGCTATAGCTAATGGCGACTTAAGGGTATCGATCAAGCGACCCCCAACATACCTGTATAAACTATGGAAGGATTCAAAAGGCCCCGTCACGTCGAAGTTCCGAAGAGCACTGGCGCATGAAGAAAGAGAGGGAAATAAGGCAGATAGGAACGAGAGTAAGAGCTGGATGGATAATAACATGGCCATGAATAAACAACAAATGGAATTACGAATGGCAGAAACCGTTGCCGATAGTATGGAAAGGATGTCTTCAAGGTAACGGAAGCAGCCTGATCAGCCTTAGTATACTCAGCCTTAGTATCCTCAACCTTAGTATCCTGTAGCAGTAACTACCGCAGCAGCAGTATATAGCCTACTCACCATCGCCTCAGCTGGAGCCTCAGCTCCCCCCGCTTCCACCTACCCCTCCACAGCAACCGGCTGTTCGCTCCAGCCCTTTAGGTACCACCGAGGAGGAGGATGAGATCATAGACGAGTTCTTTCGCTGGAAAATGAACAGGGTACGTGACGAACACAAGCAAAATCGGGTACGGGATGTACAGCGCACGGTAGCTGAGCAGATGTGGCAAATTAACGACTTAGAAGGGATGTCGGATACGTCCTCATCTATATACCACACGGCTATGACGAAGGGAATACCCGATGGAATGGCGCGAGGGTTCAGGGCTAATTTGAAGCTATTTAAGCCTTACTGGCGCCAGGCGCAAATGGCTCAGAGTCTTCTAGCCCTGGGCCATGGAGGCTGAGTGAAAGATTGGAGCAAGAGTAGGGCCGAGTACATGGGGAAGATGGGACGATAGTTATTTTTGGTGTAAATCCGCCTCTTTTTCATCCTTCAAAATCGATTTGTATACCACTAGCCAACATCCGCTCTTCCAATTGCCTCACATCAGCCTCAAAGATGTAGCCCCCAGCATGCCTGAAGTGCTCTTTTGCGAAGCGATTACATCAACTCCTAGCCACCGCGTACCGTAAGAAGTCGCCGAACGTCCTCTCAAATTGTGGCCACTTGTAGTCGAAGTATCGCCTAAACCACGCTTTTAGAACGCTGAAGCTTAGTTCAATTGGGTTGAAGTTAGGCGATTAGGGAGGGAGGAAACGAATGTCGCAGCCGTGGTCTCGAATGACGTCTGCTATCCGGGGGTGGCAGTGGAAGCTCGCGTTATCCATAATAATCACACTCCTAGGGCCTGGAAATGGGGTGCAGTGAGGGAGCATGTCGTTAACGATCTATTCATAAAAATCGTCGGCGTTGAACCAGCCGGCTTTGATAGCGGTACAGGGTAGATAGCCGTCAAATGTGTACGCAGGAAGCACTCCCCATGAATGGCCTCGTCTTCGACTGGCGTGGTAGCGAGCTGGGCGGCCGACCGGTGCATATGCTCGATGTCGCCAGCCTGTCGACTCATTGAATAGCGACTCGTCAACGAATACCAGCTGCTCAGCGGTGAGGTGAAGCATTTGTAGCTCCCAGTCTATCCTTAGCTCTGCGTTTTGCCTATGGCCCATTCGCTGCGCCAGCTTATTAGTTATCCGAATCCTTTTCAAAACCCTAGAAATCGTAGGCTGGCTGACGACGATATCCTATTCTTCCTATAAAAACCACACTAACTCTTTCTATAGCATATATGGGCGTTCGGTAAGGTATTCCTTGAGCGAGTCCTCAGCCGCATTAGTGATTTTCCGGGGGGCGCCTTTGGGGCGAAATTGAGGCCGAAATGGGGACCCGTACATGAAGAGGTCCTGCTCTATACTGTAGACGACTCTCGCACTGCAGTGAACCTCTAGGGCGATAGCATCAGGGCGCCAGGCTAAGAGTAGGAAGCGGAGGATACGGGCGCGCAGGGCGGGGGCGAGTGGCCCAGTCATGGTACCTAGCAGTGTTAGCACTAACGTCAGGGCATACTCATATCTACCTATTTTAGAACGTTCAGCGATTTATTTCAATTATTATTGGATCTCTACCCATTTATTAGGAATATAGGCCAAATGCGTGGGGAACCCAAAAAAAAAAGCCAAGGATTTTACACCTTTGTGAATACGTTAGCACACCACGGGAACTTTTATATGGCCGACTTACTAAATTTGTCCCCTACCTAGTTTAAGTCGCTGCATATCTACTATAACTCCATGTGAGCTCTTATACCTCATCTGTGTTCTATATCGGGTAATCATGAGGCTCTTGGCACTAATTTCTATATATTAGACACCTCCTGCTGCGACGTAATGCCACCGCTTCGAAAGGACCCCTCCGTTCGAGAGCGCGCACAGCTACTGTTTGAGAGCCACTGGCGACCCTCTGCAGTAGCTATAGACGCCCGGTGTAGTGAGGTAACGGCCTGGAGGTGGGAGAGAAATATAGGGATATATGGCGAGCCTATGCTTCCTCGTCGGCTACACGCAGACACCTAGGGACGACGCCGTAAAATAACACCTGCTATTTACGAGGCGCCCCTTGATTACCAGCGTCAAAACCCATGGCTTTATCAAGACGAGCTTGCTCGGTTCTTAGAGGAGGAGTGGGATATATATGTGTCCCAGTCAATGGTCTCAAGGGCCTTGAAAGGAGCCAGAATCAGTCGGAAAAAGGGTTAACGTGTAGGTCCCCAGAGCGAACAACTCCGTGTCGCATGGCAGGCGTTTGTGGGTTAGGTAAAGGCGGAGCAACTTGTCTTTATTAATGAGTCGCTGTTCAAGCTGCAGACGATATGGCGATCTATGGCCTATAGTCCTTTAGTGAACCTGCTCGCTACCATGGTGATATGAGGATAGGAGACACATTTAGTGTATTACCTGCCTATACCACCGACGGTTACCTACCCTGTACCAGTATCAAGCAAGGCTACTACAACAAGGAAGACCTTACTAAGTGGCTAACGGACGAGCTACTCCCGCTTTGCAACGAATATCCTGTAAACCGAAGTATTATCGTCCTGGATGACGTTAGTATACACGTCGACGCTCGTATCGTCGACGCTATTAAGGCTAAGGGCTGTCTCGTCAAATACCTTCCTCCCCACTCACCTGATTATAACCCTATCGAGCTGGTCATTTCGAGGCCTTTAAGAACGTGTTTGCGGACGATTTTGAGAACTTTTTAAGGTATGCTATCAAGCATAGTGGGTGTAACTTAAAGGCCGTGGAACACGTCAAATATAGTGCTGTAGGCTATGTGTTTAATGGTAAGATAGAGGCCTTTGAACGAGATTTACAGTAATGGTCACAAGGTGGGGTATAGATATCCGTCGCAAATATGTATTCAAACTACAGTATTAAAGCACTACCTGAAGAATCCACCCGCCTGTAATTCGTCCTAGCCTAGATTGTTTAGTATACGAGCATGTTAATACTTGTCGCTCCTCCATAGCTTCTTATATCCCTGTAGGTCGCTTCAAAGACCTTGAATAAGGCCCTTAGGAAGTCCACTATTAACCGTTTCCCTATAGACCTTAGACGACATATCGCTTATAGCCTTCATGTCGTCGGTATTCCACATCTCGTGCTCAAACTTTGCCTGGACCTGACTGGGTTTCAGCTTTACCAACGGCTTCTTCGCGAGCTCATTCTTCTACTGCCAGAAAGACTCCATAATCTCATCCTCCTCAGTACGGGGTCCGATCGGGCTAGAACGCTGAGGGTTCGCTGGCGGGGTAGGAGCAGGTAAAGCACGAGGAGCAGGCGTTAGGGACGGAGGTAGTAGAGGGGGAGTGATAAAGGGCTGCTGTGGATAGCCCCCAAAGCCATATAGTGGATAGGCCGGTGGGTAGGCCGGTGGATAGGATAGCTGAGGAGGAGGAGGAGGAGGAGGAGGAGGAGGATAATACTGCTGCTGTAGTGGCTACTAGCGATGATTCTCTTTAATCATAGATCTTATATCCCTCATAGAGTCCATTTCAAACTATTCAGCCATTATCTCTTTCATTTGCTCGAAAGCGGACTTCTTTTGTCGCCCTCGGTAGGCTGACGAGTAAAGGCCTTCAGTACCGAAAAGGGAGGTGTGATCTCAGTGGCCTGTTTATTCCGTATAGCAGTCCACTAGCGCTCTCGTAGAACAGCGTTAATTGCAAGATGCTCACTAGTATCATCGATCCAGCAGGTGCCTTTATTACCACACGATGCGGCCGTACATTTCCACCGGGTAATAAGAGCCTCACTGAGATCACCTATAGCCTCGTCACGGTCTCGAACGATAGTATGCTGTTCCTCAAGGCGTTCGGTTCTTGTACGGCGATGAGCTGGAGAGTGAGAAGGGCTATCAACAGCCTGTATACTCCTCCTCTGCCCATAGCGACCGGTATAAACAAGATCCACGTCGAGTATATAGCCTGTAAACTTCTTCCATTCCTGCGTCAAAATCGATTCGACGCGAAGCTCCCACTCCTCGATAGATAGCGACTTCAGGCTAAAGTATTGACGAGTTACCCTAGAGTTAGTGGATCTCACCCATCCACGAAAATCGGTGAGTTCGACGATATTATGCTGCTCCATAGCCGTGTCGATTTCGACATTCAAGACGTAGATATTAAAACTCCCTGATTGCTAGCTACCTCCTATTTTTTTCGCCCATTTTGTTAAGGTATGTAACCTATTCTGTTACTTCAGGCTAGCCTTGAGGGCATACTAGTATGGGCCATTCTTCCGAGCCTCATCCCTCTTCATACCCTGTAGGGTCCTAGGGGTTGACTCTTCTACTGATAGTACTGTAGCCTCTAGCAGCTCATCTTCTGTCATTCCAGCCCGAGTCTCCTCTTCTATATGTTCTTGTTCAAGGCGACGCTCGGCCTCTATACGACGCTTCTCCAGCTCTTTCTCATGCCGTAGGGTACTGATTTCAGCCTCAAGGGCACGAACACGCTCCTCCTCCTGTTAACGACGTCGAGCTTCCTCCTTTTCGTGACGCTTTATAGTAGCCTGCTGCTCCTGTTCGGCCTTTTTCGTAGCTCGGATATTGGCCTTTTCCTGGGCCTTTTCCAGGGCCTTTTGCCTCTTCTCCTCCTGCTTCTACCTGGCCTTATCAGCGGCTATAGCGGCGACAGAGTTGCCCTGCTCATCTTCAAAGGTGACCGACCGACCAGTAGTACTAGGACGACAACGAGGGACCCGAGGGGCCTGAGGAACGTCGCTGGCCTCTGCCCGACCGGCAGTAGCACGAGAATTTGCGGTTTCTCGAGTCGTCGCAACACCGACGTATTCGTATTAAGGCTATACAAAGACTTCAAGACGTTCTATAGAGTTATGGTGGATGTGCAGCGATTCAAGCTAGGTAGGGGACAAATTTAGTGAGTCGGCCATACAAAAGTTCCCGTGGTGTACTAGGTCTGCCTGCCAAGCATTCTTATTTGAAAAGGATATACTAAATAGGCGCGTCCCTTTATGACGTCATGTGCCGCCGAATTGCAGTGATCTCTCACATAATCGATTTTCGTTTGTCTAATAGTAGTGGGGAACAGCGACGCGCTATTCCTGAATTTGGATAGAAGGTGTTCTTGCCACCTGTCCCAATCTTCTCTCTTTAGAATGTTTGGTTATCTAGTCATCAGAGTGTGGAACACGTGTATGGCTCATCATCATTGATGTTATTGCTGTTGCTAAACTATTTAGAGTTAATCTACCAGCCCTACCGCTTACTAAGCAGGGACTTGGCATATGAGCAATCTACTACTGTTCTAAAGCTCCACGCTTGGACGCTTTATTCAAGCCTACTCTCTCAAGCCACATCGGACATGCTCGACGAATGTGAGCTGCAAAATCTTGTCATACGGGATCGAGAGAGGACTACCAACGTGCAACACAAATCACGCCCCCATTGCGAAACCTCTAAAGGCTCTCCGAAGTAAGAGAAGGATTCTGGAATTGGACGCGGGTGCCCCTTCCTCAGAGGTCCACACCATATCAACAGCGATGCCAATGGGAAAGGCAGTGTGTACATGTCTTCAGGTATCAGTTGAAGGCGGAAACAATCCTGCTACAGCGGTGATTCCGCCTCATATCGTCAGTAAATTCAACCGCGTTGGTAGCGTCAAAGATCTGGAAGAATTGAAGGGAGATCTCTTCTGTCTACGCATTGGCGCCCGCCAAAAACCCTTGACCCCAAAATACGCGACGAGAGAGCTACGCATCCGCAAATCACTTGGATCGTATCGCTAGTTAGCTCGAGCACTCCCAACTTGGAGGTTCCCGAGATGGGAGAGCAGCTATGTAGATTCGCAGGAGAGTCGCTCTGTCTCGCTTCTACGATCTCTACGAAATGGCGCAGGGACACCCGACCCGATTTCTTTCTCAAGACCATGTGGCGATCAAAAAGAACGGGAAAGTCCTCGGCGGACAATACTACCCGGAAGGGAGGCCTTGCAAATGGCTTCCCTGGTGCTGGATCGTATCGTTCGCTTGGTGTTTTCCTTGACCACGAAGACGCTGCAAGCGCCAGCAAGGAAGGGCATCGAACGATCACGGTACGGTACCGGAGAGCCGTGGTCCAAGAAGTTGGGGATTAGGAACAGAGGGGGATGCATTGGTCAGCAATAATCAGACGCTTCAATCAAGAGGTCCTGCTCCCTGCCAATGTGCCTGTCTGATAAGAATTTAGGTGCTCACTCGTAGTTGGGGCTATGACGTATCATATACACCGACCCCCCAACTGGTCGCAGAGATTGGATCAATGGCAAACATTGGAGACTTGTCTAATGTGAGTATAATGGACCTGATGCTCTTATGAAGGATTCCAGGACTATGTTTCATCGACAAGTCTCTCACCATTCTGTTTCCTCTTACACAATCCGGTACGCTGTGAGTGGAGATTTGAACAGGCCCTCGGAAATGTCCAATATTCACATGCATACCACAAAGGGGAGGGGAAGGGAAGTCAATTCCTATATCGATGATCGCTACTTGAAAATTGGCTCTGAACAGGTCATGATGGGAACATCTTGGCCATAACTTGAGTTGCATTCATGTGGGTATGGTTGCCTTACTTTCCACAGCCTAATGTACGTACTGCATGAAGATCTCCGCTAACGATACATATTGCCACGATTAGGGTCCGAGCGATATCTTGAAATTAGTGGAACATGGTATCATGCTCGATTTCATGATCATTCGGACCTGTCTAGCGTCATGCTTCTTAAATTGTCTATGAGCTCGTCCTTAATCTCGTCTAGGTCCTTTCCCACTTAAATGAGAGAGACCACTTCTATCTATTAGTGGGCCGGTGACCATCTAAGAGCGGCCTCCTTGATGTAATCTTTTACGACGCAAGTAAACGTCTCTATCTAATCGGATAGAAGGGCCCTCGCCTGTTCTTCGATCCAAAAGTGCTTGTGATAAGCGCCTGAAAACATCGCCACCTGCCGCTCTATACCGCCAACTGCTTTAACGATAACTAAGCTGAAAGCTTACTAATGGTACTCTTTGACTCCTGGGGTACGGCCATTTGCGATTGCATAATACGCTTTGTTGCCTTCTTTAAGAGTTGTTACACCAGCATCATATTTTATCCTATACTCGTAGAATTTCATACCTTTGCTGGCCATATAATTATCGGCTTCGGACAAAGGCTTGAACCCGCGGAAGATTGGTGTCATCTCCTCAAAAACCATGCCAAGCATCAGTCTTAGAAACTGTCAGGATGTAACCGGAACGAGTCAATGGTGATTTGGTGACTAAGAGAATAAAACTAAGGAGACAAATCTACAATGCAAGTAAAAGAAGATATAGCCCGCTACTAAGACGCTAACCCTGTTAGGAGGTAACACTGATGTTATGTCAGGTTCGACTCGTAACATTACCCCCCCCTCTGGAAAAGGCTCGTCCCGAGCCGATTAGGAAGTGCTTAGTTCATTGAACCCCTATGTAACCGATCACCTGATCATTCGCGGGTACCGCTTATAGAATTCCTCCACCACATCCTTTGCGTTATCGAACTCACCAGCGTCTGCGTAGTACCATTCATCGTCGCGGTCGTAGCCTTGCCATTTAACCTTAAATTGTAGGCGTCGAGTACGGGGCTCACGCCGTGAGGATAGGATGTCGTCGACGATGAATTCGTTCTCGTCGTCGACGGTTACTGGGTTTGGTGGAGGGAGCTTTTAGCTAGGTAAAGGATCGTTAGCTGAAGGCCGTAGCTTCGAAACGTGGAAACCTTTGCTTCGTTTCATGCTCAGGGGAAGCTCTAACCGGTAGGACGTCCCAATCTTCTTGATGATTTTGTAGGGGCCTAGCATTCGGTCTTCAAGCGACTTGGATGGACGGCCTGTTTTCATGTCCTTCGACGAAACCCACACCATGTCGCCGACATTATAGGATATATCCCGCCGATGTTTATCCACTTGATCCTTCATTTGCTCTTGAGTGACCTTAAGGTTGGACTTGCCGTAATCCAGTAGCTCCTGCATACGCTGGCTTATGTCTTCGGCCTTAGACGCCTCTAGACGAGTTCTTGTTGACGAGTAACTAGAGGTATCTGGGCCGAAAGACATGCGGGGGTGGAATCCCTTGTTCACGTAGAACGGTGTCATTGAACTGGCAGAAGAGGTGTTCTCCCAGAATATCACGTCTAGGCTCAAGGATGATAGCGGCTTTACCGCCCGTCCTATTGCAAACGTAGGTGACTTTGTGAGGCTCGTCTCGGAAGTTACTAGTAGCCAATTTGTCGCTGACATGAAGCTTCCAAGTTTCCCAAGTAGGCTCTCGATGATACAGACGACTCGCGTAGAGACCGTTTTACTGCTTCAGATTATAGGGCTTGGATCTGGGCTTGTAGAGATTATTGACAAATGGAATGTAGGTGCGCCCGGTGCGCTGGCTGTCATTGCTGTACCATGGCTGCTGCGGAGCCGGTACGCTGGTGCATATAGGTAGGAGAGAGGTAGGTATGTAGGTGCGCCCGGTGCGCTGGCTGTCATTGCTGTACCATGGCTGCTGCGGAGCCGGTACGCTGGTATATATAGGTAGGGAGGTAGGTAGGAAGGTTGGCATTGAAGCAGGCTCACTGTCGACTGGCTCGTTGCTGAGGTCGGCGATTAATTGCCGTTGTAGCAGGCTTACTATTTGACGGTTATTTGCCATTGAAGTAGGCTCACTATCGATCAGCTCATTGAAGAGGTCGGCGATTGACAGCCCTTGTAGCAGGCTCACTATTTGACGGTTATGCCATTAAAGCAGGCTCACTTTCCTATGTCGTTTATTTCACCTCGCGGACCGGCTTGCGAGGATGAGCAATGGCTCCGTGTACTCTAGGCACTGACTCTACACTTGGAGAGTCCTTCTGCTTTCATACAGGGTAATAGGCCTACCTCCTTCGGTAGCCTATGTCGTCGTACACTCGTAGTCGACGGATGTTGTGGATGGGGAACCGACACTGGGGTTCCAACACCAAGGACTCAAGGACGCGTCAGTGCTCCTATTTCCTTAATCAATTTCTTTAAGCTCGTTCGATACGTACGAGCGATATGGTGAAGAGTTTTATTCTAATGTCAGGATGCAACCAGAACGAGTCAATGGTGATTTGGTGACTAAGAGAATAAAACTAAGGAGACAAATCTACAATGCAAGTAAAAGAAGATATAGCCCGCTACTAAGACGCTAACCCTATTAGGAGGTAACACTAATATTATATTAGGTTCGACTCGTAACAGCAAGACATAGTCACAGATAGGTATAGGGCTACTTATAGTAGGTTTAGCGTTAAGGCTAAGCGTATAGACTAGAGCTTACGCTAAAGACTACTAGATTTTAAAGCTTAAGTTAAATTAAACTGGTACTAGTCTAGTAATTAATAAAAATAGTAACAGATAGAAAAACTAATTACTAGGCTAGTACTAGTACGATTTAGCTTGAACTTTAAAATCTAGTATTATTTAGCGTAAACCTTAATCTATACGCTTAGCTTTAACGCTAAACCTATTATAAGTAGCCCTATACCTATCTATATCTATATCTTACCTTCTACGCTAATTTAGCTAAAATAGCTGGTTTGGCTTAGTTTCCCAGTTTGCTAATATTCTATTCAATTAGCTCTTATATATACTTTTTAAGTAGTAGCTAGTATATAGATTATTATAATAAAGTTTTATAATCTCCTACTTAACTACTTCTTTATTAGGGATATATATAGCTTTATTCTTATAAAAAGTCCTTGTACTAATAATTATATTTATAGTATTTATAACCTTATATTATATCTTAGACTTTAATATAGCTTTTATATTACTTATATTATATTATATAATTAAAATTATATTACTCTCCCTCTTATTCCAGGTATAAGGTTCTTTAAGTGTTATTCTTAACCTTTTATACCTTTATTAATTATAAGTCTTATTATCTCCTACTTTATAAGTATTATATACCTAGAATTTATTTAAAGGAATTTATTTTATATTCTTTATTAACCTTTTATATCTTACTTAGTTCTAAGCCTTATTATCTTATACTTTATAAGTATTATATACCTAGAAGTTATTTAAAGGAATATATCTTATATTCTTTAACTTATATTTTAGTATTAAAAAGTAAGTATTATCTTCCTCTATTATTAATTTATAATCTAGCTATTAAAGTAGCGCGTTAGCTAGGTTTTTAATACTTATATAATAATAAATGTTAAAGTTATAATTAATAAGTATTATTACTTAATATATCTCTCTTTTTATTAATAATAATATAATATAAAAGTATCTTAAATTATTATAGTAGATAATAATTATTACTTAATATAAACTACCTTTTAAGAAGTAGCTTTATATTATAAATACTTCTATAATTATAAGAAGCTCTTAATTATATATCTTATATCTAGTCTTAATAAATATTAACTTATAAGAGTAGAAAGTAATAAAATATTACTTTATATCTAATCGATTAATACTAAAAAGGATCTTTTAGGATAGAATAATTATAATAGTTATACTTAATATAATTATCTCTAAATAAATTTCCTTTATAAGATTAAAATAGATTAAAATAAATATTCTTTAAAAAGGTTACTTAAGCTACTTAATATATTATAATATACCTAATATTTAATAACAAGCTAATTAGTATTACGATCGTGCCTAGGTAATCTAGGTATATAGTATTATCTATTACTATAATACGCCTATAGTACAGATAGTATTTCCTAATTATAACACGGTAATTAGGCCTACTTAATTACTTACTATAATAGGCTTAGCGTGGCTTGGTATACTAGCCTAGGTATATCTTAGGCGAACTTATATATATACTTGCTCCCTAGTTTTAGAATCCTCGTTACTATATCTACATGATTTGCTCTATATATATCCTGATATTATTCTAAAACTCACCTCACTTATATTACGAGCATGGACTAGCGGTCCTTAGACTACACCTAGCGCAGGTACTTCTCGTCACAGTCAGGTGGATCAGTCCGAGGAGAGACTTGACCCACAGGTGGATCAGATGGGTCAGCCCACTAAACCATAGGACCCACGTGTGGATCCTGTGGAGTGATCCACCGAACTACACCTCTTAGCAGGATCTCATATGTCTATATAGAAAGCGTGTGTTCCTGCTTAGATAGGAGCTTCGTGCTCAACTCATGTTATTAACCTAGATATCTCCTAGACACTAAATATAATACTCCACCTGTATCAGACCAGTTTAGTACGAAGCCTGTTTACCTTAGTCCTTGACACTCCTCTCTACGAGATCCACCTAGACTCCGGAGCCTTCTAGTTAGAAGACGACGGGTCGTAACACTTTAAGCACCCTCAAGATGAGTACCTCAGGACAAAGGGACCTCACCCCAGGTGAACGCGGTCCACGATAGTCAGTAACAGCGGAAGTTAAAGAAGGTATTAAAGTTGCCAAGCCAGATTTATACTATAGCGATCGAGACAAACTTGAAGAGTAGTTAGTACAGATGTAGCTATACTTCTCTTTTAATAAAGACGCCATCAGGCTAAAGAAACAACTACTATTTGTAATGACTTACATGAGAGGACGGGCCTAGAGATAGTCCGCCCCATTTCTTAAACGATACATGGAAGATCCCGACGACGACGATAATGTCTCTATTAAGTTATGGATGGAGAGCTTGACGCTCTTTCGCCAGGAGATGAGACGGATGTTCGGACCTTCTAATGAAGCCAGCGTAGCGACGAGAGTCATCCAGCACCTGATATAAAAGAAATCGGCATCTGAGTATGCGACACAGTTTTAATAGTACTCTATAAGAACTGACTGGGATGATAACGCGCTGATGGTAATGTATCGGAGAGGATTGAAACCTCAGGTGAAGAAGGAACTCATGCGAGACGGAGCCGTTTGTGATGACTTGGACTTATTAATAAGAGCCTTAACACGAGTCGATGACTAGATCCACGAGTTAGTAATGGAACTACGCTATAATGGTGGAGTTTCTGGACTCGGTTACACAGGACTCTATTCCGGAGGAAGTTATGGGAAGAAGCGATTCTCACGCGATCCTTACGGTCCGATGCTAATGGAGTTGGACTTCACCGAGAAGAAGAAACCGTTCAGAGGTAAGAAACAGCAAGGGGGTAAGAAAGCAATGAATTGCTATGGCTGTGGCAAACCGGGCCACATCGCCAGAGACTGCAGGTCAAAAAACATGGTGAAACGACCTCAGTTAAACATATTAGAAAGAGTTCCAGTTAGGAAGACTGAACCTCCAAGGGATTAACAAGAAACGGAGTACGACGACACCGAGCTAGATGCAATTATAGATGATTTGCTAGCCCTCGTCAATCCACCTATTAACAGAGAACTATAATCCAGAGAAGAAGAATTACGCGAAGAAATAGCCAAGAAACAGAGAAACATCGTAAAGATTGAATAAAGGCTAGCGGATATTCACGAATAACTCAAGGAATTAGACTCTAATAACGAATATGATGGTGGTTGTGTTCGGAGGGGAAAACCCGAACAAAGCCGAGAAAGCGAGGATGATTCCGACTAGGAAAACCTCAGCCAGACTTCTAAGAAAGAAGGTGATAGAGCAGCATCTCGAGCTTCCACATCAAAAGATCCACAGACAAAACTCGAGGAACGGGTAGAGTTCTACCAAGAAAAAGTAGCAGGAGGACTTCTACAGAAGGAGTTCAGGAACGACTCAGCATATCCACAGCACGGAGTGATGTACTAGTCAGCCTGCGCCGACGAAACATGTATGGTTCACTACCAAGCGAAGATAAACTTGGGGAAATCCATTAGGATCCGAACGTGTGGAAAGATTTGGTCAAGCTGTAATAATATGAGTTGTCATTGGCATTTAGCAACCAAAAGATCAAGGAAGTGGTTTCCGAACCATGACCAAAGATGGCATAGCAGTCTTTATAGGCACCTCAAGCATGACGAGCACACGTCAGAGTGCCACTTGGATGATTGGTATGCCTGTTTCTACGACAACTGCAGGAAGCACATGTACATAAAAAGAACTACCGGATTCCTATCCTTTTCGGGAAAAGAGTAATCCCTTGTACTAAGGGGAAGCACAAGGAGATCAATGTCCTTACCCCAAAAACATATCAGCTATATTCGACGAACTACGTAATGCATGTGAACGTACCGGTTAAAATAGATGGTCAGCGGACTATAGCAATGATAGATTCCGGGGCATCTGGAAACTTCATCTCCGAAGCACTAGTACGGTCAGTGGGCCTACCAACGCGGAGAAAGAAGGATCCATATGACTTACGAATGGCCGACGGGTCAACGCTATCGAAAGGAAGCGTAGACGAGGAGACAACCTCGCTACCATTTGTAATTCAACGACACCATGAGGAAATGTCCTTCAATATTGTAGGGATGGCCACCCATCACATCATATTAGGCATGCCTTGGTTGGAAAAGCATAACCCAGCAATCAACTGGAGAAGAAAAGTACTTAAGTTTGAGCGAACTGGCGATATCACCAGATTCTAACCTACACGTCGACAGTAGACGACGGTAGATAAGAAATCGAACCGAAGAACGGTTGAGGCATGTGTTACCTCAATTTCGAATAAGGATGACCTTGAAACACAAGGATCCGACTCAACAGATACTGGCAGCGGTCCGCCAGGTCAACAAGTTAGAGTTCTTGGAGTAACTAACAGCACTCCTGACATCCTACAAGAGTATTAAAGATGGAAACGCCTCTTTATAGAAGAGACAACAGTAAAAGCTCTGCCTAAACACCAACCTTGGGATTATAAGATCGAACTCGAACTAGGGAAGGAACTAACGTTTGGACCTATCTATGCGTTATCCGAAAAGGAACTTATAGTACTACGCGGGTACCTTAATAAGAACCTAAAAAAGGGATTTATTCGAGAATCCAAATCACTAGCAGGATATCCGATACTCTTCGTAAAGAAGAAAGACGGGTCACTACGACTGTACGTAGACTATCGAAAGTTAAACGATATAACGATCAAGAATCGTTACCCGCTACTAAATATTAGCGAGCTGCAGGATCGGCTAGCCAAAGCAAAGATCTTTATAAAGTTGGATCTTCGAGGAGCGTATAACTTAATTCGAATGAAAGAAGGTGACGAATGGAAAACAGCATTCAGGACTCGATATAGACATTACGAGTACCTAGTCATGCCGTTTAGTCTCACTAACGCACTAGTAACCTGCCAGGCATTAGTTAATAATGTTATACGAGCTCATTTAGATCTTACAGCGATCGCATACCTCGATAACATATTGATCTACTCTGAGACTCTTAGGGAACACATCCCTCATGTGCAGGATGTATTAACATGTCTGTCATAAGCGGGACTCCTCCTGAAGCTAGAGAAATGCGAGTTTCATAAGACCTCAGTTGAGTTCTTAGGGTTTATGGTAACAACCAAAGGCGTTCGTATGAGCCCTGAGAAGATTCAGGCTATATAAGAATGGCCTACACCACACGATGTCAAATCAGTACAAGGATTCTTGGGATTCGCCAACTTCAACAGACGTTTCATAGAAGGCTACTCTAAGAAGGCCTTGCCACTAACAGAAATCACCAAAAAGGACACGGGATTTCGATGGGATACTAACCAGAAAAGAGCATTTTAAGAACTGAAGCAAGCTTATATAGATCCTCTAGTACTCTATATATTTCGAAATGGAGAACCAGCACGTATTAAGACAGATGCTTCAGATCTTACGATTAGAGCATGCCTCTGTCAATAGAAAGACGGCAAATGGCATCCAGTAGCATACTACTCACGCAAGATGTCTCCAGCAGAACAGAACTATGACATACACGACAAGGAGCTTTTAGTAGTCGTCTGTTCTCTATAGCATTGGAGAGTATATGCCGAAAGCTGTTCGGAACTTACCATCTTCACCGATCACAAGAACCTAGTAGGTTTCACAACCACGAAAGAGTTGAATCGACGACAAGTTTAATGGTCCGAACTCCTTAGGCAATATAAGTTTAAAATTCAGTACACCCTAGGAAAAGATAATAGACGAGCAGACGCTTTAAGTAGACGATCTGACTATATATAAATAAAAGACATTACAACTCAGCCCATCTTAAAACAAGAAAACGATGGATCGTTGGTACCAGTAAGGAATCTGGCCACGACTATGCGAGTCACGACATATATAATTCCCGATTTGAAGGAAGCATACAAGAATAACAACCTAGCCGGACAACTTAGGAAAGAACAGCCTAACCGGGACCTGTTACTATATAAGCAAAAGCTGTACTTACTACCGAGGGTAACAGAAGGAGTGATCAGGGATCACCATGATGATCCTCTGCTAGGACATCCAGGAGTGTCTAAAACATTAGAACTCATTCAAAGAGTATACGCCGCACCAAACCTGCGAGCGTCAGTCGAGCAATATATCAGGGAATGTATATGCTGCCAGCAGAACAAATCTGCAAGACATGCCAAGTACGGACAAATTCAGTTTGCCGAAGTTCCAGACACACTATGGAAAGACGTCACGATGGACTTTGTTATGAAACTACCTCGGTCAGTTGACCCGGTAACTAACGATAAGTACGACTTAATAATGGTTATCGTCGACAAACTTACTAAATATGCCATCATGATCCCGTATAAGGAATCCTACAACGCTAGTTAGCTTGGATTCATTTTATTAGACAGACTGATCAGAGATCATGGCATACTAGAATCAATAACTTCAGACAGAGATAAACTCTTCACATTAAACTATTAGAAGACTTTGATCGCGTTAATAGGAACCAAACTACGAATATTAATAGCCTATCACCCTTAAACGGATGGATAGACTGAACGTACCAATCAGATAATGGAAGTATACCTTAGACACTACGTTAATAAAAGGCAAAATAATTGGGTTGCGTTACTCCCAATGGCACAGTTGGCATACAACGACAAAAGGTCGGATATAACAAGGCTGTCACCGTTTTTTGTAAACTACGGTCGACATGCAAACTTATTCCTAGATCCTCGACAAGGGCCGAATGCCGAAAAAGCCTTGGTATTAACTTCAGACATGAAAAGCCTGCATAAAGACATGCAGCACAAGATTAATGAGACCAACGCTGCTACAGAGAAGTCAGTAAATAAAAGGAGAAAATTGGGTCCTCAACTAAAGAAGGGGGATAAAGCATATCTCCTCACAAAGAATTTGAAAAGTATGAGACCAAGTAGGAAACTGGACCACATTAAAGTCGGACCATTTTTGGTTATTAGAAACAAAGGACCTGTCAACTATGAGTTACAGCTTCCACCCGACGCCAAGATCCACCCAGTATTCCATATCTCAATGTTGGAACCAGCAGACCCTAACACACCTTTACAGGAAACCTTCTACTACTATATAGAAGAAGAGAATGAATTCGAAGCCGAAAAGATTCTATCACAAAGAGGTCAGAGTTACCTAGTGAAATGGAAAGGATATGAAGAATCAGAGAGTACCTGGGAACCAGTCAACAACCTTGAGAACTGCCGGAACCTTCTACAGCAGTTCCGCCAACACCAGCAAACCCAGACCAGTCGAAGTCAGGAGGGACTTCAACTTGCTCCGAGGACACATCAAAGAGGAAGTCATCGAGGGTAGGATCAGCTGTCTACTCATCGGCCTCAACCTCCTCGATATTTTGCAGTTCCCCTTCAACCATTTCTCTTTGAACTCGCTCTAATATTTCCAGCTCTGTGGTGAGACGAACCATTCGAGCCTGGGCCTCCTTTTGGAAAGCCTTCCACTCTGCTAGCTTAGCATCGCGCTGTTTCTGAACGCGAGCCCAACGAGCAGGAGAGAAAGGAGCGAGATCGCAGCTGTAGCCCAGTCGGGCGCATTCCACGCAACGATCGGATAAACCTCCCACTTTACACTTCTCAGGGCGCCTCGCCTTTTCACAGTTTTTGCAGACACGCATTGGAGTTGTCGGCGTAATAGACGACACCAGCTGACGGCGACGGAAGGGACTTGAAAGTTTGTGCCTGTCAGCAGGCATGATAGAAGTTGGGATTATCGGGACGATAATTCTTGGAGGGGGAGCTAATATTACGAGCATGGACCAGCGGTCCTTAGACTACACCTAGCGCAGGTACTTCTCGTTACAGTCAGGTGGATCAGTCCGAGGAGAGACTTGACCCACAGGTGGATCAGATAGGTCAGCCTACTGAACCACAGGACCCACGTGTGGATCCTGTGGAGTGATCCACCGAACCACACCTCTTGGCAGGATCTCATATGTCTATATAGAAAGCGTGTGTTCCTGCTTAGATAGGAGCTTCGTGCTCAACTCATGTTATTAACCTAGATATCTCCTAGACACTGAATATAATACTCCACCTGTATCAGACCAGTTTAGTACGAAGCCTGTTTACCTTAGTCCTTAACACTCCTCTCTACGAGATCCACCCAGACTCCGGAGCCTTCTAGTTAGAAGACGACGGGTCGTAACAACTTACTCCGCTCGTACGAAGTACACGAGCTTAAAGAAACTACTTGAGAGGTATTAGATTACGCTCTTAGTATTAGATACCCGACACGGTAGCGCCTAACGTATATAGACTACTACTAGTACGCCTAACTTATATAGTAAACCTAGACACGGATAATTATAAGTAATTAATTAAGGGACGCTTAAAGAGCTACCTATCAGATTTATTAGGAACTAGGGCTGTTACCTAGAGGGAGTATAGTAGTATTACCCGTAATCCCGAAAATATTAAAACACGCGTCAGATAATTAATAATAGTACCTCGATTAAGCTCTATATACTCCGACGTCATGGCGAGATCTACTACTTAGGAGTCAGCGGTCGGGGACGTCTAATATCCCGACCTTGACGAATAACTCCAAAAAATTTATAATATCCCGGGGAACCGACGAGCATCAATTATCCCTAGCTAAGATACTCCTCCTATAGTTATCGACTCGCTCTAGACTATTCGTAACCTTCTATAACTTTAATACCTCCTTACTAAGTCCCCTGATTAGACGTGGACCGACCTCCTAGATATCTATAACTCCCGTGCTATGGCTCTTTCCGTAATCGAGTCCTAAGAAGCTCTCCTGGCCGCTACTTAACACGACAAGTCAGAAGCCGCCAAGTTATAACGGAAGTACGAGCGGTCTAAGCGAGACCTAGCTAACGCTAACGAGGCGCTAGCTATAGAGCGTGCTTAGAGGGAGACGTCCGTCTAGTCTAACTTTGAACCCCGTCGTCGCCTTATCCCCTTGCCAGATCCTCTTTACCTTAGCGACGGACGGAACCCAACGTTTAGCGAGTAGTAGTAGAAGATAATAGCTAAGCTAACCGTCGAAACCTAAAACTTTAAGGATAGCGACTACTAGATAGAGTACGTCCGCTCACGTACTAGTAGCCGTGCCTAGAAGCTCCTGGAGATCTACACTCGGACAACGGGTATCTTCCCTCATGTGACCGATGTCTTTAAATAGTTGAGAGAGCACCTAGACGACTATAATAAAGAAGAGCATATACTTAACGCGTATAACGAGTTAGAATATAAGGGTTTAGAGATATTAGATTTCCTACTTAAATTCCTGGAATATTCCTCCTACTAGACTAAGTCTGATATATAACTTATCCGCGAGTATACTAATAAGCTTAATCCCCGAATAAGATAATAGGCTTAGAACCTCGATAAGAAGATAACTGTCTTCTCGGACTTCCGTAAGCGTCTTATTAAAGTGGATGATGCTTATAAGGCAGATCTAAGTCGTCGTTTACGCGAGTAGTAGAAGACTTAGAAAGCTCCTATTCGCGCGATTACCCTAAAGCTTACTATTATTCTAATAGGTACTCCTAAGCTTATAGTAACTAAGCCGACGGTTACCTTTAAACCTAAAGATTATTAGTAGAAGATAGATTAAGACGCCGGTACTTGCTTTAAATATTATCTAACTAGTTACTTATTAAGGGATTACCCTACGGGCGGTTTAACCCCTAATAACCCGATTTATCGCGACGCTCGTATATAAGTAATTTATAGTAACTCCGATAATAATATCGATGATGTTGTCCTTACAGGTGACGATTCCGACTCCGGCGTTAAGTCGGAAAACTAATCCTCCCTATAAAAGATATAGTAGGGATGGAGGTATTAAACCTATATAACGTAGGAATAGTAAACGTCAACGAAAAGTTTATATCTACCCCCTTTACTACCTAAGGTAAACTCACGTCGTAATACTACTACTTCCCTATATAATTCTTAGTAGATACAGGAGCCTTAGGATACTCGTTTATTAATAGGAGTATAGTTAAGCCGATTTATAAGCGCTTATAGATCGAGCCGATCCTTATAACTAGACGCAAATTAGTACGAGGATATAACGGGAAGATATTATCTACGCCGCTTATATACTATATATATCCTAATCTTATCCTCTAAGGCTATAAGGAGCTTTCTATCCCGATATTTATTACAGATCTTGGAAGTTATCCAGCGATCCTAGGTCTGCTATAGTTGAGAAGATTTACTGTGTGGTTGGATTGCGGTACCGACTCACTCTGGTTTCCTACTATAGAGGAGCCTATACCGGTACAGCTACTTGAGGCTATAGCTAAAGCTAAAGTGAAGATCTAATCGGCATCTAGTCTAGTACCTAGGCTGGCTCCCAGCCTGTCATCCAGCCTAATACCTAACCTAGATCTAATCTAGGAAGCTACTCCTAAGCTACCTCTTAAAATTCTGCTACGCCCTAAGCTAGTATTAGAAACGGATGACACTGCCTTAATATATATAGTCGGCGCCGTAGGATACGATTACCTTACTAGGAAAGCGAAGCTCGATAGCACTTAGCTATTCGCTATGTCTATACGAGAGCTAGATTAAGAATTAGAAGCGAGTAAATAAACGGCTACTAAAGTATTAGAGCTCTTAAACGTTGAATTATCTAAGTAAAATCTAGCCGATATACGATCTAAGCTCCCTTCTAAATATTATAACTATCTAGATGTCTTTAATAGAGCTAAGGTAAACGAGATACCTCCTTACCGCGCGTTAGATTATAAGATTAAACTACTTAGTAATACACGTCCTCTATAGAGCCGAGCTTATAAAATATCGGAATATAAGCTTGCTAAAGTTAAAGCTTACCTGGATAAGAACTTAGCTAAGGGTTATATTACTCCTAGCAAGGCTTCTTACTTATCGCTAGTACTCTTCGCTCTTAAAACAAATGGAGACTTACGCTTCTATATAGATTACCGTAAGCTGAATGCTCTTACTAAAAGGAACTAATATCCGCTCCCCCTAATTAAAGAGGTAATTAGCAAGCTTCGTAGTTATAAATATTTAACACGACTCGATATTATTACTACATTTAATAAGATTCGAATGGATCTAGAAAGCGAAGATCTTACTACCTTTACGACAGGTATAGGTTAATATAAATATCGTGTATTACCTTTTAGATTAACGAATAGGCCGAGCACGTTCTAATAGTATATTAACGACGTCCTCTAGGAATACCTAGACGACTTCTATTAAGTATATCTGGATGATATTCTAATATATAGTCGAACTAGTTCTAAACACCGTAAGTATATTAGATAGGTGTTAGAATAACTCCGTAACGCCGGCCTGCAGGTAGATATTAATAAATGCGAGTTTGATATATAAGAGACAGTCTTTCTTAGCGTTATCGTATTAGGAAAGGGCCTACGTATAGATCCAAGGAAAATGGAGGTAATAGTAAAGTGGGCTACGCCTATAAATCTAATAGAAACACAGTCGTTTATCGGCTTTATTAACTTTTACCGGCGATTTATAAGAGACTTTATAAGGATCACTAAGCCTCTAGTAAGACTAACACGAAAAGATGAGCCCTTCTTATAGAACGAAGCCTGTTAAATTACTTTCGAGGCTTTAAAGGAACGTGTTACTACAGCCCCTATACTCTATTACTTCGATCCTAAGAAATAGTTAATACTAGAAACGGACTCTTTAGAGTATATTACCGGTGGGATCTTGTCGTAGTATAATAAAGAGGGCGTACTATACCCTGTAGCTTTCTATAGCAAGAATCTCAATCCTACTAAATATAACTACTATATCTACGACAAGGAGTTGCTAGCTATTATCCGGAGCTTTAAGTATTAGCGCCCCGAGCTCGAGTATATAGACCTACCGATCTAAGTATTCACTGACTACTAAGCTCTAAAGACCTTTATAGAAGCTAAATAACTCAGTCGTCGCTAAGCACGATACCTTGACTTCCTTACTAAGTTTAACTTTCAGGTCGTCTTCAGATCAGGTGCTCGTAATATTAAGGCCGACGTACTAACACGTATAGCCGGTAGTAAGCCCGCTAACGAGTTAGATAAACGTTATTAATAGTAGATCTAAATAATCCTTACCCCCGATCGTGTAGATATTAGAATAACTAAAGTCGAGTAAGGATTATTTAAACGTGTACGCGAGGTAAATATAACTAATCCAGTCTGCCTCGAGTATACTAATACTATCCGCGAAGATATAGATATCTTACACGGAGTTCGATTAGACGATTATAGAATAGTAGATAGTGCCTTATATAAGAAGAGTCTCTTATAGGTTCCTAACCTAGATAAAGACACGAATCTATATACGGATATTATCTAAGAGATATATAATCAGCCCTCTAGTAGACACCCTAGTATTACTCGAACCGTTACGATACTTAAATGGTATTACTACTAGCTAGGATATATAGTAGACGTCAAGCAATATATCTAAAACTACCGCTTATATAAAAGGAGCAAGGCGCCTCGTACGAAGCCTAATAGATTGCTCGTTCCCCTGCCCGTACCCGAGCGACGCTAGTAATATATTACTATAGACTTTATTACCGGCCTTCCTAAGTCCGAGGGATACAACGCCATCTATACGATTATCGACCGGGCTACTAAGGAGCGCCACTACGTCCCCTGTCATTAGGGCGACTAAGGTACATCTATAGAAGCTATAGCGTGGCTCCTTATCTGGAACGTCTTCCGACTCCACGGCTTACCCGACTCTATTATATCAGACCGTGGCATATAGTTCGTCTTAATCCTGTGGAAAGCATTCTGCACGAAGCTCGGCATTAAAGCCAGCCTATTAATAGCCTATTACCCCGAGACTAACGGTTAATTAGAGCGGGCTAACTAAGATGTCAAGCAGAGCTTGCGAGTGTATTATAACTATATATAAGACGACTAGGTAAAGTGGATCCCTATAGCAGAATTCGCTGATAATAATAATGTCGCTGGAGTAACTAATATAACGCCTTTCTATATGAATAAGAGCTTCCACCCACGTATGTCGTTTAGCCCTAATACTATAGCCTACTACTCCACGCGAGAACGTCTGCTTGTCACCTCTATAAAGGATATTATAGCGCGAATAGAAGAGATCTTACTTTATAATTAAACGAAGATATAGAATACTTAAGATTAGATAAAGGCTTAGGCGGATAAATATTATACCGATATTAACTTCTAAGTTAGTTAGAAAGTATAGTTATTATCTAAAGATATTAAGACTACACGTCCCTTACGTACTTTAGAAGATAAGCTAATCGGCCCCTATAAGATCCTTAAAAAGATCGGTACGTCCTACCGACTTAAGCTACCTACATCCTTTAGGCAAAGTATAACTTTCTATCTATCTAAGCTCTACTTAGATCTAGATAATCCCTTACCTAGTTAACGCTTACCGCTACCGAAGCCTATAGTACTAGATAACGGAGAGGAGTAGGAGCTCGATGATATAGTAGACTCTCGCCGCCACCGTGGTAAACTCTAGTACCGTTATTAGTAGACTAATTAGGATCGCGATAACTAGTAGTACGACGGCGACGGTGATAACTTTATAAATACACGAGATATCGTGGATGACTTCTATAAACGATATCTAGGGGCGGCTTACTAAGGGGGATCTAACGTTTATTAAACATCCTAAGGTTTATTAAACGACTCCTTGTCAGATTATTTATTACTTATATGCATGCGTGCTTTCTATATACTTGCTTACTTATTTATCAGTATAGGGACTATACTTTCAACGGCGGGGGGTAATATTACGATCGTACCTAGGTAATCTAGGCATATAGTATTATCTATTACTATGACACGCTTACAGCATATATAGTGTTTCCTAATTATAACACGGTAATTAGGCCTGCTTAATCACTTACTATAATAGGCTTAGCGTGGCTTGGCATGCTAGCCTAGGTATATTATAGGCGAACTTATGTATATACTTACTCCCTAGTTTTAGAATCCTCGTCACTATATCTACATGATTTGCTCTGTATACATCCTGATACACGGTCGACAGCCCCCTTCTTATCCGATGTCAAATTATTGTATATTTTGTTTTAATCTTCTTTGCCTATAATCGCGATACCCTCTGGATTTTCACTAATATTAAGATTTTACAAAACTAAGAGCTATATCATGATAGTATATATCGACTAGCTTTGAAGGCGGTCTATTACACCGTCGATAGAGAACCACTGCCATTTTACTTCGACCGCCAGCTTTTGCCTCATGCTCCCGAGGGCGCTGAGAAAATCCTCAAGAAGACTTTGAAAGAAGGTTACTCCAGAGGCTGCAATTACATTATCGTCGCATTTCCCCCGCTTGAAGTTGGTAGAACACTTCATCTTGTATACATTATATCTGTCGGTCTCAATCCAGATAATCTATTCATCAAATACGCTGGATGCTGTCCATTTTCGTACGAAGATGAATTCGATCCAATTCTTTGGCGCAACGAAGCCTAAAACCTATCCTTTCAGCCTCCTTAACACCAATGGTCTCGCTCCTTAGCACTGACCTTCGTTGATGCCTTCGCAAAACCTTCCTACCGGGTAATCAGCGGGACAGACTCAGCTGATCTCACCGATTCGACGGATGCAGAAGACTGGAACGCTAAAACCTTCTTTGCGACCGTCGATCCACTCGTTAGCGAGGAAGTGACAGCGTTCAGCTCCACGCCTTTGTCGACATGCTGTAAACCGCGCTGTGGGCAATGTCATAGTCTTTTCGCGGGCTGGTCTTGCCAGCAGTGCGGTATGCGGGTGAAAAATTATACCTTCTCGCATACGCCTAGGAAGATACCTCTATTAATTGCTAAAGAGCTTGAGCGTATTAATCGGAACCTGTATTACTTCGGGGATCTTACTACCGATTTTCGCATCGTTTAATAGGTCCTCATTGTCCCTGTAGTAATCCCTGTGTAATCCCAGCCTCTCGCGGGGACACATTGCCGTACCACTAACTTCCTGGGCTTTTTTCTAATGCTGCATGTTAGCGAGGGTCATCGCAAGCTGCGAACTTTGCAAATGCAAACGCCAACTTCAAAAGCCGGGTTAAATCAGCAAGAACAAGGAGTAATACACAAATGAATCCCTCGAAGACGCTAAATCGGCCAATCTAGTGCGATCACTTGTTCCACAATACTAGTAGAAGAGCTGAGACTGACACGGGATGTGTCTGATTGTCGGATGTCTCAGAAAAATGAGAGATGGCGACTGATGAAAGCTATTTCCCAGTTCCCCAGGAAGGACTTATAGGTGAGGCGGCTTCCTTAGGTTACGGCAAGCGGTGTGACTAGATACTGAGTTTCATGCTCGCTATTCGACGTAATCTAAAAGAGTACTAAAGTCACGAAGTTAGTTAGACCCGCTTTTAATACGTAAACGCTATCTAATAGGGCGTTTAAATATAAAATTTAAGAGATACCGCAGGGAGGATTATAATCCAGGCGACTTCGTAGATTAATAGAATGGGAAACTGGAGGCGGTGTGATATGCAAGCGGACGAGGATAGGAAAATTCGCTTAAAAGATAGAGATGACAGAAAACCTCATAGTAATTCAGCACTTTCAACATGTACCCTTGTAACCTGAACACGGATGCGGACATGACGGCGTCACGGTTAGGGTCCGACTTTTCTAATGGACTGGGTCCATTCTGCTGAGAAGATACAGGAGGCCCTTAATAGCTACTGGCAGGACCTAGTTTACGCTTATGCTATATTAGCTGCCGATTAGTACTAGACCTGAAGGCGCTTACTTGACTTCTATTAATAATCTTATGAGAATTTATCAATAAGAGCAGCGTGAAGCGTTATAGACAGGTATCTCATTCTCCTAGAGTCGCGCCTCAGGCTAATTGAGGACAGAATCTCTCCCATTCAACGTCAAGGGCTTCCGAAGAGTAGCTTCCTAATAAGAGAGAATTTGGTCACGACCTCCCCCCCTGCCCAGCCCATAACCCTCATTCTCTGGTTTGCCCAGGCAACCCAGAACCCTGTATCCGCTGCAGATCCGTTGGCGGCAGGACATTGGCATCTGTATCAAAGGGTTCAAGGATATAGAGAACATCAAGGCGATCTGCAGGATACAGCGAGCGTCAAGGATATCTGCTAGTTGCAACGACGATTGGAAAGGGTTGGCTGAGATAGCCGGAGGCTTATCGACTAGGAGATGGGAGGACTGCTTTCTGGCACTGTGGTAGGAGACATAGGGTAGACTCCCAAGCTCGATGTCGAACAGCAAGATCGAGTACAAATTCAAGATGATAGAACCTCTTATGTCCCCAGAACAGTCTACCACAAGGCCAAGGCTCCATCTAAACAGAACCTTATAAGAGACATGTCGCCATTAAGGTACCTTTAGTACCCGCCTAGAAACTTCCTACTTCTACAACGATCACGCTCATTTATCGCCTTTTTATACTTATCTTCCTAATATTCTTTTAGAATCAAGATCCATCCGTTTATCTTACTCTCTATGTCTAATTCCTTCGCACTTTCCTACACTTCATCTTATATCTACTCCTCCTCCTCCTCCTGCTGCTGCTACACTTCGTCTTGAATCGCCTCGCTAGCCACGCCTCCTGGAGCATGCATGGGGGGAAGGTCGCTCGGTCTAACGGCCTTAGACTTTCTAATATAATAAACCGCTTTTTCCTTATAGCCTACTAATAAGTACAGGAATATCGTTAGTATATATACGGAAAGGTGTTGAAATCACCTTACCTATTTTTAAAGGGACCCCCATATCGTTTGGTCTTTAGACTTCTATCATCGAGATACTTCTGGTATGCCTCTGACTGGAAGTGTCCTCTCTATCAATTCGAGGAATATTTTACATGCTCTTAGCGCACTAATAGTCAAGTGCGAGCTACTTATAGTTAGAAGTAACTCCAGTAACGTGCTTATAACTAACCATTATACTTGGCTTCAACTTTTCGGCATGGAACTCGATAGGTAGAAATTAGAAGTAAAGAGGTAGGACGCAAGAACCAGAGAAAATTGCGCACTAGCACCTCTGATCCCGTATCCAATTCGGCTATCCCAGCCAGATTTGAAACCATGGTGGCTGAAAGATACTATTCTTGTTCACATAAAGATTGAAACTCAAATCTTGCCGGACCCGACTAATATCAAGGATTATCCACCAGGGCTGACTTTTCCAATTTCTTGAAATACGTAGCTTGCTCTTCGAAATCATATGCATCTATCTGGCAGATTCTAGCAAGATGAATAACGGTCACGATTGGTCTGGTTTGTCTGATGATCTCCTATCTGCGACGAGCCTTATGGATCACCAACTCGTCCAGCATGGTAGCAACGGATGCGGTGTTTATAGTGTCAGTATACCTGAAATCGATTGTCGATAACACTAACGGAATGTAAGGTTGAAACTTCTGCTCTCATCGCAAGCTCCTCGCTACCACGAAGCGATGACGATTGGTCCTGTAAGGTCGCCCGCTCATCCTACAGTTGGAGCGCTGCAGCTGCTTAGTTTTCGACGTCGCTGATCACTATCTTCAACAGCCCAAGCACGGATTTGCACTGAACAACAACCTCTAGACGGATATGTTGATGAGTATAATCATCTCCGTGATCGGTTCCTGGAAACGGTATTGGAGGACTCCTGCAGCGTCTTCGAGCCCGAACAAACCGAGATGGCGAAGTGCCGGAACATCCTGGTACAGCCCTTAGACACTCGTGGGCGGGCTTCGTTGCTCTCCAGTCGAGATTCAATACCTTCGTCTACGAATCCTAGCTATCCAATCGATAGCAACGGCTACGTATCTGCATCGAGTATAGATCGCAAACAGATACCCTAGTGCTGGAGCCATGGCTGCAATGGCTACAAATTCTCCACCCATAACAACCTTCTCCGCCATATACGGGAGAAATCCGGGGCATCGAAAAAATCTTCGTGTTGTCAATGTCCAACTGAATTCACACGTGAGGGAGTATTCCGTGAGCATCGCGCGCGCGACAACTGCAAAATGCAAAGGAAAGTATCTTCTTAAGGAAAAGCGTAGATCCGTCTAGTGCCATTGTGTGTATTGCATCCTACAAGGTGCATTCTACATTGTATCCGTCTACCACGTCTTTCCTAGCGCTGATCACCTGACCTAGTGATCGATGGCGAATCACCATACGAACGGCTTTTGTCGTTGAGCTGATGAAACTTCCGGTGAGGCCGCTGCGCCACCCTTTTGGCGGTCCCCCTGTGCCCACAGCACTCTCCTTCGTCACGGAGAACTTCTCATATACACTTGCCTCAGACGCAGAGCAACCGCTTCCCCGTCAAGGGCCCCTGATAATGGGAAGATGGATGTTTTGGTTGAGGAATCATCCTGACGTCGTGTTTGCTAAGACTTAGTCACGTAATCTGAGGTCATACCGTGACAACATGCCCACAAAACAACAAAAATGAAAGCGTCCATGTGACGACAATATATCCGTCCTGACCAATCAGAGTCATTGCCCATGTGCCTGTAGTCCCCATGCCTTCCCATTGCGTGGTGTCGTGGCTGTAGGGCGAAGTTCGAGCCATATGCGGAGAGAGGTCTTATAACAGGCGATTTGCAGTTGGCGACGTCTTTGGAAATTGTGCAGATATGCAGCGCTAGGCCTCTTGCGGCGTAGTGGAGGGTCCGTCCGTCCGAAGAATTGAATTGACGCGGTATGAGATGCACCCGATGTGCTGTGGGAGCGATACTGCTGCGGTAAGTACGCTGGTTATGGTGATCGCGGTTGTGTAAGATGGCCACTCGCTGTCTTGATGGGAGGAGTGATTAATAGCTCGGATTGTAGGTGTCGTCGCCATGGGGCTAGACTGGGTAGCTGTGCTGGGACTGGCGGAGCAGCTGTTGGCTCTGAGATGTGTAGGAGAAATACCGGCTATAGTAGCAGGCGTTCTTTTTAAGAATGGCCTTGTTTTTTCGTGTGTAGAGAGACCTCATTCCTGCTTCTGTGTGTGGATCACATGGCTGATTTCTTGACAGTGAGACTGGCGACTAGGGATTTCGCTTCTTGGTGTCAACTGGCCTGATGATAAGTGTCGAATTTGAATAGTCCGGACTTTTATCGTCGAGCTGAGAACTGAGCGCTCTGACAGCACCGGCTAAGCAGCTCAGTGAGCGGCGTGTAATGACGGCTCAATCAAGAGATCATCTCGTCGTGTAAGACGTCGTGGAATCGACTAGGAAGGCGACTGGTGTTGAGGTAGGAAGTGGCCTAGGGAATGTAGGCTCTGGTGGAGAAGTGGATGTGCTGTTCTTGTAAGCGTTGTGTAGAGGTGCTGGAAAAAATAGTAGCGGAAGCGACTAGATAGGACTGGCACCGTGTTTAAGTGTTGCTACTAGGCTCTCACGAAGTAGACTGAAAAGTGCATAGCTTATCTACGCTTACGCAAAGGCTCCGAGGCTTGGAACCAAGCACGCTAAAGTGCGATAACTCAGAATACTCATCCTAGTAATATTGAGCGTTGTACTTCGCTTGGAGATCAAAGGAGGATCGGTAGATATATAGAGGGCTGTTCCTTCCTGAGATATCCATTGCGTATGTGCTGTTGTCCCCCATCCATTCTGTCTCCATATGATTGTAAGACTGACTTGCACCCGCTCTAGGCTCGGTATAAGACGAATGTATCCTCCGCCTATCCTCCAGATAAGAGTCTTGATGAATGGGGCTGTGATCAAAGAACTGTCGGCAGTCCATGAAAGAGGGGTTTCGAGGCACAGCAGCCGGGTTTGGCGCCGCAATCATCCATCCCCTGTGAGGGTCTTGCGGTGTTGTGGATATGGCTCGAGGAAATGCCGAAGAATGATTTGCTGCCGCAGGACTCCATTCTAGCTTTTCTGGACTGGTGGCCAATTCGTAAGATTTTACCTGAAAAACATCCGCAATTAGTCCTCCTATGCAGAGACAATGACTAAAGCACTAACCCTTAGGTCCAAAGCACCAACCCTCAAGCAAACGCAGGGAATCCCTTTGTTTCGGCTCTCTGGCACGCCTCGCATTCACTACTACTGTTCGTGCTTGGTTTGCATTTGATCTTGATGGAGGTCGATAAAATCCAGGGTAATAGTCGAGTTCATTGAGCATTAAGGAAGGAAAATCTAAACTGCTGCAGAGATAATTACATGAGTGTGCGGGCACTAAACCCCTTTGGGTAACCGGCTAGCCATATTTGGCAATAGCACACTACACGGACCCTGAAACGCTTGGCATTCCCCCTTTGCTGGATGATGACTGGAATCGTCCCATCCATCAGATCTTTCTCTTGCGACAACGATTACACTTACCAGTCCAGGTCAGCATCTCTGTAATATAATCATGGAGATCCAGATAAGCTTACTGCCACGCTGCAACGCTGCTTGATCTTTTCTCCTCGTCGGAAATAGCCTCCATCCTCAGACGGCGCGTAATCTTCATTATTGCCTGCGCATAGAACATTCAGTGACAGTTGATTGGCCATGAGTAATTGGCACAACACGCGAATGTCAAGATATAGCAGTCTCTTGGAATACATCAGCTAATTTAGCAGGCAGGATAATCGCTGATCTATGAGGAAGTGCGAGACGGTCTTCATTGTTCATAGGTAAACGCTGTCCCGGAGTCAAAGATCTAAAGGGTAAGCAAACATGAACTTGATATGACTTGGTTGGTATGCACATGATTTCTGAGGATTTATTGACTGATCGTTTAACGTCTCACAACAGCGATCACATTTTCGCAGCTCTGACTTGGGATAGTGGTGACAGATGTGGGCCCAACAGACAATATCTGCTCGATGAGATCAGAGTCTGCCGATCTACTAAAGTAGCTTGATAATAATGGCTGTAGTCGATCTCTTGATGCAAGGAGTTCTATGAATTTGATATATCATTTACTTCGAATCTACTTACAAGATAATGACCCGGCCTGATTTCCAACACACTCAAGGCTATATCAGTCAAGGTCGTGGAGATCGAAATGCATGCGTCTCGATGCATAGCCTGCATTCATAATTCGCATATGCACCTCAACGAAATCAGGCGTACACGTCTTTAGCTTCGCCATTCCACGTCAAACCAGGATTACGTATCCTTCGGTACGTCACATAAAAATCACGTGACTAGGCCTTAGCAAACTAGAGGAGATTTCATAAGTGTTATTTTTCTGTACTACGTATTCAGGTAGTTAATCCTAGCGTGCCAAGAGACACTAGCAAAAATACATGTTTGATACCACTAGTACTCCGTCTGCATACCATTAGCTCGAATAACTGCCTCGCAGCGTGCATGCATGGAATCCACCAAATCGCTAAGAAATTCAGGCGATATCTGTTCCCATGCTGTAGTGACAGCGCCGCGGAGGCCGTCGTAGCTGAGTTTTTCAGGGTAATTATCCTATATCCAATCCTTTATCTTATTCCATACCGTCTCGATTAAGTATTTAAGTTAGTTCTAGAAGTTAGATTGAAAGCCTAACTTAATATTTAGTCTAATTACTATTGGAATTCATGTCGGGTCAACCCCGGTGACTACCAATCAGGGGGTCTTGGCAGACTAGAAGAGATTGCCTAGTCTGCTGTTCCATTCTACATAGCTCATTAGTTATCATTATACACATGCATATCACCTAAGACACGTGCAGATGACTCATCAGATCCTTATATCATTCAACATAAGCTGCATCCTCTTGGCTCCACAAGCGAGCTCACCAGCTCACCAAGTCTTGGCAAGAGTAAGCACGTCTACTACTCACCACGCTCACGTGCGTAGCTCAAGGGCGAGCAGAGCGAGCAGGAGGTCGACTAAGAGCTATACCCCCAAGAGGTATAGGTATTAGGATAACCCTAACACAATGCCCTTCCTCTAATTGTCTGTAGGCACCGTAAGCGATTGCTGTTATCGACTTTGGAAGCAACGTACCTGCCAAGTGCTTCAGCGTTTTTAATAGTACACCGCTAAGAGCCGTACTATCGGTGCACCATGATAATTATTGCTTAGTAAGCGAACCAGTTCAGGATTTCCACCAATAGTAGTGCACCGGTTCAACCTCGGTGTACTACTGGTACACACCAGTAATTAGCGTCCGTCTCGGCCCGAGATCTAAGCCAATTAAAGAGCTACCTACCCGTAGGTTTATCCGTAGTTTTGCCCGTAAGAATATCAAAAATTTCTATCTTTATACTATAGTCAATCTTGAACAATTATTACTATAGCTAGCGATGACGATACTACTCGTTCTTTAGTATTATTAGACGCTCCTTCTATCGTAAGTAATCCATTCGATATAGTAAGAGCTAGAAGCATTACGTCATCTTACAAGCCAGCGAAAAATACTAGGAATTTTGCCAGCAAGCGGCTAGTAATCTATGCCTCTTAAGTAACGCGACTACTACCTACCCTCCCTACACTATAACTAACGTAAGAGTATACTCCTGAGGCTCGTAATAATAAGGAGGAGTAAGATGACAGTCTATCTGGGATTAAGGTAGAAGCATAAGGCCGATAATTGGTGACACTAGGCCCTAGATCTAGTGTTTCTCAGGTTAATTCGTCTGAAGCCTCTAACACTACGAAAGCCCGTAATAAGATATTATAGGTTCACGGTTACCTACGATTAATTAGGATATAAAACACCGCTTATTAGTAATATAATTACTATAAGAAAGCATATAGAACTAATAGTAGAACTGGAGTACTTATAAAACATCTCAAAATTGCTTACCATATAGATCCGGAGGCAAATGGTGTGGCTTAGAAACGAGATAAAAATAACACTGCGGTTTATATAGTACTACTACGTTATACTAAGATAAACAAGGCTTAAAAGGCTTAAGATAAGGCTTAAAAGAAGGAGCAAATACTTTCCCTTAATAAGACTACCCTTAAATATCTTTATATTCGGTAGATAACGACTTATAGCCTCGCTTTTAACTAAGTCACGTATAGCGAATTTCGTGATTTTATATAGTATATCAACCCTGTTATAAATCGACTACTTCCGAGTACTTTAGAAATAATTCGCCAGTATACTTTAGCCTTAATGCATAAGGGAAAGATACGGCTACGTCATATACTTGCTACTACTATTTCCGACGTTTATATAACGTGTGATATATAGACTTCACCGAATCACTTAGGGATACTCGCAGTAGTCGCTTATTTTACCAGCGAAAAACTACGTCTTATCACCGTAACACTAGCAGTTATTAAGGTTAAGGGGGAGCATTTAGGTGTAAATCTAGCACGTATAATCGAACGAGTCGTTAATAAGTTCGGGATTCGTCGGAAACTAGGCTATTTCGTTATAGATAATGCGACGTCGAATGATTAATTAGTTTAAACGATTACGCGATCTATAAATAACGAGAATACTAGCCTACTATAGAATCCTAAGTAACGTTGCCTTAGATGTAATAGTCACGTCATTAACCTTGTTATTTAGGCTTTCCTCTTCGGTACTAAGTAACCTGATTATAATGAATTTAATAAAGATAAGGCTCCCTTAGAAGAATAAATAGATGAGTGGCGGAAATATAGCCCTCTTAGTAAACTATATAACATTATTATATAGATTACCGCTTCCCCTTAACGCTCTCAAGCCTTTAGATAAAAGAGTAACGGCCTTATACCTCGTCGTAATAACGCTACTCGGTGGAATTCATGGTATAAGATACTGAACAGGGCTATTAATCACCTGAAAACCCCGATACTTCAGATAATTTATAAGGAAATCGGGCTTGCTAAGGATAATTTATCGTATACTAAGTAGCAGTTACTAACGCATATACGTGATTTCCTTAAGGGGTTTTATAATACTACGAAAGCTACTAAGGGACGAAAAGTAATACTTAATAAGGTACTCCCTTCCCTTAATTTCATAGCTATAAAGTTTAAGGTGGTAATTAAGCAGTTCCGCGATAATGACGATATTTTTATAGTATCACGATTATATACGGGGTATAGCAAGGTCTTGAAATACTGGAATCGTGCTGAGAGAGCTCCTGTATATATAGCAGCTATTATTCTCGATCCTACACTTAAATAGGCTTATTTTAACGATTAGAATCCCGATTAGTAACCGCGTATGCGTTAAAAACTAAAGTATCTATAGGAGACGTTATATCGGCCTTTATATATAGTTTAGACGAACCCTCCGTAATAGTAAATCACGAACAACGAGTATATTTTATAGATATAGTAACGTCGCTTAGTTTAGGGGATAAGTGACGAATTGGAGTAGTATCTAAGCGAGCTATACTTAGTAATAAACGATCGTACGGCTCTTAATTAGTAGCTTTTATTAGATTAACGTTCTTGACTCCCTTATTTATCACGAATGGCTATTAATATATTCTTAATCCCTGTTATATTATCTGAACCTAAGCGAGTGTTCTTAGGGGTAAAATATACGCTAAGCGAGCAACGTATAAGGTGTAATATTAAGACGATTAAGCTACTTAAGTGCTTGAAGTCATGGTTCAGGCTCGGTATATACACTGAGAATGACCTCCACCAAATCGTCGCTGCGGAGCAAATACACCAAGAAACTAACCAATAAGAGGCCTTACACCACTGGTACACCGGTGCACCAGTGGTATAAACCGGTTCAGACCTTATAGACCACTAGTTCAGATGAAAACTGGTGATATGGTGTGATAGGACCTCTGTACCATACCATTTGCACCATTAAAAACGCTGAAGTGCTTTGGGGAGCTCTTGTATGTACTGGACCGTCAATTTGCTGCTTTGGACTGAGTTCTTCGTAATGTACAGAGTCTGGAGAAGGGTGGGGCCTGGTGCGGCATGGTAAGACGTCACGTGCCGGAAGTGTACAGGGTCTGGCGGGGGGGTCCGTCTTGGCACAAGCTACTATGGTACCTGCCAAGCTCCAGTATGCTCTCCCCTCCGACGCAAATCAACAGTACGTCGACTCCTAGGTCAACCAGCAATTAGCGAATCCAGGTACTATGGTGAATGTTGAGCTGCACCCAGCACCAGAAATATTTCGATGTCAGGCTGTCTGATCTGCTGAGCCAGGCTTATTCAAGTCGACACGCTCTCTGAGGTCTCCGTAAAATGTTCAGACGTCCCTTTACTGACATCGGCAGGAAACGGATTGGGCATTGCATTAGCGGAATTGAAACTCCACGACCACCTATCAAGCGAAGCTTAGACGAAACCAGATCAGCGGGAACAGAAAAGTACACCTCCGAAGGTTGGAAAGTCAGACTTGTCCTTGATAAGCCTGAGGTTCGTCCATTGCTTACACGACATAGAGGATAATACCTACGACATGGAAGATGAAGACTATACTATCAACGTCGACGATACTCTATAGCCCACTGTAGCTTGGGTAATTCCAGTAGATGCCACGCTTATTGGTGCTCAACTTGAAGCTTATAGGGAGAGCAAAAATGCTGTTGACATCGTCGCTAAAATATCGGCTAAATCTGGTCACGCTTTAGCTGAAGTACCTACGGAGGTAATGAATATGGTCTTCATACAACTCCAGGAACTTCTTTTCGAGGAACGTATACTATGGTGGCAGAGAGCCGATCGTTGTTCCAGACTAACATGTGAATGCGGACCCGATGTTGAGGACGAAGAATGGTGTTTCAAGAGGGTACAGCTCTTGATGAGTAAATGCGGTGAAAATGACTATAGTCAAGTCGAAGCAGACAATTTTACCAAATGCAGAGAGGTATACGCCGGAATACTATGTTAGTAGATTTGGACATATTCTAACGTGGATAGCTTAGGTTTTGCGAAAGACTTCCAATTGGAGGCTCGTATCGATGTACAACAAAACCCTCAAGGCGAGGGTATCAAGAGGAAGATGTTTGCCTACGTCAAGCTACCATCCATCAGCTTTCCTATAAGACTTACTGTTTGCGGGTTTAGCAGGCCCCCCCCCATCTCTGCCTTTACATCACATATCATTGACTCCTCTACGATCAAAGAGCTGGATTCGGTGGAAAAAGGTCGATTCAAGGTAGCACTAGAGGCATTGCAAATTGGACCGAAACGGAAGAAGCATCAAGTGATGTCATTATCCCAAACATGGCCAGAGCTCATGCTTTTGGTTTCAGGAAAAGTCAAGTGTGAGAAAGTGCTGGATTAGTTTATATGTTAGGTACGCTTTAATGTTATTTACACCCATGTTGTATGATAGGGCAAGGCAACTGGGAGCTTTAAGGGTCCATGCAGCTAATACTACCAGGCCTCCATAGCAGCCTTAATTAGGTGGCCCCAGCAACCGCTTCTGGCTGCGCATCCACATATGAACCCGGCTCCAGCTTTACAAAGATTGATCATGAAATATATAATCTAGATGTCCATGTCATCTTATTCCGTGACTGACGAGCGATAAATTCTAACATACGATGCTCCGATTCTTTCCAATCCTGCTCGCTAGCTGGCTAGCTTTGAGCCTCAAGGTTGCCCTGAGCGTAAAGGTTGATCAGTATTTACCTGAGTCGACCGTAACGTCCTCGACCGCAACATCCTCGACCGCAACAGCCTCAACATGCCCGACAGCTCGAGCTCCTACAATTCCTATAGGGGAATCACTATATCTTGTGATCCCGACGGCGTCCAACAACACTCAAGCGCAGCAGATCGATGATACATATGAGATCGGGAATTGTGCCAAAATCTACAGCATCCACGTGGGCATAGACTACCCTCAGCTTGACACCCCTGGGGTCACAGATGTATATCACGGGTATCAGCCTGATTTCTCAGTCTATCTGAGAGATTGCGCCATAATGGACGCTGGTAACGAGGGTAACGTCACTTACTTTACAGGATGTACTGGCGTATCGTGGGTCTATAACCAATGTTTCCTGAAATTAGGCCTTCATACGGAATCTTTGGTACCTTCTTATAATTACGATGCAATCTAAGCGATCTTCAAAAGGCCGTGTGCCTTACAAAAGTTGACCGTGTTTGGTGCTTCACCGTCCAAGTCTAGGGCAAGAGGCATAAGTTGGGCAGGAACACCCGGGACATGCTTTTGGCGAGACAAGAAGTCAATATTAGTGAGAGTTTGCTTTGCCTGAACGATCAATGCGTCATCTTCCTTTTTAGGGCTGATCTTCTTCAAGCAGTCCTTTGCCGATGGTCGGTTGACCACATCATAGCACAACATAGCGTTGGCGAACCCTGTTAGCGTTTGCCAGCCTGGGTCAGGGCGCGAAGACTGGGCTTCAATGCGCGGCTCGATTGACCACTCCGAGGTTCGCAGGTACCACCGACCGAAGAGGCTGTATCGGAGCACAGTCAAGCCGAGAGACCAGATATCAGCAGGATAATCGTCATAGAGATATGACTTCCTTGAGTAAACTTCAGGAGCAGGATATGGAGACTTCGCAGCAGGGCTGAAGCCTCCAAGCTTGCACTTCATCGGTCTCCGAGACATAATCCAAATGTTTGGAGGCTCGATGCCCCGATAGGCGATGTTGTGCTCATGAACGCAATCCGTGGCTTCCAATACCTGTTGGAGGATAAGTATCATTTCGTGTGCTGAGACCAATGTCTGCTCTGCCAAGGTTCCACACGTAGGCCACTCCGTCACTAGCCGTTCCATGCTAAAGTCCAAAAACTTGTCGGGAAACATTGTGACCAAATGAGGCTTCACATAAAGTCAAAGACAATCGACCAATTTACTTCCCTTACTCACATGAGATATGTTCTTGTCCCAACAAGACTTTTCTCTCCTGGGTCGCATGTTGATAGCATAGAAATCCCCACGAAAATCCACAGCCTTCTGCAACCCTGAAGGGGATTCCCTGTGACCAATCACGAGACTCAGCTTTCCTTGTTCCTGCATCGTGAATTGAAGATCCTGCTGGATACTAAGGCCATCAAGCGGCGGACACGCTGCCAAGACATTTTGCAGATATGTTTCCCGATTTTGTTCTGTATGCAATGGAATCTGGACCAGGAACATGGAGAGCCCGGCTTGTATTATATCCCCGTTAACGACAGCGACACTTGTATTGTGTACGTGGGTCCTGCCGTTTGCTTGTGACTCGACAAATGTCCCGCTAGAAGAGACATCCGCGAGGATCGGGTAGCATACATTGGCTTCTTCTTCTTCCGGACTCGACCTTTCTATATAATTCATCTGCAGCTGTAAGCGCCGGCAAATTTCCATGATACGGTTGATTGTGTCTCCGGTTTTGATTTAGATTTTGTCGCAGCAGACGTTGGTGTTCATTGGACCTCGGCTTGCAATTGGAAGCCTGGAGCGCTTAAATCGGGCTGATTCATTTTTAGTTGGGTCTGTGCACGACGCGTCCAGAAATCAAAAGTAGGTGTCAATTGACGGATATCGCGAATGCTTTTACAATAATTGCAATGTTTGTCTATAGTAAGAATTCCCCTACTGATCTTAACCTCAACTCTATACAACCTAGCCTCAGCCTGTGTTCGGTCTCTCGCTCTTTGACAAAGGATCCAAACCCACGAAAATATTCACCTACATCCTTCGCATCCGATTGCAGTAGCTCAGCATCTGCGACTCCGCCTCTTCATGAGCTACATTATTGGAGGTCATTATGCGGCAGATTAGGCCACGAAACGCGCCGACAGTCGATACTTGATTGGACATACTGGAGAATGGAAGCCGAGTTCTTTGCCGAGCGAGTGACAGGAGGCGAAATTGAGCGCCAAACCCTTCAAGATAGTGATTATTGGAAGGCAGAAGCGCAATTCTGGAAGTCGAAATGCGTATCCGCAAACTCTTATGCAAACCGGCATGAGCTCGCCGACCTGAGGTATTGGAGATGTGAGAGCTCATTCTGGAGAAACTATTACAAAGGGAAGGAAGGATTTTCACCATCGGACATACGGCACGAGATCAATGAAGCCCCCTACTGGAGATGCGAATATAGCCATTTGAGCGATCCCTGCCAAGCATCTGCAAGCTCTGACGAACCTCTCGCACAACCTGCTTCAGCGTTGCCTCCGCCGAACCCATATTCCCTCAATGCTTCTCTCATATCTGACGATATTTCGTTCGCCAGTCCCAAGGTCTTTCCACTCCAAAGCGTTTCGTCTAGGCGAATAAAACCGCGCCACTTTCTACTTCCATCAAAAGGCAGTCCGCGGAGGAGCAAGAGACTTCAAGCAAAACAGAGAAAGACGACGCGAACAACCGAGACAGCCGTCGGTACTGGTTTCACAGGAAAAGCAAAGGTGAACACGTTGAGGATAGGCAAAAAAGGGACAAAGACGGGCCAGCAGCATCCGAACGCGCCACAGAATACAGCTCGCACGGTGGACGAGGTGTAAGACAAGAGAACTAGGCTTAGTCAATACACATGCCCTTACATACACCATGCGGAACGATACCCCCTCGCTTGCTGCTGCAGTCGCGTCGGCTTCGGCCGATTGGAAACACTCCTCTCTTGGCCTCAATAGACAGCCCTTGAACAGATATGTTAGGACAGAGCCCTTCAACTTCGTACAGAAGACTCAAATGTCGAATGAAATCGGTGAAGACTATCGCAGCCCCCTGCACGCTTTTCTCAGCTTGGGCAAGGAGCATTTTCTCTCCTTTACGAGAGTCTGACATCTTACCTCACGTCGACTATATTGATAGATGCTTACTTTCCAAGAATACATAGTAAGCTATCGACCGTCCGTAGATAGAAGCTCCTGACTGTCATAGGATTCGATCCCATGCTGGTATTCCAAAGCTTATACAAGGAACATTGTTTTTCGGCCTTTCTCGATCTTTCCAAGTCGCTCATGTTTGCCGAAGATCTATGTACACGTATCCAGGAGCATATGGATTATCTTTGCCATTTATCGACCTTGACTTTCAGACTTCGGCGCAGTTCCATAGCAAGCACCTCAAGTCTCACGCTATTCACCGGAACCAGCTTAGAAGCCACCGTACTTGCCTCTTTTGCCTCCGCCGAAGACCAGAGCACGTGCTAACATGCGAGCATTCATTTCACATCCTCATGTTCTTTTCTGCTAAGTAATATGCACTCTAGACGCTTTCTATATTGACATCCGCATACGTAATCAATGACCTATGGATACCTTGTACAATAGCCAGCGATTGCCTTTCTCCGACTTGTATCTACTGTGCAGCACAGAATCTCGCAACGCCTATTTCTCCTGCAAAGACTCGAGCCCCGCCGACCCCAACGCTATTTTCAACGGCTCGTGAGATTTTGGCAGGCTCTCACCATCGCGGTTTCATATTTCCAAACAACTACGAGTCGTTAAGAGGGCTTACTAGGAACCATAGGCCAGAGGCGGGGACTGGAAAATGAAAACGAACCGCACCAGAAGCGCCGAAAGCTCTCAAGTCAAAATGCATCGATAGAGACGGCAACTCAGCGCCTGAACCTTTCGACCCTGCCGGCCGAGCTAATTGGAGCGGTGTTTGAGAAATTTCACGTACCTGATGCATTTGCCTTGCCACAGCTGCTCAAAGATTCTGGTAAATTAGCTGGCTATATGTGGAGATTTATCTATTAATAGCTATTAAATACTATACTATAAATACTAGGAATATATAGCTTCAAGGCGAGGATATAATAGCAGGTAGTAGTAGGTAATACTTATAGTCTTTAATCTTCACGTAAGTCGAGCTTCTATTACCTATAATTAATATTCTAGTAGTAGGGTTTATCTATCGATAGCTTTTAAATACTATATTATAGATACTAGGAACTTATATAGACGTAACAAGCCTTTAAGAGGGCTTATTAAAGGGGCGCTAAGTACGATAAGTATTCCATATATAAAATCACTTATACCGACGACGTAGATAACTTATAGTCTAAAAGGCTCCTCCTAATAAAAGCTGACGCTCGCGAACTATTCGCGAGCGGTTATTATAAAGATAAGGTTACATGCGCTTTAGTATTAGATATTAATAGTAGGATTAAGAAGGGGACTTAGTCTTATTAGTAAATAGTTTTATAACTCTTATAATTATAATATTACTCTATTAAGATACTTTACTATAAATTTTTTATATTAGCTCCTATTACTACGCTCTAAGCCGTATTATAGGATTTATATCTAATCTATAATACTAACTTAGTATCTAACTTAGTTTAATTAATTAAGTTAGAAAAAGGCCGCGGGAAGGGCTTAACTAATATTAGCCCTATTCTAAGTTAGAACCTAAATTAGACTACTTAGAAATTAACCTACTTTACTTAAACTAGCTAGCTTGAAAGGAATCGAGTTAATATCACGGCTCCTTTCGTACCAAGCCTGCCAAGCCTGCCAAGCCTGCTAAGCCTGTAGGGCTGAATATTCTGTATATATTCGCACGTTCGCACCTTGCTATAAGGTCGAGCGACCTCTTGTCTAGCAAATACGACCAGCCTGCCCAGCCTGCTATAACCGCCCGTAATACTAGGTCGCTCCCTCCTTACATCGCTGTCGTTAACGACATGTATTAAGCCTCGAAAAGCCCTGAAAACGACAGCGTAACGCCGCCGCAAACGCCTCGAATTGCTATCTCAGCGCCTAAATACCTCGATTTCCGCCGAATTTTTTTTCTAAAGATGTCGGGACGACATCTACGGAAGGGGAATCTAGGGTATACTAGGGCAGGATGCCTGCAAGAGATGGCTAGATAAGGAAAGAGCAGAGCGAGTAACGAGAGCTCTACTAGTTAACGACTCGACGCTAATAAATGGGACGTCATGACTAGGACGCCATTTAGTAACGATAATTTGCTTTTTAATCGACCTTCTCCGTACCGATCTGCCTACGGAAACAATGATAATACTACTCCTTTGCTACTTCTCTTCTACTTCGCCTGTAGCTACGATTACCTCTCGCCACGTCTTTTTTCCGCTCCGCCTTCCTTTCTCCCGTGATTCGGCTTATATCTCTTAAAACGCCTTTCCTCGCGGTCTATAACTCCGCTTACTATACTATTACGCCAGACCTTCGCCGCAGTAAGCCTGCTAGCTGCTATTTGCCCTGTAACTACCGATATTATTACTTCTTCGCCTTCGCCGCCGCAGTAAGCCTACTAGCTACTGTGGTTTAACCTGCCTTCTCGAGATAATATCTACTTCTACGACTTCGAACGCCTATAATAGAAGAAAGAGTAAGGAGATAGGACGGAATAAGAGTAATTTGAATTGAATGGGAAGCTAGGTGTAGGGACTACACCTACGGAAGGGGGACCTAATATCACAGCTCCTTTCGTACTAAGCCTGCCAAGCCTGCTAAGCCTATAGGGCTGAATATTCTATATATATTCGCACGTTCGCACCTTGCTATAAGGTCGAGCGACCTCTTGTCTAGTAAATACGACTAGCCTGCCCAGCCTATTATAACCGCCCGTAACAGTTAAAAGGTATTTATATATAAAGTATAATACTATAACTTATCTATTATTATAGGATGATTATATAGATATATTCTAGATTAATACGTTACCGTTACTAAGGATATACTAGATTTCAAAAGGTTATACGTATAGAGTCTAAAGAAATTACTAACTAAACGTAATTTAGGCTATTCTTAGACTATAAGGCCGCGCTTTATAGAGTCGATGACGATAATATTATACTAGCTAGGCCCGAAGATATATATATAAGTATATTACCTAGCGACGTAGAATATATACCGAATAACCTTGGCTTTTTAGTAGGTGAGGCCTAGCTATTTAAAATTAAGTAAGGATATTATTAAAAACGTAGGAGGATAGCTATACTAATAATATAGAGATAACGAGTAGAGCCTTACTATTAATTATAAAGTCGCCTTACTTAGCCTCGTTTCATCTTTATTATTACTAAGAATAGAAACGTTTATAGAGGCGATAAATACGACTGCTAGCTTACTAGTACACGGGTAAATAATACTATTAGAGCTCGGTTGATTAGAGGCAGTCTAACTATTATCTACTTCCTCGGAGGAGGATAAGATATATTATCTATTTAAGAGCTCTAAAGACTATAATTATAGTTAGTAGTTCTTATAAAATAAGATTAGTAAAGATTAAATTAATAGCTACCTCAGGAGTCCTTATATAAACCCTCTACTTATAGACCCTTCTTAGGAGCCTCACTTTACTTATACTAATATAAAAGAGTAGTAGATATAAGTAGACTATATACTATTTAATATTAAGGATGATTAATAGTAGAGCGTAGGTTTATAAGTCTAAAGTAATATCGAGGGTATTACTAGTATTAAATATACCGTTTTTTATCGTAGTATAATTAATATACTACGATTTCTACTTAGCTATAATCTATTCTAGGACGACCTAATATACTTACTAGTTCGAGTATTTAACCTTATAGGAGAGAGGGTCTTTATAGAAAAGTATATAAGGGATTAGTAGTAGTCTATATAAGAAGAGATCCTATATAGCGGTACGGTTATACTTATACTTATTAGTAGTAATAAAACGTTAATAATAAATTACTATAGAGATTCTCTAATATAGCCGGTCTATATAATAATAGGTAATCTTAGTATAAGCGCTATTAGGAGCTAAAACCGTCTAGCCCTACTTCTCTTAGATTTAATACTAATAGTAAAGGTAGATATTAAAGGAGGCTTCCTTAAAATAATTATATCTAACCTTTATTATATAGTAATAGATATAATACTAGAGCGTAAGTATAAACTAGTTAGCTAAGTAATATATTAATTAACTAATAATAAGTAGCTCTATAATTATTAATATGAATAGGTATTAACATTTACTATATAGATAGCTAACTTAGGCGATATTATCCTATCCTAGGTAGGATAATAGCGGACTACCCTAAATAAGTCCTTATTACTAGGGTTAAAAGCGGCCGGTACTGCCCTATCTACTTAGTACCTCCAAATGAAAGGGGGAAATATAATGTAGCGGTAGCCCCTTTATACTTACGAATATACGAGGCAGAAAATACGAGAATAACTAAAGGGCTAAAGTATATACGAGAAGGAAATAGATATATACTATATTCGGAATTTTACCTAGAACTACTATCTTATTAATATCTATTCTATTATAATAGTTAATATACTTTGTTAGTTATTAAAAGGGATTATAATAATATTAATTAATTAGATTTAATACCTATTAATAACGCTATCCCGCCGTTAAGATTAAAAGGGATAAGAGCGTATAATAGCTTAAGTAGCTACCGTATCCTAATTAGATAATTATTATACTTAGATTCCGAGCTTTATAGACCTAAAGCCGTTTCCTAACTTTAATAAAATATCTTAATAGATAGGAGATAAGTAAAAGGTATTAGTAAAGTAACTAATAGCTATAATTACCCCGCTTCTATATAATAGAGCTTCAGATATAATTTGATATAACCGGGTCGTACTCGACTTTATTATATTAGCGTTATATAGGTCTTATAACGAAGGGTATTAAGTTATATATATTAGGTAATTAAAAGGATCGATAAATTTAAGTATATTTTTAAAAAATATAGACTAATAGTAGTAATTACCTAGATAGGAGGGAATAATAAAAGGAAAGCCTAATTTAATATATTAAAGCTATATATTATTATATATTATAAATAGTTTATTTAACTATATAGATACGCGCCTTATTTTAAGTTTTACTACGACGAGGCTACCTATAAATTCCTTCTTAAAGAGTTCTATAAGAGGACTAATAAGAATAAGGGCTTTAAACTATAGATATTAGAATATAATATCCGCTAGGTTAAATTAAAAGCTATAGATAATCTCCTAACCTTTTATTATAGCTATAGACGTACTATTAGCGAAGAATTACTAGATACGTATATTATATAGCCGTCGGAAATAAAGAAAATATTTCTACTATTTAAGCCTAGGCTTAATATTAAAGTTATAGCTAGATATAGTTTAAACCTAAGGGTATAATAATTAGTAAGATAGATATCTAATTTAGATAATATTAACTCTTATAACTTTATTAACGCCCTTACTATCTACGTCTAGGAAAAACGTAGAAGGTTAGATAGTAGGATATATAGTAATATAAATACGGTTCGCTAGGAGATAGAGCCGGTATAGGTAGAGGGTTTATACGTTACTATTTATAAATTAGTAGCTTATTAGGTATATAATAGTAAATATAGTAATAATACTAAATATTTAACTAAGATAATAGTAAGGTATATTATAGATTAGTGAAAATTAGGTAAATACGCTGAGATATTATCTAGATTTAGAATAACCCGCTAAGTAACGGTTAATTAGGAAGGGAAAAGGAAGATATAGGGAGAGAGATTAGATAATTAAGGTTAATTATATTAATTATAGACTATAAACGTCCTTAACAGCGTAATAAATTAATAGTATATACCGCTACCTTTATTAAGAGGCTGCGTTAGCGGTAGAATAGGAAAGTTAACCTGATATAGAATATATTTAAAGTTGAATATATACCTCTAAGTAAGGCCTATTATCCTTAGAACCTAGGTAGTTATCATTTCTATAATATACGATATATTCTGCGAAGCGCTTATATAATACCTATAAATAGGATAGAGGAAGTCTTCTTTATAAATAATAATATAGATTAGGTTTAATATAATATAATATTTAGTAAAGACTTTATAAGTAAAGGCCTCTAGGTAGCTACTATATTTTAAGGTAAGTGAAAGTAAGGATTAAATAATTAGGATATTATAGATAAAGAGTATTCAACGCCTAAGACTAGTTATAAGTTAGACTACTAATTATAATAAATTAGATCTAATCTATAACTAAGTTAGATACTTAGTACGAAGTAATTATATAATCGCGGGAATACCTTACTTAGTAGCCTAGATCTATAAACTATTAGGTATATAGCGTATAATAAATATTAACTTACGTTTAAGAAGGCGACGGGCCTTATTTATTACTTATTATATAAGAGGGATATAATACTCGCAGCCTAGTAGGAGGTTAACGCGATCCTCTACCGCTATAAATAAATTAATAGACTGATTAGTAAAGGAGAAGTCTATCCTCGAAGCGAATTTCTAGACTTTAAAGATTATAACGCCTTATTATATAATAACTTAGATGCTTTAAGTATTAAGTTTCTATTATGGTGTGGCATTAGTATTGCCTTATCAGGCAAGGTTATCTCTGCTAAGATCTAGGATAGGTCTTGGCAGCCGCTCCCTTGTTTTATTTCTGCCGTGTCCTAAATAGGAAATGAGCTTACGTACGGACGCAAGCTCCTATTTAATAGTATCAGGCTATGCTCCAGCTTTCGTCCTTTGTCTTTTGTCTTGGCTTACCCCTGTACCATAGCTATAGCCATAGTATCAATAGATATCTAGTTGGCAGCCTCGAACCATGACATTACAAAAGACCAACCACCTAGCTAGTACTTCCATGTATTAGAGCAACCACCATGGGGGATCAGCTCCCTGACCACGAAGAACGAGTGCGACGGTTTGCCGCCGAAGTGCAGAACAACCCTACTGGCTTCTTGAATACCTTCGATAACCTACGTGCTCAAGTCGAGAGCAACACTCTATTCGACACCCCATCCTCGTCTATACCTCCTCCCCCTCCGCCTGCGTTCGATACGTAATACCTCGCCAATGCTATCGCCCAAGCGATGGCACAGACTATACCTACCATGGCTCAGGCCATGCCCCAACCTCAAGCATTCGATATGAATGCTCTCAGCAACGCCCTGGTTGAGGGACTGCGATCGTCCTCAGTATCGGGCAATCCTTCTCCCTCGCGAACCCGAACGCCCCCTCGATCAGAAAAGCTCCCAGATATCTCGGAGTACGAAGGGGATCAAGACAAATTAGACGCGTGGGAACAGACCCTTATACAGCGGATGCATGTCAACCATGACCGCTACCCCACCGACGGCGATAAAATCGCCTATGCAGAACTCAAGTTGGCCGTAGGCAGGAAGGCCTCCAACTTGATGAATCGCTACCGAAAAGATGGTCTCTGTACCCTGACCAGCTTTGTCGATTGGCGAAAGAAGCTGCGGGAAGCATATGGCAACCCGTTTAAACAAGAGGATGCCCGGAACTATATCCGAGAACTCAAGCAAGGCTCTATGCCCTTTGGCGAGTACTTAAACCTCGTCTCCCAGAAGAAGGAACGTTCTCAATTAGAGGACGAATCCCTGATTGACGCTATGAGATATAACGTCAACTACACAACCCAGCAAGCCTCTATTATATGGAGGAAAAGCGATGGCCAACGGCCTCGCACCTTCAATGAGTACGTCTGTATGTACTCTGAAATCGACCAAGAACTCCGGCAGATTAAACATCGTCTGCCTCGCCAAAGTTCTGCGCCCGCTATTCAAGGAAGTAGCATAAAAAGCAGTACTCAGAAGCCTGCTGCCACCAATGTCTCCGCCAGAACCTCCTCCCCTGTGGTCGTCTCCACTGCTCCCGTGATTCCCCTCCCACCTGGTGACCTAATGGATCTCAGTGCAGCACAAGCTGCAGTCAAGGGTCGGAAACTATCCGAACCTTTCGTCAAAGCAATATGTGACAAGTGGAGACTATGTTACTATTGCAAGCTCTCTCACCCTGGGCTTGTTGCCAAGAACTGCCCCAACAAGCAGACCCAACTCCGTTCCGGGATTATCGCCGAATTCGACGATGACCAAAGTATTACAGGAGGCGTCCCTCTAAATGCGGGAAAAGCATAGTCCCGGCACAAAGTCGCGTGCCGGGACAGTTACCAGTCTTATATTTATCTTCTTGCCTTATAGCCTCGTCTTTTAATCCACCGCTTCAGTCATATACCAAGTTCTCTACTCAAAAGGCTTTGCAGTTATTCGAGACTGACCCTACCTTTCGTGATAAGCATATGGTTATCCTATGTACTTTTCGCTTAGCCCAGTTAAGAATCTCGATACGATGTCTCGTCGATACTGGTGCTTCAGGCTATGCCTTTATTAATGAAACCTTCGCGCGTAATTATGGTCTTACCTTTCACGCCCTTCGTTACCCTCGTATTGTTCGGGGATTTGACGGCCAGCCTTTATTAACTGGTCTTATTACTCACCTGGCCGAAGCAATAATGGCCGTTCAAGGTCACGTGGAGAGAATTTTCTTCCACGTGACTGGACTCGAGCAGTATCCTGTTGTTCTCGGTCTCCCGTGGCTCCACCGACATGGCGTTACTGCTAATTTCCATGAGAATTCCTTGACCTTCGCCTCACCGTTCTGTTTGAAGAATTATACCCCAAGCCCTATCAAGGTTATCGCAGAAGATGAACCTTTCCTTATGCTAAAGGAGAACTACGAGGTTAATACATCTCAAGAGTTCTCTCAGTCTCTCGCCTCGTCCTCCCTCGCCTCGCCCCATGCTTTACAGAAGCCAGATCCGACTCGGAAGGAGTCACCCCAGTTCCTCGCCTCGCCCCACGCTTTACAGAAGCCAGATCCGACTCGGAAGGAGTCACCCCAGTTCCTCGCCTCGCCCCACGCTTTACAGAAGCCAGATCCGACTCGGAAGGAGTCACCCCAGTTCCTCGCCTCGCCCCACGCTTTACAGAAGCAAGATCCGACTCTGAAGGAGTCATCCCAGTCCCTCGCCTCGCCTTACGCTTTTCAGAAGCAAGATCCAACTCAGAAGGAGTTACCCCGTTCTCCAGTTCCTGAGGGAACTACCCATGATGACGAATACAGTCGTATCGTCATCGCCGTCAAGCAAGGGAAGATACCCACGATCCAGTACCGCAGCTTAGCCTCTCCTCGTCCCGAGTCCCAGCACCCAGTTACCCTGAATGTATGTGAGGTAGGACCTCAGACGTTCACCCGCCTCGTCCGTCCTGATGAGCAAGCCTCATTCAGCTTGTCATTAATGGAAATAGACCGTTTCCTAGGTATCCTAAATGAAACCCCGTCACCCAGCTCCCAAGAACCTAGAACCCACGAATCCAAGCCTCGATACCACCGAGATCCAAAGCTGTATGCTTATGATCGAGCCCAGAACCAAGCCATATTCAAGATGAACAGGGAGCTTCACCTCGCCTCCGCCGTTACCCAAGAAGAACTTCAAGCCTACCGAGACAACAAGAATGTTGACCCAGCCACGATCCTGCCTCCGCGTTACCACGAATTCCTCGATGTCTTCTCTAGGAAGGACGCCGATACCTTGCCCCCCCATCGTTCCTACGACCATGCCATCGAGCTTAAAGATGGGCTACAGCCTCCGTCGTCTGCCTTGTACGGTATGAGCCGTGACGAGATCCTAGAACTCCGTCGTTACCTAGATGAAAACCTGAGTAAAGGGTTTATTCGAGCCAGCCGGTCCCATGCCGCCTCCCCTGTCTTGTTCGTGAAGAAGCCAGGCGGAGGCCTGCGTTTCTGTGTTGATTACCGAGGGCTGAATGCCATTACCGTCAAGAATCGATACCCCCTGCCTTTGATCTCCGAGACCTTGAACCGATTGAGTCGGGCCAAGGTGTTTACCAAGTTGGATATTATTTCCGCATTCAATCGTCTTCGTATCAGGGAAGGCGACGAGGAGCTTACAGCGTTCCGTACCAGATTCGGCCTGTTCGAATACCTTGTCATGCCATTTGGGCTATGTAATGGCCCCGCCTCGTTCCAGCATTATATCAACGACACTCTGAGAGAGTTCTTGGATGAGACCTGCACCGCGTACCTTGACGATATCCTTATCTACAGTAATGTCGAAGAAGAGCACGAAATTCACGTTAAGCGTATCCTCCAGAAGCTCCGCGAGGCGGGGCTCCAAGCCGATATTACCAAGTGCGACTTCCATGCCAAAGAAGTCACGTACCTAGGACTGATTGTCACCACCGAAGGTATCAAGATGGATCCTAAGAAAGTCGATACTATCCTGAATTGGCCGCAACTTGTTAATGTCAAGGACGTCCAAAGTTTCCTGGGATTCGCCAACTTCTATCGGCGTTTTATCTATGGGTTCAGCAAGCTTGCTGCGCCACTCACCGCCCTGACCAAGAAAGGCACGATATTCGAGTGGAATAATCGGTGCCAAATAGCTTTCGATGCTTTGAAGAAAGCTTTCACCTCCGATGTTATCCTAATCCATTTCGACGCTGACCGTAAGATTATGGTAGAAACTAATGCGTCCGATTACGTGTCAGGAGGAGTCCTGTCCCAGTATAATTCCGAAGGTATCCTGCGCCCCGTTGCTTATTTCTCCAAGAAGCATAACCCTGCCGAGTGTAACTATGAGATCTACGATAAGGAACTCATGGCTATTGTCCGCGCCTTCGAAGAATGGCGCCCCGAGTTAGAAGGCTCCGCCCTTCCCATCGAGGTAATATCAGATCATAAAGCCCTTGAATACTTCGCCTCGTCCAAGGAATTGTCTCGCCGCCAAGCTAGGTGGAGTGAGTTCCTGTCCCGTTTCGACTTCAAGATCACCTACCGACCAGGCAAGGACGGTGGTAAACCCGACGCGTTAACTCGTCGCTCGGGAGACCTCCCTAAAGAGGGGGATAGATCAGACCCTAGACACCAGTACCAGCACCAGACCGTACTTAAACGGAAGAACCTTGCCCTAGAAGTCCTTACGGACTACAATCACAGCCTGTCGCTGAATACGACAACCTTAGCCTCAGTCCCAGTTACCCCAGTCACGTTAGTGGCAAACCCAGATATCTTCGTCCAGCCCTTCCAGTTACACCTCGCCCCGATCCGTACGACACCGGTAGATAACGAAATAGAGACCGACCCAGAACCAGAGACCGATCCCACGTCCCTTGAACCTGAGCTAGATGGAGACCAGCCCATCGACCCCAATGAAGACCTACAAGATACCCCCACCCATCAACTATGGGATGCAGCCAGTCAGGCTGATCAGTTCGCACCTAGGGTGCTCGAGATGCTGCGCTCCGGAGAGCGTTACTATAGTGGAATTCCCCTCGCCGAGTGCGAGGATAGGGACGGAACCCTATATTTCCGAGGAAAGCGATATGTTCCTAATTCGAACAAGCTACGCCTTCGCCTAGTCCAACTCGCCCACGACAGCGTCGCCGGGGGCCACCCAGGTCGTATAAAGTGTTACGAACTAGTCAGCCGAGCCTATTTGTGGCCTAATGTTTATGCCACCATCTAACGTTTCGTACGGAACTGCCATACGTGCCGGAGATCCAAGCCTTCTCGTCAACGCACCCAAGGATGGTTGCGCCCCTTACCGCCTCCACAGCGACGCTGGAGAGACATCTCGATGGACTACGTAGGTCCTTTACCGCCTTGTACCTTCATGGGGATTACCTATCGGTATATCCTAGTCTTCGTCGACCGCTTGACTAAAATGCGACACCTAGTACCCACCACGTCTATGGAAGTAGATGAAGCCTGTGATGTCTTCTATCAGAATGTATGGAAGCACCATGGGTTGCCTGATATCGTCGTCTCGGATCGAGGATCCCAGTTCAGGTCTGAATTCTGGAAAGCTTTGTGCAAGCGTCTTAGGATTGACCAACGAATGTCTACTGGCTACCACCCACAGACGGATGGCCAGACAGAACGATTTAACGCTGTGATGGAGCATTACCTCCGTGCATATGTCAACTATATACAGGATGATTAGGTGAAGTGGCTCCCTGGAGCGGAGTTTTCTAGCAATAATACGGATTCCTCAAGTACCCTAGCCTCGCCCTTCCTTGCCAATTATGGTCAACATCCCCGTGTCGGCTTTGATCCCGCCGAACCCTTGCCTCAGGACCTTACTGCCCAAGCCCGTGCCCAGTTGATCGCCGCTGATGAGTTCGTGACGCGAATGGAAACCCTGAATGATTACCTACGGGATGAGATGCTCATCGCCCAAGCTATCTTCGAGTCCTCGGCTAACCAGCGCCGACGCCCTTGCCCCATATACCTGGTAGACGACAAAGTATGGTTGAACGCTAGGAATCTGAATACCGCACGTCCCTCAGTCAAGCTTGATGACCATAACGTTAGTCCCTTCCGAGTCTCCAAAGTCTTCGATAATCCTCTTGTGATCCAGCTGGACCTCCCCCACTCCATGAAAGTTCACCCTGTGTTCCATGCCAGTCTGTTGCAGTTGGCAGCCGATGACCCCTTGCCCGGACAGGTACAGCCTGTCAGAGACCCCGTGATTGCTGGAGACGGCCAACGTGAATGGTACGTCAACGGTATCCTGAATTCCAAGTACGACCGTCGTCACAGTCCCGCCTTATTAAAGTACTACGTCGACTGGGAAGGCCACGTTGCCACGTGGGAGCCTTTCCAGTACCTGAACCATTGTCAACAGTCTATTGACGAATACCACGCCTCGAACCCCAGCGCTGCTGGTCCCCACGATTCCCCTTGCACCAATCCAAGGTGCCAGTGCAAAGAGCCTTTGCCTCTCTAGTCCTTGCCGACTTTTCCAGAAGTCAAACCCCGCCTCGTCCTCGCCGACTTTTCCAGAAGTCAAACCCCGCCTCGTCCTCGCCGACTTTTCTAGAAGTCAAACCCCGACTCGTCCTCGCCGACTTTTCCAGAAGTCGGACCTCGCCTCGTTCTAGTCCTCACCTTCGTTCTAGTCCTCGCCTTGTCCTAATCCCCGCCTCGTCCTGGTCCCCGCCTCGTCCTAGTCCTCGCCGGCTTTTCTAGAAGTCAACTCTCCGCCTTGTCCCCGTCTACCGCTATTGTTTTAACCAATCGTTCCGTATTAGCTTGACTGGTACTTCGTCTAAGTGTTATAACAAGTCGTAACCTCGCCTCGTCTGTTATGTCTCGCAGGAGCTCGACCTTAAAGGGGGGGCTACTGTCATGGTGTGGCATTGGTGTTGCCTCATCAGGTAAGGTTATCTCTGCCAAGATCTAGGATAGGTCTTGGCAGCCGCTCCCTTGTTTTATTTCTGCCGTGTCCTAAATAGGAAATGAGCTTATATACGGACGCAAGCTCCTATTTAATAGTATCAGGCCATGCTCTAGCTTTCGTCCTTTGTCTTTTGTCTTGGCTTACCCCTGTACTATAGTTATAGCTATAGTATTAATAGATATCTAGTTAGCAGCCTCGAACCATAACAGTTTCTAATAGATAAATAAAACCATCTACTCCTTATAAATACAGAACTACTACTTATATAAAGTAGTAGGTTAGCGTCTACAGGCCTATATATATAAGACTCTTCCTATATACTTACGCCTCTACCTAGTCTTATATAATTAGAAGAGATAGGGGAAGAATACCGCTAAAGAACCTACTCTCGTTATTCGCTACCGCCGTATCTAATCTATTAGTCAAGGTAACAGGAAGATATACCTACTAGCCGAATACCTAAGATATAAAAGACTATATAAGAAGACGGAAGAATACCGAAATATAAACCTATACCTCCGTCCTAGGTAATAATAATAGATTCACGATCTATAACTATAAGCTTACCCCTAGCGAGCCTATAGTACTTAGTTACGGGTGATAGGGGTAGCGCCTTATAATTATTAACGCCGATAGGAGCTAAATCGCTTAGGATAAGGGGTATTAAATATTTACTAGTCTATAGGCGTCTAACTAAGCGTAAACTCTACCTAGAAAGCCTTATAAAAGACACTTACTACCTAAAACTACTAATCCGGTAGGACGCGCTAGATAAGGCATAGGGTTTATTATAGTCGCCAAGTTATAAGCCGTTAACTATAAGTTAATTACTCCCTATAAACTTAATAAAAGATAAGTCTTTTCCGCCGCCACCTAATAGTTATAATTCCGAGCTACTACTACTAGGATTCCCGTGGCCTTCGAGCGATACTAATCCTACTAGGATTCCCGAGGCTACGTATAGTTTAGAATTAACCTAGGAAGGTATATAGTCCTTAATATTACAGCTAATATATATACTATCTTCGGTCTAACTATAAGGGAATAGTAATAGCGTAAGATTTCCGCCTATTACTCCTCCCTCGCTCCCTTTTAATAGAGGGAACGACTTATATAAAGCTTTTAAAACGCTTATAAGACTAGGGTTAATAGATTATAAAGGCGATAGAAGCTTAATAAAATCTTAAATAAATAAAAGGGGAGGAAGAAGAGGAGATTCTAAAAGGCTAGTATATAGAACCTTCGACCCTAATTAGCTTAGCGAGTTTAACTTAGAAGCTAACTTAGACTTACCTACTAGACTATTAGGGACTAGATCGGAAAACGCGTAATATACTAAATACTAGTTTATTATAAACTCTCCCTTTTATCTTATCTTTCTTATTTAACTCTACCTTATCTTATATTATAGACTTCTATCCTATTTATATTATATCCTTTAAGTATATATTAATTAATTAGATAGCTACTAATTAACTCTATAAGTATTTAAGAAAAGTTTTATTATATTAACCCTTACTACTTTTAATTAATAGAGGCTAATTACTATTATAGGAATAAGAGAGCTAGAGTATAAGTATATACTTAATATTAGAATATAGTATCGATTTTATAAGTAATAGAGATAAAGAAGATAATAAAGAGTCTATCCCCCTATTAAGACGGAGGAAAACTATATATAATCTAACTACCTAAGTAGCTACCTAGAATAACGCGTTTAATTTATTACCGTCTTATATTAAGAAAATAATAAGTAGTCCTTATCTATCTTATAATCGTTTTCTTAATATATATATATAGACTCTACTATCCTCCTTAAACTCCTACTCCCTCTCTGCCTTTAAAGGGTTATCCGTAGCTGGGAGTAAATATCCTACTAGTACTACTCGCTAATCCTTTATAAGTTTAGGATACTTATCTAATAGTAGTAAGCCCTAGTCGTACCACTAAGATAATACATCCTCTACTAAGTATAATCAGTAATACTATAAGCGGTAATTCTACCGGCGAGACTAGTATAATAACAAGGGTATAGCTTTTTTATAGGCGAATACTACCCGTAGGTAAAAAGAGCTATTTAGGAACCTCTAATATAAGAGTATAGCTACTAATATATCCTCTTACCTCGTCGCTACGGTATTTACTTATTATAATAGCTTAGGATACGGTCTTTAAGCGGACCTAGAATAAAAGACTTAACTAGATAGGCTAATAAGGTATATATAGGTTAAGGTTATAAAATTACTAGCGTCTAGAAATAAGACTATAGATGATTTAGGTTAGGATATTAAGCCCGTACTAACGCCTATTAAAGCGCGGATAGTAAGTTACTTCTTAATATATATACTCTCTTATTAACTTAATTATCTATAGTTATACGATTAAATAGTAATAATAAGGATTATAATAATAGATAAGGTTTAAACTATAGTTAAGAATTACTATATATTAGAGATAGAAGGATATTTAGTAGTAGATAATATAGTAAAATTACTAAGGGGAAAGGAATAGATAGTAGATTATAATAAGGCTTATATAATCCCTCTACCTAGAATTTATACTCTTATTTATTAAATATAATATTAGAATATACTAATATACTTCTAACTTAGCTAAATAATAAGGGCAGATATAGATTTCTTAGTAATAGTATTATTAAAGTATATATCTCGCTATTTTTCTTATCTAAAAGGGGAGCGTTAGGTAAAAGCGGAATAATGAAGTACCTATTTAATCCTATTAGACTAACGATAATCTATTAAGTATACTATATAATCTATACTATAATTAAAGATTATAAGATAGGGGCTAGGAAGGTTATCTACTTCTAAGGTATAAGTATATTAAGTAAGTCTAATTCCATTTATTATACTATTAATAGGATATCTAATAGAGATTCTAGTAAAGAGATATATAAAGATATTATATAGGCTTGAGACGATTTAAAACTAAAGTATTAGGCTTTAATACTAGTAACTCTTAAGGATAAGGTAAATAGATAGATTAGCTATAAACTAGAGGAGGATAGTTATAATATTAAAGCGATCTAAGATTCTTCTAATAATAAAGGTAGTTCTAATCTACCTAATAATAAGACTATTAGGTATTATAGGTCTTACTTAGGAAGTATATAAGACCTAGTATCTAGACTATATTTAGATATTAATATTACCTAGGTAGTAGATAGTATATATAATATATATACCGCTAGACTAGTAGATAATAATAGTAATAGTTAATATAATACTAATATTATAGATAACTTATATTAAGTAGCTAGTCTTATAGTAATTACTACCTAGTCCGCTAGTAATACCTCTATACTACTGCTATTATAAGAACGAGGCGAAGATATAAGGGATAAAAGCCCTTTATAGATAGTAGTATTATTATTACCGCTACTATATATATATATTATATTAGTAAGCCCTACTCTTTCTATCTTATATAATATATTTAGCTAACCGTTCTTAGACTCTTATAACTATAAATTCTATTAAGTATAATAAGCGCGTACTAAAGCTTTTAAGCCTATTAGAATTTATTATATAGCTTAATAGGACTAAGGAAAAGATATTATTGAAGATAATATATCTATAATTTAAAAAGAAGCCTAAGATCTAATAGGATAAGAGGATTTAGTACGAGAGGTCCCTATGGATCCTTACTTACTTCGAGAACCATCTTCTCACATTTACTGAATTTACAAAGCTTGAAACCCGCATTTTTCTTTCTCCCTCGGATGTCAATCGTTCATCAATGGCTACAACACGATCAAATTCTGACAGGCTTGTTCAACCATCCTGAACCAGTCCGGATGCCTTGATTTGTGCTGATCGGTACAGACTGTGCCAAGTTAGCCATGCTCCGCCTTACGGCTACGCCAATGCACTTACACAGGTGCAGCCGAAGTACCTCGACCACTGGAAAGTCAGTCTTGTATATCTTACAAAGGCGAGACACTCACGCTTCCCATATACATGGTTCATCCTCAAATCTCTCTGGGCGAACGTGCATATACCCTGATCGATTATTTAGTCTTTTTCCTTTACGCACAACACTCACCTTACCGCATTCTTCCTTTCTTGCGTCGGGTCCGTTATAATTGGTGAAGATGACCGGAGAGGCATTACTAATGGTAGCAGCGACGACGCCGACTTTGGTGGCAAGGATCCCAGGTTGATAGCCAAACATGCGATCATCGATCCCTAAATTGTCCTTCAAACAGTCTTCGAGGGCGTTCGCATCATAATGGCCGTCTCTATACCAACCCTTCAAGGAGAGACGAAGGCGTCTGATGAAGTTTATCCGCCCCTGAGGTCGTTCAAGGAGTTTCCGAGCTAATGCATCGGAAACGTGAACACATTGAGAAGCTGGCATCCCACGTAGGAATAGGATATAGATAATGAGACCCCCTGTCTTGATTATAAGCCTGATATCTCGGAACGTGAAGCTTACTAACGCTGGTGCCGAAAGTAAGATTAAACAAGTCTTGAAATTGTAATTTACTTCCTATTATACCCTGAATAATCGCTAGGATGTCTAGTGGAATAAAACTACGCGTGCCTCCCCTATCGACAGCCAAAATCCGTTCGCCAGCGGAGAAAGGTTTGAGTCTGACGGTACAATTCCCGGAATGACAAGTCCTACTTTGATGTTGACAGTCTATAATCGGCATCTCATCCCCAAAGATCCGTACGCAGACGTTACATATAGCATGTCCGCAGGAGAGGGGGTTTTCTGGCTTCCGGCGAAGACACCAGATGCAGGTGCTGTTACTTTGAAGCTGCGGCCACGGTATGCCAAGGCCGCCTACCTTCTCCCGATGTATTTGTGCCGCGGTCTTGCCGAACGAGACCATATCCATAAAAGACATGGCCAAGTGTCCCTTAATACATTGCTCTTGCACCTCGGCCTGCTCTATAGCCTTATTTTCCGCACACGATCGCTCTTTGAATAAGCTAATAAGGGACCTGAGGCACGAAGGGGGGTAGATGGCATCGAATACCGTCTTCAGATTATAGCCTGAATCCTGAGTCAGCTCGTAATTTTAGATTGCTGGTGTAGCACTCACGATACATCTTAGAAGGATAGGCATCTAGCAAAATAGTAGAACCGATAAAACTTGCCATGGTGTCATCCGATAGACCGCAGTCCATCCTAAGTCGGAAAAATAAAGTTAGATGATCGGCGTGGTCTAGACCGACTTCGTTACCTAGTCGGCTTGCCGTAACGAAGGTAAAAGGTCGGAAAATAGAGGCTGCTGTCTGTGATACAGCTATTTGGAAAACTTGTTTAGGTGTATAGCTGAGTAGAGGCGTCGATAACGTAATCGGACGTTTCGTATCTTATCCATCTACCTCTAAAGTAGCTCCTTCAACCGTTAAAAACGTGCTAATGGGGATATTTACTTATCTGCCAGATATAGGACCTTAATGGAAGAATAGAAGTCTTTTAACGTAATACCGTTATTACGGCCCTTTCTTGATATGGTTTGGAAAAAGCTCTCGGAGAGCTTGGTTCTTGGCTTTCCTACCTATGAAGAAAAGCATAGAGGGTTTGCTGAGTTGCCGGATTAGTTAGCTCCCCGACGATTCTCGTCAAGCGGCCTGAGTTAATCAACGCGACCTCTTTTCTACCCGCCACATGTAACTAACCAAGATGCTTACAGATGGTTATATTTGACTACGCTGACTAAAATATAAGCCCCTGTAGATTCGGTGTTCTGCTATGTATGTCATGTATCCCAGAAAATTGCCGTCGATGATCTCTCAATCTGACCCCAGCGTTATAGCAGACACTAATGCGTCTCTTCACGTGGCTCAACGTAGCCAAGGAACGTCATTGCATTCATTTCTAGCGTCTCTTACCGTCTCTACCTCGGTACTCGGCGCTGAGATCGTGCTCTTCATCCTACTGAAGGACAGACTTCTACAACTATAGTAAGTCTCCTTTTACTAGAGTCTATAACTAATAACTTACGAATGCCAGTCAACCTCGAACGTATCTTATACCTAAAAAACAGCGCGCTGAAGTCTCTCCTTCAGGATTATTTTCCTAGGTTCCCGCTGTTTTTTAAACATTAGATCGAGTCATTCTTTAGAAGTCTAGCCTTAACGCTTTCTTTCTTCTTTGTTACCTTCGTATACTTTTGAAAATATTCGTTCCTCTAAGCCTAATCTTAATTCTGATTCTAGTCCCGTTGAACCTTATTTATAGGAAGAATATACCAGGTAGAGTCTAAGGTCTAGATAGACTTAGTTAGGCCAACGTAGGGCTGGTATATACTAGCTTCTACTAGCTTATCTAGTAATAGCCTTGACCGTGGTTACCTTTATATGCCATATAATATATATAGAGTTGACGGAGTATATCCGTATCCGATAAGCGTACCTCGCATTACCTTAGTATCTTCTCTAAGCCTTCGCAAATGCTATCCTTATAACGGATATTCCTAAAAGATTCTTGTCTATTCCCACTCTGACCCGTCTCTATAGCGTATTCCCTGGCGGCGTACGTGCGATCTGGATGAACCGAGACCTGTCCGAACTATCGAAAAAGGTTCTGGACCGGAGGAGAATAGTCTATATACTAGAGGCTGCGGAAACGAAGCTTATAAGATTAGCGATGAAATCCTCAGGCGATCGAAAAGGCTATGGCCTTATAAAAGCCGTTATAGGCGATTTAAGCCGCGCCTATTATTAAAGTAAAGAACCTCTTTAGAAATGATATTTAGGTAAGAAGGACCGCGATTATATACGTCTCCTAATTCTTAACCTTAGCTGGATACTATTAATACCTTTCGTGGGAAGAAAAGTTAATGCTATATATTACTGTTAGTTGGAGATAGCTCGCTTAAATAACGAGATTTATCGGGACTAGCAAGAGCCTGAGAAGTACCTACTATTGCCCTCAGCCTTTATATAATTCGATACCTAAGAGGCCACGTATATAGCTTACCAGTCTCTTGTTTAGTATGCGCCCTTGTATTTTCAGTCTTAATATCTCGAAGCTTCGCCAGTAGATGTCAAATGGGAAAACCTGTCGATGAAGTAGTGGGCCCGGTACGTACGGATAGTGCTAGTAATTATCTCTATCGCCTCACTTATTCTAGTATAGTCTATTCCTGTCGCCTTTACTGGTGTCGTATCTCAGATTGCTTACCTTACGGCTTTGTGGCCCTGGCTGTAATGGATCGACGCACTCCCGGCGTGGCTGCTTGGCTGTATTCAGGGTCTTTTAACGCAAGTAATTCTAACCGTACTTACCACGTTGCTGCCATACGTACTGCGTATTATTACAGAACGTCAGGGTCTATTAACGGAGGTAGCCGTCGAGCTTTCTCTCTAGAAGTCCATTTTACCTTTCTATCCGTATAAGTCTTCTTGACGATCTCTCTCTCTTCGAGTATTACGGCTATTACTTAAGAAATACTTCACGGCCTTAATTCTATACCGGTGGTACTAGCTATAAACCTTCTAAACGTAAGCAATTACTTCTTTTCTTATCTACTATTACGATGCTTCTTAGTAAGCGCAAGTTTACTTCTATAAGTGGGACGACTAATGTATTAGTGTACTTTCGCCCAAATCGGGAATGTTACGCCGAGACAGAAATGGGAGAAGTAGACTAGTTTGCCTTAGATGCAGTAGGGCACCCTTTCCCTAATCTATACCAATCTAGCTTGCATCGGTAAGTCGCCTTATTACACATATATTTAATTCTAATATTATACTAGGGCTTATCTACTCGGTTATCGCTCTATTAATTCTCTTATTTAGTTCTATTACCTTTAGTCTTCTTTAGGTGGTGTTCCGTTATAACCTACTCTATATCACAGTTTCCCGACTAAATACAAGAGGTTTACTGTATCTAACGGCCCTGAATCAGCTACTTACAGGTGTCTACGTGATAGAGCTCTATATAATAGGTCTCTTCTTCTTAGTTCGTAATAATTATAATAGAGCGACCTGCGTCGGCCAAGCTGTAATTATAATTATTATTATAGTGATAACTTTGGCTTTTAATTTCTCTTAAATGATGTAATCGATCCGCTTCTTCGATTTATGCCCTAGACCGAAATGATAGAAGAGGAGAAAGAAGCGAAGTATTACGGAACGGAAGAGACCATTCATCTTCGGATAATGGCACGGCAATATTTCAAGCGACTTATTCCGACTAGAAACCTAATTTCTATATACGAAATCTTCACTAATACGCACTACGACATGAAGGACTCTATAGTAAATGAACGGCTTTCGCTAGCATTTCAATATGAATCTCTTTGCATCCAAAGGCCCGTAATATGGATTCCAGACGATCGTCTAAGGATTAGTGACGATAAGATATCGCGCATCAGCAATAATACAGCAATATGAGTGTCAGTAATAAGCGTGCAGGTCTGGACGGAAAAGGAAGGGTAACCATTACGCAAGGTACTAGTGACCTTTCAGAACTCCAATCGATGAAGCTTTGAATCGCGCTCTTCAAAGCCTAGCAGATAATTCCTTAGTTATATAGGTCTCTTTACGTATTATACGAGTTAGCTTGGGAATAGTTTAAGACTAGATTGCCTACTGAATTTATATCTTTTAGTATCTAAGCCTATATGTATTACAGTCTATAGAATAGTGCCTTTAGTAGTAGGGGAATTCTAGGGAGTACTTATAAGGGGAGTACTCGCTAGTAACAGGGGTCACGTTTCGCATGCAGGGATTTTCGCTTCGCAGGGACGTCTCTTACTTTGATACTATGAGCTCCCCTTGTGTTCTCTACGATCGATCTTTCGGTAGTGATAAAAGGTGGCGATGGTCTTGAAAAATGTCACGTCGTTGTATTATATTTGAAGGTAGCAACTATAACCTAAGGTTGCGAGGTATAAAGAGTGATATATTTCTCATGATCTATCTTCTAGAGCCGCCCGAACCACGTAAAAACATCGTGAATATCGAGTTTGACCTGGCCCTGCCTTAGTTGATTCCGCTGTCACCAAACTTAACGATCTCGCGAACAAGACGATAGCATATCTCGTCTGAAAATTCTACATCCTCGCGGCCTACTCGTTACTCGACGCAGTACCATTCTGTCCCGTAGCAGGTTTGGGCTGCTTCGGCTCTTTCATCTCCCAATCTGTCTGGACTCTCCACTCCCTCGCCAGCTCGCGACGTCCCACCCGTGTGTGTGTCCGTACATCCGCACGATGCACAGCTGTCTCGTACAGATGCAGCCAGAAGTTGGACTTGCAGGACCAGGCGATCCAGTACTTGGGGCACGCGGGGTCCTTGCAATACCATGCCCACCGACGGGCGCCGCACAGGTCAGCATTTTCCGCGTCTGTATCGCTGTTCGTCAGGTAGTCGAAGGGAGTAGATAAGTCGGTAGGGGGGACGTCGATGTCAGTGGTATCGAGTAGCTCCGTCGTGAGCATCGCTTGGTAATTTTGGTCGGACGTGTTAGGTATGGTGCTCGATAGAGCCGGCATTGTGGATTCTGAAATTCAGAAAATAGTTAGGAATGAGTATGGACGAGCTGCGTTAATAAGGTGTAGCACAGTTCTGAATAGCCACAGCCTTTGCCAAATGATGACATCACATTAATTTATTCAACATGCATAGTCCGCTAACCCCGCTCTACATATCGTCGAATCCTACTCACTTCTGGAGACCCTTGGGCAGTACTCCCCCATCGAGTACTCCCCAATGTTTCCATCCTCCCTTTTCGGAGACCCCTAGGGAGTACTACCCCAGCGAGTGCTCCCTCAGCGAGTACTCCCCAATGTTTCCATCCTCCCTTTTCGGAGACCCCTGGGGAGTACTACCCCAGCGAGTGCTTCCTTATTGTAGGGTGTTGGGCGGGGCGGAGACAATGAGGATTGATCAGCCGGTGCGCGCTTCTTTGAAGCTTGATTGTCTGGCGACGTTACCGAGCTATTTTGCAAGGAATCTCCGGCAACAGTCGGCGAAAAGTCTCAGAGCTGAGTGATAGGTCTCTCGTGTTTAGGCATTGCTTGAAAACTTGAAATCAGTTGTAGGGAGAATATTATAAGGAAATCATAAAATACCGTAATCTCCTGAACTCAATTTTCTGGGGCTCCCACAGCTAAGAGTGGACTAAGGAGCAGCCAAAATTAAATTGAAAAAGCCAGCCAAAACCATGTTCAAAAGCAGTCAATGTTGGACCTCGCCTTAGTATAACCTAAGGTAATCGTCTATCTAATGATACCTAGCGCTAGTTTTTGATTTTACGAGACCCTGCAAATGGCCACAAGCCTCGTCTCCTCTCGGCTGGCTGATAGTCAAGTTCCATCAGACTCAATCCCTGGTCCAAGTGCGGTTGAATGAGATTTCGCAACTCGTCTCGAACTTGCGCATTTGCGGAAACTGTGATGGTCAACATAAGGCTTTCCCCGAGAGCTCTGTGAATCTACCTGTGACTAAAACATCCCCTCTGTCCTTTTCTAGCCACTGCTCCGTTTGCTCCTCCAAAAAAAGCCGAAGATCTATCACGCCATTGTGATAAAGCGCGCGTCGGTGCTTTCCGGCGTATTGTGGACTAGGGGCCAGTCTTCCGTCTCTAAAGAACAGCCATACCTGGAGCATCTACCATCACTAGCTTAGCAGAACTCCTCGGGCTCTCCCTGTAGGCAATATACTTACATAATCATGATCCAAGGTATCCTCCTTCAAAGTTCTGTCGAGCAGCTCAATGGCGGGGTGCTCATCCCCTGCTAATGTCAAACATGTTCAGCTACTGGCGAGGCCTCGGATGCTCACCTAGATCATTCAATTGCCATACCAAATGGATGTTACGCGTGCGAACCTCTGATCGATTGAATCCTTGAATTAGCTCTTTCAGGAAGGGCAATTGTGCCGCTATTCCAAATCCGGTGGCTACCATCAAGACTTTTCCGTAATCACCAATGGGTGCGCCTGAGCAGTGTGGCCCACTAAAGAGGGCTATGCGGAGAGCAGAAGGTTCCAGGCTACCCTGAGAACCTCTAGCATCACCAAAAGGTCTCCTATCCGTGTCGTCCGCTTTTGATTGAGATTCACCGCCTTCTTCCATTCCTCTTAAAGAGACATTTCCTTTTTGATATTCCGAGGCGCGGTCGAATAGCATCCGCGTGAAGCCGTCCCTCGGTTCTATCAAGAAATCTAGGCTAGTGTTTTCGCCCTCGCCCCAGGACGCAACGGTGAAGGGGTGGCTCTGCAGGAAGGAACACAGGCTGATGGATGGGATCCAAACATTGACATGTTGTCTGGCTTTGATTTTCCACGGCCGAGGGGGGAATATTGTCATTCTCACCGCGCCATTTTGTCTCGCAATCAATGCTCTGGAGCAGCCACGGTGGACCACGGTGGAGACTGAAGTTTCTGTATAGAATAGCAAAGCACTGCAATATTAGCGTGATTAGAAAGGTGCCGCCGGAAGCAAGTAGATATGCGCGGAGCACCTTTGAACTTGATGGGACATGTCTCCATGAAGCGTAGGCCATGACAAAAGCCAAACCCTGATGACAGCGGAGGAAGAGCTCATATGAAATTCGGCGAAACAAGCGTGAAGAAAGCAGAAGCAACGAGACCATGGAAAGCAAAGCCTAATGCGACGGTCAGCAGGAGTAAAATCCGTTGGGGGCGCAATGACCAACAATCAATCGAAAAACCTGTCCGGACCCACTTGTGCCGAGGCTCGGTTTGACCGCGGCGTTGATGGCGGCATGGAGCACGCCAAAAAGGATAGACATCGTCCCCGTTGACGCATGAAAAAGCCGATACGTCGGCAGCGAGACTCCGAGCAAGGTACAAACAAAGCTCAAGTGGAATCCAAAATAGGCCGGCAACATGTTGATGAGCGACAAGTGTCCCGCCCGCGTAGCCGTGTCGGTTGCAGTAGACACCTTGAAGCAAGCACAGAAGACGTTGGCTGCTAAGTAGATCAGCTGGAAGGCCACCTGGGCACGAGTCCAGGGCCCTAAAAGACGATGCCGTCGGAGGACTAAAGGATATAGAAAATGCTTTTGCATTAATGTTAAACGTTTGGAGAAGCGAACTCAGCCGGATCAGATTTTGAACGATAAACAAAAGAGCGATGCAGCCGCCTGCGGCAATAGCGTAGAACTGTGTTACGTCCATCGCTTTCCGAACAGATTTGAATATATTGAAGGGCTGTTTCGACATGTAGCGGCTTCGATTTATCGAAATAGCTACCCTGAAAGAAACATCACGGTTGTGAGAGCTTTTCGACCGCCCAGGGGTCTTTATACCCTGATCTCCAGAGAGCAGCCTCTAATAACGGGGGTGAAGCGGTTTTTGGCTCCCTCGCGGTCCCGGTCGCAACTATAAATAGAGACTCAACTCAATCTAGGATCCGGAAAACAGTTTCGAAAGAAAGCCGCTGAAGGCGAAAGTGACGGAGGCTTAGATAAGGGTGGACTGCGAGCACAGATTGAGAGCACGAAGTATACGGGGAAGGTGGGGTCGCGGTAGGGGAGACCTCGCGGCTGGTCCTCGATGTAGCCATATCTTGATGCCTCTAAATCCAAAATGGCCGCCTATATATAACAGAATCTCTGACGGGGCGGCGTGAGTCCTCGAGGTATTTTCTTGCCACGATGGAAAATCTGTCAGCTAAAGACTTGCAGATATTCCGAGAGAAGAGTAGAACCTTTTGCGGATCGTTCCGAATACCTCTCGACAAACTTCACCATGAAGATCTTCCCAACAATCCCAGGCAGCTCGAGGTTGCTGAGGGTATTTCGTGCGGAAGACTGCCAGCGCCGAGACCCTGAAAACCACGTGCCCGCGCTAGTATCTCGGTCCGTTTTGCCACAAGCCCGCCGTACGGGTGACGGTAGCGGTCACTTCGAAGAGCTACAGTGGTTCATCCCCGAATCGCCTCTACGAATCCTGCACGGAAGACACCGCCTGGAAGCGGCGCGCCAATTCCTTGAAGGGAGTGACAGATGGTGGGTCGTGGATCTTTATTCTGACGGTGGGAAAAACCAACGGCGTTTCCTGATATATTTGCTGACAGATCAAGATCTTAACACCATTGTGAAGAAAGAGCTGCGAGAACAAGACCCCAATGCCTCGAGATGGTACGACGGAGATGTTGTTCGTCAGATACGACTTTGCACCCTAACAGGCGACTCCCCTTCGCCTGATCCGTTCTCTCACACCGCGAGAAGAGAGAAATGCCTCGCCAGACTTTCAAAAAGCAAGCGGACGTGTCTCCTGCGACTGGAGGCGTTGCCGGGAAAGTTCTTGGAGAGCCTAGACGACCTGACCGCGCTCGCAGGTCTGTGGCCGCCTGTCCGGATTGGTACATTCCCTCGACTCCGAAATTTACATTGTCCGAAGGTTCGAGACTCCTCTTCAATGCCTTTCCGCTTTCTAACGAAGATTGAAGGAAATGACCCGCTATTTGCGCCGAGTCAAGAAGACGTGGACTTACATCATTGGGGACGAAGAACATGACTAACTTCAACTGGACGCTAATACGGTTGCTCTCCTGCAAGGCCGGTATCCTTTCCGATCGACGGAAGATCGTGGGTTCGTTCGGATGCGGATGCTCGCGGGCGATATCCTTCCCGCGGTTAAAGACGACCAGCGACGATCGGAGACCTTCCACCGCATTTACTCGATTAAGCACATTATCCCATCAATATATACCTGTATCGAAGATACGAAGTGGCTTGAGCCTAGTGTCAGAATTCTAAAGGAGCTCCTACCGAAGAATGGTAAAGGCTCGATATCCCAACATCTCCGCTCTCTCCACAATAGACAGGCAAGTATGAAGGTGCAGACCAGTAAATTCACCTTTGAGGATTGAACGTTGCCTTCCGGCGACTCTTTCTGGCTGTCGTACCGACAGCTCTTTCTTTTCAGTCTCCGCCACTTTCCCGTGATGGACGGCCAGGCGCCCCGCAAAGACACTACCAAGCAGAGCAGTCCGCATCCAAGAATAGAGCAACGACGGTGGCATGAGCTCTCTTCTCTCGCGTCAGACAGTGGATACCGTGGGCTACGTCGAAAATACCGAGATCGCAAAGCAGCGGATGCCAAAGCTATTGAGGACTGCGTGCGCAGTATCTTGCCGTCAAAATATTATCAGATCGATTCGACCCGCCTGCGTCGAATCGTACAACTCAACTGCCAACTCATGGACGACATTCCCTATGCCGACAGAATGAAGGCCGCTCCAAAGCTGACTTCGGATCACGATGACTGCGGATCGGATATTTCCGATCGGTGCGGTAGGCCGCATGAGCATTCTTTTCGAGCAGATCTTGGAAAGTCTCTTTCTCGGGTTCATCTATTCGACTCCTTATAGCACTACTCCCCAGCGCTATCTGACATCTTTTGCCATAAAAAGAGACTTCTTTCACAGTTTCTTTGGCTCTGAAGAAGACGATTTGGATCGGCAATCGCATTGCGAAAATGCTCGGGATGATATCGCCAAGACTGAGGATGACGACGAGGTGCTCGGCGACGCGGATGAAACCACCCGGAATGAGGATACAGAGGCCGGGACGGTCGGCCTCGGTAGGGCAGAAGCCCAATCGCCGGGCCAGCGCCTTCTGACATCAGGGAGTCTGTCGGACACAAGGAAAGAGGATGAGGGTGACGAGGAGGTGCTGGGCGATGCAGATGACATTTCCCGGAATGAGGATACAGATGCCGGGACGGTCAGCCTCGACAGTCCAGAAGCCCAATCAACGGGCCAACGCCTTTTGACATCAGGAAATCTGTCAGACACAAAGAAAAAGGACGGAGGTGAGCTCCATCCCTCTGGATCTCGGCCTCCCATGTACGAATTTGGCCAGCAGAACCACGACGGTGCTGTCTCTTTGGCGGAGGCGTCACGACTGCTTTTCAAATCCCGGATAGGAAGAAAAGCGTTGTTCACAGTGCTCTCACCCATAGCCGGCAACCGCTTTCGTAAGCGTCAGGCCGACTCGCTCCAGGATCGTATCTGCTGCATGAAGACGCAGCGAAATGTGGAACCATTGATCCGCTGGCGTATTCTCGCGCACACGTGCACAAGCGTCGCGGGACCACATGATCTGCTTCCGGCGAGATGCATGCTTTAGTCCGGACAAACCTTTTGTAGTGCGTTCGCCAACACTATGTCTTCTAGGTCGAATGTTCTTGCTTCGATCGCACAGATTTCACAGTTTAGATGGATTCACTACAGAATGTCTCTAGACCTGGTCAGTGGCATGCGATACCTGTCCCCTGCTTTGCCAGAAACTCACATAGCACGGACGATGGCGGCCCGTCAGTGGTCATAGACATCTCCGACGATGATTTCGATCCCACATCATCCTCGTCGGCCCAACCTCGTTATGAACGAATCAAAGTAGATGCTCAACGACATAGGGAGGCCTTCGACCCACGAAATTTGGTAGTCGGTGGGGAACCACAAGGTCACGTCGCTAAGCTACCAACAAGGCTCAAGACTGACGCCGTATTAGGCCATCAGTTGTCGAAGGACGAGCTAGATCAATTTCTGGCAGTCTATGAATGGTACGCTCTTATCCTCCCTTGTGATCAAAGCTGATGCAGCGAGCGTAAACAGTCACAAGCGAACAATGTGGACTCTAGTCGCGATAAATTGTGATATGACCTGGGAGAAGGCAGAGGACACATATCGGAGTATCATCCTAACGGAGAAGATTGAAACAACCCAAGCTCCTCGATGGATGCCTGTATTGGACCGTGAAGTCCAAGCAATTAGTATCGAACAGCTACCGATGTCTCAAGGTCAACTCGTACATACTTCCCTTCCAGCGCCTTCGCATCGATATCATATGAACACCAACTCTGTGTTAGCGAATCCATGGAACCATATAACCCCCAAGGATCCACCACCAATTCGCAGACCACCGCCTCCGCCACCATGTTCTGTGATCCAACTTCCAAGATTACCTTCTATGGATGCCGCAAATTTCCGAACATCAGGAAATTCCGTGACGACTGGGACGCTGCCCACGCCACTGATTATTCAGAATTCTAGATACGACTTCGGACTTGGATATGCTGCAAGATTAAAAAGCCCACCTAAACTAGACCCGAAGACGCTATAAAGACTACCAGCAAGGATAAATAGACATGGAGGGTCGCAAAGTCCAAAATCCCAATTCATCTACACCTCTCAATCGGTCGCCATGAATGCATTATATTTTAGTGACATCCCTCTCGCCAGTGCCATTCAAGGACAATCCCCAATACTTTTCAAGTCTCCCCTCGGCAGCCGCCAACTTCTCCGAAAGTTCCTTCAATGCGCCTTGTAGACCTTGGTATGCCATTAAAGCCTGGGTGTGAAACGATAGCATGGCGTTTCTTGACTCTTGGTAGAATACAATCTCGCGGATGAGGTTGTCACGTTCTATCGTCGTCGATGTGTAGAATTAAGTTTTGGTTTGTTGAAGTCGGTAAGGTTGCAATTCGATTCGGGAAGAGGTGCCACTAGCGTTGGCAATGCGAGCGTCTAGCTTCGTGATTTCGGGCGGTTCCCCCGTGACTGTGAAGTACTTTTGATCCATGTCTTCCTCATGACTTCTCGAGGTAGTGGGTGGCTATGAGTAACTTTTCTAAGCGCCGGTGTCAGTAATCGAGGGGCCAAAGATAGTGTTCCGATAATAGTCCGCCTAAATATAGGTGCTCCAAAAGTACCATAAGGAGGCCCTCGCCATTCTGTAAGGTGCACGACTTGTGGTTGCAATGGCGACACCAAGTAGACGTGATACCGTATGGCCAGGTAGCTTAGGCGGCATCAGTCTTGGTAAAGGCAATTCTCGAAGCGATGACGAAAATTCTTCACGCCTTTCAGCCTCTCAGATACCTCCAGTCCCCGAAGCATTACCAAACAATCGACGAGCACGTCCGCCAGGTGTTGGTTTTGGTCTCACGGTAAACACGAGTTCCCAGCAATTCACACATGGGGCGCGTAGACTACGCCTAGATATATCAACCCGTCCACAATTCAACCCAGATCCACAGCAACTTCCGAATAGTAAGATCCTGCCACAAACAGACCCTACAAACTCCATTAGTCTTCAAGGCGATCCGTGGAAGCGATATTAGCGTATATTAACTGAAGAAAACAATGGTCCAGTCACGATTGCGTATCACCAAGTGGACGATTTCCTAATTGTCGCCATCAGACGATACGCACGCAAAGATGAGGAAAGTATCAAGTACATCATTCGTTCTTCCCATGAGAACATTGTGAGTTTGCAAGAATGCTTCGTTAGTACAGATTGCTTGTACTTCGTCTACGAATATATAGAGATTTCTCTAGCAGAGATTCAGGCCACGCCGTGTGGTGCGTTGGAGGCATATTACACTGCAGTGATATGCCAAAAGGTAAAGCACTTCCTATGGTCTGCGCTCCCTGGTGAAGCTAAAATTACACATGTTAGGTGGTACACGGCATTCAGTACATCCACCACGAGCTCAAAATCTTGCACGGCTCAATCAATGCATGCAGCGTCATGGGAGACAGGACAGTATGTGTCAAGATAGGTACGCAGGACTGGGGAAGGCCCATGTATCTGCTAACCTATTTCTCAGCGAACATTGGCCAAAGCATGCTAAGCAATGTCGCTTCGTCAGGCAATGAACAGCAGGATTGTCGGGCATTGGGTCTGCTCATGATTCGACTCATGGAGCAAGGTGCCAGAGTTGGAGCCGGTGCCAGTTCTGGAGCTGGTAACTTCTTCCGGTACAAGTGGGCTTCATCTGGGCATTCAGATCGAGTGTTGGATCTGCTATCTCAATTTGCCTGCGTTATGGTCCGCATATCTTTTCTGCGTATGTGAAGCGCTAGCCAAATGGCCACACTTCGATCGAATAACTTACATCGTGCGATTTATAGGAAGAAGTGCCGCCGGCAGTTGTCCGGGCACATCTCTACGATTTCGCTATTCGGCGGAGATTGTTAACTGCTCATGAACTCTTGAATTAACCAGGCTGGGAGTCTCCACCGAGCCAGCAGAAATAGCTGACCACAAGTACTGATGATCAGTATACTTGGCAGATATTTCCAGAGAAACAGTAACTCTTTACGGAACACTTAATCAAGCATTTCATCCGGGCTTACAGAGAATTGTGTCGAGAAGTTGGTATGTCATCTGAAGCTGCCCTGGCACCTGAATCAAGCAACGCTGCCAAGGGGGAACTGCTCAAGGAAAGACGGGGAGCTATAACAAATGTACTTTCCATTGCCCAGCCTTGACTGATGGACTAAGCAGAATTTCTCTAGTCCCGAAAGCTGCTTTAGCACAGTGATCGAACAATGAAAATTGAATAAGCTCGAACTGATCGCTGAGCTAATCAAGTCAAATGATCCTTGCAGTAAAGACGACAAAGTTACAGGCACTAGTCAAAGAAGAAGCGGATCGATTGGAAATTGACCATATAAGCAGCTGAGATGGGCAAGCAATCATTATAGCAAGAAATACAAAGCCTGACAGATGTAGTAGAATTCCTGAGAAATACAACAGTGAGATCTGTCGATGACTTCCTAAACAGGCTCAAGCTTGATCTGAATCTTCCTACCGGTCGATAAATTTGTCCGAGAGCTTCAAATTGTTTTGCAAGCGATGCTGGCAGAGGTATGAAAAGGCGAAAGGAAGAAGAAGGAGATGAGGAAGGCGTCAAACCGCGCGTATTGAATCGAGCTAAGTAGAATCCTAATAACAAACCGCCATGTCATTCCCAACCATCTTTGCCTCCGTCTCAATTCCCTTAGCAGCCTAAACGTTACATGCTAGTTCCGAATATAAGTAATGGATCCCCTTCTCCATCCGCACAGCCGGCGCCAGAGCGAAGCGTCGTCTTCCACTTATGCCCATGCTTTCGCCTTTTCTGCATCTGCTAAACCGTTTCTATCTGCCTCTAAATCACCTGGATGCTTATACTCGGAATATCGCGTATGAAAGTAGTCAGCGCATAAGCCCTCGGTATTAGTCGCAGCAAAGGATCGACACCGATAACACCGAATTAAGTTGCGATCTATTGCGTCGCTTAAGGTCTGCGTCTCAAGTGCTTCCATCTTATATCTCTGTTCTGTTTTAAGTTCACTGAATTTCTCGCGAACCCAATCTATCCCTGCTTCGATATCCCAAATATCAGAATTGTCGATCTCGATGGAGGGTTAAGCGGATAACGGGGCTGACGAGTAGGTAGCTGGGGAAGTTATTAACGCTGAGTTATTCTAAGGCTCTCTCATCCTATCATCTGTATGTCGATAAGAAACGGAGTGCGTAGAGTGCTATTGGGATCCAAGTACGTTCTTCTTCCGAGCTTCTTCGCTTTCCCTTATTACTCCTGTGCTCCGTCGTTTGCGGGTTTGCTTTGGGGGGACTTGGAGTTCAGACATTTCCACTGGGAACTTGCAAATGTTAGTATTCTCTCCGAAGTATCCAGTTCCCGTACGCACTCTGAAATGACTGTTATTTTGTGAACATGGAGCATGAAAGAGAAGGGCAGTTTACGCTGTAGCGGAAATGAACGAACGGCAAGAAGCTGTTGAAAGAGTGACAAAAGGTTTCCTCGTCGAGGGCCCCATGGATAAAGAGAAACAACGGTGATGGATTGGGACTTGGGCGCTTTTGAATCTCGAAAGAAACCGTCAGTAGGGACGTCTGGGCCCACCAAGCTCCGTTCCCCGACTTGAACTCAATCAAGTCCAAGGACGCCCGTCCTCAAAAAGGATCAAGCGTGGCCGGCGACGATTTCATTGGTACAAAGATCAATTCACGAATTACAGCTCGAGACATCACTTATGGTTTCACTTCGGTTAGACGATGGACATTGAGCTAAGGACGCCAGAAGCGATTAAATTGCTAAGCACGCTCGCGGCGAACCTGCGTGTGGGGATATTGATACTTCCGTGCACGCTCAGTACGCCGACGAACATGCCGACTATAGAGGATTTCTTCGAAGAAGACAAATAAATGACGGGTATGATTGCTCGCCCAAGCACTTGATGATCTATATGCTGTGTGTGCATACTATATGTACATCATAATTCAAACAAAATGCCGTTGTGGATTGCACTGCATTTAGTGCGGTGCTGCCGCATGAATGGCTTTGAAAAGCACTTGTGGTCGCGTCTTCTGTTGTAGCACCTGCATCATGCACTCAAGAGGGAACATGGGCGGCGACCGTATGCGGAGGTAGCTCTTGTGGCACGTACGCACCGGTGCGTCTCCGAGTGTTTCTGCCTCCGTTTTGAGCAGACGTTTCAGTGTCTAGAGTTTGCGGTCCACCAAGCAAAGCATGTCTTCTCCGCCTTGGCAATAGGGGCCGAGGTGGTATAGGGATGCGGTTTCGCAGGACCACATCCTGCAGGAAGTCTCGCTCCTGCTGATAGTATACTTTCTCCTCGGTCATTTCCCGTACTTGTGCTTCTAAATTTGAAATGTTGTTTAAGGTCTCTTGCTCCTTCTCTTTACGTCGCTGTCGGAAGCGGTGGGAGGTAGTGGCATTGCGCTTGCGTTTTTCGTCAGCGACTTTAGACGCAGCTTAGACGTTAAGAGGCACCTGAATGGGACCTTGTTCCGTTTCGAGTATCGTCATTTGGTATTGGCTCTGGCCCAAAATCTCTGATGTTGGCGCGTCGAAGGCTTCCTTATTAAATGCTAGTAGCGGCATCGTGGAAGTGGGACCAGTTGAGGTGAAGGGTGTAGAAAAGTAGGACTAAGGCTCACCGGTAGAGGCAAGCTGAGGGAGGGCCGAAGATGGGCTGGAGTTCCGTGACGCAGGATTTCCCGTTCGACCGAACTGAGTTGGCATGGGAGGAGATAATCGAGGCGGAGGAACTGGAGGTGGATGCGCAGCACGAAGCATACTCGGATCCGTCATAATCTCTGAGGGCAGCAGCGGACCCGGTCTTATTAACGCAGACGCCTGGTCTCGGGGAAGTATGGCGGGTAGTTGCTGCGCGCCGATAGTTGCGGTTGGCGGACCAGTCGCGATGAGATATGGCTTATGACTTAAAGGCGACCTAGGTGTCGTAGACCACGATAGTGGATGAGGGTATTTATTCATCAAAGAGGGTGTAATAGATGGCAGAGTAATATCTCCTGCGGGACGTTTCCTTATGGCAGTTGGAGGTGGCGTTGCAGGCCGGGACGTTGCTGCTATTGGCGGAGTCCCTGGGGAATCCGTGCCGTCGCCATCGTGTTGACGACCGCCTGCACTGGTGGTGTCCCTAGCTGTAGGATTGAGGAGATACTCGACTCCATTGGGCCTTGAGAGACATTGCTTTGGTGGTGTAGATGATGACAGAGGCGTCGGCCGTATAGAAACATTGTGCGCGGAGGGAGCTTGTTGATGTACACCTCGGGGAGCCGCTGATGGGTTGCCTGGCTGGATCGTCGGTAAGTTTCTGGATGGAATAGGTGAGGCTTCTGAGGCTTTCTGATCTAGTGGTGAAGACTGGGACGATGGTCTTTTCTTGGTGGGCTTGTGCGCCGTAGAGGTTTCATCTTTTGATTGATGATTGGTCCGCCCTTCGTACAATCCATGGTGGAGGTCTAGCTTTGAGCGAAAGGGTGATTCGTGACTCCACCTTTGCTGTTGAATATCCATGTGTGACAAAACAACCTAGGAATCAAATCCCGCGGATGTACCTCCAATGCAGAAGACGAAGTGCTGCAACAGGGGGGTCAGGTGTGTGAGCTGTTGATGGGACTCATTCCATAACCAGATAGGAAGGCAATGCAAGTGTACAGATGAGACGGCAGGAGACAAAGGCTGAGCGTGGTAAACGAGAGGAGAAAGGCAGAAACGGCAATATGGGAGTAATTCTCCAAGACGAGGCTGCAAGATGAACAGATTCTTTATAATAGCTGTGCAGGAACATGATAGCAGCATTCTCTTGTCTCCTTATCCGTAAGTCGAACTTAGGAGAGGTTAGATATCAGTACGATCAGAGACGAACGGCACTAATCTTCCAAGTGGCGTATTGTCTACGCAGCATTGACTCGAAATCCTATGTTTGTGATCCTGTGTACGACGGGGTTTTATCCCAACGAAGCAAAGGTGACTGGCGAAATAGGAAGATATGGCGCGCTAGATGGATAGATCGAGCGGGGAGGGGGAACCACTATACTCGACATTTTACGTGTTCACGTTGAAGATGCAAGCGATCCTTTACTCGTACCTACGTTCGAAAAGCTAGCCTTACCGCACTAGGCCTGTTGCTGCTAGGGCATTCGGGGCCACCAATAATCCCATTGAGAGAAACTGCAGCAGTGATTGAGAAAAGGGTCTCCTTCCACCAACTAGCTAAACGTGTGATTCGATATCATTTGTCCCGGTGACGGGCCTGCAGCCCTAGCTCCGAAAGAAATACCCTTAACTTCGGTTGTGCCTGCGCTATGTGAGAACTTGGTCCGAGCGCGCTAGTCCATATGTGCGACTACGTTGCAGTCGCAAATTTGGAATAGTGCGCTCGGAAATTCCAGCCTTCGACTTCTGCAGAACATCTGTGCATGCTTCCCACCATCGCCTATCAACGATGGCGGCAGATGACGCCTGGGTGACAGTCAAGAAAAGCCAGTTTGATTGTCTACGCCAGCACTGCGAACACTGTCCTGACTTCCGTGAGCAACTGCAAGATTTATCGGACAGGCGTGCGGCTGTTATTCCCCTCCAGGGTCCATCTGGGGAACCTTCTAAGAAACGAAAAACTCTGCACGAGTCAGGATCTCAAGAAGCGTCGCAGCCATCGCACTCGTCACAGCAGCCCGAACCACAAGGGCCATCGCAACCATCACAGGAGCCTGGATCACAACTTTCATCCCGATCATCAAACATCTCCCAAGGTAAAAAACCTAAAAGACCACGTGCAAAAGGACCACGAAAGAGACCACAACAGAAAGCACGAAAGATTGAGGCTGTGGAGTGGTTTCTACGGAATGCTCCCGAGGCCACTGAGTGGCGTAAGAGACAGACCGAACTGGAACTGAATACTGTAGAGCAGTACGAGCAAACCGTCAGAGCTTTCACCGATCGCACCAATGTCATAGTCAAAAGAGAACCATACCAGAGAGAGGAACATTCAAGACACGAGCTTGTCGACTTGGCGGAAAGATTCGCCTTGCTCACGAAAGCTTCCCTCACGAACGCCAAACGTCAGAGATCGTTCGCCACGTTTCAAGCTCTCATCTTGCTGTCATACTGCGAGGTTCTCAGGAAAAGGGACGTTTCTTACGAAACTGTTGACCGGATAATTGAACATATTGCTGGGGAGCGTGACCGTCGAAGACTACTCAGCAGCGCCCGGTGGATAAATGGCGTTATTGTTGACCTGGTCAGCCATAGTTGGACGATTTATCGGGCCACAGAACTGTTCTTTATTGGTGTGTTCTTTGGACTCCCCACTTGCGAAGTTGAACTCACGTCTTTCTCAGACGCGCTATCACTTACCAACCTGACCCATATCCACAACAACGAAAACTTCCAATCAATCCTCAAACATTTCAAGACAGACGAGTTCATCAAACATGATTACAGCGATTGTCTAAGACCTGAGTACACCATTCCTGGTCTTATTGCATCTCTGCTTGATGCATGCAACATAACAGCCAACAAAATCTCGTATGGGTTCTGGTCCGATAGCAAAGGCAAATGCTGACGAGAAAGTAATAGGATTGATGAAATATGCGCCGCCCTTGGTTACAACTCGGATCGCGTGCCAAAGTCAGTCGAGAGCATATACAAAGTTCAGGCTGCTTGTAAGAGCACCTCCGTCATTCCAGTCAATCCTAATTTCGAGGTCTACGTACCAAATTCTTTCCGAAGCAATGATGGGCCTCTAGCTTCCGGTGAGACCAAGATCAAGCGAACAAAATTGAGAATGTGGCTAAAACCCAGATCTAGCATCCAATCCCGATGCTACGATCAGGGCAGCGGACCCACTCCGTTTGAACATTCAGGAGAGCGGTTATAGAAGCATGTCACCGGAAATTTCAATACCACCTCTACTCTACGCCATGGGTGGTCACGTCCCAAAAGCCGTGCTCGAGCGGGCAGTTTCCCCTCAACAGAGATGGGATAGGCATGGCGTGGAACACGAAACCACACTGCAACACGCTGGTCTCAATGCACATCTCCGAGAACTTCTCTCAGACGAGAAGAAATTGTGGCGAGCTATCGAGCGACTTCTTTCACTTTCGGTAGTTGGCGTGGAAGAATCGGATGGCATGGAAACTTACATATGTGGGTGGGAATCAGCCCAGTTCCCCTACGATTGGAGCAGATCGTGTTGGATTCACCAAGCCTTTGAGATCTTTTGCTACGCCTTTCCCCGTAGCCAAACAAAGTATTCGCTGTAAGTTTATCGACAGTTCCTTCACCTGACTACGTCACTGACATCCTGATTTTTAAGAATGGGACCACAGAATAAGAGGCTGCTAACCATCCTGGAGCATCTATTGCGACAATACGCCGAAATGGGGCTGGAGATGCCCTGTGGCAATGACGTTGTCGAAACCTTTCTAGCAGCCTCCAAATGTGGGGCGCTGACAATGAGACAACATTTCCTCTCGATGGCCGCCAAGTCGCTGAGGAAGCCAGGGAACATACACTTACAGGCTGAAATTGTTCACCGAGAAAGTGTGTTGCTGCGCTTAAAAGGGGATATATGCGACTCTCAATGTCGAATACAAGAATTTCTCGGCCATTCAAGCCCTGGCCCGGACCTGAGATCACACTTTGTCTTTGGACTTCTGCATCTCTCACAGGCCACTAATTATGCCTACAACTTCGACTTCTGCCAGGCACACGAGGAAGCACAGAAATGGAAGCCCTTAAGCTTTGCGCAGAGGCATATGGACGTGGTTTGGGACCAAGTATATTTCGCTGGCCGGGCGCTCAGAGGACAAGGCTGCTTCAACGAAGCAAAGCAATGCTTTGAACGTTGTCTTGCGACTGATGGACTCTGTGAATCTAAGCGAATCCTGATAAAGTCCAACCTTGCAGATCTTTACAGCGAACTGGACTATTCGCAACGCAAGAGATCCAACCCAAACGACTCGGAAGAATGCATGGCACCAGAGATTACGTTTCTAGACCACGCCGAGGAGATGGTGAAACCGGAACTTGAGCGCCAAAAAGCGCGTGGCCAACGTTCGAAGGGGTTTCGACGGTTGCTCCTTTCCTTGATCGAGGTCGAAATCAGACGAGATCAGTTCGAAAACGCAGAAATTCTGATCTCAGAAATTCTGGGCATCTACAGCAGGTTGACTGAACCTGATATCATTGACCGACTAGGTCATGTACGTGCGCTCATCGCCTGGGCGCGCATCTCCCCGGTCTCTGAAGCTGAAGAACGCTGGAGCGACGCCTTAAGGTGGAATAGAAAGTACAATCCTCTTGAAGAGGAGGTTTTCACCTGTGGCCTAGTTTATCTGTTCATCTGCTCTATTCGCTTCCAACTGGGGGATTTGGCTGGTAGCAGAGCAGTCTTCAAGCGTGCGATGGAAGTCATAAGTCGTGAAAAGCCGCAGTTCCTAATACCTGGTGTCGGTACATATTTGTTTGATTCTGTGTGGTACAAATATAGTGAGCGGTAGGTTGGGCATTGCCGGGAATTGTATAGAGTTTGAAAGAGCCCAAATGAAATTCAGGGTTTCAAAGTTCCGCCTTCCAGCCCGTTTCATTCGTGTGGCGGGTACCGAGCGTGCCAAGCATACCCGAATGGTTTCAACAATAAGGTGACTAAGCGCGGAGCCCCCCATCCCGATCTCAGGAACGAACAAAGACAAGCATTGCGTGAGGCTCCATATCTTCAACACAACCCTTAATTGAGACGTGAGTCCTTAAGCTTTTTATTTCTAGGACGCTGCTCATAAGCAATGGCCTATTTAGGACCCTTCAACTCCTTGATGAGATCTTCGACAGCATCAGTAAAATCCGTCGCATTCTCCGCCCAACCTAATATACTACATGTTGAGCCTAGAAGACGCACACGAAGTAGGCGGTTGAACATGGAGAAGCAAGTGTTTGAAAAGTATGATGGAAGCCTGGTCACTGAGAGCATGCTTCAGGAAGCCTCACAGCTCTTCAGTGACCACTATGGCGTTTGGGGTGAACACGCTGCACAAGTCGTAGGAGAGTTCGTAAAGGCTGGTAAGTTGGCTCTCAACGATTTTGTTTGCTTGCTGAGAAACACCAGGTAGTCAGGTACGACTCGGTAAGGGAAGACTTCGAGCGGAATACCTGCCCGATGGCAGCACATGCTCATACGTGAGGGTCACCGTGGACGGCAGCCTTGCCGGTAATGCATTCGCCTGCCGCTGGGTGTACGATAATAAAACTGTATGTTGGGTGACTCAGCTCGTGGTGCATCAAGATTATCGAGAGCGAGGACTTGCAATAGGCCTCTTGAATCAACTCAGGCATTATGACGATGACATCTACGGCCTTATGAGCTCTCATCCAGCTGCGTGCTTAGCGGCTGCTAAAGCATTTGGAAGTAAGCGCATATTCATGTTCGTTGTGAATCTAATGCTGAATATGATAGGCTCCATCAACACAGTCCGACTTGACTTTATCAAGGAGCATGCGGAAGAGATCATGAAAGCGTCCCCAATACGCTATGTCAAAGATGTTAAACTCCGCGGTAGTGTCTTTAACCCTGAGGATGCCAGCGGGCTTGTGTCAAGTGTTGATACTGGCTTTTGGGTCGACCATACCGAACCACTTGAAGCTCTGGAATGGGCGCGAGACACAGTAGACTGGCCTCTCGGTGAATTGCATGATGGCCATGAGTTCCTTCTTGTTCTTGAAGTCAGACGCCGTACCCGATCTAGATCTCGGTCCACATCTAGGCCCAAAGCCGCGTCGTAGTACCTGGTTGATAGTGTCTTCCTTTTCTGTTGAATCGATAAAGGGAAGGATAGGTCCTTAGTGGGTTGCTTAAGAGTCAATGATATCAAGAATTACGGTCGGCTGATTTACAATGGTCGCTTGTAATTGCTCATCGAGTTTCCTCATGGTAGATACACATTCTGAGTTGTCGCACTGTGTTGATCAAAACGACTTTACATCTGGGACGAAGTTATGTAGTCGGCCCGTCTGTTGAATAAATGTCGGAGGTGCTTCGCTCAAAACATCTCGTTGAATGTGGCTCTCGCAATAGTCCTCGTTAACAAACATGGTTGAAAACTCCCGTATGTGGCCTGGCCGCTATTTCTGAAGTCGGCGGGCCAATGGGAAAAATTCCCTCGCGTTCGGCCGTAATTTCTGCTTTGCTGCACCCCGAGACAGGTTATGCACCCGTTAGAAGCCAACAATTTCAGGTCCCAGCTTTGTCTGCATCCCTCAGGGTCGGGAGCTGGTTCTCTTGGGGGAGATCTCCTGGACCTACTTTGATCTATTTGATCCAATGCACTCCCACTAGAATTCTCCTGGGAGAACTTGCCTAGGAGGGCCAGGAGGAGCAGGACGAGGGGACCATGCGTATTGAAATATGTTTTTGTGAAGGATAAGAATGGAATGGGCTGGATTCGCTGACTGCCGCCCTGTTCCCTGGGAGAGATCTCCTGAGTCCATCCTCCCAGGAGCTTTAAATACGGCTTGGCCATCATTGATCCAATACCAGCTCATCCTAGCTACCTCTTAAACCCAGAAGAATTCTCCTAGGACAAACTCCCTAGGAGAGCCCGAATTAGCAGGTAGCGCTACAACCGTGCCAAGTTGAAGCGGGGTGCCAGAATAGGAGCAGGGAGTCAGAATTGGAGTAGGGTGCCAGAATTGGAGGGTTGCAAGAGGTGGAGCAGCAGGACTGGACCAAACGGAGAGAGTGTCAACTAATGAACGAATGCCCTATTAGGGTGTATAAGGAAAGACATTAAGCCTTGTATAACGGTCAATATAATAATACGCTAGGGACAAGAAAATGAAAGCACAATATTTTATCAATTGATCACGAATCCTGAACATGTATAAGCTAAATTACATCTATTAGTCTGAGTCAATTCGCAATTTTCTGCCTTCTCACATGAAATCCTCAAATATAACTAATGACGAGGCTGAAGATAAAGCGATAGAGCTTTATTGATAGACGAAATAGAGACTACAACTCTAGAAAACATAGGCGAAAATGATGGATAATATATATGATGTGGGAAAACATCTCCGCTCCCAGCGCTGTAGACATGAGAAGGAGGATTGAATAGTTTCTTACTCGTCGTGGAGGCGAGGGTCAAGCTTGTCGAATAGGTCAGAACATACCGACGACGCCGGCGTTTCCGCAACACCTGTGCTCTCGTCCGTGGCGGAAGTGGTTGATGGAGATGAATGTTCCGAGCTGATCGAAGGAGGTGTCGACGTTCCAGCGTATTGTTGGCCATACAGCTTCGTCGTCTCATCCACAAACTTATACGTGAATTGGGGCCACGTTTCGAGCTTCACGTCCAGGTCGTGATCCTTGGTCCGTCGAGACCTCTTTCTCCGGTTAGGCTCAAATTCCACTTCGCTGCCTGATCTACGCCTCTTGATGCCTTTGGTGAACTCGATGTAATGAATATCCTGAAGGTGGAATTTCAGCTCCAGGACGGATGGGAAGGCATCGACGTATTTCGGTCGCGGATGTGTGCATTTGGTCGCTTTACAACCGTCCAGCAGTTTAATATGGCCGTCAAGATGTGCTTTCCATTTTCCTTGGTCGAGAAATTGCTGCATCCGCATGGGAGCTGAAAGCGCCGTGTTTCCCATGCAGAAAGGGCAGTACCTAGGGCAGGCGAGGGTTCCGCCGTAGACAAAGGGATTGCACTGGATGGGAAGTATTTCAGGCCTCCCTAGGTGGATTTCGTAGTGATCGTTCCATTCGTCCTTGCCGACAATCCACTCACTGCAGTCGAAGCATAGCTCGGTAAAGCTATAGCTGGTCACGAGTTTCTTTTTGTAGCAGCTATAGATGTGCCTCCATCTCTCGGCGGCCGGTTTACTGTGGGGAAAGAATCTCGTTAGTCGCTCAACGTATATATAGAGGATATCGAGGGTAAGGAGATCACACACCTATTGAGCTCCAGCTTATGGTCTGCCATCAGGCACGTGCATTTCTCTGGCTCTAAGCCTGGGCGGAAGGGGACTTCAGCGTCCTGTTAATAGAGCGCGATCATATCACGGAGGACGGATCGACCTTCATCGCTACGGATCGGAGCGACGAGGAAGAGATTAGATGCCAGACGGTCCCGTTCGGGTATAAGGCGGCGGACGCGGTGGAATCATATACGGTGGTACCCCATTAAGACGGCGTCGTCTGGGCTGGTAAGGAGTTTACCCGGTTGCTTCTCCTGGTACTTGCGGAGTTCGTTCGAAACCAGCTTTCGTTTTTGCGCCATTAACGTATTACGACTGTCCTTGGCGGCGGAGTTAGTCTTGGCCTTTGGAGCTAAGGCCTCGATCTCGTCTTAAATGGCGGTAAACTCTGGGGTATCCTCCAGCTTATACTATTTTTTGGCTGGCAGCGCCTACTAAAGTTCCGGGTTATGATATAGAGTCATCCCGCGAAAACGATTATTCACGATAGTGCGAAGCTTTCCGTCGAAGTATCCCCCTTAAAGGTCGGTTCCGGCATTATTAGGTTAGTAGGACTCGCTAAAGGTCCGCTTATTTTTATGTCCGCCATGCTTTATGCGCTGAGCGGTCGAATAGAGCTTATCTATACCCGCCGGATTAGCCTAAGAGTTTAGACGTATCGAGAAAAGCGTAAAAATATACCGACAATATATAAGCCCTCTACCCGGAAGTCGTGGATAGTAGGGGGGCGGAGGTATCCCGCGTGGATGCCTAGTTCCCTCAGACGCCTGCTGAAGGTATCGGCCTTTTCCATCTCGCCATTAGAGATGACGTGGAAAAAGGGCTTGCTAAGGACATTTTTATTTTACTGGAGATGATATATTTCGTCCTCTAGAGGTTTAATAGCCAATAATTCTTCTATAGTATTATAGTCCTGAAAAGCATTATCTGCGATGGCTCTAGCTAGTATTATAAGCATTAGATTATAGAAAAGTAGTCGTGGCTCCAGGCCTTCGTATATTAAATATTCCGGCCTGTATATTAAGTTAAGGGTTAGGAAAGGTATATCGATATAAAGGCCCTGGATGTTTAGGAGGTAAACCTTTTCTCTAGTATCGAGGTCATATTCTTAGCATCTTTTATAACTTGTAGGGCGAATTCGGCTTACCCGTATTTATTTCGAAAGACTCTAAAGGTTATATCCTATCCGGTACGATCTTAGTAAATGGTATCCTCTATATAAGTATCTCTTCCATCTGCGAACTATACTTACACGGTAGTAGAGCCCGCGACTAGAACCGGTACGACAGGTGGACTTGATATACTTACCTACCCTAGCTAAAGTAAATATATAGAGCTGGATCTTCGCTTATATATCTAATCGTACCCGTGGCTTATCGTAGATCTACTAGTCTTTCTCTTAAAGCTGAGTTCCCAGATAAATAAAGTAATTAGTAGTACTATAGCTCCTAATTCTCTTTCTATAAGTAAGGCTAAGCTCTATTTATAGGGGTTCCTTAATAAACTATATAAGGGTTAGCTTTAATACTTAGAGTATAAGGGACTTATATAGCTAAAGGGTACCGACGTTTATAACGGACTAGGTTATTTCTGGAGGTATAAGGGAAGCGTGCCTCCGCCAGCCGGCCGTGAAGTCTTTCTAGTATTAGAGGACGGTTTTCTTACCAGCTTTGGGATCGCCGTAAATACCATCGATCCCGTACGTAATCGTCCTTATAAAGCCCTTTAAGGACTCTAAGTCGTACGGATCAGCGCCAGGGTAGGTCTACGCGTATCTATTTAGGTGAGGATGGGTATCAGGTAAATAGGCTTCTTTTGAAATTGGGTAAGGGGCTAGGGCGGTAGACCTACCCCTTCCATAGACCCAAGGCACGAGCGTAGTTTTAATCGGTCTTGGATTTAATATGCTTCTTGATTTCAGTACCATTGACGATCTCTATATTGATCTCAGAACCCTTCTCACGAGCTCGCTGGAGAAAATCCTCCGGGGACTTCTTCTTCGGCATTGGAGACGGTGAGAGGAGTAAATCAGACGGACTAAAGAGCGTAAAGCGAAATAAGAGGGAGGAGAAGAGAGAGACAATAGAGAGACTACGCAGGTATCGTGGAGCTATAACTTGCTAAGAGTAAGGCGTATTGCCAGACGATTGGCAAAAGCAATGGGAGTACGGTAGACAGGTAGGGAAGAAGAAACAGAAAGAACGAGGGCAGTAAGCCAGCCTTTATACGAAATAACGGGGGCGAGGGCACGGCGTAGGCTTTATATCCAGTCTTAGAGCCCCAGGGAGCCAGCTTGGGCTCCCCTCCATCTTGCTGGGCTTCGCCGTCTAAAGTTGACAAATTCAAGCTGGTAAGATGCACTAAGAGTCACGAGAATAGGAACTTAAGAGAGCAGGAAGGAGTAGTGGGAGAGCAAAGGTGAGTTGGAGTGAGCAGTAGGTGACGCGAAGGTGCGTGGTGGGTGAGAAGAGCGGCGACAGCTGACTAACCCGACCGGGAGCGAACGCAGGTTTTCGTAGGCCACCCTACCTATAAAGACGTAACAAGGCTAGATTTTACGAACGTTAAAGTAATCTTTCGTAATATTTTGGCACCATGGTCTTCAGTGGCTCATGCTACTTTTCACTGGCCAAGGCTGTGTAGTCGCGCGCTTCAAGTCACAGCCTCCGGTGGTTCTTTTGTTGGCTGCTACTTAAGATCCTCTGTCAGCGTCTTCGGCTTTAGAATCCCCTCCTTTATTATGGCTGACCCTTTTTCTGCTGCCGGTAGCGCTGTTGGTGTTATATCGCTTGGGTTGACCATTTGCCAAAGTCTGATTTCCTATTATGGGTCATGGAAGGCTTACGACGATGAGATAAAAAGTCTCTCCTATAAAGCCGAAGGACTTAAAACCACACTTCAGACCTTGCAGCATCCCCTGAGAAAGCTAGAGTCTGCCAATCCCTCCGAAACTATGGAGGTGCAAAGCCGAGTATTGGCGTGCGAAGAAGTCATACAGAAAATGGGGAAGAGAGTCAGGAAATGCGAAGAAATTCTGCCTTCGTCTGCCTTCGCGCACAAGCTTCAAGTTCTCGGGAAGAAGACACTCTACCCTTTCAAACGGGAGACTCTGATATGATTAAGGGACACCATTGGGGGACTCCAAGCAAACCTGAATACAGCGCTTTTGATGCTACAAATGTGCGTGAGCTTGAGTACTATATGTCGAAGAATTCTTCTAAAATATGTCTAAATAGGGCTGCAATACAATCCCAAACCGAGAAAATTGCGATTCTTGAGTCAGTCTTGATATCCGCTGCAGCTTGCAACAAGGATATTTGCGAGAGGATGACAAATACGGAGGCAAGAACGGCTGTGGTTTTGAAGAGCCCATCGACGATCCAAGACACCACCAATAGAGCAAGTTCGATACTTGCCGGATATGAGCAGCGTTTCCATTATATAGTAAGGTTATTACATATCTATGGAAAAAGGCTTTGCTTACCGAATGATAGGATTCACTGATGAGGACTCCTAAGCGGCTGCTAGATATCGAGCCAAGTTTGCCTCGTTCGACGTGCAATAAGCGTCAAAGCTTGAAGAGTAATATAAGGTATGAGCCACGAGAGAGAGATCATTTGGCACATACACTTATAAGACGAAGTACCACGAGAACTGTGTTGCTGTATACAGCCACTATACGGCAAAGAGTTCCGCTGGACACGACATAAATATTCCATTTATCGGCTCTCCACTGCTTCTCATCTCAAGACATGTCCGTTTCATCAATTCGCAGAGCGAAAGCAAACCTTAGGAGTCAATTACGCCTTTTGTGCTTATATGCTGAATATATCAATACGAGCGACATTATCAATAGTAACAGGCGCTGGTGGACTATCGATCTCTCCACGACTGAGCTTTCGTAACACGGTGCCCTATGACTCTCCAGCGTTCAAGCTTTTACAGCAAGTTCGAATCTCTGATCACGATCATGTGGATTCAAGTACTATGTCTCGCTTCCTAAAGACCACATTGAGACAACTATACCAGCTTTTCAGCGATAGGAAGGCTTCGCCTCAGGACGAAACTAAATACGGAGAGACGCTACTACACGTGAGTCAGATTTCCAGAAGGTTTGAAATCAATAGTAACTTCTAGCACAGTATGCCTGTAAAAGGATCCATAAAATGGGACTAGACAGCCCGGATATGTTCTCTGCCTACCGTCAATTCATCAACGGTATTATTGACTTTGGTGTTTCTCCGGATCAGGTAACCTTGAGCCTCGAGACGCCTGTAGACATCTTCCTTGGGAACGCATGGTGGCCACATCGTTTCAATGAGGAATCTTGCAGTCGTGTCGCAGACATCAGCATTGATCTTATCGATAACGGCGCGACTTTCTCAGAAGAGGCAATAGATGGCACATGCGCCAGGATTGATGTTGGCGCGATGTGTGGCGTGTCAACGCTGCAGAGTTCGTTGCTGATAATCAAAGAGATCGGGAATCGCGATGGCGGTATGGAAGGTAAAGGATACATTAACATTTACTACAGGAATTATAACAAGCTAAATGGCTTCAGGTTTTTCGATAAGCGAGATTGCGAAAGGAGTGTGCACTCAGTCGGAAAGTCTGCTTCGTAGAGCACTTGCTAATAACCAGACCTACGTCGACTTCCAAGATCGTAAGGGGAGAACGCCCCTTCATTTCGCCGCAAATTGGCCTTATGGGGTCGCAATACTCTTGGGTAGAGGTGCTGATATCCGTAAGACAGATCGCTTTGGCTGGTCGCCTCTCCACTATGCATATTCATTGAAATGCTTGGCGTCGGTTCAATTGATGTTACAGGCAGACAGCGTCCTCTATAACGGCCAGTCCTGCACAATTGCGGTTCTAGAGGACGGCATTGCATCTCGCGATACACAGATTCTTGAAGTCACTATAGCCGCCCTAGTGGAGAGACGTCTACGACTCGAAAGGCTGGCGGAGGCCAAGGCATCTACCGTCGCCTTAGAATTGCGGCACGACAAGATGTTTGACAATCAAGCTTTTGAAACTCAGACTCCATTGGAAAGTAGTGCAATTCCTGCAGATGAAGCATCACCAGTGGCAGCAATCCTCGAGTCAGTCTACCAAGCAAAGAATCTGGACTGCTGGGCAGCGGACAAGCTTTTCTGTGCTGGATTCCGTCACGTAGACAGGGTCGACGAGACTGGTCTGACACCGTTGATGAAACTTCGGATCCAGCTTTTTACGAGTCGGCCTTTCGCTGATGCTCTGAAGCTTGGGATCTGGCTCACATCCCATGGGGCGATCATATGCCGAACCTTACCCACCTCTAGCGCCTCAGTCCGTCACCAGTTGGGTGCAGATTTCGGGTACTATCTGATGGAGGCGATTTGGTTTGGTGGTCCTGTCTCTCATCAAACAATTCGGGCACGTTTTCACAGCACAATTTTCGATCTCGACGACCATTGCCGAGCATTTTTGTTGGACATCCTGACAAGAGACAAGGCAGATAATTGGGTTTGCGCCTGCTCGTATCACGGCTGCCGAGCGCTCATTAAAATGCTCAGAGTCTGTTACAGCTTTGTCGATGGTATAGGGGAAAAGACATTTGGAACCTTCCCAGCAGAAATGGGGAAAATTTGGCTCATTGGAGCTCTTGTCGACTTTGTCATGCCATATTTGAGGGGAGACGACTCACTACTCCGAGAAATTGTTCGTTTTGTGACCTTCGACAGGTTAGACTTAACCCACACTTGCTGTAATACTGACAGCCCCATCGAGGACTGCCTCAAAGTCGCGGAGGTCCAAGAAATCCGGGAAGAAGAACGCCTTATTTCGAATGACTTGGAGGAGCTACTCGCAAGCTTCGAGCCAAATCGTGAGGAATTCGAAGCTTTGTTAGAGTCACTGCTCGGAAAGCACTGGTTAAGCAGGATGGGACACAGCCCGTATGAGAAGAAAATCTCAGCTCATGACTCCGTGCTGCAAGCCAGGAAGCTAGGCGTTATTCTTGAATGGGATCCTGCCTAAAGCTACCATAATTTTCAATGAATCCCGATCCTTCACCTCTTCACAGAAGTTTTGCTCGACGTCATTCTACCGTGATAGTGCGTAAGGCCTCATAAATGACATAGTCGAAGTGATTAAATAGCAAACAATAATTTTGAGCTAGTAAGAAACGAATGGGTGTGTTTTAGATATATCAGTCAAAATGGGCTGCCAGCGCTTATGATCAGTCGATCGATGAATATTATACCTCTTACTCATGCCAATTAGCAGGCGCAAGGCTCGCAGGAGTTACCCTAATTGATCTGCTTTTTCACCAACTTTGGTTTTGTACTCTTGAGATGCTGTGGATTTGAACTTACCGTATAATGAATCGTAAGTTTACTGATCCGATTCTTTCACTAAGATAAGCAATGATAGGAAATTTTTGGCAGAAGCTTAGGCGGATCAATGATCATCTTTTCTTTAAAACGAATGCTTTGGCCCAGAGCAGTCCCACTCCCTACACTAACTAAGTACATGTATCGTCATCGAGTAGTAGGCCTTCCTACGGCGTATTCACAACCAATAACAGGAGTACGATTCCGTATGCTATTGACCCCAGAGGAAAACGTTTCAAAAAACCCCTAGGACGTAGGAACCACTCTAGATATAGAGAACCAGGAGGGAGGTGACTATCGGCATTATACCAGCACTACCCCTATCTCTCCTAGCCAGCAGTGTATGTCAAACACCGCCGGGGCAGTTGGAACCGAGTATTCGAGTCGATTCCAAAAATTGGAATCGAGTATCAACTCGAATATTGACTTAAATCGCCAAGATATATAACTATGCATTACTTTAATGTATTAACACCAAAGTTCTAAGTATTATTCGGATTATTTAGTCTTAGCGATTCCTTGGCGAATTATCTTGGCGAGTCGGGTACTCGACTCGAGTTTCGAAGTACCGACTCGAGGCGGTCAGTCTAGAAAAGAGATAAAAAATGATAAGAGTTATAATAATTAGATAAAGGTTTATCTTATAATAAAAGTTCCTTTTATAGATCTGAGTAGTACACACTTATCGCCTTCTTTCAAGGAATCCAACGGTCCATGGAAGACCCAGCACTTTGGCCTATGGAATCCATGTTATTGGCTGTATCTTTTGCGCCTATAGACCGATTTTGAACATTTTTGGACCGTTGAATTCCTCGAAAGACGGTGATAAATTTGTACTACTCGGATCTATATCATATGTCGTTGGCGTGGATGCGGCGTCGGATTTGTTACGCCAAAATATTGAGTCTTGGCACGCATTCCACGAGCGCCGGGTAGTAGAGGTGAATTTAAGGAAAAATCTGGATTTTTATAGTCATTCTCTTGTCTTATATAATCATATCTTTAACTAAGAGATTTAATAACTCTAAATTAAAAAGAGATAATTTTATTAATCTATATTATATATAGTTGTATTATGATCCTAGCTACGTTAATAGCTACCGCCGGCCGCTAGGGCTATAGGATTATTCCGAGGCTAACCCTATTCAGGGTTAGTTTATATTCCCCTGAGCCATATATATAGCCAGCCCTGCCCTCCTAGATACTTTCCTTCCTTAGCATTTATCTACTAGTTAAATGACACCCATATGACTCGCTCTATGCTGGCTCCTAACAGGTAGCGTTTAGGGTGGCTCCGGGGTATACTACCCGAGTCGCCTGTTAATTATTAAATATCAAAACTTTTGATATCTTACTTAGTTAGCAGTCACGTGATTTCCCGACAGCCCTAGGTAGCTTTAATAGCCCCGGGCTAAGGGGGCTATTTAAGATTTTACCGACGTAAGATAGATTTAATAGAATTATCTAATTTCCTTATACTGTAATAATATAAAGGATAAATCTATAAGATAATTAATAGATAAATAATAGTATTAGATAAGATATATAAGATATGCTTTTAAGTTTTCTTTTATAAGATTATAAGGTAGAGTAGAAGAGTTATAAAGGTAAATCCGGCTATCTCTAATAACTACTAATTTTATTTAAGTCCTATAAACCTCTACCTTAAGCCTTAACCCGCCCGCCCTTATAATATATATTTACTTACATTATAAATTACCTTATAATTTTAAATATCTTAATTCTAATTTTTCTACTTCTTTATTTAATCTATTATTTATTTTATAAATAATTTTTTCTCTTTTTTCTCTTTATTATCCTATTCTTCTATTTTACTTAACTTTATATTACTTAGATTAATTAAATATCTTATATCTTTATACCTTAAGTCTTAATTTTATTAACTTATATTTTTATATTCTATTTATCTTTTCATTTAAACTTTTTTCTCTTTTTATTTTATTTTATTTTATTTTATTATCTTATATATTTATTTTATTAAGTTAATATAATTTAAAGGGTTAAGATTAAGATTAATTCTATTTTTATATTAATCTATAATTAATAAAGATAGATTATTTAATAACTTTAACTTTAATAAATTACTCTTTTATACTAGCTTATATTAATAAAACTAAATAATCTTATTACAAATATCTCCCGTACTAAGCGAGCTAATTCACTTCAAGAGAGTTAATAACCTTCCTACCTCAGCCTAGCGTGAATATTAAAATCTAATATCTTTATTAATATCATACGTACTTCCTAGCAACTTGTTAGGAGCTAGCATAGAGCGAGTCATATGGGTGTCATTTAACTAGTAGATAAATGCTAAGGAAGGAAAGTATCTAGGAGGGTAGGGCTGGCTATATATATGGCTCAGGGGAATATAAACTAACCCTGAATAGGGTTAGCCTCGGAACAATCCTATAGCCCTAGCGGCCGGCGGTAGCCATCAACGTAGCTAGGATCGTAACAAGATTAACCTACTCCCTAATAATTTAATAGACTATTTTACAGAAAGAACGGTTACTATATATAATTATATAGGTAAATAGAAATAATATATTAAATATCCCTTAAACTAAGGAACTCTAAAATTTATGTTAGTTAGATAGGATATAACTTATATAATTCTTAATAAATAGCCTTTAGATTTTATATCCTATTTTATATTAATAATCTAGGAGTAATTAAATTAAGGAGTTACGCGGATTTTAACTTACTATTATAACTTAATAATACGGCTTTAATAGTATTAGATATTCGCTAGATTTAATACGTACTAAAAGTATATTAGTATATACTTATTCGCTTAGGGATTTAGAATAGCAGCCTAGTCACCGTACTTATAATAACTAATCTAAGGTTATAATAACTTTATAACCCGTATATAGCAGATTCGCTTAGTCTAGTATTAGAAAATATTAGTAAGTAGGTAGATTATTAGTAATAGCTTAGTAGCTTATAATAACTAGGATAGGGTACCGGTATAAGAGCTTTTAAATTAAGCTTTAAAAGAAGATATACTAGATAATAGCTACGTATATAACTGTAATCCCTATTACGAGATTAATATTACTAAATATTTTAGATTTTACACTTCTCTATCGATTATACCTCCGGATATATTAAGTATAACTCCTTGAAGGGAGGCTAATACCGGTGATTCTCTACTTATATAAGTCTAGATAATATATTAAGAGTAGAAGTATTAATTAGAAGTCTTAGGAGTAGAAGTATTAAGAGAGTATAAGTCGGATAAATTTAATAAGATATCTCCGCTTATAATCAAGGAAAAGAGAAAATAAAAATAGGATATATAAATAAGGATAATAATAATTACTAGGTATAATTACGCGTATTTTACATCCTTATATTCTTCTTAATATATACTCTAGACGCCTTCTATATTAATATCTATATATATAATTAAAACCTATAGTAAATATACCTTATATAATACGTAGCAATCTAGGCTACCTTATTATTCGGGATAAAGGCGTAATATATTACTTATACGATTACCTTCCTTAGGCCTATATATACTATATAGCACAGATTCTCGCAACGCCTATATGATATATAAAGACTCTAGCCCTACTAATCCCAACGCTATTTTCAACGGCTCCTCTAAGTTTTACGGGCTTTCACGATTACGGTTTTTAAAGCTCCGAGGTAGTAGATTCACGGGTAAAGGGTACGATTCTTTCTAAGGTTAAGTCAGCGTAAGGTAGATATATCTATTAGGTCTAAGTAATATATATAATCTCTGTGATCGTGGGAGGCTATTGATCGTGGTCGGTTGATCGATACGCGTAATACCTGCCATTTTTGCGGATGATCAGTGCAAGGTCCGCGTGACACAACCGTGCCAGCTGACCTGCTTTCTTCACAAGATTTGATTTCCCTCTAGTGAATTGTTGAGACTCGGCTTTTGCTGCGTAGGGCATGCTATGAAGTTACGTTTGATCTTGCTGGAGAGTTGCAGGGTGCAGGGAAGCGGGTCATCATCCAGCAAAAAGGGTGTCAAAAGCAGCATCCGAGCCGTTCCCCCGCTAATATTTTTTAAAATCACCTTGCTTCTAAATCTGAAAGGAGGAGAACTTCCTTGAAGGCTAATTGAAATCGCGTTCAAGAACACCAAGGGCTACCTAGGCGAGAAAGAGACGTCCGTGTTCCTTTTTACGCTCCCTTCGCGGGGACGAACCATTTAGCTAGGCGGCTGATGATTCTTTTAGGTACGAATTGGAATTCCTAATATAGCATACGAACCTTACTTGTTACTTTGTCCTCACGTGAATTTACTTACTTTAATCTTTACCGATCAGGCCTTCGCCGCGCCCGGAATAACTTCCCCCGAACAATTATTCCGCCTCCGGATCCCCTTGGGATACAACACCTTCTCCTCTTCCGCCGGTCTGAACCCACCGTGAACGGGGTTTATATTTTCGACGAAGAGGCTCTACCCAACAGTACTCTCCGCTCGCGGATAGTCACTCTTAGGAGCGTCACCGGTATGGAGCTTCCCACCGGTCCATGTACTTCTCGGCACGGCAGTGGCGAAGCCCTCGACAATAGCAGTAAATAGCCACCGTCGATCTCCCTTTGAGCTTTTACGCTGACCCGTATACAGGCTTTATCAGCGAATCGCAACGGAATCTGACTTTGTAACATCACAGCTCTACCGTGTTCTTAAACAGCTATCTCTCAAGGCATATTACGGGGGATACTGGAGCCGCCTATCGTGGCCTGGAACGGCAAACCGCGTTGATGCGACTCGCCAGTGGGATGAGTCGTACGATTGATCGACGACGGCCTCGCAAGCTCGACGCTGCCCAACGCGCAGAAGTCGATCGCCACCCGGAGGTCAGGCTCCTTCGCCGGAGGCAGAAGACGCTGTTCAATCTTATTAGAAAAAGACACGGATCCATCGCGAGCATGAAGGGGATACTAGTGTACGATCAGACTAAAAAGGGTACCACGCTTATCGCAACGTGAAACGACGACAGGAGGAGGCTCTCTTATAAGGGGTCAAAGCGAGGTTTGGAAGGGAGCAGCCGGTGATTGATATCCAGCGATAGCTGAAAGGACTGCCGTTAGCAGAATTGGAGACGGCAGAGGTAGTGGATTACGTCTTCGTTGAGTGTGTCCGGGTCATTGACGCTCTCTTCACTTTTGTGACTTTATTTCCCGGAGAAGAGTGTAAACGGCGGGTGGAAGCGATCAACGCTTTGATAGCCCTTTGCTGCTTGCAAGAAGGCAAGCGTCTACGCAGCCCGAACCCTTCCGCTTCCGATACTAAATTTGAACAGGATCTGACAAGGTCATTGGTCCTCGACCTGCCGAGTCTTTCCGACTTCATCCCGATCGAATGCGAACCCACTTATTGCATCTTTTGTCTCGGTTGTGAAGCATTGCCCACCGAGACCCGCTTGAAGTCCTTCCATAGCCGCGGCGACCTGAAGAAGCACTTTCATCGCAAACACCTTCGCCATCACCCGGCCGGTCAGCGGATCGCGTGCCCTCATTCGAGGTGCCACGTCGATTTGGGAAGCCCTATACATCTGTAGAACCACGCAGACCTGGTGCATAAGACCCCTACTTGACCGTCGCCCGGTTTGCACGTACGGGTTTGCCGTCTCTGGCTCTTTACTGTACGTTTTCATTGCCCTTCCCATTCGGTCGGTTCGGTCCGGCACCGACCGTTGGCAGAGCTCTGTGACCCTTTGCTATTGATCACATATATCACAGTTTCGTTTCATAATCTCTTCCTGCTTTTGACGAAGAAAATCGTGACCTAGCATCGTACTTCCCTTCGGGTTGTAATTTTAGGTCTGCTTTGGTTAGGTAAAGGGTTTCGTCTCCTTGGAATGGCGGCATTGAGGGTTCACGTGTCACCCGAACCTGCCGAGGGACGATTTGTACGCCTATTGAAAAACTCTTAGTCTCTGTCTTTGCTGCCATCGTTTTCATCACCTCATTTCAATTTCTTGACCTGCTGTCGGCGAGATTAACTCACAATGCACCGTGAACTTGAAACGATCAAAATTTCATACCCTCGCTTCATCTATAAGGGCGGTGACATCGTTGTGTCTCTGCCTGTGTATAAATAATATGCAACAGATACGCCATGGATGATGTGAGACCGACACTTGCGGATCCAATTCCTTATAGATGTTAGGACCCTTTTGGTCTATTCCACTAACATCCATCTGACAGCTCTATTAACTCATTATCTGAAAGACTCATAGACCCAAGCCCCTTGCCCCACCGTGCGAATTGCTTAGAAAGGTCACCTCGAGCGATTTCAAATCCCGTATCTCGACAAGGTCCTGGATTTCCCCGGCTGGCTTCGGCCTGGCTTCGGTCTTCGCTATTAGTGAGTGTCTCGACGATCCCGTCCACCGAGGAGAAGATAAAGACGTCGTGGAGGTAAACTCCTCGATAAGGTTGCTATAAGTCGAACGAGATAGCGACTCGCGCTCCTAAATTAGCGGGGCTAATCAGCCTTACTCGACCTCGGAAAGAGGTATAAGCTAGACTATTTAGCTATTAGCTTGAGCAATCAAACGTGGACTACGTCTAAGGAAATATTTTTCTATAGACGGATGTGATTGGCTCGTGCTCCTAAGCCGATGGCTAAAACATATACTGCAGTTAATTCCATAGATTCTATAGCTAAGCTTATCGACCAAAATTAGGCTTGAAATGCATGGCGATGTCCTCCCATGGTAAGCTATTCTCTAGAGAGTCCAAAGCAGTTAGTCTTCTTCGACTCTAATCGGGAACCCACATTTGCGATATAAGCTAAATTGTCTAACACCCACTTCAAGAAGAGAATAATCATGTAACGTTGCAATTACCTGATTGAACCTTGCACGGCTCTTCATAACTTCGTTCTATAACGCTGGTGCATCGCTGATATCAGTATGAAGACGCTCATACCAAAGATTAATATGCAGTGCGGAAGCCAAAACATTTGGCTAACGAGAACGTTTCATTAGACGAGTTGCTATAAAGCGTTTCCAATTCCCTGTGAAACCTTGGCCGTTCGTGAAGTCAAATCTAAGCACTACCGTGATCTTTACCCAAACGCTTTTGGTATCGATCAACATCTCAGTGACTTGCTGATGGGAGTTTTGCACCGCATGAATAAGAGGCGTTCGACCATCCAAATCTTTGTTGTTGACATCGAGTCGGGGATCTCGCATTAGCAGCGTCATGCAGTCGGTATAACCCAGCAGCATTGTGTCACGAAGTCGATCGATCCAGGTGTTCTTCGCACGGCATCCTGCCAACAGAGCCATCATTCAGCCGGTTTCGATGCTACGTTGGCATATGTGCGTAGCAATTGCAATATAGCCAGCTTATTCTCCTGATTCTCGGGAATTGTATCCTTCAAAATCATTTGCCCATCATGACCACGTGTTAGTGCTGAGAGCGGACTCATTCTGCCAATACAAATCAAGAGGGAGCACATGTCTAAATCTCCAAGCTGCACTGCTATTCGCAGAGGATCTTGCTGCTCGTTCCAGAAACGGCTATTCCTATTGGTACTGCCCTGTAAGAGCAGTATCCTCGCCGACGCATACCGGTCCCGTGGATCTGAAGAGCTCATGATAATCCGCACGAGGGCCGTGTCTCCCTGATCGTCTGTCTGGCGCATGCCTCCCTGGAAATGGGGGACTAAAAGGCGGAACATCGCTGGGTTGCAAAGCCCTGATGCCAGATGCAGAACGTTTTCACCGCACGAATTGCGGTGTTGAAGATGTGCTTCGATGCCCTTCTCCCCCAACAAAAATTCCACCACATCAACGTGGTTTCCCAAAACAGCCTCTCCTATTGATTGATGCACTGGGTTACCAAAGGATGGAGGTTTTTGGTCGCGTCGAACCTCACGCAGTAACTCGGTCCGGAGCTCTGCTTGATGCTGAGCTCTAATCATCAAACGCTGGATTATGGGGATACAGCCCGCGCTGGCAGCCAGACACAGGAGTTCATTGCCCCATTGCTCCTGAACCAATATATTCGACACATATTCGACGAGGTCAAACACCAGGTCCCAAGTATGGCGGTGTTTACCAGAACCTGACCATTGTCTCAAGATGAGCCGAAAAAAGTCAAGATTTTGAAACTGATGACTAAATCTATCCTCCAAGAAGAATATCCTCAGCCTAGATAAGTCACACCACTGGAGAACTTGATCAGCGGCCCCTGTAGCTGGTCGAGGAAGGAACTTGTCCATGTCGAAGTCCGAGTTCTTAAGCATATTATGCAGCATGGCTCCTGAGCCGTAGAGCGCAGTGATGCTAAGTGGATCATACAGACTACTGTCAAACGGAAACCTGGCCTTGATTGCGCAGTCCGGACGACAATTTTGTTTAATCCAATTATGGAGTCGAGTTGAGCCCGCTTGGCATAGACTCTCTATGCTTGCCAGGCCTGGAAGAGGTTCGATTGTTATGGCGCCAAAATGCTCGAGCCAATGGCATGATGCGTAGACGAAGAATTCACCGAAACCACGCTCGGTCGGATCATAGCGGATCATGTTTTCTTCCCAGGCTTCCCACGTGCAATACGGATCATACTCGACCGGCTGCCCGTCGTCATCGAATAGGTCGAATTCTTGGGGCAGTTCTTCGATTGCCACTTGCTCTTCAAGAAATAGGTCAATATTGCCAATCTCATCTAACAGAAGATATCTGATGCAAATGTTCAAGGTACACGCCTCCAAACTCTCGATGCGTTGACCAATACTTGCTTGATCAGTTGCTGTTGAGATAGCTGAGCCTTGCAGACGAGGCCAATTCCAAGTCAATTCTGCTCTGATAAACTCCTTCACAGACTGGTGTATAAGTCGAATTTGACGCTTCCTTACGTCACTGAAATTGATGCGGGTAATGAACGGTTGAATCAGACTCATTACTCTTTGATGGTCTACCAGCTTAGCAAGAGCGGCCACGGTGGTCACCTCCTGCTGAGCCGCAGACAACGCAACGGCCCAGGCAAGTTCTAGTATGCTGAGAGGCCTGCGGGTGGCAGCGAGAAGTTTCAAAGCTATACTGGCAAGCTCTTGATTTCCAGGGTCATTTGAAGTCGATCGTGTCAGTAGAGTGACGTAGAGCTTTGAGAGCTGCCCAGGTAAGGGTATTTCTTCCAGGAAGAGTCGCATAGGACCAAGCGCTCTAATTCCACGGACTTCAATGAGTTCAACCACCATCTTCGTCCATATGGCGCTTCCTTGCGCTAAACGAGTTGTTGTGTCTATGACGAGTGCTCTGACGTCCTTCGACAAATAAAACAGTTGTCTCTCGACTGTTTATCTCACGATAATGCCATCTCTCTTAGCGTCAGGACCCAGATCAATCCTGGCTATTTTATTCAGCTGTTCCAAGATCTCTTCTTGTGGGCGAGAAGATAGTATAATCTTGAGTCTTAGGGTCTTTTGCGATAAAGTCTTTAATGATTTAAGAAGGCTTTTCTGAGATGCTCTATCGCACTCATCCAGGCCATCAATAATAACGAAAAGCGGACGATCGAGTGTTTCTAGCACCTTTTGCAGGAACTCTTCTAGTTTCCTTACATTGGCCGCTGGCTCGAGATTTCCAGAAGCCTGATTCTGCTTATACCATTCGTAGAATGTTTTTTTCAGACCAGAGAGCTGTTCCAGGAGCGCTAGAGTCAGGGCAGAGAATATGTGGATAGCATGGCCAGTCTCGTCATCTTGGCAATAGTAATAGCATATCTTGGGCTGAGGTAGTTGGTGCTCATTCCTTCGACTCAGCTCATCTACAAGAAATGCCATCGCAACGCTTTTCCCACAGCCCATGTCGCCAAGAATCACCAACTGTTGGGAATCGGTGGCGCTATACCAACTGATGAAGTTGGCATCTGTCAGCAAGAATTCGCAAGCCTGATCAGCTCGAAGATCCTGCAAAGACGCATGGTATTGACTCTGCCGACTCATCTTACTACTACCTAGCCACCTCGCAACTAAGACCTGATAAGTATGTATCCACCAGATCTGAGTATATTAGGACTTACTTTCACGATCGTATAGCATAGCTTTGATATCCTCCACAATCTCCCACGTCGCTTTTTGTACAAGTTTTCGAAGAATTTCAGCGTGTCTTAAGAAGTCTTGTACAATGTTTGGAAGACGGTCGTTCTCCAAAATCATTTTTAACACCAATTTTGCTCCTTTCCTGGTGAGAATCTCAAATGCGACTTTGTAGAATTCTAAGATTTTCTGGTAAACAGAAACGAGTGCCTACGGAAAGAGTCAGAAAGACTTCGAAAAGTTCGCTGTAAGTTACCTCGTGTATGTCTTTCTTATTTGCTTTCTGGCCGAGCGTGTCACAATCATCAATGTAGGAAATTTGTTCTAGCATTTCCCCGATTTGCTTCGCAAACTCCACATCAGCAGTTGCAAAGCTGATAGCAATCTATGTAATTACGAGTCAGTGAAAGTGATGTACTCATCCTTGCAGAAGTGCAAGGAGTGATAATTTCAAGAAACAAGCTCACTGCTGTCACGCTTCTGACCACACCAAAAACGGTTGTTGCAGTTGGTTCAAGACTGGTCAGTGGACTCGCCAGATCTAACGCCAGCTTGAATCTCTCGAGCGGTACCTGTATGGAGTGCAAATATCTCACACCTCGCAAAAAGGCTGACTCCTGAGTTGCTTCCTTGTCAATCTCCTCGAGTTCTCTAAATAGCTGCGCGACATTTTTGCCCGTGAGAATAGCAACGTCTATGTCTTTCCCAAGATTGTGGACTGCTTCACGATATGCTGCGCTCCAAAGGTCTGAAGAAACAACCACACTACCGGTGTCGTCATGAAGAGTCGACCAATCAGGAAAATTTCGTTCAAAATCGCTTGTCTGAAGAGCACTCTGATGGGTTTGGATTTGAGCTTCATCATCTCTGGTCGTGGTTGACTCTCTAAAGAGATCGCTCACTTGATCCAATGGTAGTGAGCTGGTAGTAGATGTCGCATGCCGGGAAATTGATGCTAGACTGCTTATCTCCTTAGCAATATCTAACTGGTAAGTTATAACACTCACTTTGTCACAAGGCTTAGGTCTGCCTCGGTTATTAGAGGTAATTGAGTACTGACATCGTCCCGAGGATCTCGGGATCTACGCCGAGATCGATTCAGTCGCTTATACAGCCTGTGCCGGAAGCTTTCATTCTGCTTTGGTGAAGAAGCCGTCATAGTGGCACTGGAATTCCCACGTAGTCAATGCTTTGGCAGTCCCATTGGAGGGTGTCACTAAGTGGGCCAGCTTGCGCCTAGATTCGATTGGAAAGAATGTTCACGCGTGCTAAATACGTTATTCACCACAAGAATCGAAGATTTGTTCCATGCTCTATGAAGTGCAGCTTGATGACATCAAGTTGGTTCGACGCTAGTGATCACACCCCGGGCCGCCAAGAACAATACCCCGCACTACCCTCACCCTAATTGGATAAGTCTTCCTCTAGTGGCTACCATCGCATATCTTGAATTCACTCATTATATATATATCCTCTACATCCTACATTTTTCCATCAAGTACGATTCCAGACTCATCGCGATCGGTACGTGGAAGAATGTAATTCATTCTGTGCGAAGACTATCTAACATAGCTTTCATAGTCAGGCGTCCAGAGATATATGCTCACATATGATCCATGACTACTCCTAACAGTGGCTTCTCTCAATACATTTTTGGAAGGGAAGTCGATGCCTAGCAGCGAGCATCCAGATACTGCATCGTTTACCTGCCTTATCGAATCATTTACCTTTCGCAATTCCTGGCCTGGGTAGTGCTTTCAAAATCTGCACTCTGCGTTCGCTACGTCTCGTGAACTGCCTTGCATCTCCGGTTTTACTTGAGTGGCGGAAGTCAATATAGTTTCATTGCACCACAACACGCCTTTCAAAACATCCTGCGTCGCCATCATCGAATTGTTATGGATTCCGAAGAAAAGACTTCTCAGACCTCGACTACAATATCGCCTGCCACTCGCACCTTCCATTCACTAATACCCCAACACCTTCCTCCCGTGCCGAGCTCAAGACCGGAAAGGGCATACTCACAGCCGGCAGGCTCGGCTGGGATCACCTTTTTCAGCTTGCCTCGCGAGATTCGCAATAAAATTTACAAAAGAGTGCTAATTGTAGCGCATCCAGTCTTTCTTTTTCAAGACGCAGGTTCTCGAGTAGAGACTTTTGCCCCTGAAAGACCATTTCGATGGCTTTCATTGTTGTATACTAACCGGCAGATGCACAGTGAGGCTATAAAAGTGCTCTATGGAATGAATAACTTTGGTCTCTTGGATACTACGCCACAACAACTCGGCCTCCTGCAAACCTTTTTGAATTATATCGGGTCCGTGAACGCAGGTTTACTGTCTCACTTATGCATCAACTTCCCAGTCGCAGAGAGTATAGAAGGTCAGCCAGGAAAAGTTAAGCTTAGGGACGACAGCTTACAGAGTTTGAAGCTTCTTCGAGAAAAGTGCACCAATCTAACGACACTGGAAACTCTCATCCATAGCAAAAATTCCAAGGGTTTAATCAAGACAGACCAGGACAACTCACAGTTCATTCAAAACGGATTATCGCATATTGATGCGCAGCTAAAGGCCATTCCTTCACTAAACAGGGTCATCGTCAGAAACTACAATGGAACCTACGATGGAACTCCAACGCCTTTAGTAATTGAATTAATGCAGGGGCTTGGATGGGTTGTTTTGCGCGGCCACAGGAAATAATGCTAGTGACAGGGACAGGGAATCACATGCATTGGCGTTTTGCTCCTCGAATCAAGTTCTACCTTGGCGCAGCTGAAGTGGGAATGATTGATTTGCATTTTCTTTGCACCGCCATCGAACGTCAGTAGGCCAGGAGGTTCCCCGACAGCATCATGACTGATGAGGTGCAATGAGCCGAGGTATCCAATCACACTACACGGCTCCATCGAGAGCTACCGGGACGAGGCTCGATCATGTTGAATGATTGATGGAACGGTTGATGTTCAGCTATAGATATGTGTCCTACTAAATACAGCGTGCCAAGCATGTAGGGCTGATACTGATATCCAACACTCCCCTTCAGTGGAAAGACCTTGTATGCTCCCCTAAGGGCGTGTCATGGTGTAGCTGATTTGGCTTAGTATTACTCCTATTGGCGGCGTAGCTCCCCTTAAGCCATGTTCCTTGTCCTGCTTTGAAGCCTTATTAAACCCGTAAACCTCGCTCGTGTAGGGAAATCGGGAAGAGTGCTCTAGACGTTGTTGATATGAGGTGTCGTTGCTCCTGTTTCCTTCTCTTTATAGTGTCGTTTCATGTTTCCTTCTCTTTATAGTTTCGTTTCATGTTTCCTTCTCTTTAGAGTGTCGTGGCCCTTGTTTCCTTCCTCTGAGCTTTAAGGTGTATTGAGTGACTGGTTCGATGTGTAAGGTGTCGTTTTCTTGTTTCCTTCCTCTGATATTTGAGCTGTCCTCGCCTCGCAGCCTGCGTAGGATACCCTGTTAAGAGGGCTCTACCGGTGCGCTTCCGCTTGTTCCTCCTTAATATTCCTAGCCAATAGGCACCCTAAACTGTCCCGTTCTGGCTATTAGCTCTGCGGCGTCGTAGTCGATGATTTCGTAGGCGGGAGGTAGCTGTCGAAGACGCGTGATTGCCGTAGTAACGTATAGCGACCTAGGCGGATATGAATGAATACGACGTAAGGATGATGATAGTCTCTTACGAAGGAACCGTTCCTAGGTACGTTAGCGCTTAGCCGGGCTCATAACCTGTTAAATGATTGATGGAACGGTTGATATTCAGCTATAGATACGTGTCCTACTAAATACAGCGTGCCAAGCATGTAGGGCTGATACTGATATCTAATAGATTACTCTTCTTCTTAGCTGGGCGCGCAACCACCACGATGAAATAGCGTACCTCCTAGATATGCAGATAAGTAGTGCTCAGGTAGAGATTGAATTTAGCGGATACTTCACTATAGAGGTCAGTAATTCCAGGGAAAACAGCTTTAATACTAGTGGCGCCTCGATCTTTTTCGATTCGCTTAATTGAACTGAGTCTATCATTCGTAGTTTCACCCGTTGAGCTATGCATTTATGAAAATATACTAAACATTGCCATCACATGTAGCACTAGCCGTAAGCGGTAGCTCGAATCCGAGGGATAAACAGTGGTAGCGTCAGCTAAGAGCTCGAGAGTAAGACTACTTAATTGTTCACGCCTCGCCGTCTCCAATCGATCTTGTCCCCATGTGTGCACGAGCTTATGCATCGAGTAGCTCCCTTGATACGATCGCTACTGAACTAGGGAATAAGTCTGAATCGTCTGGAACGCCGGATTTAAGTCATAAAAGTTCCCGTCGGTTGTAGGGAAGATATATAACCGCTATGTCGGGGTAGACGACAGGGTTTTTAGCGGCTTCTATGACATGTATTGTATTGCAATCTAAGAGATCGATAAACATATCGTCAAATTTTGTGAATGCTAGCACGCTAAGTAATCGAGATGCCGCCGGGTTTTAATGGGCAATCGCGTCGAAGGACGCTTCCCACGTGCTCAAATGCTACTTAGGCCGCTGGCGGAGCAGCTCTTTCCGCCGCTGCCGATACTCAGGTAGGTAGCTCCGGATATCAGATGATAAGCGAGGCGTTACCGATACATATGAACCCGCCAGAGTGGTGGCTAATACTGAGTACCTCAGCTCTTAGACAATTTGAGCCACCTTCGTCTTGATCTCTTGCCCTTCGTCCTATAGCTTCGCGTATCGTCGGAACAGCCCTACCGCTTCCGATGGCTACATATCGGCCACCTCGACCGCCTCCAGTACCGTTAGCTCTTTGGCCGTCGCGCTCCGCGAGGTGATTAGTACATGTACTCCGGACGCGTCGGGCATGAAGTATTCGAGAACGATGTACGGTTGGTTTTGTGGATTGTCGATCTCGTCCGCACTGTCTAAGACGACGGGCCATCGGCCCTCTCGACTATAGAACCAGCTCTTTACCGCAGGCACCGCATCTTCCACGTTCACTATCTCTTGACCCGCTCTGAGTGGGCGACCATACAGTAGCCGGTAGATCTGGATGTAGTCACGTTCGATCGATTCTTTGGATCCGCCTTCGATCCAGAAGACGGCTGCGTAGTCCTGGCGACATTCTCGGATGTAGCCAAGTACCAGTTGGGACTTGCTGGCTCCGCCGAGGCCCCACATCACCAGTACTCATCCATCTTGAGTTGCATGAACTTGTCAATCCTGTAATCCTTCCGTGGTCTTCCTCTGCAAAAAGCCGGGGCGACGACGTGGTAAAAACATCAGTCTAGGAAGATGTGAGAACGGTTGCCTCTGACCGCTCGCCTGGCTCACTAAACTGCTTATGAGCATCCGCGGATTACTATCGGCCGTACCAGGAAACGATTCCTGTACTTCCGCTTTCTTCCTGGTCTTGAATTGCTAGCCACGAATGACAACCCTCGGCGCATTACTAGGATAACGATAGATCCCTTCACTGACAAGATTGAAGCCGGGACCGCTAAGATAGCCGAACTTACATGTGCGAGAATAGTCCTATTAGATACTTTTACAGGTATTCCAAGATTAATTTACGAGCTTGGTCTATGATCCCTACGGACTATTTTATAATAGAAGCAAGCTATATATATATCTATTACAAGATTCAGGTCTTAGATAAATATTAAGCATGTAGAACGCTTCTAAAACACATAATATAGTAAGTGATTAAGTAAGTTGTAAGCCTTATTCCCTCGAGATAGTCGCGGCAATCATCTTTGCTGCGCGCTATTCCCCAGCCGCCGTGCTGTTGACATCCTTGCCTAACGAGCCCAGGTGCAAACCCTCTATACGCCACCTACTAAGCGCGTCTTCGACACCTTTGTAAATGGGTGGTCTTGGCCATAGACCTGCTTCCGCTTTCCAACGCATTCTTCCATAAGCGCGACAGCCTTTTCAACCTCGCCTTTGTCCTTCAAAATGAATGCAAAGTTGTTCATGCTGATCAGCGTGTCTGGATGCTCTGGTCCGAGCACTTTCTTGCGACTCTCCATCGCTTGCACTTCCAGCTCTTCAGCCTGCTTCCATCGTCCCTGCTTCCTGTACCTCGACGCCAGGTTGCTCATGCTGGTCAGCGTAGAAGCATGCTCTAGCCCGAGCACCGTCTTGCGAATCTCCATTACTTGTGCGCCTATCTCTTCCGCCTCCTTCCATCGCCCTTGATTGTTGTACGTCCACCCCACGTTAGCCATACTAACCAGCGTGGAAGCGTGCTCTACCGGGGAACGAATAGCGGCCACTCCGATCTCACTGTTTGATTATGTTGCTGTGGAGTTCTCCAACTCTTGAACAGAGGAATTATCACGTGCGGGATTTTAATCATAGGAAACTACGACATTGAGAGCCGAGTTCTGCAATGATTTCTCCTTTCAACAATTTCCTTGTATCACGTTGATACTTTTGATGCTTGTTGGAGTTCGATGTTGTTCAATTATCACGTGGATTTGTATTTACTGTACGACAACTTGAGAGTCGATAAATGATTGAATTACTCTTGGATACCAAGGGTGGAAATCGTAGGGATTCATCTACAGAGGAGCAGCACGCTCGCGTAAAGGGAGGACGGCGGCGGGCTCGAGAGCGGACGCAGTCAGGCGTGTGCGGAGCGACAATGCAGTCTATCGTATGCTGCCGGCAGCTCGTCGCGCATATCCAGGTGTCGCAAGCTGGTGCTAGATGGATTCCAAGATGCTCGGTGGCGGCGGCGAGTGGCCGTCGTCGCTGTGCTGTGCGAGATTCAGTCGGCGCCTTCACTTTCTCGCTATCAGGGTCCCTCTGCTCCCCCATGCTCCCTTATTGCTCTCCCCTGCTCCCTTATTGCTCCCTTGTGCTCCCTCGCTGCTCCCCCGTGCTCCCCCTCAGCCACTTCCTACTCTTTAGCTGTTATTACGTTCTTGTAAGTTTAAACGAAAGCGTCCAGTCAGCCTGTTTTGGATGCTGATCAGAGGAGCCGGTTATGGCTCCACCGACTGCCCACCATGTTATCTTCTGCTCTTGCCCTGTTGCTCTTTCCCTTCACTTCTAATTGCCCTGCGGTCTGAAGCAACCCATCTGTGTACCGAACGTGTCATTATATACGTTGTCATCTCATATATACTCTATATATCACGGCCTCTTTCTCTTTTCGCTCTATACGTTTCAGTAGCTACGGTATTTTTATCTTACTATAATTCTCGCCCTAACCTTGACTCTAATAGTAAAGAAAAAGAGGACTACAGCGCAGTTCTTTAATGATGCGGAAACGAATGGTCTAGAGTCCTTAATCAAGACTAATATTAATAGCGGTAAGGTGTCTAAGTACCTCGAGTCTAGTACTAAAATCAACTATAACCGGATGCTAGTCCTCTAGGATAAGTGCGTTTTTATGTCTTTCCGCACTATTACGAATGATTATATAGCCCTTACTAATAGTATCTTGCCTCGGCGTACTAGGTACGACAGAAGAAACCCTGGTGCTAGCCCTCACGATATAAAAACGGTAAAGTACTTTATTAAGGGTGTTATACGCGGCTATAGTACCGGTAAGAAGGAGCCGTCTATATATACTATACTTTAAAAGTGGATAGACTTTAGCGCCGGTTAGAAGCGGCGGCCTAGTAATAATAAGATCCCTCCTGAAGTGTTAGAGTCGATTTATTTTATTCGTACCTAGAGCTGCGCTCTGCCCTTCCTCCCCGTCTATAAGGTCTAATAGTCTTACTAGTATATATAAACCGAGCTACGCAAGAAGTTCAACCTTTTAACGACTCGGCGAACTCGGTACTTTATAATAGTAAACTACTTCGCCATTATTATTAAGTATATATAGCAGAAAGATTAGCATTAATATAGATATAGACGTATCCTCGTATAGGACCACGCTGCCTATATACTATTTATCTACTCGTCGGCGCGAGTAGGCGAGTATTTTAAATCTAATATACGCAGAGGCTCCGGCCGTGGACTAGTATACGAGGTAAGTAGAGTGATCCTCTAATATAATTTCAGCTAAGAAAGCGGTCAGTAATTATACTAATATTTAAGTAGATAATCGACTTCGCCGTCTTTAAGAATAAAAAAGGAGAGGTGGAGATTAGGGTACAAGTTACTAGGGACGCAAAAGGCTTTTTACAGACGCTATATAAAAGGTTGCTTGACTGTCTAAAGCTTCAGAATTATGGTTAGGGGCAATCCTTACTAACTATTCCGATATGATTCTAGGCCACAGCATAGCATATATAAGGATATAGAGCCGCTATTTATAAACCTAGTACTACCTTTACTAGTAATCGCCCTAGCGGATCACGCCTTCCAGGACTATATCTTTCGAAGAGATCGAGGCGATTCCACCACCTGCGGATGGGTCCTTATACTACCTTCAAATCAAGAAGGACATGCTCCGTGTACCTTTTTTCCAGATAGTATCTACGGATAGACCTATAGGAAAGATCTATAGAGCGGGCTCGTTTAGTAATCGGATAGTAGATCTAGGGCATCGCGCCGGGTACGAGGAAAATATTAGGATACATGATATTCGAAGAGAAGCCCTTATTAAAGCCGATAGTAAGTTCTTTAGGACGAACCACAACCGTTAAGATACACTAACTCGGCTAAAGATAATAGTTACTCGATCGCCGAATAGATAAAATTCGCCGGCTATAATAACCTAGATACCTTCTTTAGCTTATACGCGCCTAAGCTAAGCACTATAGACGGGATAGCAAGTTACTAGAATAAAAATAGTTATACCATCTACTTTAAAGGGTTTCGCGGGCTATCGCTCTATTAATATCCTTAGCTACTATAATCGCTACCCGTAAAGGTCGAAGCTAACCTGGATTATTATACCGACTTCGTCTCCATTAACAAGGAGATCGAAATACTAGGGGAGAAGCTTCGGGGCATTACGCTAGAGGATGAAGCCCAGCCAGCTTGGGCTCGATAAGAGGAACTATATTAGCGGAAACGCCAGCTCGTATCTAAGGAGCTTAGTAAATAGTAGCAGATTTAACTACGCAAGATCGCCTTAAACACGGAGGATAAAGCACCTTAAGTCGTAAGTCTATCAAGCTACTTTAACCGGATTCGCCGTTTAGATCCGCCACGTAATCGGCTAGCATCTTTACTCTTCCTTAACGTTCCCCTCCGTAGTATATAGGGCCGCAGCGTACTTCAGGACATAATTACATTATATAAAGAGAATCCGCGGGTAGCCTATCATCTAAGCTTACGGCCTGAAAACGGTCGTTACCCTATACCCTAATATACGAGGGATATAGATCGGTTCGTCTACTTCTCCTTTCTTATTTGCCAAATACTCAGTTATTACGGACTAGCTAACTAAATACCCTTCGATTCTATAGCATTAGTATTGGCGATAGGTGGGAACATATTTACCGTTGTTATAAGGGCGACCTTAAAAGGAAACACGGCTTTACCGAGCTCTATTTTCAGTGCGACGAATAGATTACCAGTAGGGCCGGATAGTTTAAGTACTATTAACGCCATCTCACCGACCTTAAGACGCTCCTAGTTTAATATAATCCACTTATCTTCCGCCGAACTCTTACTACTACTAGGTAGTATCTCTTCTATCTCTTTAATTTAAAGCTCTTACTAACGAAACGTTTCCATTAATTCTTCGTTAAATAGAGCTAGAAAGAGTACCTATAAGAACATTTCTGGCATTTAGAAGATAGGTATAACCGATCTATAGAAGCGGGTAAAAGCAAGGTAGTCCTATATCCTAATCCACGCTGTATACTTTCTTTTAACTCGATTCAAGATCTTTAGTATTACTATCAGGATATATACTATATTAAGCGCATTAAGCTCGATCTAATTAAAAGGCGTCGCCTGACACGTTAGTCTTCTCTAAATATAAAGGCTTTCCTCAGCGCGAGCGTCAAGCTGGAGTACTATTATAACCTCCTAAGCGGGGAAAGTCCTTATAAGCATATCAATGAAATAATAGACTCGCTAATACTCGAGACACTCGACCTTATCGTTCCTACGGGACTAGTAAGACTGGAAGATAGAATTTGCCTTAGTTAAAGTTACTCTCTTCCTTTAATCGACTTAATAGTAAATTAGGAGAAGCGAAGTTCGTCGGCAGTATCTTTTATAGGCTCTAAAAGCCTACTTTCGATTATTAATTAGACCTCGGACGAGACCGTACTTAATAACCCGACACCGGCGTCGTCTATTAACTCCGACCTTCCCTTATTAATCGACCTGAGACTGCTCGACGAGTCCGACCCGCAGCCTATTATTCTTCTATTATAGCACGTGATATTTCCGCGTCCGCAGTCAGAGAGCTAGTAATACAAGACTACCTTTCAGTAGCTTAGAACCTAAAAGGTGGTTCACTAACCTATATAAAGCGGGATAAGAGTTTATTATATATAAACTTATAGACAGACGAATTAAATACGTTACACTTGTAGAATACTCTTAAGCTCCACGTCTACATATATAATATGTATAGAAATCTCTCCATTCTATAAGCAAGCCACTAGGCCCTAAGACTATACTTTTAGAGCATGTCTATACAGCCTATAATCAATTCGTGATAATAGCAGGACTTTAGTATAGATTAAAATAAACCTCTAATTAACGTAGGTGTCTAGATTTCTACTTCCGTTCCTTCGATTTGGGCCTCTAATTTTAGCTCCCCAAGAGAGGGTACTAGAACTGGAGCCCCACGAAGAGTTAAAAGCTTCTGATATCTAATCCAGCTTCTATTTATACCCAGATTCTTTAAATAATAACATCAAGTTTACTAGAACGATAGCTGGTAACTCCTTTAGGAATTCTAATTAATTTACTCTATAAACGGTCTAAAGAAAAAATGGCCTCTCGTCGACCTAATAATATAAAGCGAACGGAGTAGAATAAGAAATATAGAGAGAAACTATTAGCGTATATTTATAAGAGCTATTATGTTTTATAATCAGCCGTTATTAACACGAGTAAAGATAGAAGGCTCGGAATTATAATAGAAACGTCGTAGGTGCGGCTTAAAACTAACGCGGATGACCCTTATACGTGGGAAAAACTAGACGAAAAGGAGTACCTATTCTCGAAAAATCTAAGTAATCTTTTAATTAGCCAGCTTAAGGATTTATATAATAGTGTCGATAAATCATTTATAGCTATCTGGAAGGCCCCGTTTTAATTAGAACTCCCGGTATAAGATAGGGAAGAGTCTATACGCGCTGCTCGTTCTCGTCTATTCGACGTTTAGCTGACTGCTTAAATAAGTTTTAGGAATTTCCTAGGCCGGAAGTCAGTTTTATAGTAAAGATTAACGACCTATACTAAGATAACGTTAGATTAACTCGCGAAATTAGTAAATAGGAACATCGGGTTACTATAGAGTCGGAAAGGAGACGAGCAGCTGCATTAGAAGCTAGCGAACTGAAAGTCACCATCTAGTAGCTGCAGATGGACAACGGAAAACTCGAGAAGCATATAGGTGAGTAGAAGCTAGTAGCCGAGGAATCTAAGAGTAATGTAGACAAATACTGCAGAGAAATGAACAAGATTTTCACAGCTCTAGATCAGGTAAAATCAGAGCTAGCTTGCACTTCCAGGGATGAGCACCTCGGATAGGGAGTCTCGCATCCATTTATAAGCGAGCAAGTCTGAGTATAGATGTGGTAGATATTAATCTAGCCAATTGGCAAAGAGTGGGGCTGACTTCAAAAGTCTTCATTCCGTGCATGTAATTTCCTATAGGCTTTCGATGAGACCACATTTGCGTACCCCAAGGGTGATCCTCTCGCCTTCCATTCAAAAATTCCGGCTGCCCAGTCCTCTCAGGCGGGCAGACAAAATACTAAGGATTACTTTGGACATACAATGAGTGAAGGTGCGCAAGGATTTACAAACCGAATGATTAGACTATCCGTCATAGAATTTCCGAAAATAGATACCCGCCGCTCCACTGGCTCCGACGATGATAATGATGTTGTTGATGATGGAGAAAGCCCATGTGCTGAAACTAAAAGCTAGCGCCAGTTGCATTCCACAATCGAATCAGGATGGCTGGCTTTTTAAGGCCGGAGAAATAAATGTGAAGTCAGGATTGTGCCTCTCGCGGCTCCCGCGTGGATCATTTGTAGTTGATAGCCAATCCACCATAAGCAAGAGTAGTGGGTTTTATTTAATTGATTTATGTATTGGATTTCAGGCCGGGTCAACATCGGTATGTCACGTGAATCATCACGTGACTAGGCCTTGGCAAACTAGTAGAGATTTCATGCGTGTTCTTTGCAGTGTTTCTCTGTACAATTAATCAACCACATCTATTAGTAGTCAATAATACTACTCATCATCATCTAATGATATCATCTATTGTACATACCTTTCATTATTATCTAGCTTAGCACATGGTGCTTACATATGATAAGTTTGCAGCCAGGCTTGTGCTACATGTCAGCCGGCTTTTCCCCACTCTCCCCAAAACTTGCGCCCTTTTTTGGTGCCTCTCAGCGCTCCAACGAGACCATCCACACGACATTACTTTTAAGGCTTCGTCATGGCTAAGCAACGTTCTCCAGATGGGAGGCTGGTCTATCTTCACTGCGCATCAATCTTCAGCGGAGCAAGCGGGCAGGTTCGAAGGGTAAAGAAAATCTCTCAGCTTCTCGAGAAGCACAAGACATCCATCAAAATCCTCACAAAGGAATTTACCTTACCAGCCATTGCTGCAATTGCGAAAGAGTTGCTAGACGAGCAGATCTTTGAATCTTTACCCCGGGCAAAGCTCCGTTACCCAGAGCTGTTCCAGCTGACAGAGACGCAAGAGGCCGAGAGAGCGGCCTCTGAGGCAGAAGTCGTCAGGATTGAGGCCGAAGCAGCACAAGATATAGTGCTGACTTCCGATGACGAAGGAGGAGATGAGTGCCTGGACTTGAAGCAAAGCGGACAGCGCGCTGAGCCTGAGGAGACAATAGAAGACAAAGCTGAGACTCGGGACAATGTTCAAATCAGCGCTGTTGAACTGTGGCAAGTCTTGACTGGAGGACAATGCACAAGACAAGACAGGCACGTAGCTAATTTTCTTGATAGCAAACAATCGACAACCCAAGGACACCAAGCGCTCTCTGTCCCAAGGCTCCATCCTGTCTATTTGCCATTCAAAACGCAACATAGGAGTCTAGTCTTAGTCCAATCTTTGCTTGAGGAAAGCTGTCTGGAGTTCGGCAATGCTTGGGTCCCGGATCTGATGGAGGCACGGAAATGGCACGAAGCAGAGTCCATTGAACTCACCGAATGGACCAAGAGATTTTCAAAATACGCCAAGTCTCTACCGCCATCAGCCATTAAACCGATTGCCGGTAAAAGCATCGCTGAGGTTCTCTTTGGAACAAGTGCCCTTCGTCACTCAGCCGTTCATCGCCTTCCAACTAGCGTCGCGGGGATTTTAAACATGCTCCATGCAGCTAACTCTTTTGCAGAAGCTCTTAATGACTCCAAACGAGCGGAGAAGTTAGTGGAAATCAAAACTCAGCTGGAGGCTAGCATAGAGGAAATTGTGCAGCATCAATATCTGCTCGAACGCAAGCTCAGAGATCAGTTGGAAGATATTGCGCGTCGGAGAGCTGAACTTGATGAGCTGGAAAGATTATCAATCGAAGAGATGCTGGCAACGGACAAGAAACAACGCACTGAGGTCGGCTCTGCCTTTGAAAGCTTCCTTATTGGCTCCCAGCAGATCTCTAGTCCTTGTGCCTGTAGTCATACACCGAGCTTTGACGGAGCGAAGGCCGAGTCTGAGGCAGAAGAGCACATCGAGAATAGCGGGATAGGTATGTTTCCATGTACTTTTCCTTTCATTTCATGTCCCATCTGTTCCTGTATCTATTTCTAACAATCCCTTTAGAACATGAACAGAAACTCCCAGAGAGGACAAATAAAGCTCAAGCTTGTGATCAAAGTCCACTCGGCGAAGAGAAATCTCACCAAGGTGAAGAATTGGAGAAAGATACCCGACCTTTTTGGCACGATAACAATGGTGGCGGCGTTAAAGAGGAACCGGAGGTCTTAGAATTAACGATTTTACCTTTAAGGTCGAAGGGTAAAATGAAAAAAGAGAAGAAGGCGGCAGCATCTGACTGGGGTATTCCTACAGCTGAAGAAGCACCTGTTCTCGTGGATGAAGTTTCCGCTTCGGAAGAGGCGTCTCCCGCCCCAGAACATTTTACACAAGATATGGGTTGGAAATGGCCTCGATATGGAGCTTGGAATTTTGGCACAACCAGGGATGTTCCTGCAGAGCCGCATACTGCGGCAGGGGAAGCTATCCCAGCCGAAGAACCTTGTTTCGCCGCACCGGAGGGAGCTTCCCACACAGATGAGCCTTACAATATTGTGCCAGAGGAAGAACCAATACCGGAGGATACCTTTCCTGTGCGAGAAGCAGTCTCCAATGAGGACTCAATAGGAACGGAAAAAGTAGCTCCCAACGCGACGCCGGAAGGTTCACAAGCCGAGGTAATCATCGAAGACTTCGACGACGCAGAGGAACATAGTCTCAACCAACATGACAATATTCCATATGAATTAGACGATCCCTATGAACTGACATCAGGGCTTGACGTCGCTCCAATGCACAATGCCCCAGCTGAGGATGCTGAGTTCCTTGTACCGCCTCCAAGGCCTGCTCTTAGTGCCGTGCGCGATGATTTTGATTTTCATCCACCTCCGTTGGCGCCGCCGTCCACAGTGACTTCCGTCCTTGAGGCTGCAGCCCCAGGGTCGCCAACTGAAGATAGCCATACTATCACGCTCAAGATTCTTAACGGCAACAAGGTCCTTAGATCTATCGTCTTTATTAGAGCTTGCACCCGGACAGCGATCTTGAATGAAGCAAGAGCATATTGCGTGAAATGTGCACAAGATGATCAATGCCTTGGAACACTGCTGGCAAAGGAATACGATTTGGCCTTGATGTCATTAAAAATGTACGGGTACGACATGGACTTGGCGACGTACAAGGTTGAAAACCTGTCTTCTCTGGTTCGGGCTGTTGAGAAAACAAGTATTCCGAGATTTACGCTCCGGATCTCTGAGCTCTGAAAGGCATTAAGGTCGAGCTGTTCTCCTCATCTTTTTGTTTTGAGAATAGGTCTGCATTTATGATATGATGAAGTCTTCGATCTTATGATGCACACGATTATGGTTGAATTTTTTTTTTGAATGGCCGGCCCATCCTGTATTGACAAAATTCGCAAAGACCCTTTACCTCCGACACTTTCAGATTGGTCTCTGAAGGATGACTACTTTGGTATTGCTAGAGGTCTCTCAGGTGGATACCAATTACATGCAAGCCACTCTTGGCTCCCCCGGTCCACTTCTGACTCCCCCAATCCACTTCTACCTACCCTGCTCCATTCTTGGCTCTCCAATCTCGCTCCCAACCCCGCTCTCTCTGCTCGAGAACTGAGATGGGAATCTCCTGACCAATCTCACACCTAGAGACTTCACCGGTCTTGGCTGACTTACGATGATGGGTTTGTAGTATGGGGACTTTCATTTTCGGTATTGATGGTTGAGAATGGTCCACGTCAGATCATATCAAGCAAGCGGAGGCACAGTCTTATTGGAAAAGTATGTCTATAATATCAAGCTGAGGTATAGTAATTTTCAATGAGCGTTTAACGCAAAATACGAAATATTAAATGAGAGGTAGTATTCGCCAGAAAATTTCGCTCCGAATAGACTGACAAGAACCGCGAGGCGTTGCTGTAAAGCGTAAATGACAGTGTGGTATGACGGAACGCTTGTAGAGCGCTCCTAACGAGCGTCAAAGCCGAATGGCTCTCTGTTTTATTCTCCCTGATTTTGATAGTTGCGGAATGGATGTTGATGAGGTTTGATGTTGGTATTGGTATCGATTTTGGAGCTGCTGATGCTGTCGAATATTGATGATTTTCTTCCGTTAATTATTTTCGGATTGGCTGAGGAATCACTGTTTCCAAACCCCTTCTGCTGCATCCTGTTTTCTACGCAGCTACGGCCGGTGTCGATTGTCGTTGATATTATTGAATAGCCTGTTGGACCGCGCTGGCTATCATCGCTTGAACTGCGGAGGACGGGATCATGTCAGCTTGAGTTGGCTGACTAGCTCCTGGTTGGGTGACTCCTGGCTGGGCGACTCCTGGCTGGGTAACTCCTGCTTGAGGAACCGCTGGCTGGCTCACTGCTGGTCGAGCGACGCCTGGCTGCACAAATCCTGGTTGTGTGATACCTGGTTGAACGAATCCTGGTTGAGCGACTCCGACTGGTTGGTCTCGTGAATTCAGCTTCATGATGTTGCAGATAGAGCTCCTGGGTCCCACTAGTTAACCCTTATCCGTGGAAAGATAAGAGACGGGAGACGGATGACGTACAACGACCCTTATATTCATAGCCCTTTCCCACCCGTCTCTTGCCAGTAATCTTTGTGATCTCCCATTCCTGCTCTTCAAGTGAGGCATTCGGAGCCTGAGACTGCTGAGAAAGTGGTGGAGTGATGGCACTGGGAGGACCCGCGACCGCTGCTGCTCTACGATCTTCTTCGCTGATGACCCGCCCACATGGACGCTGCGGTAGAACGGTATTTTGAGAGGTCGGGCGGTCAATGGGTTCGATGGTAGGTTCGGTAGTATAGGTACTCAAGCAGCCGTGCGTCTTTACCTGTTCCTTGTGATGGGAGCTTTGGAGGGTTACAGGGCCAATCTTAGACTCCACGCTCGTGGCCCTGGTAGAGCCGCCCATCTCGCTGGTCTGTTCGTCATCCTCAAGCACGAAAGGGTTGTCTGAAGTATGTTAGAGAAAAGGCCTGGACGCTGGTCAGAAATGCACTTAGGAGGGCTCACTTTGACTATCACCAGCGCCATTGAATCGACTAGAGTCTGTATTCTCGCGTTGCTGGAAGTCTGGCAGAGGGGGAGGTCGTCTAAAGACCGGCTTAGGTTGCGATCGGAGCCGTGCGAACTCAAGATCGCTTAGGTTATCGTCGGTATCATCTGTCTCGTGGACAGATTTTTTCGAGAATCATTAGACGTGGTATACGGCGACGAGGGCCTGCGGACTGACCTGTGCGACGCAGATTCTTTCGGTCTTGGCGAGCTCGTCAATCTGCGCAGCTGTAGGATTTCGCCCGCCCCACATAGCAGGCTTGATAGCTAGGAGTTGAGAATGCATTTGGATGAGAGATCTGTAAAATGGTGTGATCAAAGCTAAGACGCAGACTTCGGACTCGCCATATCTTCATGCTTCCTGACTCGATGTTGGGATACGATGGAATAGTTCCAGCTTCGGTCGCTTGAGGTGTCTCCAATACCGTTGCATTAGATAGTAGCTCTGGTACTCCATAATGATTGAACGAAAATATCGAAATGCATGATCTGCCGCAACTCTCTTCTCGTGACACGCGCTTCCTGGTCTGCTAGGTCAGATCCAGATGAGACGGCAATGGGTCAAGAGTCACCATTGACTCAACGCCTGCGTTTTGACGCTTTTTTCTCCTTCCAGTTTTCCACCAACCCCGGCGCGGTGAGACGGCCTCCGTCCACCCAAGACGACTTCCATCGTACGAGGTATTACTTGCGGGGCCTCCTACGCCCTTGCTTCATATCTCTTTCGTCGACGATTTCTCCTTCCCAACTCTGTTGCTCGTAAATGATAGCCATCCGAGATCGTTCGCCTACAGACTCCATCTGTAAATGTTCTGGTGATGCCTGTAAGCCATGAAACATGTGTTTGCCTATATAGATCCCAGAAGAATTGGTTGCCTTCTTTTCTAATGAGTTTGCCTTGTCTTACAGCCCGAAATGCATGCAACGTCGGCTCCAACGCCTCCTTTCACGCCTGAGCCTGGGGCCGCATGGTCAGAGTTCAGGCATATTCGAGTCACACGCGTGTTAGAGGATTCGAGGACTTCACCAGAACGCGATGTCGAGGTAAGACGCCCTGGGTTTTGTCAAGCAATCACAGCTCACGTGTCTTGCTAGTTCCCAGGGCCGACTCTTGATTCAGACCTGTGTAATCAGTCATGGAAGCTCATTTGCGTCCCAGCGCATGTAATCGAATCGAGCCATTCCAGATGGCTCAATTTGGAGCCGGGAATCAATGTTGCTGGGAAGACCGAAGACGGCAAGTCCTATGAAGTTGTGATCCATGCATCCTATGTCCAATGGCTCTTCTTCTTTGGGTGCGAGCTATACTTCGACTACGACCCGACGGCACCCATAAAGGAAGACATCTTGGTCCATGGCATCTGGGAGGCGACCCAGAGGGTTCATGCTCGCTTTCTACTCAATGCTGTGAATAAGATCCGCTCCGGATGCTATCGGGGATTTGAGGAATGTTGTCGTGATCTCGCTCGATCAAATGGGTTGGCGATACCGCTCGAGAGAGCATTACTAATCTATGACATCCTAGTAAGCTCTTCATTGTTCGGCCTTCGAATTTTGCTGACATTCTTCAGGAGTCCGATCCACGAGTTCGCAGATTATTCGTCCAATGTCTTGTGTTCCTTGGCCTGAACCTGCTTGAGTGTTACAACTCGTGTGACGCCCTCCGGCTTCTTGCGAAAGACGAAGCCGACTTGCTTGAGCCTTTCAAGGAGAGTCAAGAAAAGCCGTTCAAGGCTCTATTAGCGCCCAAGGTCCCCGTCAGAAGGTCAAAGGGCTCAGAACTTTAAACGATCTCTCTCGTCCGAGCCCTACTTGAATTTTCCGGCGGTATGGTGGATTGTCGACAGCACACACTCGATCAAGAATATGCCATGGGCGACAACCTCAACCTGTATGGGATTCTGGTCGGCGTTACCGGTACAAATAGGTTCGGGGATTTTGATCCAAAGGAAATGTGTGATGCACTATTGAAGTCCAAAGTTTTTATCAAAGACGCAGACATCGGTTCGCTGGATACCGTAAGGTGGAGTATGCAAATGATGGAATTCCTACCTATCGGCTTTCCAAAGGGATATTTGGTATGTCACAGTGAGCGACGAGCCTGACTGTTGCTAACATCAGTAGGATCTTCCGTCCCAGTTAGTTGCTAAGCGGATTGGGCTCAGGAGAGGTGGATCTCGTTGGCATATACTTGTAATCCTCCCTACTATAAATGCAGGAGGGTAACACTAATGGGAGCCAGCGAGCACACCTACCACCGATGTCCATCCCTTCGAAAACCAGAGAACAATATACTATTGCTCCTTACTTGGAGTTCAATGATTCACGGTCGGCCTCTCCGAATCCTTAGTGAATGGGCAAGCTCAGGGGATACTTCGAACCTATGTCAACGACTGGTAGCAGATTTTCGGAATTCTCAAGAACCGGAGCAGCTCGCATTGATCCTAGCTGCCTTACTATGCCATGGACGACTTCTTCCATACACTTCGGAGGACATTGTTTAACCCATCAACGGTTGCTATCTAGCGGATCTTGATGTTCTATTAAGTGGCAAATCATTGAGTAACCAGCGAACGGTCTTCGAAAGGATCGGTTTTTCATTCCTACGGGTCCTTACCACCCTCGGCGATGATTATAAGGATATGATTCAGCTTCTCGCCGCTGCACTTGACAAAGACCCACCCCTCCTGGAACTATTCGACGGATTGACGGATCAGTATGTAGTACAGAGGATCAAGAAGAGACTCCCTCACCTGAGCGCTCGCAAAGAGGTGAAGGGTTTGCGTTTAATAGAGGCGATGCTAGAGCTTAGCATAGATGTCAGCTCTCCCTCTCAACGTAACAACAGTATTTCGGAAAACTACTGGATGGTAGGGTTGCCTAGAAAGAGTCGTGAGGATACCAGACGGACAAGCCCTGCAGATACCGCGAATCTTGGTGAAGAGTTTTCATGGTGGGATGAAGATTTGGAAACCCAATGACTCAATCCGAGTGTAAAGGCTTTCGGAGCGCATTGGGAAATATGAGATGGTAATGGTTGGATTTATGGTGTGTATTTGCGCTGGGCTCGTCTGGAGTCAAATCCTGTGAACGGTACTAGCTTTTTCCTTTTCACTATCCTTCACATACTACTCTTCACACATTGAGCTCTGCATTCGTAATACTCCTTAGTCACATATAGTGAGGAATTGATACAGAATATTAGATATTTGAATTAGGCTTCGTCTGACGGACCTGTTAGCCTCTTAGTCTGTGCATCGTGACCTCTTTGACTAGTATATTGCTATGTATAGGGCGTTAATATTAGAGCGGCGGATCAACTTTTGGAGCAGAGCCACTACTGACATCAGGGAGCCAGGTTTGGAGCGGGGAGCCAAAAATAGAGTGGTGGAGCCAGAACTAGATTGGGGGAGCCAGAACTGGATAATACATTCGGGAAATTGACGAGTGCTCGTCGAAAATAGCTAGGGCATCATGTCAGCGGCATAATACTTTGTCTGGCATGCGGGAACGCACTTGACCAGGGGTATAACTCGTTCTTCAGCTTAACAATTTCGTAGTACCTCACCATCTTTGCTGGTGTGATAACAATGCTATGACGGGGTTCGTGATCCTCGATCTGCACTTTAATCGGCATATATTCCTCCGTACTCGAACTCTAAGGGAGATGGCAATTCAAGATCTGCCAGTTCTTCTTGACCTTGTCTTTATAGCTCTCCCATATCTCGCTCGTCTCTCTCCTGGATTGTTCCTGACTCATCCTGCTTACTCCCTAATACCTTTGGCTCCACGCTCTTTTACTCTCGTTTCTACTTCAATTTATCCCTCTTTAACTTATGGCGTTCCTCTTGTTTATGCAGCTCGCTGTTTGCCGTAAGCTTTTTTCGCTGTTCGTTTTACCTCAGTCCTTGTTTCCCCAGATCGCTTGCGAACTCCGCAAGCTTTTATTGCTCTTCTTTTTGCCTCTGCTCTTGGCTCACGAGCTCGTTCGCGACCGCTGGGAGAGCGTTTCGTCGTTCCTCTTGCTTTTACTCTTATAAAACTAGCTCGCTTGCGTCCGCCGCGAGTATTTGTCGTTCTTCCTCCTGCCTTTATTTTCGATTAAATATCTCTTTTTCTTCCCTCGCAAGAGTTTGACGTTATTCCTCTCGCTTTTGCTCTTGCTCTCTAAGGGCACTAGCGTCCCCGGTAAGCTTATGGTATATTAATTCATGCTCTCGCTCGCGTTCTTTTAGCGCGCTTGCGTCGGAGATAAGCTTTTGTCTTCCTCGCCTTTATTCTTATTCTTGTTCTTTAAGTACGATTGCGTCCTTTACAAGCTTTTGTCGATATTATTCTTGCTCTTGCTCTTGTAATTCAAGCGAGCTTATATCGGACAAGAGCTTTTATCGCTGGCGTTCTTGTTCTTGCTCTTCTCGGAGTGTGCCTGCGTTGCCTGCAAGCTTCTGCCGGGACTCTCGCTCTTGGTTTTCCAGCGTGCTAACGTCGGACAAAAGCCTCTGTCGTTACTATTCTTGTTCTTGATCTTGTTTATAAAATGCGCTTGCATCCCTTACAAGCTTCTGCCGGTACTGTTCTTGTTCTGGTCTTGCTTTTCAAGTACGTTTGTATGAGATAAGAGCTTTTGTCGTCCGCCGCGGCGGCAAGAAGGAAGCGCCGATGTGGCCTCCACACGACGAGCTAGCCTTATGACATGGAGGCTTCAGCCTTACCTCCGCACCGATTACGAAAGGGCGATGACTGTCTTGATGATCTCCTAAGAGTGAGCAGGGATGGATCGCCAGGCCTTCACGGTGGGATGGATCTGTGCGGTGAAGACGGAGTACGTCGCCGCATGCGAGCTGCTAGACGAAGAATATTCTCCCCTTCCGAGCGTCTCGTCCCACGACAACAACGCGTATACTCTCGGGCGCGTGGACGACCACCACGTTGTCGTTGCATGCCTTCCCAAGGGTCGATACGGGATTGCCTCGGCGGCGACGGTGGCCAAGGACATGCTCCGATCCTTCGAATCGATCCGTGTCGGACTCATGGTGGGGATCGGAGGGGGAGCGCCGGGGGATAAGCACGACATTAGACTGGGCGACGTGGTGGTGGGGTGTCCAGTGGGGAGGAGCGGAGGGGTTCTCCCGTACAGGTTCGGCAAGGCGGTGCAAGATAAGGACTTCGAGATGACGGGAAGCTTGAATTCTCCACCAACGAGCTTGTTGACAGCATTGAACCAGCTCGACACGAGACACGAGAGAAAGGGCAACGGTATTGCCGATACAGTGCGAGCAATGGTGGCTCGGAACCCAAGAGTGCGGGTGAAATATCAATATCCGGGGGTTGAGAAAGATCGGTGGTATGAGTCCAGCTTTAGCCATGTCGACAGCAACGTCGGATGTGAGGTTAGCTGCGGTCATGCCGCCCCGCCTGTGATTCGGCGACTGCGGCGACCGTTCGATCCAGAGGGTCCTGTTGTGCACTACGGCATCATTGCATCGGCCGACCAGTTGATGAAAGATGCTGTTGCCCGCGACAGGCTCAGCCAGCAACACGGTGTGTTATGCTTTGAGATGGAGGCGGCAGGGCTGTCGAACGACTTCCCGTGCGTGGTTGTTCGAGGGATCTGCGATTACTCGGACTCCCATAAGAACGATGAGTGGCAAGGATACGCGGCAGCCACGGCGGCAGCGTTCGCGAAGGAGCTTCTTCAGGTCCTACCGAAAAGGGCAGTGGCGGAGAGTCGACGTGCCGTCGATGCGCTGTCGGATCGGGGTAAGTGGATCCCGGAGGAACAGTGAGCTCACAAAGGGAGGAGGGTCGGCTTGGTAAGGAATGCCGATCGGATTGTAGGAGGTCTGAGATTACAGCATACCTGAACGCTTTCTAATCGTTCCTCTTCTAGAAGATGACAAGTTCCACGTCCCGTTTCACTTGACGGGCCTTCCCGTGACTGGACATTTCGTCGATCGAGACCGCGAAATGCAAGAGATGGAGCAGAACCTGGTGCCGGACAAGGCACCGCGTGGACGGAAGATCCATATCCTCCATGGCATGGGGGGAATCGGAAAGACGCAGCTGGCCATCGCCCACGCCCGAAAGCATCAAAAGACGTACAGTGCGATCGTGTGGGTGAATGGGGACAGCACAGACACAGTCTTGCAGAGTCTTGCTGCTTTCTCAAGGCATGTGGGCATCCGCGGTGTCCCAGACCCCCGAGTCCAGCAGGCTCCGGACATGGAGGCGGAGGCGGAAGCTGTTCTGCGATGGCTCGCCCTAGAACGGAATCAGCGATGGTTGATAATCTTAGACAACGTCGACCGAAACGTGATAGCGGGCGAAGAGAATACTCAGGCCTACGACGTCATGTCCTTCATGCCACCGGCTGACTATGGCTCCATCCTGGTCACGAGCCGTCTTCCTGCTCTTGGAGAGATCGGAGCATCGACCGAAGTTGGAAGGCTCAGTTCCGAGCAAGCACTGGAGCTCCTTAGCGATCGCTCGGGTCTGCAACCATTAAGTACCGGTATGTTGCAAGTTCTCCCGGTCGAAGTTTCCAAACGTCTCCATCCCCACTGATCGGTCGGCAGATATGACGACGCTGGTCGAGCGACTGGGCTCCCTACCCCTTGCCCTCGTTCAGGCGGGCAGATATATGCGCGAGACCAAGACGACCTGCTCGAAGTACCTGGTCTTGTATGAGAGCTCGTGGTCGCGACTCGTGGCGGAGACGCCGCGTCTGCGGGACTACGACAACGGGAGCATCCAGACGACGTGGACGATCTCTTACGAGCGCATCCGACAAACCAACGAGACGGCGACCACGTTCCTGCAGCTGTGGGCGAACCTGGATCGTCAAGATATATGGTATGAGCTGGTCTCTCGCGGAAGCCATGGCTGCCGGGAGAGCGGTTAGCTTCAGGAGATGGCGGCGAGTGAAATCGATTTCAAGCGAGTAATGAAGGCTCTGTTGGGGTACTCGCTGGTGGAAGCGCACCAACGCACCGAAAGCTATTCCGTCCACCCGGTCGTGCACGACTGGTGCGCGGAGACGATTAGCCGTAGGCTCGACGGGTTGATGATGACGGCGGTGAAGATGGTCGGGGCTGCGGTGCCGGAACACTTAGAAGCAGAGTACTGGGTGTTGCAGCAGCGACTCGTGCCACATGCAGACCGATGTATAAGGCGGATTAAGGACTCTGGCGTGCTCGAGAGCGTCGAGTCTGGCGAAGCTAGCGACGCTTTCCACAACTTGGGTCTTCTCTACGCGGATCAGGGCAGACTGGTAGAAGCAGAAGAGATGTATCGGCGGGCATTGGATGGAAAGGAGAAAGCATGGGGTCCTGAACATACGTCGACGCTTAATACCGTCAACAACTTGGGCAATCTCTATAAGAATCAAGGCAAGCTGGTGGAAGCAGAAGAGATGTATCGGCGGGCGCTGGATGGATACATTAATGCTCGAGGCTTCGATCATCCAAACACTCAACTTATAGCTAGAAAGTTAGCCTTTCTGAATGAGAGGAAGCAAATACCTAAAAAGGGTAAGGTTCGCAGATGGCTCCGTAACATGAAGAAGTAAGGCTATATGTCTGCTGGGATACATTTCAATATAGGTTCGATTCCTATTGGCGCTGGTTCCGATGGCGGAGGTTATATCTTTTTCTCCATGTTGTGCCAAATATTCAATTACGTTACTGGAATATGCCCGCAGTGCCACCATAAAGCTACTGTCTTCGCCACGCATATAAGAACCGCTGTTGTCCGCGGAGAGCGGATATGCAGTCACTTGTAGGCTGGTGGCAGCTGGGCACGCTCGTTAAAAGAGCCCAGCCACAGACTTACCAGCCACTGGTGGGCTTGGCGAGCTAATATAGATATCAATACACGTTTTAATCTTTTTAAGACGTTGGCGGGCGCTTCGTAGTAACCGGAATTGTACCGCTTTAATTGGAAAATACCGATTAGCATGTGACTTTCAGTGAATAAGCGGCGCTACACCTATTATAAGGCTAAAATAACTTCCTGCTATTATATTAAGGCTCTAAGGCTCGGATAAAAACCTTTTATTAATATTAGGAGTTGTGAGGGCTCGGTGGTGGAGCTCCAGTGAAAGAATCTTGTTACGCTATGAAATAAAGCTCCCCGGCAATCGGGCGTAATGGCGACGATGAGGTTAGTAACTTTGCAGGTAGCGTATATCAAGAAGGTCAGGAACAGCATTACTACGTAACTCAGACGGGGACTAAGCACATTTCAAGATGTGGGCAAAGTTTTATTACTTCGAAGTTTAAGTACCCATCGTGATTCTCGCGACACAGGGAGGGATGTTAGAAAACTTTGCAGATGTTAATACGTGAACGCTCGGAATCGATTAACATTGTCTATCCTACTGCATACTGGTAATACTAAGCTGCGACTGGTAGTACCGCGCAGCGAACCCCTCAACTTTTGGATATAGTGTCGTTAGTCTTGAGACTAACAGTGTCTTAAGACTAGCTTCTAAGGACGAGTGTTTTATGACGAATAATGTCTAGAGACTAGTGTCTTGAGACTAATAACGTCCTCAGACGATTGTTTCCAGACTTTGATATGTCTCAAGACACTCGTCTATTTGTCTCGGGACACTCGTCGTCCTAAGATGCTAGTCTTAGGACATTATACGTCTGCAAACACTCGTTTCAAGACAATATGTGTCTTGAGATTACATCAACTCCTATTTCGAAATCTTACCTTTCAGAGTAAAGGTCTGAGCTGTGCATTTGAAATCTATAGATAGTATTGATCCCGTTCTTGCTCCCCCAGCCAATCTATAGTCTCTGGCGTATAGAGGACAGCAAAAGCGACAGAGACAGCCATAGTATAAACACCAGAAGGTGCGAGGTTACATGACAGTACTTTTTGGTGTTCAAACACAAAAAAGTACTGTCATGTGACCTCGCACGGTTTACCTGAACGAAGAGGGAGACCAAAAATCTATTTTGTGTGGGACCAAATATAGCGCGGGAGGGTCACCTAAAAATGGAGGCTAGGAGATGCGGCAAAATTAGGGTTGAACCGTCCGTTCGGATGGCTTACAGTTATTTTAGGTGGGGGTCTGCGTCAGGCTGTCAGATAGATCCTCTAGAATCCCTGACTTGCGGACCCATTAGGTCCGCAAGTCCAGGTCCTTAGGATCGCGGAGATTTTAACTCTCGCTACGAGCATCCGGCATGACTCTTAAAGTACTACAGCATATACGACAGCGACTCGCTGCGGTCGTTAATAAATTAAAGAGTACTATTAGGCAGGAAGTAGTAAAAGCTTACTTAATACGTATTACCACCGCTAAGTCGCTAGAGTTCGAGCCTGGAGCCGAACTCTACGACGACTCGTGGATGGAATATATTAATAAAGACTATATAACTAATACCAGCGACCCTTCGTATCCCACCCTATTCTCGCCCCACGAAAAGATTAAAGAACCCTTCTTATAGATAATAAACTTATAGATAGAAGCCGACCCTTATTACCTAGTATCGTCGCCTTAAGTCGCCAACCCTATATCTCCAGGAAAAGGCACGCCCGCGGCGCTTTACGAGTCGTGTCGGGAACTAAAGAAATATTGTAAGAGAGGGATGTTAGAATATAATACGCTAGACACAGTCGTGTAAAACTTGCCACGCAGCAATCTCCTCGATTGCCTTAGAACTTACTAGGACACTTTAAAGGTGGGGGGGATATTTACGATGCCATCACGCCAAATATTCATATAGATTCTAGAAGGTAGCTCGGAACAAGTCCGTCGACTATATTATTATCTCATCCTCCGCCACTTAGATATAGAAGACGACCTTCACTAGTAGCGGCGATCGATCGCGGAGATGCGAAACCTAGACGGCTACACCAGCTTCTTTACCGAAGCTCAGGCCAAATAAAGGATCTATAAACAGACACGCTAAAGTGGAGAAAGTAATAGTAATAAGGTATATAAGGAATACCTCGCACATATCTACGCAGATCGGACCCCGCAGGGTTACCAGCGCGTGAAGCAAGCGCTCAAGAAGGATCTACGACACGGGCGACGATAGTCTATACTAGTTGATAGCTTTATTACTAGTGACGGGGAGATGATTCCCGGGCTTAGCCTAGGGCTCCTCTTACTTTATAGACCTGCTATCGCCTAAAAAATGTCATATGCCTACTTACGCAAGGAGAATCTGCTAACGTGCATTACAGTTATAATAATACAGGATATACTAATCCTTATCTGAAGTCTCTAGTCTAGTATATCTACCGTTCACACACGCTTATATTAAGGATATGTGAAATTATACGGTTAGTAGCGGAAAGTCTGGTATATTATAGTAAGCTACAGGACGACGATGATTTCGGCGCCATCGCAGGAGGCTTGAAGTAGTACATCTAGCTTGATGTAAGTAAGTAGGATTATTCCCGTCCTATTCGGGCTATCTTCGCCGAGCCTTTAAAGGACTTTAACTATGGGTTAGGAGTATCATGTTGACACCGTACATCTTATAGCTATTATTCTGGCCAATTAAACTTGTTAATAGTGTTGTAGATTCCTATTACCCGGACGCGGCGGAAGATAGAAGGGCCGAAGTACGAAGACCCTATAGACGATTACGTATTAGGCTCGATAATATTGACTAATTAGTGGAATTTTAAGCCACATAAAATTCTCTAAAACGGCGTCCGCCTTGTTTAAGCTTCGTTTACGTAAGCGTCCGCCAACGTGATCTGGGCTGCCAGCATTAAAGAGACTGTCAAAACTGGAGGGATTCCTAAAATTAGAGGGACAGCCAGAAATGTAGGGAATGCCAGAATTGGAGGGGTAGCTAGAATTAGAGGTCTCTATGCTTATCTATAATATAAGCCAAGGGCAATGTCGTTGGATTATATAAACAGCTATCAGGAGTATAAAACCTTTCATCCCCTCTCCGTATTAGCGAAGTAACCTTATAATATACCTTACGTAGCAAAAGTAAAGACGTAGTAATTCACTAGGAGGAAATCGAATCTGGTGAAAAAGGTAGATCAGCTGGCACGATTATGCTACGCCGACCTTATACTAGTTATCCGTAAGAACGGAAGGTATTATACTTATCGGTCGACTGATTACGAATAATAGCCTCCTACTATAATAGAAATCGTACGTATAAACCCGATATATTAATATTAAGCTGACTCGAGCTTAGAAAGCATCGTACCCGTTACCTATTAATCTACTATCTAAGGACTTTAACTATATCGTTCGTGAAACCCTATATAAATCGAAGGCGAAGGACTTATCTAATAATATATCTAATTCGACTAAGAGAGATTCTTCGGAGGCTATATAGATTTTACGGGATTTATCATCGCATTATAAGGCGAAGTCGGTGGAGACTGCTAATATCTAGATATAAGGCGTTTTACTATATAAGTAACGTCTTATAATAGCGATATTATAGAAGCTGAGAAAAATTTATAAAGATCTTCGTTAATCTATGAGGAAGAGTGTTACTTACGTAACGCTTTTGTTATTTCGGCTACGAATAAGACGCTCTATCCATCCCGTTCTTGAATATTCTTAGCGCTGGCTTTTTAATAGTAGAATCCTTGGAGTTAAGGTTCATCGTAGTCTTTCCTCGACCGGCCATTTGCGCTCGATGTTATGCTCAAGGTTCCTTCTCATCTCGACATGTCTTGGCTGCGGCTGGTAGAAGCGGTAACGTCCCTCCCTACGTTGCGAGAAACCCACCGTGCCGAGAAAATTAATAATATCCCTCACTGTGTTGCGAGAATCACGGCGTGACGAGAAAACCAATGGGTACTTAGACTTCGAAGCAACAGAACTCTACCCACGTCTTGATATCTGCGTAGTTCCCGTTTGAGTTGCGTGGTGTCGCCATTCCTGACCCTCCCAACGCACGCTACCGGGAAAATTACCAATCTCATTGTCGCCTTCGCGCCTGATTTACGGGGAGCCTCGTTTCATAGCGTGGTAGGACTCCTCCACTATAGCTCCACTACCGAGCCCTTATTACTCCTGATATTAATAAAAGGGTCTTATCCGAGCCTTAGAGCCTTACTATAATGGTGAGAAGTCACCGTCAGCCTTGTAGCGGCCGTGGCGCCCCTCATTAATACAACGCCGTACGCTGATTAATACCTGCTAATCAAAGCGGTACGATCCCGGTTAGTATAAAACGGCCCCGGGATATAATATATAATAATAAACGTGTAATTTAATCTATGTAAGGTAGCCAAGCCGATCCTGTGGCTGGTAAGCCTGTAGGTGGGCTCTTCTAACCAGCGCAACTGTCCGTTGGAATCTCCAGAAAACGGTTGAAGAAGCCTAACGGTTACTGTACTACGACAGGACTGCCCGAATGTGCTGTGAAAATATTCTGGCGACGTGCGAAATAATGCCGGAACCATCGACTGGTCCGGCGTAAGTCTATAGCGCTATATTCTTATCCAAGCTCGTTTTCATAAGCTCCTAGATACACCGGTTTTCGCATTGTGTGGAGGCCTTGATCCCATATAAAGTGGTAAACTTCGTTGTTAAGGGGTGTCTCCTCAAATGGCTTGTACTGTTGGAGTGCGTTGAAGGACTTTGAAACTTCGGGTGTAGTTATGAAGACCACTGCGGCACAATTTCCAGCATGAGAATGGCTAGAGTGCTCTTTGAGTATGTCACCGACGTTGCGACGTGCTGCGTCTGTAGTTTCAAGTCCCGTAGTTGTATTCACGTGGTTTGCATCATTTAGAGCGCGAAGTCGGCGACGGATATGATTCAAATCAATATAAACCGGCCAGCCCGGTCGCCGTCTCAGATCTTGGACCCTTTTGAAAAAAATCTGCAGCTTCGGACGGGCAAAATCTGAATTTGTGTCCAAACCTTCATCAAGCCTAATGCGCTATTGCTGAGAAAGACTTCTATCGTCCCACAAATTTGCACGGCAGATTCGCACCGCAGTCCACACCGAGATCCAGCAAGGAGCGCAGTATATGTCAAAGTATACTAATTTCCTGATGCCAACCTCAGTATCATCGTTGAAGAGATATTCGTTGTTGTTTTCGTCAAGAAGAATGGCAATCTCATCTCGCCTATCGATCTTCAACCACCCGTCAGCCGGCTCAGATGTCAAGCAGCAGGTTGACTGAGTTGAGGAAGGACAACTTTCTGTAGTGACACAAAACGGCTTGGTCAAAGTACCCTTCAGGGTATGTATATCTTCGTCCCCTAAAGTACATTAGATCCACACATGCATGGCCGCTTACTTTGCAGGGCATTTACCGTCCATGGAGTGTCCTTCTGTAGAAAGTGTAACAACTTCCGATTGCTCTGCCATAGAACCGGCGGCTTCCGCCCAATCGTTGTTACTACCAGCGCTAGCTTCTTGCACTAATAGAAGACTAGATGTGTCAGGTAGTAATGTTCTCAAGGCAGCTTGCATCAACCTCGGACGTCGCTCTTGGGCTTCAATAGACTTAGTGATGACCTCCAGCCTATCATTGAAGGATTTCAGATCGTCGATCATCGCAGAGAATTTTTTCCAGTCTCGGACAGCCCAGCGCATTCGATTCAATATTCCCAGGCCTTCGGAGGGTTTCGTCAAAGATCTCCGAAACATAGAATGTGCAGCTGCGAATCGAACTGGGCGAATCATGTCTGTTCGGCCCACTTCCGGGTGTTCATCATGGGTCTGGGTAATAGGGTCGAGCCCATAACGCGTTGAAAGCTCTTGTGCAGAGGTGAAAACCTTCAACTTCTTAGAGAGTTGAAGTAAGCCGGAGTATTAAGCTTACCATGTAGATACAATTAAGGAGATTGTGAATGGTCAGGCGGACTTGAGGACGCTCAAAGACTCCATGCCGTTGATCACTTTCTCCGCATATATCAACAGCTTCGCCCCATAGTGCAAGGCGGATTTTCTCAATTTCAAGTTTCGTCATCAATTGAGCCAAATCTTTACTGTAAGTTCGACCGCGGTCGATATATCCGTAGCACTCTACACATGTCTGGAAAAGACCTGCAAGGGAGATCGCGCCGAATGCAAGACCAATTGCTTCAGCAGCCATGGATCACGACTCCAAGTTCATGTGGTGGTAGTCAATCGTGATGGGATCACATCCTGCAGACCTCGCACCAATGATGAGCACATGGGATTCAGCAGTAGGAGCTCTAGGATTCTTCGCTCAACTTACGATAAACTATGAATATGTCTAGCTTCGGGTTCGGACAGGTGTGGAAAGGAGGATCGATGAGGAAAAGGAAAAATAAAGACGAATCTATCTATGAAAGCTGATAAGAGCTTTCGGGTGTGACGACGGCTCTAGGCAGGAACTCTAGGCAACAATAAACGCGGAAGAGGCCACGCTAAACGCAAAGAGACATGGATGCCTATAGACAGACCGGACAAACCATTTGTGCGGTGCGCCATAGCAAGAACGACGACGCTAATATATAATACAATACAATACAGGATCGCTGAGGCCTATATTTATACGCTAGTGCATTAGCGTATAAGCTAATCTAGTCAGGGGGGCTGCCGTGCCACTCCTCTCCAACGGCGAAACTGACGGAGCCGTATCTCCCTGAGGGTAATGTCTTTAAAACTTCGCAGCAGTAGTCTTTTATAATAATATAGAATGTTCTGGTCTTCTTAGTATTTCTCCTTTCGAGGTGTCCGCTAGTGCTTCCGCCCATACTGGCAAGATAAAGCGCCTCGGCTATACGCTGCCTTGGAATCTATAGAATCTTATTCTCTGTTGAAGAGAGTTCATGAGTATTGATGAATCCATTTTACCATATTACAAAAAGGGAGGCGTGAGAGGTGCCATCATAGTAAGAGAACCCACGAGGAGAGATGGCAATAGCCACCTAGCGCCCGGTGCCGCCTCTCACGGTACCGTTTTTCACGGTGCCTGCTTTTGCGGTACCGCCTCCACGAAGCATGATATTCTATGGGGTAAACTTTTAAAAACATAGAACTGTGGCAGAGTAAAGTCAAAGAAGTGTGCCGGCGACATGACATACAAAAGTTGCATCTTTCTGAAGCATCTGGACGTCAAGCTTGGCACGCTAAGTGAGCTTTTTTGTCGCGACACGATTGCTCCTTCGCCGCTATACGGTTTTTCTCTATTTTCTTTACTAGTTGGCAATATCATCGTCTAGTGCAATCCTGCTGCTCCAACTCTTACCCTGCTCGAGCTCCCTACTCCAGTTCCGGCTCCCTGCTCCGATTCTGGCTCCCTACTCCAATTCTGATTCGCTGCTCCACTTCTGGCTCCCAGTTCCGATTCTGACGCGCTGATCCAATTCGGCACGGCGTATTAGAGCGGTTCGCCCTCCCTAGGAAATATTGACTCCCAGGAAATAGCACCGAGCATAGCGAAATGGATATAGGCAGCCATAATAGGGTGGGGGGCTTTAGATATTGCCTAGGAGAGACTGAGCTCGTAGGAGGCACGCCCTATAGAAGTCGATAGGCTTTAGGATGCTAGTCCCAGGAGCCAATAAGCTCCCTTGTATATATTACCGTCTGGGAGATTCCTCCTGGGATCATAGTTGCTCCTAGAAGTCTTTTCCTTAGGGTGTACTTCTATACTAGGCGATATTTCCTAGGATTATTGTAATTCTTAGGAAGAGTCTAAGTATAGAATCCTAGTAGGTGCCTCCTCAGCGCTTATCGTGACCAGTTATCTTACTACGACCAGTCACCCTGACTAGTCACCACCTGGCGACAAGGCACCTGGGTAAGCTCGTTGCTGTCTCCATCGTTGAATGATGTCACGCCAGTCGCTGCCAACCGTTTTGCGCAACATTCTCCCGACCTCGAATGCCGAAAGACGTTTTCAGACTGGGCTAGGGTAGCTCGTGATCCCGGCAGCTATGTGGAACCCGTGGATGATTTCTTGGACTGGCACAGTAGTCTGCAGGACATAATGAAGGATCATTTACAGAACTTTCCAGAGGAGAGAGCAAAATACATTTAAATGGAAAAGGTAGAAGTACTACATACTACCACAGCGTTCTATCTACTAATATGATGGCAGTTCTTGCCCGAGGAAAGTCCAGCCCGTTCGGCTGTATCCTAGAGCCTACGGTCCAATCGCCCCAATGCAGATGATATTCCTCAACCTTGCTATGAATATATTCTCTGCGAGCTCGATAGCTTTTTCAAGCGGCAACACCGGGACCCCGTCACAGCGTTGAGACAGCTTGCCGTCTTGAAGATACGCTTCCAACGTATATACCTAGATGAGGAAGATATCGATTGGACTCAGCGCTTTTGGACGGACGTCGACTTCTTCGAGCAAATCACCACGAGGCCTGCTACAGAAATAGCTGATTTATTCACCGAGCTTGATCTAAAGGAGCTCCGACTAGTTCCTCCTCAGTAGTTTATCCACGACCAAGGCCGTCGTCTTCAGTATGTGCATAGAAGATGTAACCGGCTATGTGAAGCGGTCCAAGAGAGTATCATCTTTGCGAACAAGCTGAGCCCTCTTGTTGCACGCCTCGCCGATATAAATTTCATATCGTCGTTGCTCAGACCAAACCAGCTGACTCTCAACAGGAATTGCGCACTAGACGGAACTTCAATTCATTGATTCCAACACTCCAAGCTCTAAGAGAAACAGGCTTTGATGAGTCGACCTTGCCAGAGCTATTCGCACTCATCACCAGCGATCGGAACTACTCCTGCTATAGAAAAGTATACGAAGAAGCACCAAGCGTCCCGTTTCTACCACCTCACATTACACAGCTCAGGCACTGTCAAGAGAACGGTCTTTCGCAGATATACGCTTCTTTGGCCTACAAAAACCCCAGTAACTTGACAACAGCCCAGATATCTGAGAAGCAGGAGGACTCATATGACCAGAAGCGGCTTTTCTGGTGTTCATGGACCTGGGCCAAGCTATTGCCGTGTCTCCCAACTTCACATTCAATGGAGACTTGATTCTGTGGCATAACGCTATTGCGCGGTAGAAACTCGAGAAGGTTCGTCAGTAAAAAGGGACGGGGATCGATCGGGACTACGTATTACAGCATTTGTATCGATGGCTTAGATTTACTTACAGGCAGTATTGCTGCGTTATACGTAGATCTCATAGTGACATTGATGTGATTTAATTATGCTATAATGCAACCCGATTCTTTCGGACTATCCGACGATGAGATCCTTACAGGTTAGTATTGGCATAGAGGCGCCGTCGACCACCAGCGTATGCTAGGCCCTGAGCTTACTGAGGCATCCACGAACGCCTGACGCAAAACATTCAGATCGTTCAGCACTAAGCCATTTCTGGTTATGTCTTGCTGATGCTTAAAGTGGGTTCGGCCCGCGGCGATATCAGCCGCCGAAGTACATGGCTAAGACGCTAATAACCAGCATCGTGGATCTACTCCCGGCTTTAACATTTGAAGACGCGTGGTGGGCCATAGATCGAGTGGGATACCTCCAGGGCGACCTAGGGTTCTTAGCAGGCTTTACGAGGAGGAGCTTCTGGTATACCTAGATGAGCGACCTATGGCATACCTCGACAAGATAGCCTACTACCTTCTTGAGGAGTTCGATATCGCGGTCTGGCGGACTCTCAACCGTCTAGGCTGGTCACGGTCCACTTCGTGACAACACTCTTTTAGTGCTCCTGACCCAGAGCCTCTACTTGCGCCAGGGAACTCCTAGAACTGAACCACAATACAGGATGAGATGAGCTACGACCCTATAACGGGTTTTCCCATATCTGCACCCACTGGTTACTAGTTGGTGGCAAAGAAGTCAAATGGCAGAGGAGAATCGAGAGATTCTGTATAATTAAACCAATGACATACCGTTTGACAGACCGAAAATGGCGCTCGTGCCGCTGCTCACCCAGCTCCCTCGCTAGAATAAAGCGGTAGGGCCCGTCGAAACTCCAGCCGCAAAGCCAAGTTGCGAATCGTTCGACGCCGACAAACCATTTGCCAATGACCAATGACATACCGTTTGCAAATGGCAAACCGTTTGACGAACCGAAAACAGTAAGGTGCCGACAATCATCGCCTAGTCACAACGCTTGTAAATGGCAAACCGTTTGACAAACCGAAAACAGTTAGGTGCGAGGGTGTAGACAATCAACGTAACATCAGAGGTGGATTGGGTGGCGTCAACGTTCGTCGTGAACGCTTGAAGGTTCTCGAAGGCTCTGGGGGCCTTGGCTAGGGGCATGAGGTTGGATTGCGTCAAAGATGTCCAAAGCTGCCGCGAGAGATCAAAAGCCATGTAAGTGTAAGATTAGTGAGGTTGACTTGGCCCCGGGGTCGAAGCTAACAGGGGCCGATGCTTCGCGGCGCCGAGACCCACTGCGCCGAGGGCTAGACGAATACGTACAGGCCGGGCTAACTGGTTGGGTTGCGGGCCAACTAAGGAAGTTGATAGCATACCAAAAGGGTTGATGACCGCTAATATGTGATGGGTTGAAAGGCTGATGTCTACTCTCCAGGTCTTCCCAGTCAGGAACGTCACCATAGCCCACGCCTCGTGGTGTAGACCAGTTTAGGTATAGACCACAGCTGATGGTGTGGACCACGCCTCGCGGTGTAGGCCTACACCCAATTACTTTCTTTGATTTCGCCGTTGACATATCCGCTTGCATGCAAGCCATTTTCGGCTAGTCGTAATTAGCTGGCCGCAGCTTCGTAGGACTTGTGCCAATCGCATACGTCTACGTCGATATCAGGTTGCCTTATCTCCTGATACCTACTTCTAGGCTGGAGACAGAATTGCTGCCCCCTTCGCGCATTTGATATAGTATAAATACTCGCCACAAGCTTAATAGAGTATTGCAATCTATATAGTAACCCCACAGGTAGAAAATCAAAAATATTCAGATTCTACTCGTTCACCACACTATTTGTAACCCTTGAGATGTGCCAATCCTCCGAAACTGCTTACTCCTACAAAGAGTGTTGGAAAAAACCGCCTCACATCTTGAAGGAAAACGTGACTATCCCGTGCCCCGCAGCGATCCAGGCAGGCAGAACATGTGCCGTAATAAGCACCGTAATACAGAGCAGTGCGGTCCTTAGGAGCACGAAGAGGCCTGGACCTTGCCCGGCATGTCCTGCTTAGAAGGTTGGTCGCTTCAAACGTCATCATATATATGACTAACAAATCATGCTTTAGCACCAGCTGTTTAGGTCCTCTCTTTCACGACAACCTCTTCGGCGGATTCGACAGAGACCTAAACCCAGCCAGGATGTGGGGGGCCGAAAACCCGAGGCCGAAGGCCGTGAGGCAGAGTAGTACAAGTCGAAAGACGGGGATAAGAGAAGGATATATCACAGCGTTCGAGCGTTACTATTTGGAGTCTATCGGAATTCAGATTAATTTCTGTCTACACTCTCTTAGATCAATTGACATACCTTGCATGTCTATATCCGTAACGACAGCCTCCATGCAATCATATTTGCCTTCCCAGCAGCCCCTTATAATATTTCCAATCCAGTCCAACGTAGCTGTCTCCGGAAACGTCCCTTTTTCGTACAATGTCTTGATCTGATAACCTGGCAGCTTATGATATGGGGCGAGTCCTGTCATGATATAATAATACACGCTTCCTAGGGCAAAGATATCCGCCTTCTCGAGTGGACCTGACCATGGAGGTTCATGACTATCTGAGCAGGCAATTGAAAGCTTAGAGCCATTAATAGAGGAGCTAGCGAAGTCGCCTAATCGCGCGTTTAGATTTTCGTCTAAGAATATGTTATTACAAGAGATGTCACCGTGAATAATATTCTTTAAATGGATATATCGGAGTGCGTGTCTAAGTTATTTAATCTATCGTATTCGTGTCTCGAGCTCCTTGTGAGGGAGACGCTTCTCCTGCAGAAATATGGATAGCTGGCCCTTGGAGGCGTAGACCAAATGAATGGCCCAAGCACTACCATTATCAAATGTCTCGGATCTTAGATATTTCAAGAGCCCGTAATGATAACTATCTTGGCTTAACCGCTCGTAAATCCTCTTTTCCACTTCAATTTCCGGTCGTTCTTTAACACCTCTGGGGACTTTGATGATCTCAGATGTGGATTTCTCGAGGAAAACGATACTAGATATGCCCCATGAGAGGATTTTGTCAGCATTGAGACCGGGAGGCAAACTCAGGGTAGTCATAATTCCTGGTGCGATAATTAGCAGATGGTCAGGAAGCAAGAGGCTAGTTAGGTGCTGCTACAGCTATTTACGAAAACATTGGCGCGGGCGCGGTCCGCGGTAGTTTCCCTACCAAAATTTGATGCGCATTTATGTGGCATATTGGGTAATTAAGACCCCTAGACCTCGTATAAAAGCTTCCCAGACAGGCAATCGTAAGGCCTTGCCAAGTTTCGGATGTACCATGCAGAAGCCTTCTGCAGACAACGCTGGTAGCCCGGGTGTCCCTCACCATGGACGACTTCTAGAATATCTTTGATGCATGCCTCTGGTATGCAAAGTTTCTTGGGCATCAGAGCATGATCACCGGTGCCACCCGTTAGGTCGAGGCGAAAGATCAGGCCGTCATTGTCCCTTAGGAAAGGAAGTTTGACAGCACCCCCGCTATTATTTGTGTCAAGGACCTTGCTAACACGCTGCCAGGCAGGGGACAAGCCTGCTTCGACGGCGCACTGGGTGCCCGTGGTGTTCATCAGCTTCGGTCATTCGAAGCGGACCCTACTCTGACATATGATAATAATGCGTATACTATCACTACGACTTATTATAACGGCACCCTCAAGATATACACAATACACCCCACCCAAGCATCTGATATAGAAGACTCTCCCGAGTATCATATGACTCAACTCAACACATTTGCGATTACTGGCACTGCTGAAAGATTTCGAGAAGGAGTTGGCGTATTCAGAAACGCCAGAGACTAGGCGAAGGAGCAAAGGGACGGGCTCATAGCAGCTGCTAATGGCAGGGTGATGGGCATACCTAAAGAGAAGTCCACCTTAGAACCTTCTACCTAAAGCATATCTCAGTCCACCATCGAGCCAGATATATTAGGATCTGAAATATCGGCGGACGAACTTTCCCAGGACGTAGACCGAGTTTCTAATCTCTCCAACAAGCGCCTAAAAAGAGAATAAGAGAAGCGTTCTTCCAATTCTAATCCGAGATATCGATCTAAGAAGAGTGATTTGGGGGCTAATAGCAGATCTCGTAGTAGAGGTCGGCTCTCGCGGAGACGATAGTATTTTCTGTTTTTAATATAACCGCACTATCGTGAAGATCCAATTACTTAGTTATTCACTAAAGCTAAAATGGTAGGTAATGCGCGGTTTATAAGCATGGACGGTAACAGTAAGAAAGACTAGTCCGGGGGAAGTGACTAGTCACAAAATGGGAAATAGTCGTACGAGGAAGACTGTTACTTGGATTCGATAGCAAACTTTAAAGAGCTATAGATAAGATCAGGCTTCCTGGGAGCCTGCTTGGGCACCAGCGGTTGCATCGAAGATCGAATTAGACCCTAGATAATATATAGATGGGGGACCACATTGGGCCTCCTCTGGCCTACGCTCTTTTGGCGTGCCCTCCTTTAGCCTACGCTCCTTTGGCGTGCACTCCTTTAGCCTACGCCCATTTGGCGTGCACTCTTTGGCTGTACGTCCTACGTGTCATATAGAGCGTTCGCCGATCCCCGGGGCCTATTCAAGCTAAGTCTATCCCCTCTAGCCACGGTCTTTTCTCTAAGGCCTGGGCCATAGATTTTAGGATAGACCGAGCTGAAGGGACAGACCTGGACCAAGGGATGGTCCAAGCGATAAGGCCTAGGCCATAAAATTTGGGATAGATCTTGACAAATGGGGCGAGGCTAGGGCTGAGGGACAGCCTTTAATTAAGGGATAGACCTCGGGGGTTAAGGATGGATAGTCGTGAAAGGGACTAGACCAAGGCTGAGAGATAAATCTTTGATTATAGGGCAGACCTCGGGTGTATAGGACAATTTACGATGGGTAAGCAGAACTTGGTTGCATAGGACTGAGGGCTATGTTGGTCTTGGCTCTGGAAGGGGGCTATAGAGGAGCGAATTCTAGGAATACGTTTCTCTTTCTATCTAGAATAGTGTTCAAAGATCTCTTTACTTCGCCACAGGGAGGTCTTCAAACGGTAGTGTCAAGACATGATTGGTCTTGGGACTACTATTAGAAGACGAATGTTGTTTCTAGACGTATATTATCTAGAGACTCGCGTCTAGCGACGAAGAGTGTCTTTAGATAAGTGTTTCCAGACGATTAATGGCTTCAGACGAAGAGTGTCTACAGACGAAGAACGTCTCCAGACTTTCTCTTGCTCTGCGGGTCTGCTACAGCCCGGAAAATATGATCCGTTATATAAGAGAACTGTTGGCTGACGTATGTAATAGATATAATACTATAAAGTACAGCGATCCTTATTAGAAGGCTCTCCTCGCGTATTTTCACTGCTTATACCTAACTACTCGAACGATGTGTGAGGTTATACGTTTAGTAGCGGAAAGCGTGGTATATCATGGTAAGCTATGTGATGACGTTGACCTTAATGCTATCACGATAAGTTTGAAGCGGTATCTGTAGGAAGCAGGATCCCAGGTGGTAAGCTTAGAAGAGGTAGAGTCAGAAATGGCTTATCCAGGGACTAAAACTAGAGGAACCAGAAATGGCTCGAGGAACTAAATATGGCCTCCTCAGGGTAAGTAGGAGTAAGTATTGGAGTTCTTTGCTTATTCGCATATATATTATACAAGATTAGTCCGAACCCAACCTTATCCCTTATTAACCTCCTTGACCTTGTTACTATTCGTCGAAGTAGTACTCTTAACATGCCATACGCAAGAAAAGCCAAAACGTAGCAATTCACCCGGACGAAACCAAATTTGATGAAGAAGGCAGATTAGCTGGCGCGATTATGCCACGCAGATATAGCATTAATTATCCGCAGAAATGGGAGATATTATATATATCGATCAACTAACCATACATAATAGCCTCCTACTATATCTGAAATTAAACGTACTAACCTAATATATTAATCGTATATTAACGTGAGCTTAGAATGCATCGTATCCGTTACCTGCTAACCTTCTATCCGAAGACTTCGACTGCGCTCTTATTAGAACCCCGTCGCAGGCGGAAGACTCGGTGAATAGTGGACCAAGTCCAGCCATAGAAGAAACTTAGAGATACCGCAACACGGCACATACGTTAGTACCTACAGTACTGCCCACAGTGCCATATATACCAGACCACACGTCATAAGCCATATGATTTTGCCCACCACCCACACTATACCCGCGCAAATAGAACACGGTTCGGGTCTACGTGGACGAGGAAGGTAGGCTAGCTGAAGGCCTCCTGGATACTTGCGTAAGCCTTCTGCTCAGCTTCGGTTGGTTGTATAAGTTTGGTACGTGATGCGTACCTTTTAACTATAAGGTGGGATCGTGGTATCTCGCTAAGCTGTGACAGGTTTACGAGTGACACCCATTTATTGGAAGTAAATTCGGAGCCGCAGCGTCGGCACGCATAAGCTAGGCTGACGGACATTGCGGCAGGCATATCCTCAGCTTGCTGCTCAGGATTATAGTATTAAATTTCAGGAGTATCGATATAATACCCATCTGGGTCGTGCTTATCTAAGCTACCTTCAGGTCCCCTTTACTTCCGTAAGTGTGTCTTAATTCCTTCACGCACGTATAACTAGGAATAAAGGGTTTATTACTTCATCGTATTCATTAAAAAGAAGTGTCTTAACTCCGGTTCTTTACTTCAGCGTGCTTATTGTTAAGACTTCATCTACGTATACATAACTGGATAAAAAGGATTCATCAATCTATTATATTCATCGAAGGAATACTATCTTTTACTATTAAGAAGGATAAAAGCGCTGACTCCCTCTATCTTTCTCCCTTTCTATACCTACTCTATTAATCCTCTATTCCTCCCAGCACCTTCTTCTCTACTTATATCTTTCAACCCTATTATACCGTCGATTCTCCCCTCTCTCTTCCCTTAAAATTCACTCTAATGTCCAACCATCCTAACTCTGCTCGCGGGGGCCCTGCCCGTGGTTTTAGCCGTGGCCGCTTCCCTACTCGAGCACCCGGCTACATTGCTGGGGTTGTAAGCGGACAGTCCGAGCCTAATCGAGAGGCAGTCCAGGCGCAAATCAACCTAGAGCTCGTCCTACTCGATGGACGGATTCTAGCCGGCTTATTCGGTGACGCGATTATAAACCGATCTGTCTATCAAGTTATCATTCGAGCGCGCCCAACGGATGAGGCAAGACAGGAGGGGATCTTTAAGTATCTCGCTGCGTTGGAGTGGACTAAAATCCAAGTCTGGGAACAGCTTCGGTAAGAGCTACACCTCTATTCGGTCCCCTAACTAAATTTTCCCCGTCAATCGTAGTGGGCTTAAGGAGGCTCTCGCTCGACTCCATCGGCGTGATAATACGCAGCGAGACTACCGCTTCCACAGCTTCCTTAATAATAGACTCCTTCGGCCTTGGATCGTCTTCAAGTCCTTCTAGCGAGCCAACGACTCGATGATAACGAAGACTAAAGCAGGTGAGTAGAATAATCGAATCTTGATACAGCTACCTTCGGGCTAACTCTAACCGTCCTTTAGCGGCTTTGGTATTAGCGGTAGGCGACGACCTAGGAATCGAAGAGGATAATATGCGGAGGGCGTATTATCTTTACGCCTCTCTTACTCGGGACTTAGGTCGGATCTAGCGCGAGGGGCTCGAAAGCGAGCAAGTCTCCCGCCGTTACGAGGTTAATATATGGCGAGAGGGATGGCGTGCGTCTGGGGGCCTACTCCTCGCCCACCTCTACTACTGGAACGATGAGTCGGCGCAGGACTTTATTAAGACATTAAACGGGCTGAGGGGGGATAGGTTCGAGGGAGAGCTTCTGCTTTATAATCAAGAGGTGTAGTTAATAATCGGGCGTGCTATAACCCAAGGCCACCCCTTTTATAGCTTTAGCTAACCGGAGGGGAGACTTTTCCTTCTAGAACACTATTGATAGTCATGGGACCGGGACTTATCTAGGTAGAGCTTTCACTTTCTTGTATTCTACGAGAGTTAGTACATAAGCACGCAAGGCCCTGCAGAAGGCTTCCGCAGCAGAATAGCACGAGGGGTAGAAGCGTAAATCCAGCCTAGCTATAGATAGGAATGCTGTACTCGCTACAAGAAAGCAAGTCTGGGTAAGCTTCTTGAAGAAGGCCGTGACGGTCAGCGGAGCGGCGAAGTGTAATTCCAAAGAGCTCGACCGATTAGCGGAGAAGGATCTTAACGGTCGATAGGTTAGACCCCTATAATTAAATATAGACAAGTCCGTTAATGCTGACTATTAGTCCATTACAGATTAAAAACATGGTAGCTGCGGCTTATACATTAGCCGTGTATTAGAGTACAAAGGTGTTGATACGTTATCTGGAAATGGTTACTAGCTTAAATGAGGAATTTGAATCTGGTTTCGGCAAAGATTCCAACAAACACTCTTACCTCTAGCTTCTGCTGTCGCAAACACCATCCTTAATGATTGGGGGTCGATTTAAAGAGGAGAGAGGGTGTTTCGGGCAAAGCATTTTGTTATAGACTAGGCCAAATCTGGTGACGTATAAGGCAGGAGGAAATTCTATCAATATTTAAAGGGGCCTTTGCATGATTTCTCTTCCTGTTACTGTTCGACTTCGTGAATCATAGGATATAGTGGAGATATCTCTAGCCTAGTAGTTCAACGTCCTCGTAATACTATAACAATTATTATCCAACTGGCATAGCGCGTAAAAGAGCAGCGTGGCGGAAGAGCATTCGTTCCCAGCGTCCAATGTCCGTTCCTACTATGCCCTTCGATCCCAAGCTTAGCCGGTCACATGTTTCGAAGGCTGGGAGCTGTAATTGCACTTGGTAACGAAGATCGGAAAGGAATAGCAGCGTTCGACAAATAGAAGCGTGGTCGTAGAATTTTCCGAAACTCATTGATAAGACTAGGAAATGGTCCTCCACCGTTACAACAAACTTTGCACTTGCTATAGGTGGAAGTATGCTGGGCATTTGAGTGTACGCCTGTGGCTTGACAAATTTTCCATGCGTCCCTTTTCTTGCATACGGTGCACTTATAGTAGCTGTATTTATTATTCATGTGGCCGCAAGCATTACATGCCCTATAAATAATAATTATTAATTATTATACTTTATTATAAGAAACATAACTTTTAGGTATTCTTACTTAAAACTACTATTTTAAGGATTTAAGACTTTAAAAAAGTATATTTTTAAAATTATAAGAGTTAAAGTTAAACTTATTTAAGGACTTATAACTTTAAAAAGATAGTAATTAAATTAAAAGCAACTTATATAATAGCTTTTTAATTAATAAATATAAATTACTTAAAATAATCTTAATTTATAAAACTTTAATTAAAATAGATAAAACTCCCTTAAAAGGTATATATATATAAAAATAATTCCTACGCGAAGGATTACGCCCTCTAACCTATTACTAAAAATTAAAATCAAAGTCCTAAATTCTAAATCCTAAGTTTATGTCTTAAAGATCCTACTAGATATATTAAAGTTAGAGTATTAATAGTTACTTAAGGTAACTACTCTTAATATATAATCCTTTAGAGTAACTACTTTCCCTTATAATAACTTAATATTACTATAAGAACTATATTAGATAGAGTTAAAGACGCCTTAATAATTATTTAATTTATATTACATGTAAATAATTAGTGCCTATATATATTAGTGAGTAGGTTAGATATTATCCCTATATAGAGAAATCTTAATACTTTTATAATACTTTTTTAAATAGTCTTAATAATAGTTATTACGCTCTTTAAGTAATCTTAATAATAGTTACTACGCTTCTTTAAGTAAGGATAATAATAGTTAATATATATATAAAAGGTCTTTAAGAGCTATCTTTATTTATAATTATATAACTATTAAGCTAATAACTTTCTATATCTTAACATATAATATTATAACCTTATAGTCTAGTTTTATTACCTATCTTTCAAGCTTAGAGATATGCTTATATTCCTCCTAGGCTATTAACTAACTCTTATTAATTAATAATCTAATATATTACTTACTTACTAAGAGTAAATAGATTGAGTTATAATTATAGTTAGTACCTTATTAAGAGGCCTATTTTACTAGTTAATCTACTATTTTATTACCTAGGACTCCTTTATATATAGTAATCTATCGTAATATAATTAGAATACTTATTTCCTTAAGGCTTACTAGCTTCTTAATAATCTTTTCAAGGATATATAATCTTAATTACCCTTAAGGGTTTACTATTAATTTAATTAAGGCTTAATTATTAGTTTATATTATAAGTACTAGGGGTATTATATTAATTATAATTTTATATATTATATTAATTCCTTTAAGCTCCCTAGTATATATTATATAGTACTTATTATCCTTAAGGTATATTACTTATAATACCTATAATTAAGGTACTTCTATTAAAGCTTTAATCTTATCCCTTATTTTACTCCTATTAGTATAATTATATAAGAAGTAGTAATTTATACTAGTTACCTTATTATACTCTTTAATAGCTTTTTCCCTACTATTATATATTGATATCTCTAGGGATTCCTATTATAATAGTATGATAAATAGTATGTATTTCTCTATTATACCTTAGGTAAGTTAGTAGGCCCTTATCTTAGTTATTTTAAAAGGCTCCTAAATTTAACTCTCTTTTATAATAATTTTTATAACTTTATAAGTAAGAATATTTAAATAACCCTTGATATATTATAATTAAGGTATATATAAATCTTAAATATAATATCTATTATAACTTTTTTTAATAATAATTATATTAAAAGCTAGTAATATTTAATATCTAGGGTTATACTTAAGATATTCTTAAATCCTCTTAAAACAATATATACTACCCTCTTTTAGATAACTTAAAGTATTATAAAGATCTATTTTTACCTTACCTTATACTTTATAACTATTAGAGTATATTAAGCTATATACTTAAATAGTAATATTAATAAAATTATCCCTTAATATAATCTTCTAAGACCTTTATAAGGGATTCCTTATATAAAATCTATAGAATATATAAGGTTATTAAGTTTAATTAATAACTTTCCCTTTTAAGGATTAAAGGTAATCCTTCTAATTAAGTCTTGAATTAAGGATTAACTTAAGGAGTCTAACTCCTATTTAATTATAAAATTATAAGGTCTAATTTAATTATAAGATTATTTTAAGGGCTCTTTTTTATTCCTTAAGTTATTATAAGTTAAAAGTAGATTAATTAATACTTTTTTATACTAAATTTTAACGTATAAGAAGTTACTTAATCTTAGATATTAATACAAATATCCTTAAGTATCTTATAATTTACTTAAATTATAAGTCTCCTTATAAGTATACTAGTATTATTAATATATAATAATATTAGGTATCCTTTCTACTTATAAATATCTAAGACATTTATATTATAAAATAGGTTAAGGATAAGTAATAATAAGAAGCCTTAAGGGATTCTTACTATAGTTTTATACTTTTATAACTTACCTTTAAGTATAATAATAATTATTAACTTACTTAAAAAAAGCTTTATATTTATTTTATAGAAGTATAAGATATTATTAAAGGCTCCTTTAATATTAAGTATTAATAATAAAGCTACTTATTTAACCTTAGACTTCTAAGTATTATAATCTCCTTCTAATATTATATATTTTATATTTTTAACTAATAAGAGCTTCTATCTCCTTATATATTCCTTAAGAAGGAGTTAATATTACTTAATTAAATAACTTATTCTTATAATAATAATCTTTTTAAGCCTCTTCCTTAATATATTAAGAAGGATAACTAATTAATACAATTTAAGTTAAATATAATTATTCTTACCTAGCTTTCTTAATACTATTATCTTTAAGTATTAGAAATATTTAAGATAATAGCCTAAGTTTAAATATATATCAAAGATTAAGCTTATTTAAACTTTTAAAACTATTTATAATAAGTTAGAAAAGTTAAAATATTAATCTATCTTTCCTTATAACTTTATTTAAGTAACTTATAAGTATAAATTTTAATACCTCTTAATTTATAATTATTAGGAATTCCTTTAAGGATAGATATCTAAATCCTCTAAGGTTATTTAACCTTACTTATTATATTAGAGGGAAGAAGTTATTCCTTAAGAATATTATCTTTTTTATAACCTCTTTTACTAAAATACCATTTAATCCTATAAGCTTAAGGGTAAAGGAGGAGGATCTAGCTTATCCTAACTTAATCTATATATTAAGTCTCTATAACTTTTAAATACTATTATACTCCTTAATATATTACTTTTAACCCTCTTTTCTCTTTTATTTAATAAGCCTCTTCTTATAATTTTACTAAATATTAAGGTATTTATAGTCTTAATTTAAGTTAGTTTATTATTATAATCTCTTTAAGCTAAAACATCCTTTAATTAGTAACTTATAATATAGCGACGGAGATAGTAAATATAGTAGGCTATATAAGTAAATAGGAGTATAAGTTAAGAGAGAAGTAAGTTAAAGAGGAGGAGGGATAAGGTACTTAAAAGGGAGATATAATAAGTAAGGAGATAATAAGATAAATAAAAGAGGAGGTAATATAATAATATATTAATTAATAAGAAGTAAGAAGATAAGATTAATAAAGAATAAAGAATAAAAGTTATATAAACTCTTTAAGATAATATAAATTATAAAGTAAGAATAAATAAATAAAATATTATAAAAGTTTTATTAAAGTATAATAGGCTAGTTATATACTTATATTAATTATAATATTAAGGGATATATTAATATAAAGGAGGTTAGGAAGAATATATTAGTATTATTAATAATATAAAGAGGGTTAAATAGCTAGGTAAAGGTTATATAATATATTATATTAAGAGTAAGGATATCCTTAACTTAATAAGTATTAAAGATAGAAAATATTAAGGAGGTTAAATAAAATATAATAAGGATTAATAGTATTAAAGAAAAGAAATAATTACTTAAGATTATATTTATATAATTAATATAAATATTTTATATTATAAGTAAAATTATAAATACTCTAATAAATATTAAAGATAATAATTTATAAGGTCAAGATAATAATAATTAATAATAAGGATTAAGATTAAGATATTATAATAAAGGAGTTATAAGTAGCTAATAAAAGATTATTATATCGTTAATTAAAAATAATTAAGATTAAATAACTAGCCTTTATATATAACTTAAATATAATTAATAAAGAGAAGAAATTCTCCTCCCTAATTATTAATATTATAATTATTAAGATAGTTAATAGTAATACTTTAATTATTATATATATAAGTATATTAATAAAACTTATATAAAGTTAATAAAATATAATAACTATATTAGAAGCTACTTAATTAATAATTATATAAAAGGCTTAAGTATAATACAAAGGTATATAACTTATAAGGATAAATATCTAATATAAGATAAGAGTTATTAAATTAGGTAAAACGAAATTAAGAGGATAAAAATTAAGTTAAAAATAAAGTTAAAATACTTTAAGATATTAAAGAGAAAAGTAATATAAGTTATATTATTTATAATAGGAGGTTATTAAAATATAAAGAGCTTTTAAATAATAATATATAATATAAAGTATAGAGTACTTAAAGAAATAATATTTAATATAAATAATATATTAATAAAAAGGTTAAAAGGTTATTAAATTTACCTTAATTAAAATATAATTTATTATTCCCTCTAATATAATAATCTTAATATTAATAATAAAAGGAGAAGTTTACCTTAACTCCTAATTCAAATATTAATATATAAATAAAGAATTAACCTTTATTTATTTAATAAGTAATATAAGGGGATTAAAAATCCTATAATATAATATATAAAGAAAGAAAGATATAATAATAATACTCCTTTTAAAGAATAATAAAGTTTAAGATATATATGTATATACTTATTATATAAGAATTAATTAGCCTCGCGGTGTCTAGCAAGTACTATATTAGTACTACAGACCTGTACTAGATACAGCTGTAGTAAATGGTTTGAATCTATTAGAGGCTCGCCGCCGTCGCGTTGCGTTAAGCCTTCGGCGTCAGCTAGGGGTCTTTTCGCGACGTGGTAATAATAAGGGAATCATCCGATACGTATTTACCTGACCCGTATTTAGGCCCGAAGCTAGCCTCGGGCTGGTAGATGTGATATCGTTCTAACTACGCGGTAGGATACCCTTAGGCTCGACTCTATTCTAAGACTATTAGACCGCCCGGCGCGGCGGAGTAGCGAGGACGGGAAAAGACGCGATAGCGTACCTTATTCGTACTAAGGCCCGAAGCCGCTACTAGGGATAAAGGTAGCGGTGGACGTGGTGCCGCCTATACTATCGTGGAAGAGCTTAGTTAGTAAGAGTTAGGAATAGATACACGGCTAGGGCCCGGGGGTGTATAGAAACATCCACTCTTATAAGACACGGTCGGCCTGAACCAGCTACGACTAGTTATTAAGGGAGACCTCTACAGGTAACGCGAAACAGGCTTTCTATAGAAGGCTTATAGGGCGTAGTATATAATGGTAGCGACCGCAGTTAAATACAGCCCAAAGTGCATATATATAGCCCTAGGGACCTCAACCCTTTAATAGGCTCTAACCCCTAGCGGATGGTCGCCTCCGGCGGCCGGATAGCCGTGAGTTTATAGGAAGCTTATAAAGGGACACTGTCTGTATAGCCTAAGAAGACAGATACACGTGTTAGGGAGAGAGAGATGCCGGGGCTATATCGTTAAGACGGGTTAATAGGAGACGAATCGTTAAGACGCGTCCTCTACCTCTTAGGGGTTTAAGTCCCCTCACGCAGTCATTAGCTGAGAGCGGCTAGGAGGACGGACACGGGCACCCTCCTATCTCCTTACACGGGTACCCCCTAGCAGGGGATAGACTGGAAAGAGATGCCGGGGCCATATCGTTAAGACGGGCTGATAGGAGACGAATCGTTAAGACGCGTCCTCTACCTCTTAGGGGTTCAAGTCCCCTCACGCAGTCATTAGCTGAGAGCGGCTAGGAGGACGGACACGGGTACCCTCCTATCTCCTCATACGGGCACCCCCTAGCAGGGGATAGACTAGAAAGAGATGCCGGGGCTATATCGTTAAAACGGGCTGATGGGAGACGAATCGTTAAGACGCGTCCTCTACCTCTTAGGGGTTCAAGTCCCCTCACGTAGTCATTAGCTGAGAGCGGCTAGGAGGACGAACACGGGCACCCTCCTATCTCCTTATACGGGTACCCCCTGGTAGGGAAAGGGCTAGGACTGGGTCTAAGGCCTGAGACGCGTTGGGTCGCGCCTAACATCTATAAGGGAAATCGCTTATAAAAACCACCCGACTGGTAGCTACTACGCGTCGTCGATATAGGCCGAAGCCAGTCTCAACTAGTAGATGCGCTAGACTACTAGCTACTAGACAGGGTACCCTTAGGGTACGTGGACTACTAGATGTAGGGAACTTGTTAATACCGACTCTTATACCTCCTAGGGGTTCAAGTCCCCCCCGCGCAGTTACCGGCTGGGAGCGGAATAAAAAGTGGATTTCGATATAGGCACGCTAGAAACCTAGTGTAGCGTACCTTAGTTAGTAGGGTGGAAATACCGCATTATACTACCTGGTTAGGGGCTTAATACTGGCAGTCCCTGCGAGATATAGACGGCCTGAATAAGGGAGACCTCTAATGGTAACGCGAAGTAGGGGTCCTAACCTTATAGGGCGTGGTGTTTAATGGCGGCCACTGCGGAGACCGTCTATTCAGCCCGAGAGGATAGTATACGCGTGTCGGTACGTTGAGCTGAGGGAATAATCTACCTAAATAGGGCCTGCGGCGGAGTAGAGAGCAAGCTAAAGCGGTAATAACACCTAGATCCGCTTAGGAGATATGCTTAAGGAGTAAATAAGGATTGACTTAGGTACTAATAGTCCGCCTCCGCCGGAAGCATGAAGCCCCCCTGCGGGCGAATAGTCCTGAGCTCTAAGGCAAAAGGTGACGCCTGTAGGGAGGGGTGGAAACTAGGGTAAGGACCTGAATAAGCAGGATGCTAACCTTACATATCTATCCTTGGCCTAAAGGCACGAGTGAAGCGTCGAAAACGCCCGCGAGAACACTAGCGGTGATTCAGAACCAGTGCCTTCGAACGGTGCTAGGGGCCTATAAGGCCACCCCGGTTCAAGTTCTCGAGGCGGAGGCAGTAATCGCACCGATAGACTAGTAACTCGATAGGCTAGTCATGCGACACTAAGTATCGAGAGGGGCTAACTCCGTGACAATAAATGGGAACAGGACAATTTGGAATAGGCTCTACCGGCGGAGGAGGCGCGACCTACTACCTACCCCAACCTAGGAGAAGGAGAGGTGGGCCCTCGACTCCTTAGGCTACGACTGTTAGGACAAGGCGGCCACAGCCATCAGGAAGAAACAGGGCTAGACCTCGAGCACCGAAACCGAGGAATACTAGAGCACTAGGGTAATTAACGAGAACGTGAAGTACTAGGCACGGCGACGTTAGATCGACAGGTAGGAGAAGTATAAGGTAGGCCTTCAGGGCCAGCCAATATCCCCCGCTTAGCAAGGGGGCCTATTCGATAATCGGCTTAATCACCACTATATACTACGGAAAGCAGAAAGCTCGATGGCGACCCAGCTCCGAAGCGGAAAGATCGGCCTAAACCACTTCCTCTACCGTATATATGTCCTAATAGTGGATAGCGGCGAATGCTTATACGGGTGGAGGAAGCAAGATGTGAAACATATTCTCTTTTTCTGCCCTGAATTCAGGGAAGCCCGGCGGCGGCTTTTTGCGGAGGCTGGCACGACCGACACTCGGAGAATACTAACCGAAGTAAAGGGTATTAGAGCAGCGGCACGATAGATGGTAGAGACTAGGGTAATCGCATCCTTCTCGCTGGCAGGGGAGCAACTGGCAAGGTCGAGGCTCCTACAGGGCATCGAGCAGGAAATCCCAGCAAGGAAAAAGAGGAAGAAGAAGAAGAAGAAAACGCGGGGGCTGAAGGGGTAATAACCGCCCCGAGACCAGCCGCGTAAATCTAACCATCTTGCTTACTCTACCGGCCGTAAAGCGGTAGTTTAGACCATAACTTGCTGATGCGCAAGACTAGGAACACGTGTAAGTTCCTACCGTGGTGTTAGGAGCCTGGCGGTACTACCGCAAGGCTAACGATTAAGGGAAGGGTACGGATAAGAGGGAGTTTTTAACTAGTAACGGTTTCTCCAGCGGCTAACGAGTACATTCGGTGCTCAGGGGTAAAATTATAAGGAACACCCTTATAAGCAACGCAGTAGTAGCTTAAGTAGGCGTATAAATTAATTAATCAATTAAATAAGAATTAATTAAGAATTCAATAAATAATATATCTTGTAATTATAATATATATAGGTTTTACTTAATATATTATAATAATTTAAAGGTAAGAGTTTACTTTTATATTAAGAAAAGATTAGACTTAAAGTCTTAAGAGATATAATATAATAAAGAAGACTTTTACTTATTATAAAGATAAATTTAAGGTCTTTAAAATTAAGTTAAGGAAATTAAAGGGCCCTTTAAGTTATAAGAGATAATTCTTTAAATTTATAATATATATAATCTTTCTTTAATAAGCCTAACCTTTAATAATAACTTATTAATAATCTTAGCCCTTAAAGGAGTACTAGGAGGAGATAAGGAATATATTATTATTAATTACTTATAATAAAATAATTTAGATAAATATATATATTATATAATAATAAATAAATTATTAAAAGTAATAAGATAATAAGGAATAAAACTTAATACTCTTTAAAGCTTAATAATATAATAAAATTAAAGAATATGAAATATAATTAACTTAATAGTTCTTATTAAGGGTATATATAATATAATATTAAAATGTAAGATTAAGAAGAAACGATATTTTAGGTTTAATTACCTCTTAATTTATATATCCTTAGAATTATTATAAGAAGGGATAAAGCCTTATTAAGAGAGCTTATAAAAAGGCTAACTTTAAGGAGATAAAAAGGGATATTAATATATAAGTAATTATATTAATTAAAATCTTAAATTAATACTTATTAAGGTTATATAAGGAGATTAATATATATATAAATAAGTTAATTACAATATTAGGCCTATTAAGGGCTTAAAGTTATATTAAATAATAAATTATATTAAAGTAATAAAGGCCTTTAAGGAAGCCTTAAGAAATTATAAATATTATTAAATAATTATTATAAAAAAGAGACTTTATAAGGTAATTAAGGAAAAGGTCTTAATATTAAGAAAGACGTATATATTAAATTATTAAAAGGTAATTTATATAATATTATAAAAGAAGATAAGTATTTAAAAGCTAATATAATAAGGTAAGAAAAAGAGTATAATCTTTAAGGAACTTCCTTAATTCTTAACTCTTAAGGATAAGGAGGATAAGAAAGTAACTAACTTTAAGAGGAAAGTAAAGGTATTTAAAAGAGGGGGGGGGGGGGGGGGGGGGGGGGGGGCGGCGGGGGGGTCGGGGGGTGGGGGTTG